>Ga0116144_10005137_pt1 | contig 12050 bp, 12 predicted proteins | sample AD_UKC035_MetaG_FD_89746 | JGI IMG/M metagenome (GOLD analysis project Ga0116144, IMG submission 89746) | Active sludge microbial communities of municipal wastewater-treating anaerobic digesters from USA - AD_UKC035_MetaG | ecosystem: Engineered > Bioreactor > Anaerobic > Digestate | place: USA... | reverse complement strand
TTTGTCTATTCTGAAAAAGTCTTTTTTTTCTTTTCGCGGGTTCTCAGCGTGATTAAGGGCGTTTGCAATGTTTTTGATTGAAATTCCCGGCTTCCTGTCTTTCATGCCGCTTATATCCGCCGATATGAGCCGGATATTTTTTTCTCTGCGGTCGAAAAGCAACACCGTGTCGTAAAAGCCCAGGCATATATCCGGCATATTCAAATTGTCAGAAGCCGTATCGGGGATTTTTTCAATCTGCCGGCCCAAATCGTAGCTGAAACATCCCAATGCTCCAGGGGCGAAAAAAGAGGTATTCGGCATCTCGTACCTGTCAAGCAATTCCCCGAGAATTTCCAGGGGTTCGCCGGCAATAATCTTTGACGTTTTGTTTTCTGTCAGGGAGACTTTTTTGCCCTTGCTTCTGAAAACAAGAAAAGGCTCGCATGCCATCACGGAATAACGGCTGTTCTTTGCTGTACGGCTGTCAAGCCAGATGAAATAAGGTTTTTCTTTCAAAAGGTGAAAAACTTTTTCGGGAAGAACGAAGGGAAGTTTAAGAACGGATAGAGATTTCATTTGCTATATCATTCTTTTCAGCTTGTTGACCCTTTTCATGTGCCGCCCTTTAAGGAAAGGCGTTTCTATGAAGGTTTTTACCATCAGCATCGCAAGTTCGTTGCCTGTGAGCCTGCCTCCGAGAGCCAGGATATTGGCATTGTTATGCTCTCTTGCAAGAAGGGCGTCGTTTATTGTGCATGCCCTCGCCGCCCTTATCCACGGGTACCTGTTGGCTGCGATCGACATGCCTATACCGGTTCCGCATATGAGAATTCCAAGGTTTATTTCCTTGTTCTTGATGCCCATGGCAACCTTTTCCGCAAAATCGGGATAGTCGACGGATTTTTTCAATTCAGGTCCGTAATCCCTGATTTCATACCCCTCTTTTTTCAGCTGTTCCTTCAAAAACTCCTTCAAATCGCAACCTGCGTGGTCGCTTCCCAGTCCTATCTTCATTTTTCTCCTCTGCAACTTTGGTTTAAATTCCTTCAGTTGAGGCAGATGCGGGTTAAAACCGTTTTTTTTATTATATCTCGCAATATATCTCTTGTTTCCCTGTATGCTTTCAGGTTGCCGCCTGCCGGGTCTTTCACGTTCAGTACCGTTATTTTGTCTTCCGCCCCCGGGTCGCGAAAGAGTATCCTCCCGCGCTGGTCTTCTTCCATCACGAATATCAAATCCGAGTTTTTTACCATGGTATCCGTCAAGGATCTCGAAATAAATCCTTTCAGGTTCATGCCTGCCTCTTCCATTGCTTCGCATGTGTTCGGGCTGGCGCATCCGTATCCCGATATTCCGATACCCGCTGATTCTGTTTTTACCTGAAGATTGCTGTTTTTCAGGAAATCCCGCAGCATAAATTCCGCCATGGGACTTCTGCAGGTATTGCCTTCGCACACAAAGAGAACTGTTCCCCGCAGAAGCTTCAGGTTTTTTTCCGTTGCATCCCATATGGATGAAGGTTTTCCGTCAGTCCTGCCTCCGCAGACTATGATATCCGACATTTTTTTGAGTTCTTCCGGCATATCCTTGACAGAAGAAGCGTTTTTCATGCCTGAAAAATTGGCGCTGGTAGATGCTATTATTTCAAAGTTCCTCGTGATGCCGGAAATCAAATCATGGCGGGGTATCCTGAATGCTATGGCGCCTCTGCCGGAAGTCATGCCCGGCAGGCTTGATTTCCCCTTGAATATGAAGGTTGCGGCACCCGGCCAGCTTTTTAACAAAACAGGCATGACGTTCGGCGGGATATGTGCGAATTTTTCCACTTTTTCAACCGTATCGACAAAACCTATGAGGGGTTTTTCGCAAGAACGCCCTTTGATGCGGAAGATTTTTTCTTTTGCAGGGGAATTTAATCCGTCGCATACCAACCCGTACAAAGTATCCGTGGGTACAATGGCTACTCCCCCTTTTGAAATCACTTCCGCCGTTTCTGCGGCCACATCCCTGCAGCAGTTTCCCTTTAATTCGAGGACTTTCATGTTACTTGCCCAGCCCTATCCTGCATACGTGTTTATAAGACAGTTCTTCCTCTTTCCTGTAAAGGTTTGTCCGCCTGAGCAGTTCGTCGAAATCAACGCTGTGGGCATCGAAATCAGGGCCGTCCACGCATGCAAATTTGACCTTTCCGTTGATTGATACCCTGCACCCTCCGCACATGCCTGTTCCGTCCACCATTATGGGATTGAGGCTTGCTATTGTCTTTATCCCGGCCGGCCGGGTAATATCGCTGACTTTTTTCATCATGGGTATGGGCCCTGCGGTCAGAATGTAGTCTATTTTCTTTTCACCCGAGATAAGCGCCGAAAGGATATCCGTGGTAAAACCTTTCTTTCCCTTGCTTCCGTCGTCCGTTGCAACATGAATCTCATCGCTTATGCTTTCCATTTCCCTTTCAAGTATCAAAAGGTTTTTGCTTCTTGCTCCCATGACGGTTATAAGATAATTTCCCGCTTCCTTGAATGAGCTTGCCATCCAGTAGACAAAGGCCGCCCCGACTCCGCCTACAATTATGCATACGGTTCCGTAACGTTCTATCTCAACGGGATTTCCCAGGGGACCTGCCACGTTGAGTATTTCTTCTCCTTCCTTGAGCAAACCGAGTTTTACGGTAGAAGTGCCTGCTTCCTGGAATATTATTGTAATAGTCCCTTTTTCCCTGTTTGTTCCTGCTATTGTCAGTGGTATTCTCTCGCCTTTTTCGTCCACCCTGAGAACGATAAACTGTCCCGGCAATGCCTTTTTAGCTATCAGTCCCGATTCTATCTCCATCTTCTTGATTTTTTCTCCCAGGACTTCTTTTTTGATTATCCTGTTCACCTTCGGGTTCTCCTTATTTTGTCTTTTCCCACTTTAAAAGACTTGTGACGCTGCTTAATGTCCCTCCGTCCTTTATTTCCTTTCTTATCCTGTTTTCCCTTTCAAGGACATCCATTGCCCTGTTGGCCGTTTCAACTATCCTGTCTGCGGGTATCACGGCAACGCCGTCGGAATCTCCGAGTATCCAGTCGTCAGGATAGATTGTCTGGCCGCCTATTCTTACCGGTATGTTTATTTCTCCGAATCCTTTGGGCTCGGCGGCTTCAGGGCATATTAATTTGGCGAATACGGGATATTTCAGTTTGCGTATCTCTTCAACGTCCCTCACCCCGCCGTATATGACAACTCCGGCGACTTTTTTGGTTATTGCGCTGTAAGTGGCAAGCTCTCCCCATACGGCAGGCCCGACTCCCCCTGCGTCTATTACTATTATTGAATCCTCGCCTGCCATATCTATGGCTTCAACCGGTTTTGCCCAGTCTCCCGGATAAGTGCGCACCGTTATCGCTTTTCCGCTTATCCTGCAGTTTTCATGCAGAACGGGAAATATCTCTCTTATCCATCCCTGCCTGTGCATTGCGTCGGTGAGGTTGGCGGTTGAAATTTTCTTGAAGACTGACTGTATGTCATCCAGGGATACTCTCCTGTAAAGGTCAGTTTTTACCGCTTTTTTTTCTTCAAGGGCCTTGAGTAGTTTTTTCACGGATTCTGCGACTTTTTCCGATTTTGTGACAGCTCCGCCCACAATAAGTATAGAAGCGCCTGCCTTGACGGCTTCAACGATGTTTTCCGAATTGATTCCGCCTGCTACCGCAACGGGAATTTTGACGGATGCGCATATTTTTTTCAGGAGGCTGAAATCGATATTTCCTTTCATCTGGTTATCTATTGGAATATGCATCCCTATATAGTGGGCTCCCAGCTGTTCCACTTCGCGGGCTCTTTCGGGGGATGCAAAGTTTTCCATCAAATCAACCATGACCTTGCCTCCATAATTCGCAGAAGCTTCCACGGCTTCCTTCACAGTGCTGTCTGAAGCGGCTCCCATGACAACGACTATGTCGGCCCCCGACTTGAAAGCCATTTCTGCTTCGAACCTTCCCGTGTCCATTATCTTCATGTCGGCAACAATTTTCCTGTCCGGGAATTCTTTCTTGAGAGTCCGGACGGCATTGAGCCCTTCCGATTTGATAAGGGGGGTTCCTGCTTCAATCCATGATAATCCTGCTTTTACGGCTTCTCTTGCCACTTTCAGCGCCCTTTCTGTTTCAGTAAAATCAAGGGCAAGCTGGATAAGCGGAAATTGTTTTCCTGATTTTGACACTTTTCCTCCGTTCTGTTTGGGGTGTTTCAGTGATGGGAATTTTTATTATTATTCTTCTTGCACTTGTTCTTTGTTATAATTGTTTTGTTTAAACCGTTTACCCTCTTGTAACAGGCTTTTTCAACCATTCTATTTATGAGGTATGCTCCCATGGCTCCCAGTTCGGAACAGTCTTTTTCTTCATCGGGAGGGATAAGCGGATTAAACTCTTCCTCCTGGTCAAGTATTTCAATCTCCACGAAAGAAGCGTTGTTTTTCCATATCAGTTTCAGCTCTGATTCCTTGTTGCTGGAATTCATGATAATGGAAGAACATATCTCGTCAATCACCAGCATCAATTCCCATGTTTTCTTGAAATTCAATCTTGAAGCAAGGCTTCTTTCCTGGATAAAATCCGAAATGTGTTCAAGGCTTCCGCATTTCTTTTCTATTATGATGTAATCGTATTTTTGTTCACTCATCTGTGCCATTTTTTCATGTATATGTTTTCAATCCTGTCAACCATTTTATGCACGGGATACAGGTCTTCCACCCTCTCCCTGCCCTTTATTCCCATTGTATAAGATTCACGGGGATTTTTCAAGAGGTAGAGCAGTTTCTCCCTGAGCAATTTTTCGTCTTTTGGAGGAATCAGGAATCCTGTCCTGCCGTCCAAAACCAGTTCCCTGGAACCGTCTACATCGAATGCAACGACGGCTTTTCCTCCGGCGAACCCCTGGGCGACGGCTTTAGGCAATCCTTCCCTGAGACTCGTATGGGCAAGGATATCCATTGCAGCAACGTACCCGGGTATTGTTTTCGGATGGACAAGTCCCGTAAAAATCACTTTTTCGCGCACCCCTTTTTCCACGGCGTATTTTTCCAGGGAACTTCTCAGTATTCCGTCCCCCACAAGCAGGAGCCTGGTTTCCGGAAATTCTGCCGCAATTTCAGCAAAAGCCCTCAGAAGGTATTCCTGTCCCTTGAGGTGGTACAGCCTGCCTATCATTCCTATGACCTTGTCGTTTTCTCCTATCCCGAGTTTTTGTCTTATCTCATCCCTTTTGCCTTCTGCTTCCCTGTAAGGTTCAATTTCAAAACCGCTGTATATCACGGAATACTTTTTTCCCCTGCCAATTCCCGCCTGGAGAGATTTCTCTTGCATGACTTCTCCCACGCATATGAAGTGGTCAGTGAAGGGGGCGGCTATTTTTTCCGATGTTATGTAGATGAAATTCAGAATGGGGCTCTGGAATTCATGGAAAGAGAGCCCGTGCACGGAATGTATTACGAGGGTATCCCTTTTTGCGATTTTCGAGGCTATTCTGCCCAGTATGCCGGCTTTTGCACTGTGCGTATGTACTACATCGTAACGCTTCTTTCTGAAAAGGATTATCAGCTTTATCAGGGTAATGAGGTCCAATACGGGGTTTATCTCTCTTGCCATTTCCTTAACATGGATAAGCGGAATGCCTTTCTCCTTTATCCTTGGTTCGAGAGAGCCTTCCGGTCCCGTGGAAGGACCGCTGACAAGGTCTACCTCGTATCCTTTTTTCACAAGCCCTTCAACGGTAAATATCGTGTTTTCCTGGGCTCCTCCGACAATCAGTCTCGTGATAACGTGGCATATTTTCATTTATATTTCACTTATGCTTGTATCGGGGCCGTCTTTCACCGCTGCAAATATTCTTACGCCTTTTATGTGTATTTCTATATTGTCGAGGTCAAAATTGTCGGGCAGTACCCTTATGTGGGCGATGTTGTTTTGAGGTATAAGAATTATGCGTCTTTCCTTATCGATATCCACCGGGGTGATATTTCCCTTGCTGGCAAGGATTCCCTTGCCGTCAAGCATCAGCCATTGTTCTGTGAATTTAATGGCCCTGCCTATGAAAACCCAGACTCTCTGTTCGGGGAAATGCTTCTTAAACCGGACCTTTACTATTTTGCCTTCTATCATTTTACCTTCTCCCTCCTATCTTATCTGGCATTCTTTTACGTGTTTCAACATGATTTGTCTTGCTTCTTCAAAGTCCCCTTCGCTTGCCGGAGGATAAGAAAGACATTTTTCGTCTATGGCGGTTGAAGGCACAAAATGCTGTATGTAATGGATTCTGGCGCCTTTAGTCAACCTTCCTATCTGTTCAAAATCCTCCTTGTGTAAAAGCGGAAAAACAAAGGTTGTCTTGAATTCGCAGTCTATTCCGGAACCTTTCAGGATGGCAATGCTTTCTTCTATCTTCCTTGTATCTATTTCCACCCCTGCCAGAAGCCCGTATTTTTCAAGGGGAGCTTTTACGTCCATGGCTATGTAATCAACAAGAGATTCTTCTATAAGCATTTTAATAACATCCGGCATTGTGCCGTTGGTATCGAGCTTGACGCAGTACCCAAGTTTCTTTGCTTCTTTCAGGAAATCGGCCAAATTTTCCTGCATGCAGGGTTCTCCTCCTGAAACAACTATTCCCTGCAGGTACTCGCGCCTTTTCTTCAGGAATGACATGATTTCGCCCGCGGAAATCAAAGGCAGGAATTTTTCGGGGAGTACAAGTTCCGGATTATGACAATAGGGACAGCGTAAGTTGCATCCCTGCGTAAAAATTATACAACTCAGCTTATCCGGATAATCTATCAAAGAAGTTTTTTGCAAACCGCCTATTTTCATTTCAGGATATAATTCTTTCTCAATTTGAATTCCGCCACTTTTCCCTTGTTCCACTGATTGACCGGTCTGAGGTATCCGACCACTCTCGAATAAATCTCAGTTTCTCTCCGGCACTTGTCGCATATCATTACTTCCCCTTTTATGTATCCGTGCTCGGGACATACGGAAAAGGTCGGCGTTATTGTGAAATAGGGGAGCCGGAATTTCTGGCATATGACCTTTACGAGATTTCTGACTCCTGCCGTGGTATCGATTTTTTCTCCGGCATAGAGGTGTATCACGGTGCCTCCCGTGTACAGCGATTGCATTTCGTCCTGTAATTCGAGGGATTCAAAAATGTCGTCCGTGTAATTGACAGGCAGATGGGTGGAATTCGTATAAAAGGGTTCTGCGCCGTTCTTGTAGTCGTTCTCGTTGGCGCATATTATTTCAGGGAATTTCATCTTGTCCGCCCTTGCCAGCCTGTAGCTTGTTCCTTCTGCCGGGGTTGCTTCAAGGTTGTAATTGTTTCCCGTTTCCTCCTGGAATTCTACCAGGCGCTTTCTCATAAACTGCATGACTTCTATGGAAAATTTAAGTCCTTTTTCCGTGCCGATGTCTTCTCCGAAAAGGTTCAGGCAGGCTTCGTTCATTCCTATGATGCCTATTGTTGAAAAATGGTTCATCCAGTATTTTCCGAAACGTTCTTTTACATTCCGGAGATAGAATTTCGAGTAAGGATACAAATCGTCATCGGTAAGTTTCTCTATGATTTTTCTTTTTATTTCGAGGGATTCCTTGGATATCACCATAAGGTTGTCGAGTTTTGCAAAGAACTCTTCTTTCGTATTGACAAGATATCCTATCCTTGGAAGATTCACAGTGACAACTCCTATGCTTCCTGTCAAAGGATTGGCTCCGAAAAGGCCGCCTCCCCTCTTTCTCAATTCCACCGTGTCAAGCCTCAGCCTGCAGCACATGCTCCTGACGTCGTCGGGTTTCATGTCCGAGTTTATGAAATTGCTGAAATAAGGTATTCCGTATTTTGCCGTGACTTGCCACAGCAGTTCCATGTTGGGATTGTTCCAGTCAAAATCCTTCGTGATGTTATACGTGGGGATAGGGAAAGTGAAAACCCTGCCCTTTGCGTCTCCTTCCAGCATAACTTCAAGGAAAGCCCTGTTGAGCATATCCATCTCTTTCTGGAAATCCGCATAGGTCTTGTCTTTTAATTCTCCTCCCACAACTACGGACTGGTCTCTGTAAACAGAAGGTACCGTAAGGTCCATGGTCAGGTTTGTAAAAGGCGTCTGAAAACCGACGCGCGTTGGTACGTTCACGTTGAAGAGAAATTCCTGAAGGGCCTGCTTGACTTCCCTGTACCCGAGATTGTCGTATCTTATGAAAGGAGCCAGGAGCGTGTCAAAATTTGAGAAAGCCTGGGCCCCCGCCGCTTCTCCCTGGAGGGTATAGAAAAAGTTCACTATCTGTCCCAGTGCTGTCCTGAAATGTTTTGCAGGTTTGCTCTCAACCTTGCCTATCGCGCCCTTAAACCCCACGGTGATAAGGTCCTGCAGGTCCCACCCGACGCAGTATACCGACAGGCAGCCCATATCGTGTATATGCAAATCACCGTTTATGTAGGCTAATCGGATTTCCGGGGGAAATATGCTGTTGAGCCAGTAAGTTTTCGTCACTTCAGAAGCGACGTAGTTATTGAGTCCCTGGAGGGAAAAACTCATGTTGCTGTTTTCGTTGACCCTCCAATCTTTCTTGTTCAGGTATTGATTGACGAGGTCGAGGTTTGCCTTTGTTGTAATTTCTCTCAGTTTTGTATGCTGGTCCCTGTATATAATGTAGGCTTTTGCAGTCTTCTTATAGGGGGACGTTATGAGGACATCTTCCACGATATCCTGAATTTCTTCGACCGCCGGGGTCCTGTCGCCAACAATATCTATGGCAAGGTCAAGTACCCTCAGGGTAAGTTTTTTGGCTATATCCAGCTCAAATTCCCCCGTTGCAAGACCTGCCTTATAAATGGCAGCCGATATTTTGTTCGCATCAAACTTGACTACTTCTCCGTTTCTTTTTTTTATCCTGTCAAACATTTTAAAAGCCCTCCGTTTTAGAGAAAGCTATAAATTTCGCAATGTGTTAAAGAAAATTTACAGCAAGATAATTATAATACACATTTAAAGTATACATCAAAAAAAAAAAAGCGCAATGTTTAATTTTGAACACCAATGGAGTAAAATAGATTAAAAGGAGACAAAACCATCGACAGAAAAATAAAAAAAATAGTTGGTATTCTTGAAACGAAGAAGGGCGAGAATATAGAAATCATGTATGTGGGAAATCAAACCTGGATAGCAGATTATTTTATTATAGCTTCAGGCAATTCGGTTATCCACACGAAAACTCTTGCAGAGACTATTCTTGAAAATCTGAAGGAAAAAGCAGTTTCTGTGGAAGGAATGAACGATGGCAAGTGGATACTGATAGATTACGCCGAAATTATCATACACATCTTTGTTCCTGAAACAAGGAACCTGTATAATCTGGAAAAACTCTGGGCAAATATCTGATTTCTTCAAAATATCCGTATTGGCGGCCCGTCTTAGCATCAGCCGGGCAATACGGGTTATAACCATTTTATCTCACGGCGTGGAAATTTCATGGAAAACAAACTTGCTTTTGTGCGCAAAAGGGACGGCAGAATTGTGCCTTTTGACAAGCAAAAAATAGCCGATGCCATATTCAAAGCTGCCAGGAGCATCGGGGGGCAGGATAAATATCTTGCCGAAGACCTTGCCGAAGCTGTCAGGCTTTACCTTGTAAAAGAGTGCGGCAGGGATATGCCTTCTGTTGAAGATATACAGGATATCGTTGAAAGGGTATTGATAAAAACCGGCCACGCAAAAACTGCGAAAGCCTATATCCTTTACAGGGAAAAAAGGGCAAGGGTCAGAAGGATAAGGGAAGGAATAAAACCCGAAGATGCGGACGTAATAGAAAAAGAAAGGCAGAACTTGATAAGGAATATCAATCTTTCCGTAAGGGAGAGCAATGACAATATAAGCTTATGGAACAAGGAAAGGATAGTGGAAGCCCTCGTAAGGGAAACAGGGCTGTCGAGAAACATCTCCGAACTTATCGTGGGAGAGGTGGAGGAAGATGTTCTGACTTCGAAGGTAAGAGAACTCTCCGCTTCCCTTATAAGAGAACTTGTCAATGCAAAGCTGATTGCCTACGGATTTGAAAATGAGAGAAACAGGCATTCAAGGCTTGGCGTTCCCGTCTACGATGTAAACCGGCTTTTTGAAGAGGAGGCTTACATGCCCGATGCCCTTTCTCTCAAGCTTGGAAGGCATATAAAAAAGGAGTTTGCCCTGCTGAATATAATTCCCGACAGGGCTGTGGAGAAGCACCTGACAGGAGAAATGCGCATACACAATCTTGAGGGTATAGACAAGTTTTATTCCGTTTCTGTTTCTCTCGAAGATGCGGATTTGGAACAGGAGGGTAAAATATCGTCTGTCTTTCAAGAGTTAAGCGTTTTTGTAGAAGGAGATATAATTTTCAGCCTTCCGTCTTCTGGCGTGCGTGGTTTTTCGGATATGAAAATACCGGAAATCCCCCGGCTGAAAATAGAGGCAGGCATCGATTTTCTTAATAGCAGCGGCGGAATTCCCTTTATTCTGAGGATTGACAAAACAACTGATGTTTCACTGTTCGCCGGCATACGCGGCAGGATAGATAAGCTGGATATTATTAAAACAGGTTTTAAAGACGGGGTTATCATGAATAAAATAACCCTTGATATATCCCACATACAGGACAGTCCTGATTTTGACTCACGTATTAAGGAACTGCTGCTTCTTTGCTCGGGCGTCATGGAAAAACAGCAGTCTTTCATGGAAAGGATTCATCTCAACAGGCATCTGCCTGAAAAACTCCTGAAAGGCGAAAAAGCGGTAGAAATAGCGCTTGCCAATGTACATTGCCCGGCGGAAGATACTATTAAAAGAATATCGGATATGATACTTGATTTTCCGGCAGTTTTTTCTTTCGAGGTGGATTTTGACAAAAAGTCGCCCCTTGATTCTTTTTCTATTATTAACCATTTTTCAGGCAAAGGGTGCCCAATAAGGCTTTATTATGTATAAGATAGCGCTTTTCGGATATTCGTTCAGCGGAAAAACCGCTCTTTTCAGGAAAATGACGGGAAAAGCCGATGACGTTTACGACCCGTTTAAACCCAACGTAGGAGTGGGCAAATTCAGAGACAGCGCTCTTGACATGGTTGCAGGAAAAGCCGGAGCTAAAAAAACAGTCTATTCTGAATTTGAATTTTTTGATTTCAAGGGTTTTCCCTCAAGCGAAGGATTTTCCGACGATTACATGAAACGACTCCTTGAAATGGACCTTATTGTCTGCAATGTGAAGAATTTCACCGGCGAGTCCGACCCATGCAAGGAAGCCAATTCCCTGATGATGGAACTTATTCTCTACGACACGGGAAGGATTGAAAAGCTTTTGAACCGTTCTGCAAATGCATATAACGGATTGTCTTCCCTGCAGACGAAAGCTCTTGAAGAAGGATTGAAACTGCTTGAAGAAGAAAAATTCCTGAACAGAATGGACGACGTGGAAAGAAAATTGCTTCAGGGTTTGGAACTGCTGACCGTTAAACCGGTTCTTTTTTATATTAACGGCAAAAACAGGTCTCTTGACCTTCCTGTTGCTTATTTGCAGCAGGATTTTGCAGAATTCAGCGAAGAAATCTTTTACAACGGCGTAACTAAAGCTTTGAACCTTATAACCTTCTATACAATAAAAGGAGATATTGCACAAAGCTGGGTTGTTCCTGAAAATTTAAATGCCAGGGAATCCGCAGGCAAGGTTCACAAGGATATAGAGAAAGGCTTTATAAGGGCGGCGACCCTCCATTTCAGGGATTTTATGGAAATAGGAGATTGGCACAAGGCAAAGGCGGCCGGGATTTTGAAATTCCTGGGTCCTAATTCAAAAATAGCCGATAGGGATGTGGTCGAATTTTATTTCCACTAATACCGGTTTGATTTCATCCCGATAGCATCGTTGGCATCGTCGCCGTCCGCTTCAACGTATAAACCATACGTTTCATTGATGGCTCCTTGCCGCCTTGCTATCCGGCGAACTCAAAACGGTCTTTCAATGTTGGGAACATGTGATACCGGTTTGATTTCATCCCGATAGCAT
>Ga0116144_10005135_pt1 | contig 12053 bp, 7 predicted proteins | sample AD_UKC035_MetaG_FD_89746 | JGI IMG/M metagenome (GOLD analysis project Ga0116144, IMG submission 89746) | Active sludge microbial communities of municipal wastewater-treating anaerobic digesters from USA - AD_UKC035_MetaG | ecosystem: Engineered > Bioreactor > Anaerobic > Digestate | place: USA... | reverse complement strand
GCCATCTCAACCAAACCAGATGGAGTCTCAAAGCAGAGTCTCAAAGCAAAAAGTTATCAAACGCCCTTGACTTTCTCATCTGATCGAACTATATTTGTTCGATCCGTTTCATTCATTCATTAACCAATCAATCAATCCAAATGGAATGGCGTGCTCAAATAAGTTATTCCTGTAGAGAGAGAGAGAGAGATTAAATTCTTACCTTCAGCCGGTTTTTTATTCTGTCAACTTTCGTCTATCCTATTTATTCCTTCCTGTTTATTAACCTTTAATCCGATTGATTATGAAAAAGATCAAATCTATTGTATTGTCTTTGTGGCTTATTGTGGAAATTATTATCCCACAAGTCAAAGTTAATGCTCAACCTCTGACTGATTCTACAGTCAATTATTTCACCCTTACAGATTATTATGATAATTATTTTGACTCGCTGATTCAGCTGCGGGGCCTCGAAAACATGCAGGGAACCGGTTATAAGGACTACCTCCGCTGGAAATGGTTCTATAACGGACGTCATAGTGAAGACGGTGAGATCGGCGCTGTCTGGGATTCGATAAACTCTTATTTTCAAAATATGGAAGTTCCTGAAAATTATACCGATTTATCGGATTGGCAATTTACAGGCCCCTATGGTTTTCCGCTTGGTTATAATGGCACATCAAGCATAACTGGCAAAGGAATGGCGCTTTCGTTGTGGGTGAGTCCCGGGCAACATCAACTCATGTATGTGGGAAGCCACCACGGAGGGCTATGGAAAACCACCGACGGCGGGCAAAACTGGTATCCATTGCACGACAATGATTCCCAAATTCATGGTGTAAATAGTATTGCGGTCGATCCGGAAGACTTCGATAAAATTTATATTACCTGCAACAGCACCGTTGGAGGATCGTATGACACTTATTCAGCCGGTGTATCAAATCTATTGATGGCGGTTATACATGGAATGATTTAGTGATTGACAATGTCGGGTTTCCGGAAGATTGGGATTATGCATTAAGAAAAATTGTCATTGATGATGAAAATCCGGATATCCTTTATTTGGTAACCTATCGGGATGTCTTTCGCTCTATGGATGAAGGTGAAAACTGGGCGAATATCCATTATAGCGACATTAGTCCATGGAATTCCGATGATAAACACAAAGGGTTTTTTGACTTTAAGATAACCCCGTGGGATGAGATTAGAACAGCATATCTTGCCGGCAGCAAAATCTATAGGATAAAGGGCCTTGAAAACAACGAGCCGGAGTTTATTGATATTTCTACAGATGTACTTGATATTCCGAATGCAGGGACAAGGCACGGAAATCCTCTTCGGTGCGAGATCAGTATGGATAAGAAGTTTGAAAATATGGTTTGGTTTTTTTACACATGTGAGTATGATAAAGGAATTGGGAAAAGCAGGTTTTATAGAATTGTCAAGTTTGATGGAACTGCATATAGTTTAATCTATGAAGAGGGGCAAAGCATTTTAGCAGGTTATTCCGACTTCAAACTCGAGTTTAATGTATCACCTTCAAACCAAAGTGTTTTTTATGCCGGGGGCACAAGTATTGAAAAAATCAAACTCTTACCCAATCCCACAAGCAACACTATGAAAGACGGTACATATCCTGACGACAATTGCTGGGTTCATGATGATATCCGGGATATGCAAATCTTCAGCGATGGAACCCATGATACGTTATTCATTGCAGATGATTCGGGGATAAGCTGGGGAACGGCGTTTGAAACCGGGAAGACAACATGTAATTACGATTTTGTATGGCATTGGCGTCATCCATGTAATTCTATTGAAAATGGTTTGAATATTACAGAGCTATATGGAATAGGGATATTTAATAAATCTTCCGAATTGGTTGCGGGTGGCTGTCAAGACCTGGGACATATGCTTCTAAATACTGATGACTGGATCAATTTTGGCGGAGGGGATGGAAGTGAAATAGTTTGGGATACTGAAGAAATGAATATTTTCTACTATAGCGAATGGCAATCAGGCTCGATTTCTAGAACTAATGATTTCGGCGCAACATCATCTTCTATTAATAGCCCGACCTTTGGAGAAACCGGCCTATTTATACCCCTGGAACTTGATCCGATAAACAACTCGATCCTTTATTCCGGTAAAAAAGAATTAATAAAGTTTTCCGGTGTCAATGATTTTAATGGAAATAATATAACAGTAGAAACTCTGTATACCCTGCCTCACGATTCAATTTCAGATATTGAAGTTGTCAGATCCGGAAATTCCCGGAGAATTTACTTTTCAACACTGAGAGCTTATTACGACTGGGCTCCTCCTCCAATTGAGGGTTTTGAAAACTGCCTTTTCAAATCAATAGGCGATGGAAATAATCTCACTTTTGTAGATATTGGGAAAAATTTAGACGGCTGTGATGGTGGTTTCATCAATGATATTGAAGTGAAACCTGATGCGATCTCTACCATTTGGGTATCTTTTGCCGTCTATTCGTTCGATGGAGATCCAAAAGTATTTAGAACGCTTGATGAGGGAGCGCATTGGGAGGATTATTCTCCGGGATTACCGCCCGGTTTGCCTGTATTCAAGCTTAAATACGACTCAAGATATGGTAATCTTTATGCCGCAACGGATGTAGGGGTATTTGTCAGAAATGTCAACAGCAGTGAGGAATGGTATCCATTCAACTCTAATCTGCCTCAAAAGATCGTAACCGACCTGGAGATCAATCCCGACTTTAATGCGATTTATGCTGCCACGTACGGACGCGGTTTATGGAAATCGCCTCTTCATTGCATATACAATAGCGAACCATTTTATGTAAACGATGACCATTTGATCTGGACGACAAATCAAATCAGGGAGCAGACTATCATAATCCCGGCAGGCAAAATCCTCGAGATTCGCAATTGTACTGTTTTTATGCCTTCCGATGCGAAAATCGTTGTGGAAAGAGGAGGACAGCTCATTCTTGACGGCGGAACGCTTACCAGCGCCTGCAACGACCTTTGGTGGGGTGTTGAATTGCAGGGCGATTCCCGGAATATTCAGACTGAGCAATATCAAGGGAAAATAATCATGAGGAATGAAGCGGTTATCGAAGATGCCCGAAAAGCCATATTTTGCGGCAAAAACATCGAAAACACTTACCCCGACTGGAACTATACCGGAGGAATTATTGATGCCACCAGTTCGACTCTTCAAAATAACAAATTCGGGATCCTGATCTGGCGATACAATGATCAGGACCGGGACTATAACTGCACCCTCTCGGAATGCAATTTCCTTACCACTAAGGCTTTAAAAGATGGTTTGCCCCCAAGGTATTTCCTTACACTTATTCAGGTTAAAGGTGTCACTGTGGAAGCATGTGATTTTATAAATTCAGTACCTGACAACATTGATTATCAGGACAGGGGGACGGGAATCTTTGCTTACGACGGGGGATTCACAGTGACTTATATTTCAATTCCCGGACAAATAAAGAGGTCCAAATTTAAAAAGCTCAATTATGGGATACTGGCACTGAACTATGAGCAGGATCAGCCATTTGTTGTTAACAACACATATTTTATCAATAACCTCACGGGCGTCTATGCCAGCGGGTTGAGTGAGATTCTCCTTTATGATAACGACTTTACTGTACCGAGAGCCGGATATCCCACAAACAGGATTTTCGGAGGTGTTTATATGAATTATTGTACCGGTTATACTATTACGGAAAACCATTATAATGGAATAACCCCCGGTGGAGAAACCAATGTTGGAATCACGGTCAATAATTCGGGGGAGGATTTTAATGATATTTACAAGAATTATTTTACCAACATGTTTATTGGCATCTTAGCACAAAATATCAATAAAAGCGAGAATGATAGACAAGGTTTATATATTCTTTGCAATGAATTCACCACAAATGAATACGATATTACTGTAACAGCTGATCCCTGGTGCTCAGATTTATGCGGAATCGCACGAAACCAAGGCACCCTGGCTGTACCAGCCGGTAACCTGTTCAGTAAAACCGGTATTCACGATTTCAGCGATTATAATAATGAAAAGGAATGGATAGATTATTATCATCATGCAGTACCCTTACAAGGAGAATGTCCCTGGAAACCGGAACATTATTCAAGACAGACAATAAGCTTACACGGGACAGACGAAACCTACTCTCCTTGTCCTCCACTGGATTTTGACTTGGAGGATAAAATAGCAACTATTAATCAGTATAATGCTTCGACTATTTTAATTGATTCATTAGAAGCTGAGAAAACTCAATTGGTCGACGGAGGATCTACAATCGAGTTAAATCTGGAAATTTCCCAGGCACAACCATCTGAAGCGGTTGAATTGAATGATGAATTATTGGAAAATTCTCCGTATCTTTCCGACACGGTATTAATTAATGTGGCCGGTAAAGAAGATGTTTTGCTTACTGAAATGGTTACGGATATCATGATCGCCAATCCCCAATCCGCCAAATCCGAAAGCGTGCTTGAAGCGCTGGAAAGCCGGGAAAATCCATTGACCGAAGAGATGATGGATGCAATACTAGCAGGCAGAGACACGGTTTCCGAAAAGGAAACCCTTGAAGCGGATCTTTCACATGCCGGATTACAGCGGGAACTGGCGTTAAACAGGCTGATTGATATTTTCAGGCAGGATTCGATTGATTCACGGACAGACAGTATCATCAATTTATTGCAAAATCATCCTACTCTTTCTGCCAAATACCGCCTGATGATGATCTATCTTGGCCAGGGTGATTCCATTGCTGCCCGCAGCACACTCGACAGTATTCCTGCTCAATTCTCCATGACAAGCCGGCAGTCAATAATACACGATCACTGGAACGAATGGGTCGATTTTATACTTGAGCTCCAGGCTGATTCATCGAATATAACCGACGCCGATTCTTTACAAATGGCCTTACTTCTAATCCTTTCACAAAATGAAGATCTACCCGGCTGTATTGCAAATAATGCCTTGCAGTTTTTGAGCTGGACTGAAACAGAACCTCATTATGTTTTACCTGGCGATCTATTGAAAAATAATCCGGTCAGGATAAAATCCGGAAAAGAAAAAAACAGTGAAACTAAATCTACAATTAAATTATATCCCAACCCTGCCTCCGGTTATATTATTGTTGAATATTTACCGAATCAGAAATCATATAACGGATTGTTGCAAATTTTCACTTCAGCAGGCAGGCTATATTATGCAATGGAACTTAATAATAATAAACATTTCCAGTTCATCGATACAAAAGATTGGCCTGGCGGGATCTATTTTTATAAATATTCATGTGAAAATTCGAAAGCAGAAAATGGAAAAATCATTATTATTAAATGAAGGTTGATAAACTGATATGAAATGGATTGTAAAAATATTAGCTTGTATTATGCTCGTTTGCATTACCAATCAAATGAATTCTCAATCGTACTATTTCAACGATATTTATAATCCAAATAACACATGGGCAGCAGGCTTAAGTATCATTGGAATTGACACGGGATATTTTGGTTGTGCCATCTCATCAGACAGCATCACAACTAATTATAATACCTGCACATTTGTCATGAGTACGACAGGAAAAATCTTGCACTGGAATAGTTTCGGCAGATGGGGCGCTCACTATTATGCCGGTGATGACGGAGCACTGGTAAGAAACAACGACTATTTTGGTCTTTTTACCACGGTGGAAGATGGGGTTATGGAAACCGATTATGGAATATTTTTTAAATTCGATCAATACGGCGATAGTATTCTTACACGAACTTTTTTCGATGAGACCGATATTTTTCTGATTGGCCGCACCTGTACGGCAACTAACGATGGAGGATTTGCCCTTCTTGGAAATAACTATCCGAATGACCTGGCCGATCTGCTCCTTATCAAAACAGATTCGAACGGCAATGAACAATGGCGGCAGCAATACGGTACCGACAGCTCCGACTGGGCCAAAAGTGTGATTCAGACCGCTGATAAAGGTTTCGCATTAGGAACATGGACACGATTGAAAGACGGATACCATTGGAATATTAATGCCGATCCTATCGTATTTAAAACTGACAGCCTCGGTAACCTGGAATGGACACTTAATCTTGGAGGACCGGTCATGGATGACAAGGCGATGCTTTGCCCAACGCAGGATAGTTGCATCATGGTTTTGACCACCATTGGAGATTCGATGTACACACCTTCTTATGCCTATGCGAAAATTAATCTGATCAAAATAGATCTAGCCGGTAATATAATTTGGAATAGAAATTACGGTGGATCGAGATTGGGAAATCAGAGTTCAAGTATTATCTCTCTTGAAAATGGAGATCTCCTGGTATGTGGATTTGTTTGGTATTCTATTTATCTAGACCCTGCAGGCTGGCTGTTTCGTTTTAATTCAGATGGGGATAGCCTTTGGTACCGGGAGTACTGGTATTTCCCTGAAGATCCCAGTAATCATGGTCATAATTACTTAAATGATGTATCGGCCACAATTGATAATGGATTTATAGCAGTCGGATATGCATACGCTTCATCACCCTCCGATTATCTTGAAAAAATGTGGGCTCTAAAAGTAGACAGCGTTGGGTGCGAGATTGCGGATTGCTGGGTGGGAATTGAAGAAGAGGAGACGGGGAGACCGGGAGACAAGGAGACGGGGAGACCGGGAGACAAGGAGACGGGGAGAGGGTTGGAGATTTGGCCGAATCCGGCGAGAGGGATTGTCGATTGTCGATGGTCGATTTTCGATGGTCGAGGGGATGTTGTATTGATGATTTACGATGTTTTCGGGAGGGAAGTGGCTGAGATAAAGGTTCCTGGCAAGCAGGACCAGGTACAGATCAATGTAGAAAGTTATCCGCCGGGGGTGTATATCGCGGTTCTGAGAAATGGGGGCGATTTTTTGGGGAGTGGTAAGTTTGTGGTAAGATGATGGTCGTTGGATAATAACATTACCCGATTCTGCATTCGGCATTTTCGATTTAGTTTGGAAGTCTAACGGGTAAATCCTCAAATCGCCAAATCGTCAAATCGCCAAATCGTCAAATCCCCAAATTTCTCCCGTAGGGAGAACAGTATGGTAGCCCTTTAGTGAGAATGCCTATTGTTTACCCAGAACTTTTTCGAACAATTCCGGCAACTGCCTCAGGTAGACCATCTCGCGCCATTTTTTGCGGGCTTCCTCGGCCGGCGCTCCGAAATAGGTTTTCCCGCCGCCTTCAATGGACTTGTCGACAGCCGATGTAGCCAGGATAACGGCCCCTTTGCCGATGACCAGATCTTTGTTGACTGCAACACGTCCCCAGAGGATCACTTCGTCTTCAATTTTCGTTACGCCGGCTATGGCGCAATGGGCCCCGATCAGGCAGTGCTTGCCGATGTAGGTGTCGTGACCGACCTGGACATGGTTGTCGAATTTGGTCCCCTCATCAATGATCGTATCGGCCGATACACCTTTGTCGATGGAACACAGGGCGCCGATCTCCACCCGGTCTTTGATCACTACCCGGCCGCACGACTCCATTTTACGGTAACCGGCCGGCTTCTTCTGAAAATAATAGGCATCGGCCCCGATAACACTGTTAGCATGGATGATCACCTCATCGCCGATGATACTGTGATCGTAAATGCTGACATTGGAATGGATGATACAGTTCTTTCCGATCTTTACGTGGTTCCCGATAAAGACTCCGGGCTGAATGACCGTACCCTCGCCGATTTCGGCAGTGGGGCTTATGGCTGCGGATGATGCCACAAACGGCCTGAAATATTTCGCTAGCCAGACATAATCGCGGAAGGGATCATCGGAGATGATCAGCGCTTTTCCTTCCGGGCATGCTACCTCTTTGTTGATCAGGATGGTGGTGGCTTTGGAATTCAACGCTTTATCATAATACTTGGGGTGGTCGACAAAGGTCAGATCGCCCGGCTCCACCATGTGGATCTCGTTGATCCCGGTAATTTCGAACGACGGATCGCCATCGTACTTTGCGCCGAGCAGATCGGCAATTTCTTTCAGGGTATAGGGACGGGAGAAGATCATATTATCAGTCTTTTGCCCGTTCAGCGTAGCGGTAGGTACGGGTATCGACCTTGATCCGGTCGCCGGTATTGATGAACAGGGGGACTCTTACCAGGGCGCCGGTTTCCACCTTGGCTTCCTTCAGGGTGTTAGTGGCTGTATTCCCTTTTTCTCCCGGTTCGGTATAGGTCACTTCGAGCGTAACCGTAGTGGGCATTTCACATTGCAAAACCGTTTCCGTTTCGGAATGGAAGATCAAATCGACCGTTACCCCTTCTTTCAGGAGATCGGCGGCTTCCAGCAGTTTCTTCTCGACAAACACCTGCTCGAAGGTGTCGGCATTCATGAAATAGTAGGATTCGCCGTCATTGTAGAGATACTGGTGAGGACGTCTTTCGATCCTGACGATGTTGATCTTTACACCGGCGATAAAGGTGTTTTCGAGCACCCTGCCGTCGCGGAGGTTTTTCAGCTTCGTTCTCACAAACGCGCCTCCCTTGCCGGGTTTCACATGTTGAAACTCAACGATCGACCAGAGGTCATTATTGAAATCGATGCACAAGCCATTCCTGAAATCAGCGGTAGTAGGCATATAATCTGGATTTAGTAAAGGATTTTGAAATTTTGTGCAAAAGTAAACTATTTTTCCTTAAAACCAACCGATCGTAATCGCTCTTTCCACATATATTCGGCATCCAGCCGGATCATTTCGTCGACACAGATCCCGTTTTCCAGTGCCTTGCGTGCCACGTCCTCCAGCCAGGGGGCATATTGCCGGATGGCCCTTTCCGTTTTGGCCACTTCATCCCGGTGAACGATTTCCCAGGCCCTGTGCTGAAGATAGAGATCGGGATCAAAATGGTAATTCCGGGCTTCTTCGCGTAGTAAGGCCAGGGTGTCGGGATTGGCTAAAATGTGTTTTCTCACGGATTCAAGGCTGCGGTTCAGCTTATACAATTCCGGATGCTTTTCTTTAAAAACAAACAAAGCATCCTCTACCAGCATATCCTCCACCGGAATGCCCCGCCGGGCCGCCTTTTCTTCGATATGCCCCATCCATTTCCGGTCACCGGAGATCATCTTGCGGAAATATTCTTCGCCATACCGGATCATGAAACCGGCCGTATCCGACATATGATAAAGGTATTTCCCTTCATCGATCAGGATCTCTTCCAGTGTCGCATGCTTATATCCCGCTTTGGTGATCATTTTTTCAAACCACTCCTCAACCGTCATAATGTTGTTGATCTTGTCGTACACCGGATCGGAGAGCCCTTGCGGTGCATAAAGCTCATAAAGCTGGTCGGTGAACCGCCAGTCGAATTTGTGCACGAACCTCTCGGTGATCATCAGGAAGATGATGTCCTGCTTTTCAATTTCCGCTTTGAGGTCCAGATCTTTCGTAAAGGTTGGCCTGTTGTAATGATCGGGGTAAACCAGGGCGTTGAAGTACCAGAACGCTTCGTTGGCAAAAACATACTTCGGGATCCGGGTATTGAAGATGTTCCAGTAATAACTGTCGGCCACCACCAGCACCATCGGTTTTTCGCCGGGATTCAGCGTATCGAACGCCAGGAGGGGATAGGCCAGTTCTTCGCCCTGCATCGGGCAGAGGAGGTTCATCGTTTTCAGTACATCATCGTCTGTATCCCTTGGTCTGGTCGAGGTTTCGATACCGGTTAACCTGACATCGGTCAGGTCCAGGTTTCTCCGGTTCCCGATCAGACGGAGGAGGCTGTCGGCGGCAAATTTCATCCCATAGACGCTCCAGTGTGTGCCGTATGCGGGAAATAGCGGGTACCGGCTGGTATCTTTCAGTTCCAGGAAATACTGCTGCAGGTCGATATAATCAATCCCCGTCTCCTTTGCTTTTTTCACAAAGTAATCGTAGGTAGAGGGGCCTTTTTTTTGTTTTTTGTAAGATGATGGAAGATATTCGGGATAGTAGGAAGCTTTGCCCGGTTCGAAGACTACGACCAGGTCGATCCCTTTTTCCCTTTTCAGGTAATCCTGGACAAAACGGGCCCGCTGCAGCTTCTTTTCCAGGAACGAATCGCCGGGATAATCCAGCGCCAGCCAGGAACGGATGTAATCATATTCGAAGAGCTGCCCTTTTTTGCCGACAGTGGCCCCTTCCGCATTGGCTTGTTTGAACAGGGAGAAGTCAAGCTGGTTTTGCAATCTTATTAAAAAGTTCCGGAAGCCGGAGTGGTCTTTCAGGTATTTTTCAGTTTGCATCTGGAAATCGCCCGACATCCAGTTTTCATAAGACAGGACAGGTTTTTCGGCCAGTTCGAAGGCGCCGTTGAGCGGTTTTTCCTCTATGAGACTCCATCTCATCTGCACCGCCGGCAGCAAAGCGATCAGGAGGATCACCGCAAAAAGGATATGGGGTAATGCCTTCTTCATCAGAATCTGAAATAAATGAATGGATTAAAACCCGAAGAACTGATCGCCGCCAGGCACAATAACAGGAATACCAAACTAAAGATCAGTCTACCCCCCAAATCTCCAAATCTCCCCATCTCCCCATCTCCCCGTCCTCTCAAGATCCGCTCCTGCCAGGCTTCATTTCCTTTGAAAATACCGATGAACGAAAAGATAACAGCAATGACAAGGATCACGATGAACTTGTTGTTCAGCGTTACACCTCCGAAATCGCTGCCGAAGGTGAACATCGACCGCAGGAATCTCATGGCATAACCGAGGGTTTCTGATCTGAACAGGACCCATCCGATCAGGGAGATGAAGAAAGTGATGGCTACAGCGGGGTATTTGCCTGCTTTCGTGAGCCATTTGATCAGGAAGACCCGGTCGGCTACCAGGAAGAGGCCGTGAAAAGCGCCCCAGGCCACGAAATTCCACGCGGCTCCGTGCCAGAGGCCGGAAAGGAAGAATACGATCCACAGGTTCAGGTAGAGGCGGGCAGCGCTGACACGATTGCCGCCCAGCGGGATATACAGGTATTCCCGCATAAACCGGCCGAGCGTCATATGCCAGCGGCGCCAGAACTCGGTGATATTCTGTGAAATATACGGGTTGTTGAAATTTTCGGGGAAATTGAAACCGATCATGAGGGCCAGGCCGATCGCCATATCGGAGTAGCCGGCAAAGTCGAAATAGATCTGGAAAGCATAGGCGATGATGCCGGTCCAGGCCTGTGCCGCGCCGAACGTGGAGGGGTCCATGGCAAAGATTTTGTCGGCTTCAGCGCCCAGGACATTGGCTATCAGCACCTTCTTCGACAGCCCGATCACAAAGCGGAACAGCCCGTTGACCCGGTTCCCGATCGTTTCATTATAACGCCGGTCTTCGATCTGGTCGGCGACCAGGTTGAACCTGACGATCGGCCCCGCGATCAGGTGGGGGAACATCAGGATGTACATAGCGTAATCGGTGATCTTTTTCAGCGGCGCGTGGACCTTCCGGTAAACATCCACCGTGTAGGTTATTTTCTGGAAAGTGAAGAAAGAAATTCCGATTGGCAGGGCGATAGCGGTCCAGTGCAACTGCGTCATTCCCAGTCCTGTAAGCAGACTGTTCAGGTTATCGACAAAGAAATTGGCGTATTTGAAATAAGCCAGCAGCCCGACATTCATCACGATGGAGATGGCGGTGAGCCATCTTTTCCGTTTCAGGCCGGCCCGGTGGATATATTTTACCAGGTAGAAATCGGCCAGGATCGATCCGAGGACGATAAAGATAAAATCGGGGGCGCCCCAGGAATAAAAGAGGACGCTGGCGACGAGCAGCCACAGGTTCCTCAGTTTGTTGGGCAGCAAGAAGTAGATGCCCAGGAAAACCGGCAGGAAATAAAGAAGGAATAGGGTGCTGCTGAAAACCATTTACTCTGTTTGGAAAGATTTACATCTGATTGCAATCGAATTTTTTGCAATATTATGTTTTTCGGTAATATAGAATCATCATCCTGACATCTCAAAAAAAAGTTTTTATTAACGTTGGAATTAAGCAATTTTCCTGATAACTTTAATCCGCCATATCAAAAGAGTCCATTATTATGGTTTTATCGCTTGTCATAGTT
>Ga0116144_10005133_pt1 | contig 12056 bp, 12 predicted proteins | sample AD_UKC035_MetaG_FD_89746 | JGI IMG/M metagenome (GOLD analysis project Ga0116144, IMG submission 89746) | Active sludge microbial communities of municipal wastewater-treating anaerobic digesters from USA - AD_UKC035_MetaG | ecosystem: Engineered > Bioreactor > Anaerobic > Digestate | place: USA... | reverse complement strand
CAGGCCCGCACCCCGTGCTTTGTGTTCACCCCCAAAACGCCGCCCGCGTGGGGGGATTGGAGCGGCTGGTGGGACACCCTTTCCGAACCAATGCAGGTGACCATGGAGGTGCTGGACCAATTGCTCGCAGAGTACCCCATTGATGAGTGCCGGCTATACGTCTATGGCATCTCAATGGGCGGCGAGGGCACCTTCGATCTGCTGGACAAATATCCCGACAAATTCGCCGCCGGGATGTCGGTGTGCGGCGGGGGGCGCGCAGAGTGGGCTGCAAACATTGCCCAAACGCCGCTCTGGATGTTTCACGGCGGCAAGGACACTGTCAATCCGCCGACCCTTACTACGGATGTCTACGATGCCCTGGTCGCCCTGGGCGCGAACCGGATGCGCTACACCGAGTATCCCAACCTGGGCCATGAGATTTGGAATGTGGCCGCCGCCGAACCGGCGTGGACCGAGTGGATGTTTGCCCACTCCCGCTGCGACACCGCGTGTCCCGCCCCCACCGGTCGCCTCACGCTTGAACTCACTCGCCCCGATCCCGACACGCTCCGGCTGACGTGGAACGACATCCGCAATCCCGCCGAAAAGGCCGACCAGATCTGGTATTACCAGATTCTCGAGGGCGAGGAGTTGATCGGCACGACGGAGTTTGACCAGACCACGTTTGAGGTTCCCCCGGATAAAACCGGTGGGACATTTGTGGTGCGCGCGGTCAACTATTGCTTTGGCGTGTCGGAACGCTCCAATGCGGTTTCCGACCGGGAGTAAAACATCCCAAGCGCCCGCCTATGTGAACACCCGCGTGAATCTGTTGAGAAAATCTTTTTCACCCAACCGTTGGTGAACCCTGGTTAATAACGAATTACTCTGAAAATAAGCGTTGAAACGCTCGAACGTTTCAACGTTCAAACGCGGCTTTCGTCTAACCGTCGGCGAACACCGTTGATGGAGCGTCAGTTCTTTTGCCGCGCCATGCGCAGCGTCAATGAGAACGTGCTCCCCACGCCCTCGGTGCTCTCCACCCAGATGCGCCCGCCATGCCCCTGGACAATGTGCTTTGCAATCGCCAACCCCAGACCGGCGCCGCCTTCAGACCGCGCGCGATCCACCTTGTAGAACCGCTCAAAGATGCGCGGCACATCGGCGGCGGGGATGCCGCTGCCGGTATCCATCACCGAAACGGTCACCCATCCCGGCTCTTGCACCTGCGCAAACACGGTCACCGCCCCGCCCGTGGGCGTAAATTTAATGGCATTGTGGATCAAATTGCCCAACACCTGATGCATCCGAGGCACGTCGGCATACACGTGAGGCAAGTCTTCCGCCAATGACACCGTCAGCGTCACCCCCTTGCGTTCGGCCTGCGGCGCCAGACGCTCTAACGGCGTCTGCACCAATGGCGCGATTGCGGTGGGCCGCGCCTCCAATTGCATCTTGCCGGATTCAATCCGCGACAGTTCCAGCAATTCCTCCACCATCTGCGTCAGCACCCCCAATTCGTTTTCCATGTGGGAAAGGAAGCGGCGGGCCGCCGGCAGGTCTTCCAACGCGCCGTCGCGCAACGTCTCCACCACCAACGCCAATGAAGCCAGGGGCGTGCGCAGTTCGTGGGAAATGTTGCTGATAAAGTCCCGCCGCACCGTCTCCAACCGCCGCACCTGCGTCAAATCCTGCAAAATGATGAGGACGCGCGGTGGGGCCAACGTCAGGAGCGGCGTCATAATGACCTGAAGAAAATTGCGATGCAGGAGTGTCTCCACGGTCGCCATTTGCTCCGCGCCGGTCTCCAAACAGCGTTCCCATAGCGCGATCAATTCGTGATTGTGCGCAGCCTGCGCAAACGTGCCGGTGGGCGGCAACGTCTCCGCCTGCAAAATCTGGCGCGCGGCCCCATTGCTTAACAACACCTGCCCCATCGGATCGGTAATCATGACGCCATCAGCCATCGTGTCCAACACCGCCGCCAGTTGCTCGCGCTCCTCGGTCAGGATGGTCATCTGGTCGCGCAATTGATCGGCCATCGCATTGAAGGCGCGCGTCAACCGCCCCACCTCATCATGCGTGGTCGGCAGCAGCCGCGCGCTCAAGTCGCCGGACGCCACCCGCGTCACCACCGCCGTCAACTGCTCCACCGGCCGGATAGTGCGCGCTGCAATATAGAACGCCAGCAGGCTGGCCAGAACGGCAATGACGGCGCCCGCGCTTCCCATGGTCCGGCACAGTTGCCGCACATCGGACTGGATCTGCGCGAAAGGCAGCGCCGTCCGCACAAAACCGCGCAGCGCGCCCTCATCGCGCACCGCGACGGCGGCGTACATCACCTCCTGCTGCAACGTGTCGCTGAAGCGAATGGCAACCCCGGCGTCCTGCCGCAGCGCCTGTTGCACTTCAGCGCGATACAGATGATTATCTAACTGCCCCAGATCGGCGCTGGACTCCGCCAATACCGTTCCCTGCGACATGATCAGCGTCACCCGCTCCCCAGAGACCGCCGCCCAAGTCGTCGCGGCTCTCTGCAATAACGCGGCGTCGGACTCCATAGCGCCGGACAAATAGGGACGAACTTGCTCGGCCAGCAAGCGCGCGTCGGTAAGCAGGTGCGCCTCCAAATCGGCCAACCGAGCTTGCCGCACCGCCCCGGCCAGATACAACGTCAGTCCTCCCGTCGTCAGCACAATGACGACGATATACGGGATCACGATACGCCAACGCAAAGAAACAAACATAGCCTCACCCCTCAAAGCGATACCCCGCCCCGCGCACAGTCACAATGCGCACCGGATCGGCGGGATCGGTTTCTAACTTCTCACGCAACCAGCGTATATGAACATCCACCGTGCGGCTCCCCCCACTGAAATCCCAGCCCCACACTTCCTCCAACAATCGCTCGCGGGAGAGTACCTTCCCGCGATGGTGCGCCAGGTAGACGAGCAACTCGTATTCTTTGGGTTTGAGCGCCAGCGGCTCGCCGCACAAATACACCTCGTGCCGTTCCAGATCGAGGGCCAGATCGCCGTAACACAGCTGTGGGGCGGAAGGCGACGTCTCTGGAGCAAATTCTTCCCGCAACAACCGCACGCGCCGCAACTGAGCCTTCACCCGCGCCAACAATTCACGCATGCTGAAGGGCTTGGTCAGGTAATCGTCTGCACCGACTTCCAATCCTACCACCTTGTCCACCTCATCTGTGCGCGCCGTGAGCATGATGATCGGCGCCCGCAATTCCTGGCGCAACAATCGGCACACTTCAAAGCCGTCCATCTTGGGCAACATGATGTCGAGCAGAATCAAGTCAGGCGGCGCTTGTCGCGCCATTGCCACAGCCTGTAGCCCATCTGCCGCCGCGCTGACCTCGTACCCCTGCCTGACCAGGTTGTACATCAAGGTTTCTCGCAGCACCAATTCATCCTCCACAACCAGTATTTTCTCTGCCATTCCGCTATCCTCATCCGTAGACTATGCCTGACGTCCCTTAAGAACCTATCCGAAAATTATAGCGACGATGCGCCGCCAGGCCGAACCTTGCGGCTGAAGCCGCTTTTGGGAAGGTGTTTTTTCGTAGGCGGGCTGCGCCCGCCTACAAAAAAACACCCCCTCAACCGCCCCTTTAGGCGCAATTCACGAGCCAAAACGAATTTTCGGATAGATTTTAAGAGACTAAGGCGCTGTCTAAAAATAAAGAAACCATTTTGTTGTATGCAAAAGTACGAGGATAAGTATAGGAGATCTGTAGCGTAGTCAAACGACCGGGCTGGGCCAGGTCTTCCAATGGCGTGAGAAAGCTACCCGCCAAATAACTCCAACTCAGGATGCCGCATGGCCTCCTCGTAGATCGGCCCACGCACGATAAAGCTCAATCCATAGCCGCTGCCGAGCACGGCCAACAATCGCGCCCCCGGCGTCACCGGTATTTCCGGCGGGATTACGACGCGCTCGTCGCCGAACACGCCGCGCCCCAGTTCACGCAGCCCAACGCCGCCCCGCTTCGCGTCGCTCTCGGCGGTAAGCTGCGGTGTACTGATGGCGAACCCGCCCGACGTGCGACTTCCCGCCACAAAGATCGCCGCCTCTCCCGCCTGAAAGCCGTACTTGCGCCACGCATCGGGGGGAATGGTGATCCTGCGTTCGGCCCCCACCATGACCCACCCGTATGTCCATTTGCCGCCCCTCACCAATCTTGGCATGATCAAACCTCCGTATTGTTTCCCCGCACCACTGCGACTTCCATAAACCCGGCCTCGACGCGCCACCCGTTCAGCCGCGAGCGCGCGACCAACGCTGCCAATTCCTCCGGCGTGTACGACGAATGAATAGACCCCCAGTAATGCACCCGGAAATCCGGCGGAATCGTCAGCCCGATGCCCCAGGCGAACAAGCGCGGCCACCAGTGCTCCAGCCGCCGGGAATCGTGAATGAAGTACGCGCCCTCCGGCTTCACCACGCGCGCGATCTCGTTGAAGATTTGCACCGGGTTTTCCCAGTGATGCAGCGAATCGTTGGACATCACCGCGTCGAACTCGCCATCCGCAAATGGCATGGCGTAGGCATTCCCTTCGCGCCACGTGATGTCACCATTCAGCCCGGCGCGCTGCGCGTTCTCGGCGGCCAGCGCCAGCATCGCCGGCGAGAGATCCAGCCCCACCACCTGCACGCCGCGCTCGCGCAGCGCCGTGGCGACGGCGATGGCGACGAAGCCCGTCCCCGTCCCCACGTCCAGCACCTTGCCGCCGTCCGGGACGCCCAGCGCGGCGAGCCGCTGCGCCAACTCGCGGTACTCCTGCTGCCGGAAGCGGTTGCTCCCCATGAACTCGTTGAAGCGGCGCGCGTCCGCCATTTCCGAAATAGCCTCACTCTCTGGAATGCGTTTCATCGTAATCTCCTATATAAAACCTTGAATATAAAATCTTGAATTTAGGCTAAAAAAAGAGCGTCAGACGTAGACACCCTGTTCCACCTGCTGTAACACGTCCCGCGTCCAGGCCAACTCCGCTTCCATGTGCAGCCGCGAGTGCTCAAACACCGCGCGCGCCTGCGCCGGAACGTCCGGGTTCGCTATCTGCTCTGCCTGGTGTTCCTGGATGTGCTGCAAAACCTCTTCCAGCATCGTCACGCGCCGGTGAAGATACTGCTTGATCTCTTCCGCCGGCAGCGCATTCATAAACGCCAGCCCCACGTCTATGGCGAAGTATTGCCGCTCAAACGCGCTCCATACTTCGCGCAGCAGGCGTAGAAACTCGGCGCGGCCCGTCTCGGTGATCTGGTAGACCGTGCGCGCCGGTCGCGCGCCCTCCTGCTCGACGCCGACTTGCTCGACGAAGCCCTCGCCGGCCAGTTTGTCCAGCGCGTAATAGATGGAGCCAAAGGCGATGGCCGTCCAGTCGCCCATGTGCTCCTCGATGATGTGCTTGAGTTCGTAGCCATACAGCGGCCGGTCGCGCAATAGTCCTAAAATGACCAGTCGGGTTGTCACATGCTTCTCCTTTAATATTCTATATTGTATATTATACATAGAATTAGAAACGTGTCAAGAGGGCAATCCAACCTAGGAATACCTGTATCAATATACCGCCGGGCAAAAAGAAACCTCTTGCCCGGCGGTATTGTGTGCTTTTCAGCGTATGGCGACTTATGCCAGCCCCAACCTGGGGCAACGAGAGCCTGGATCAGGCGAGATCGAACCTATCCAGGTTCATCACTTTATCCCACGCGGTGACAAAGTCGTGCAGGAATTTCTCCTGACCGTCCGCGCAGCCGTAGACTTCCGCGATGGCCCGCAGTTGGGAGTTCGAGCCGAAGATGAGATCCACGCGGGTGGCGGTCCACTTGCGCGCGCCCGTGGCGCGATCCCGCCCCTCGAATACGTCGGCGTCTTCGGTGAGGGGCTGCCACATCGTGCCCATGTCGAGCAGATTGACGAAGAAGTCGTTGGTGAGCGTCCCCGGCCGGTGGGTGAAGACGCCGTGCGGCGCGCCCCCGTAGTTGACGTTCAGGACGCGCAGGCCGCCCACCAGCACCGTCATCTCCGGCGCGGTCAGTGTCAGCAGTTGCGCGCGATCCACCAGCAATTCCTCCGGCCGGACAACGTATCTGGTTTTTTGGAAGTTGCGGAAACCGTCGGCCACCGGCTCGAGGACGGCGAAGGACGCTGCATCGGTTTGCGCCTGCGACGCATCCGTGCGCCCCGGCGTAAAGGGCACGGTGATGGCGTGCCCGGCGTTCTGCGCGGCCTGCTCGATCCCGGCGCAGCCGCCCAGGACGATCAAATCGGCGAGCGACACTTTCTTCCCGCCGGATTGCGCCGCGTTGAAGTCCTTTTGGACGCCCGCGAGGACGCCCAACACCTTTTCCAGTTGCGCCGGCTGGTTGACCTGCCAATCTTTCTGCGGCGCCAGGCGGATACGCGCCCCGTTGGCCCCGCCGCGATAGTCGGAGCCGCGGAATGTGGACGCCGACGCCCAGGCGGTCGTGACCAGCTCTGAGATGGACAGGCCCGCAGCCAGAATTTTGGCCTTGAGGGCGGCGATGTCCTGCGCGTCAATCAGCGGGTGATCCACGGCGGGCACCGGGTCTTGCCAGATCAACTCCTCGGCGGGGACTTCCGGGCCGAGGTAGCGCGCGTGCGGCCCCATATCGCGGTGGGTGAGCTTGAACCACGCCCGGGCGAAGGCGTCCGCAAACTCCTCCGGGTGTTCGTGGAAGCGCTTGGCGATCTTGCGATACGCCGGATCCATCCGCAGGGCAAGGTCGGCGGTGGTCATGATGGTGGTGACGCGCTTGGAGGGATCGTGCGCGGCCTGCGCCATGTGCGACTCATCCACGCCGACCGGCACCCATTGCCAGGCGCCGGCGGGGCTTTTCACCAGATTCCAGTCGTAGTTGAACAGCATATCGAAGTAGCCCATGTCCCACTGAATGGGGTTGGGCGTCCACGGGCCTTCGATGCCGCTGGTGATCGTGTCATCGCCCTTGCCGGTGCCGAAGCTGCTCTTCCAGCCCAGACCCATCTCTTCGACAGGGGAGGCCTCAGGCTCGCGGCCCACGTGGGTGGCGGGGCCGGCGCCGTGCGTCTTGCCAAACGTGTGCCCGCCGGCGACGAGCGCCACGGTCTCCTCGTCGTTCATCGCCATGCGCGCGAAGGTCTCGCGGACGTCGTGGGCGGATGCGACCGCATCGGGGACGCCGTTCGGGCCTTCGGGGTTCACGTAGATCAGGCCCATCTGCACGGCGGCCAATGGGTTTTCGAGGTCGCGGTCGCCGGAGTAGCGCTTGTCGCCCAGCCACTCGGCTTCCGATCCCCAATAAACGTCCTCTTCCGGCTCCCAGATGTCCACGCGCCCGCCGCCGAAGCCGAAGGTCTTGAAGCCCATAGACTCCAACGCGCAGTTGCCGGCGAGGATCATCAGATCGGCCCAGGAGATTTTCTTGCCATACTTCTGCTTGATCGGCCAGAGCAGCCGCCGCGCCTTGTCGAGATTGGCGTTGTCGGGCCAACTGTTGAGGGGCGCAAACCGCTGGTTGCCTGTGCCGGCGCCGCCGCGCCCATCGCCCATGCGGTAGGTGCCCGCGCTGTGCCAGGCCATGCGGATGAACAGCCCGCCATAGTGGCCGTAATCGGCCGGCCACCAGTCTTGCGAGTCGGTCATCAGCGCGTAGAGGTCTTTCTTCAGCGCCGCATAGTCCAGTTGCTCGAATTCCTCAGCATAGTTGAAATCTTCCCCCATCGGGTTGCTCTTGGCCGAGTGTTGATGGAGAATTCTGAGGTTCAACTGGTTCGGCCACCAATCCTGATTCGATGTGCCTTTGCTCGCCGTGGGCATCGCCGGTTTGGCGGACTTGCCCGTCACGGGGCACTTGCTTTCTTCACTCATCTCTGTTCTCCTTTCGTTCGAGATTTGGGTTGGTACGACTCAGCTTTGGGTATTAGGAAACGTTAAACTCCGCGCTCAGATTCGTTAGATATCACCTCCTTTACAGCATTTCGACCGGAGGACAACCTCTCCGGCGGCAGTGTCTTCAAGTAGAGCAGGTGCGATGTCACACCTACGGCGATCACACCGAGTGCGCCACGCACCCACCAGTTTGTCACAGCAAAAATGACCGTAGCGCCGATGCCGCCCCACAACACGATGAGCGTAAACAGTTTTGCACGCAGCGTAATCCCGTGATGGTCGCGGTAATTGCGGATCGTGGCGCCAAACCAGCGGTGGTGAATGAGCCAGTGGTAGAGTCGAGGCGAACTGCGCACAAAGCACGCGGCGGCCAACAGCAAAAACGGCGTCGTGGGCAGCACCGGAATGAAAATTCCAACGACACCCAAGCCGACTGCGAGAGCGCCGGCAGCAATGAAGAATCCGGTACGAAAGGATGGAGGAATCATTTGGCCCCTCAAACTTCGACGCCAAACACTTCGCGGACGATCAGCCCGACGAAGAAGCTCAACGCCGCCACGCCCAGGCTCAGGCCGGCCATCTCCAAAAAGCGCGACTTGAACGGCTCGTCTTTGGCGACAGCAATGTAGTAGTTGAAAGCGGCGATGATGGCAACCGCTACCGTCATCGTTACCGCGAGGGCGACGTAATAGTTTTGAAGCAACAGATAGGGCAGAATCAACAGAATGACCGTCACAATGTAGGCAGCGCCGGTGTAGAGTGAGGCTTTGACGGGATTCTTTCCGGTTTCCTCGGATTTGGTGGACAAATATTCGGACGCGCCCATCGAAAGCGCGGCGGCGATCCCGGTGATGGTGCCGCTCAACGCGATCAGGCGCGTGTTCTGGAAGGCCAGCGTCAGCCCGGCGAGCGTGCCGGTCAACTCGACCAGCGCGTCGTTCAGCCCCAAGACCATCGAGCCGGCGTAACGCAGTTTTTCTTCATCCAGCAACGCAATGAGCGCGTCTTCGTGGTCGTGTTCGGTGCGCGCAATCGCCTCGGCCTCTGGAATCCAGGCCGTCAACGGTCCGTAATTCTCCTGCGCGTCATGCTCGCCGCGTTCCAACAGTTTGACGCCAAAGGTGAACCCCAGGATGCGGCTGATCCCATAGTAGATCCGAATTTTCAGCCACTCCGGTTTGACCGCTTGTTGGGTGTAGCTTTCCCACTGATGATAGTGAGCTAACTCATCGGCGGCAATCGCTTCCACAATGCGCCGATTTTCCGGGGATTTGATGGTTTTAGCTAACTCCCGGTAAATATGATGCCCGGTGATTTCGTCGCGTTGATAGCGCAACACCTGGGCGCGTAATTCTGGGCTAATGGACATCATTCCTCTCCTGGGAAAAAATTGAGCGATTCCTGGTTATGAAACGTGAAGCGTGAGGAGACCCGTATGATAAAATCACGTTTCACGTTTCACATCTCCGATGATAAAACCTCGTCCTTCTCGCGTTCCTGACAGTCAGGACAAAGACCGTAGAACGTCACTTGATGGCCTACAATCTGATAGCCGGCCAACTCTCCGGGTGACAGCGCAACTTCGGCAAAATCGTGATGGATGTCCACCAACTTGTAACAGCGCGTGCAAAACAGGTGATGATGGTTTCCTGGGTTTGTCTCATAGCGCACCCCTCCCTCACCGGACTCGAACGCTTCTGTCACCCCGCCCAGCGTCATCAATTCACGCAGGGTGTTGTAAACCGTTGCGCGCGATACATCGGGCATGGTGGTCACAACCTGTTGATAGATCTCCTCCGCCGTGGGGTGCTCGCTATGCTGGGTCAGCACCTCCAGGATCAACCGGCGCTGGGGTGTGATTTTTCGCCCGTTTTGGCGGAACAACTCGATGAACATTTCAAGGCATGGCATTACCAACCTCACTTATATGGATTACTAATTTATAATAATTATAAAATAAATAAATAGAGATGTCAAGCACCAATTTCCCTCTTGACAAAATCACATCCTAATTTATAATAATTATAAATTGATACTTAATACGAAATAGAATCAAATCTATCTCTATTCTAACGGAGGATGAAATGGCTGAGAACATTTACGATTTCACGGTAACGACGATGATGGGACTGCCCAAATCCATGGCGGATTACAAAGGCAAGGTGTTGCTGATCGTCAACACGGCCAGCAAGTGCGGTTTCACGCCGCAATATGCCGGATTGCAGGAACTTTACGAAAAGTACCACGACCGAGGCCTGGAAATCCTGGGGTTCCCGTGCAACCAGTTTATGGGGCAGGAGCCGGGCGACAACGCAGAAATTCAGAATTTCTGCCAGGTGAACTACGGTGTGACCTTCCCGATGTTTTCCAAGATTGACGTGAACGGCTCCGACGCGCATCCGCTGTACGAATACTTGAAGAAGGCAGCGCCCGGCGCGTTGGGCATGAAGGCGGTCAAGTGGAACTTCACCAAATTCCTGGTGGATGCGCAGGGGAACGTCTTAAAACGGTTTGAGCCAAACGTCGAACCGGCAGCGATGGCGCCGGACATTGAAGCGCTCCTGGCATAAGGGGCCTTCTTTTCTATCAGCAGATTAAGCGGATTGAGCAGATGAGGAACCAGAAATCCGCTTAATCTGCTCAATCTGCTGACCTAAAACTGACTCACAAAAAGGGAAACTACGATGAAAGACCAACATCGCCAAATTGCTGTCGTTCTGACCATCCTGGTCACGCTTGTCGTCAACGGGCTGGCAAATGCCTTGCCGCTTAATGGCCTGAACACCGGGCAAATCTCCGACCGTTTCCAGGTTTACTTTGTCCCGGCGGGGTACGTGTTTTCAATCTGGGGCGTGATCTACCTCGGACTGATCGCCTTCACTATCTTCCAGGCGCTCCCCGCGCAACGCGAGAATCCCCGCCTGCGGGCCACCGGCTGGTGGATTGCCCTCAGCGGGCTGGCGAACAGCGCGTGGATTTTCCTCTGGCACTACGAGCAGTTCCCGCTGACCGTCATCGCTATGCTCGTCCTGCTCGCTTCACTCATCCTCACCTACCTGCGGCTCGGCATCGGTCGAACGAAAGTGTCCACCGCCGAGACGTGGGCCGTGCGTGTACCCTTCAGCATCTACCTGGGCTGGATCACGGTGGCAACAGTGGCGAATATAACGTCGCTGCTGGATTACTGGAATTGGAACGGCTTTGGGATTGCTCCCGAAATCTGGATGGGGATCATGCTGGCGGCGGTGCTGGGGATTGCGACGGCGATGGCGTTTACCCACCGCGACGTGGCCTATGCGCTGGTGTTACTGTGGGCGCTGGCCGGCATTGGAGTCAAGCACGCCTCAGTCACTACGGTGGTCATCCCCACCTGGATTGTCTTTGGGTTGGTCGCGGTAACGCTGTTAGCGGCGTTTTTTCTGCGCGAGCCTGTGCAAGGGAAGGGGAAATAAGCCTTGGAATGACCTTAAGAACTTTCCCGGTTTCCGCTCCATAAGCATTAAGGGATGAACAAAACGATGGCTTATTATCTCAAACTCTACATGGCTACCCTTATCGCGTTCTTCGCGATGGATATGGTATGGCTTGGCTTGGTGGCGCGCACGTTTTATCGCCAGCATCTGGGCTTTTTGATGGCTCCCAGCCCCAACTGGCTCGCGGCGCTCGTTTTCTATTTACTGTTCATCGCCGGCATTTTGATGTTTGTCGTTTTGCCCGGGCTGAAGGATAACTCTCTCAAGACGACCTTCATACGCGCAGCCCTGTTTGGACTCATTACCTATGCTACCTACGACCTAACTAATCTGGCCACCCTAAAAGATTGGCCGGTGCTTGTTACGATTGTAGACATGATTTGGGGGACGGTCTTGACTGTTTCGGTCAGTTGTATCAGTTTTATGGCAGGCAAGCGGCTGAGTTAGCACGACTTTCAGTAGCTTGGTATGGTTCAAATGAGCAGGTATTGCAGTTTGCTTTGCGATTTACAAGAAAGGAGGCCTTTCAATGAAGAAAAATGTTGCCCAAGCATCCGGCGCTATGAGCGAAACGGATAGCCGGTTCACAAGGCTCCGTCGCTTTAATGGGATCATGGGATTCTTACATCTCATCCAGGGTTTGCTCATGATCTTTGTCAGCAATGACAGAACCTACCCTATCTTCACCAAT
>Ga0116144_10005132_pt1 | contig 12056 bp, 7 predicted proteins | sample AD_UKC035_MetaG_FD_89746 | JGI IMG/M metagenome (GOLD analysis project Ga0116144, IMG submission 89746) | Active sludge microbial communities of municipal wastewater-treating anaerobic digesters from USA - AD_UKC035_MetaG | ecosystem: Engineered > Bioreactor > Anaerobic > Digestate | place: USA... | reverse complement strand
TTCCGCTTCAACCTGCCGGCGGCTTTGCAGGCCTATGGGGCGCATACGGTGGTAGTGGGCGCGTATAACAAGAAGCAAATCCGCGCGGCGCTGCGCGAAGCACTGGCAGAGGCCGCCAAGGGTACCTATACCACCCTGGTGGTTGCGGATGGGAGCTGTATTCAGAAAATCAAGGGCAGCACCCAGCGCGTGGTTGTGGACCCAGAAGCGTGCAAGAACTGCAATGCCTGTATGATCTGCCAGGGCCTGGAATTGGATGAGAACGGGGTGCCGCATGTCAACAATTTGTGCAGCGGCTGCGGCGGGCAGACCCCGGCCTGCGTGCAGATGTGCCCGACCAATGTTTTGAAGGTGATTGATTTGAAAGACCTGGATCTCCCGGCGATGCCATCTTATGCTGAGCCGCCCCAGGCGGCTGAGCCGCCAGCTTTGCCTGTCGAGACACTGCCGGGGCGCATTTCTCTGGCTATCCGCGGCGTGGGCGGGCAAGGCAACCTGTTCTTTGGCAGTGTGCTCAGCCAATTAGCTTTGGCGGCTGGCTATGGACAGTCGAATATCATCAAGGGCGAGACGCACGGTATGGCGCAAATGGGCGGCCCGGTGATCAGCACCTTTAGCTGCGGCAAGGTATCCAGCCCAGTGCTGCTGCCTGGCACAGCCGACTGCGTGATTGCGATGGAGAAAAGTGAGGTGCTGCGTCCGGGCTTCTTGGAGATGCTCAAGCCGGGCGGCACGGTGCTGTTGGCCGATACGCGCATTGTTCCCCTGGGATTACCCGAGGACCAATACCCCAGCGATGAGCAGATTACCGCCCGCCTGAGCCCTTACCATGTCATCAAGGTGGATGTACTGTGCAAGGCGCTTGAGCTGGGCGATGCAAGCGGCCGGGTGGCCAATGTGGTGATGATGGGCGTGTTGAGCACCCTGCACCCATTGGATGTGTTCCCGCCAGAGCTTTGGCTGAAGGCACTCAAGAAAGCCAACTCGAAACCGGTGGTGTGGGCGGCCAATTACGTGGCATTTAATGCCGGACGCGAGTTTGCCCTGGCAAGTGCTTGATCGGGATTCGAAGCGATGGGCAGCCCGGTTTCTTTGCGGCAGGAATTTTTCTCTGGTGTGCGGGCTGAGCTGCCTCTCCTGGTAGGAGTCTTTCCATTCGGTATGATCTATGGTGTGCTGGCGCTGGCGGCTGGAATTCCGCCAGCGCTGGCGCAGGCTATGTCGGCGGTCGTTTTCGCGGGTTCGTCCCAGTTCCTGGCAGTCAACTTGATTGCAGGCGGTGCACCGGGGCTGGTCATCATCCTGACGATTGTGGTGGTCAACCTGCGGCATGCCTTGTACAGCGCTTCGGTAGCGCCGCATCTGCGGCGGCTTTCGCCGCTTTGGAAGCTGTTGTTGGCTTACCTGCTGACGGATGAAGCCTATGCGGTGGCGATCACGCATTATATAGAGCCCGCTGAGACGACTGCTTTGCCCGCCAACCGCCATTGGTATTTCTTGGGCGCAGGGCTGACCTTGTGGACGGCCTGGCAGGTAAGCACTGCCCTGGGCATTTTCTTGGGGGCACAGGTGCCTGAGAGCTGGTCTCTAGATTTCACCCTGGCGTTGACCTTCATTGCCTTGTTGGTGCCAAACATCAAGGATAAAGCCGGCGGGTTGGCAGCCCTCTCAGCCGGTGTGACGGCAGTGCTGGCGAGTGGGCTGCCTTATAAGCTGGGCCTGATCGTGGCGGCGCTGGTGGGCATCTTAGTAGGACTGTGGAGCGAGAGGCGATGGACACACTCTGGCTGACCCTGTGGATTGCAGGGTTGTTGACCTACCTGACCCGCTTATCGTGGATTGCGCTCTTGGGCCGTTGGAATGCGCCGCCCTGGGTGGCCCAGACCCTGCGGTTTGTGCCCCCGGCTGTGCTGGCGGCGATCATTGTCCCTGAACTGCTGCTGCGTGAGGGTCAATTTGCGCCTCTCAACCCGCGCCTCTTCGCGGGGCTGTTGGCGGCGCTGGTGGCCTGGCGCACCAAGAGCGTGCTGGGGACGATCCTGGTGGGCATGGCGGTTTTGTTGATCATGCAATTGTGGTTCTAGGAAAGTCACCTGTGCATTCTCCTTCTGATCTGTACCGCCTGCGGTTGGATATCCAAAATGCTGAGCTTGAGCTGGCTGAGCTGACAGCCGAGCTGCGCACTTTCGAAGCAGAAGTGGATGCACGCCTGGGCGCAATGCTCGACCAGCTTTCTGTATTGGAGAACGAGGTGCTGAACCTGACGGATGCGGTGCAGCGCCTGCGCGATCAGCATTTGTATGGAGAGAAACAATTTACGTATTTTGACGGTGCTCGCCCGGCAGAACGACCTGAACGGGAATATATCCCGCACGCGGATGCTTTTCGTGAAGCGCCGCCTGCCGAGCCTGGGCCTGGTGTGGGAACGCCGCCCACTGCGGCGGCAGAGATCAAAGCCATCTACCGCCGGTTGGCGCGCCGCAGTCACCCTGACCTGGCGATCAGCGAAGCCGACCGCCAGCAGCGCACGGCAGAGATGGCTGAGATCAACCGGGCCTATGCGGCTGGCGACCTGGCGGCGCTGCAAAAGCTGGCTGACCCGGATCCATTGGCGGGCCTGTCTGTGCCAACCGAGGCTGCTGCGCCGCTGAGCGAGGAACAGCGCCTGAAGCGCCACCTGGATCAGGTGCGCCAGCGCCTGGCGAATCTGAGCCGCCACCCCAGCGTGCAGCTCAGCCTGGAGGTAAAACTGGCTCGCCGCGCCGGCCGCGACCTGCTGGCTGAGATGGCGCAGGCCTTGAAGCACAAAGTGGCGCGTAAAGTCGCCGAACGTGATTACTTGCGCTCGCAATTAGACGGATTCGAACATCGATGATATTCATGACCAAGAGGTGAGATGTGCCTGCTGCTTTGATCTATATCTTAATTGCATTGTTGGTGATTGGATTGGCCTACGTGGCGATCCGCTTTATCTGGTTCCGCCCCATCACGGTGGGCCAATTCTTTACGCGAGCCATCCTGCACATTATGCTCGATGGCCCGGAGGTGCTGACGATGGTCGGCCTGCTTGAGCGCGTTGGGATCAACTTTCACAATGCCAGGCTCTCAGATATCTCACAAAAAAGCGAGGCGAAACAGGCTGCGCTGTTGAAGCGCCTGTTAGCTACCCTGCGCAGCTATCCCCGCGCCCGCCAAAACCGCGCCAACCAGCTTTCGATGGATATTTTGGATTGGTTCCTGGAAGATGAGGTGCGCGCTGAGCCTTTTCGCTACCACGACTATCCGGTTAACCAGATGTTTGGACAGCAGTCTGAGTTTCCGAATTTTATGACCAGTATGCACCCCATGGATGGGCGCGCCAATGCTCGCAATTACATCAAGCGCCTGCACCTGGCCGGTTGGCGCTTTGGCCATATCATTGAGGGCCTGCAGGCGCGGCAGGCCAATGGCTGCCTGCCGCCGCGCTTTGTGCTGCAGCGTGTGTTGACCGAAATGACAGAATTTGTGGCCACCCCGCCGTGTGAGAATGTGTTGTATACGGTTTTTGCCCGCAAATTGGATCGGCTCAAGCTCAATGCGGAAGAAAAAAAGCGTCTGCTGGATGGTGTTCAAGATGCCATCCAGGGGCAGGTTTACCCGGCCTACCAGAAATTGATCGAAGTGTGCCAGGGGTTGGAGCGCGCCACAAACGACGATGATGGGGTATGGAAATTGCCTTCTGGAGAAGCGTATTATGCCTACCAACTGCGCAGCAATACCACCACCGAGCTGAGCGCGGCGCAGATCCACGACCTGGGCTTGAGGGAAGTGGCGCGGATCGAGCAAGAAATGCACACCATTCTGGAGCGCCTGGGCGAGCTGCAAGTTGAGCCGGATGCCGATGCCCCGGGTGTTGAGCTGACCCCCATTGCCAGGCGCATGGTGGCCCTGGGCAAAGAAGCGCGCTTCCTATACCCCAATACCGACGAGGGCCGGGCCGCCTGCCTGGAAGATTACCAGAAGATCCTGGACGAGATCAGCCAGCGCATTGCGCCGCTGTTTGACCTGCGTCCCAAGGCCGGATTGAAGGTGCAGCGCGTGCCCGAGTTCCGGCAGAAGACCGCGCCCGGTGCATATTACCAGTCCGCTGATATGGGCGGGGGCCGCCCGGGTGTGTTCTATGCAAATCTGCGCGATATGAACGAGGTGCCTAAGTTTGGCATGAAAACACTGGCGTACCATGAAGGTATTCCCGGACACCATTTCCAGATCGCGATTGCTATGGGACTGCGCGGCCTGCCGTTCTTCCGACGCATGATCCCTTTCACGGCGTATGCCGAGGGCTGGGCTTTGTATGCCGAGAAGTTGGTGCGTGAGCAAGGGGCTTACCAGGATGACCCCTATGGCGAGCTGGGCTGCCTGGCGTCTGAGCTGTTCCGCGCGGTGCGCCTGGTGGTGGATACGGGCATCCATGACAAACGTTGGACGCGCCAGCAGGCCATCGATTATATGATCGCTCACACCGGCCAGCCTATGAAAAGCGTGGTGAGCGAGATCGAACGCTACATTGTCAGGCCCGGCCAGGCTTGCGCATACAAGATCGGCGAGCTTAAGATCATCGAGCTGCGCCAGAAGGCCCAAAAAGCGCTGGGCGAAAAGTTCAGCCTGCCCCAATTCCACAGGACCCTGCTGCAAAACGGGGCCATGCCCTTACAGATCTTAGAGCAGGTGGTGGATGCATATATCGCACAGGCAGGTGGATGAAGAAGACGCCCTGGTGATGTGATCGATGGATGGATAGAGGCCGCACCGGCTTGCCTGGTGCGGCCTCTACTATATGGTTCTGATCGAAGACTTTCTGGCGGTAAAGGTTACCGGATGATGATGGGCAGTAATATTGGGGTGGTGATATAGGCTTGCCCGTCCCAATACCCTGCCCTGACCTCGAAAACGTCGTTGGCAATGGGCCCGGCGTCTGTCTGACCCAGGGTGCCTTCCAGCGAGAAGCCGCTGCCGCTCATGGCACCCGTGCCGCCGCCATTGCTGATCACGTTCCAGCTCAGGTCAAAGCCGCTGCCGGTTTGGGCATGGGCAATGCTGACGATGCCCAGGCCAATCACCAGTACCAGGAGCAGGCCGATCCAAAATTTTCTGCGCATGATAGGCCTCCTTTATTTGATGGTGATGAAGACGGGGATCAGGTCGCTGCCCGTTTCCAGGTCACCCAGGGCTTTGCCAAGGATGGTGCCGGGTGCGTAGAAGCTGGCGCCATCGACGGTGATCGTTTGTGCTGTGGCAGCCAGGCCGGGCATGCCTGAGGCGGTCAGCAGGTCGCCGGCATGGATGGGGCCGCTGCTGGCGTTCACGCGCACGGATGCAACGCCCATCGTGACCACGGCCAGGTATTCGCCAGGTTGGATGGCGGTGGCGGTGTAGTCGAAACCGCCGCATTCCTGGCCCACCGGGCGTTGATCCATGGGGATGGTGCAGGGTTCGTAGCGCACATCGACCACGCCAATGATGGCACTGGCATTGGTTGAGTCGGCCAGGGCCACGTGGATGACGGGGGCGGTGCCCTGCGCGGCATTTGTATAGCCGACAACTGCTACCACGTCACCCTGCCTGAGCGGTTGGCTGCCGCTGTTGACGGCTATGCTGGTCACATTGTCGGCTGTTACGGTGCCTTCTACAAACACATCGCCGCCAAATCTACCATCGCTGTTGGTATACAGCCCGCCGCGACCAGGTCCATATTCGGTTGGATTGAAAAACCAGCCTTCATAAGAGCCAGTGGCGCTGCTCATGCCGATCACGCTGGAGGCCTCGGCGCTGTAGAAGAACCCGCCGAAGGCACCGTCATTGTCGGGCCCAAAGGCGGCCCCGGCGATGGCAGCGGAACAATAGTTATCGCTGGTGGCACAATTATCGACTGCGGCAGAGGTGGAACCGTAAACCCCGGCCCCATCGTAGCCGGCACTGGTGCCGTGCACGCCGTAGGTGCCGGTCAGGCTGACGCCGTAGCCGAGCACGCCGCTGCTGTAGGTGCGGCTGGCCTGGCCCCAGACGCCAATCAAAGAGCCTTGCCCGAAGACGCCGGTTGAGTTGTCACTGGTGCCCTGCACGCCGTAGCCGTTGGTGCTTTTGCCGGATACGCCAACCGGCGGGCCGCCGGGGGTGGTCCATGCGCCGGTTGCCTCGCCGCGCACGCCGACCGAATTGACCAGGCCTGATGAGCCGAAGACGCCGGCGTGGTTATCGGACCTGACGTAGAGGGCAGCTCCATAGCCTCCAGCGGCGCTGGTATCGAAGATGGTAGCACCGGGGATCAGGCTGAAGGCATAGGGCGAGACCCCCAATTTCTGGCGCGGCATCAGGTCGCTGGATGCCCCAGCCGGTTTGATCCCCAGGTAAAGCTGCAAATAAAAATCGAGCACATCGATTGGTGTGACCGCGCCCAACATGACGTTGAAGAAGCCGTCTTGCACGTTCACAGACTGGGTTTCGCTCCACAGGGCGGCGCCTCCGGTGAGTTCATTGTACAGGCTGAAGGTGATGTTGATGGTGCCACTGACCGGCTCGCCGTTTTGCAGCAGCTTGCCCTGGTAGCTCATCTGTGAGCTGGGCAAAGCGTCTACGCTGGCGGGCTCGGCGCTGTTAGGGCCGCTGCCTTGCGGTAGGACGCCGGCATTTGACACAGGGGCGGGGCCAGCGGGGGTGCTCCAATCTCCAGGGGTTTCACTTTGGGCCAGGGCGCTGCCGGCCCCTAAGTTAAAGGCTGTGCCCAAGGCAATGCCTGCGCATAGCACCACGATGATCAAGAGTGTATTTTTCATATTGTGTTCTCCTTTCGGGGGAGGGGAAGGTGCGGCGCTTTGGGGTGCCGCGGTTAAGGGGTGTCGGGTAGATCGACTGATTGCATTCTATCATAAAAAGATTTGGGGGATTTCAAAAATCACCCCCCACCTAACAAAGCGGTTGGGAGCTTCTGAGCTGAATCGTGCTACAATTCAGCTAATCAATGGAAAGGGTTTCATGACCCAGGCATCGATACTGGTCGTTGAAGACGAGAATATTGTTAACCTCAGCCTGTGCGCGATTTTAGAGCTTCAGGGTTATCGCGTCGCGGGCAGTGCCGCCACCGGTGAAGATGCGTTACGCAAGGTTGAGCAGGCTCGTCCAGACCTGGTGTTGATGGATATTCACCTGGCTGGCAGGTTGGATGGGGCCGAGGCGGCGCGTTTGATCCGCCAGCGCTTCAACGTGCCGGTTGTTTTCTTGACGGCTTACTCGGATTCTGAAACCTTACAGCGCGCTCGCCAGGCAGAGCCTTTTGGTTTTATCGTTAAGCCTTTCAAAGAGCAAGACCTGAATACGGCCATTACGATTGCTTTGGCCAAGCATGCTGCCGAGCTGCGTTTGCTGCATTCGCAGCAGCGCTATCGTGATATTGCCGAAGATATGCCGGTGCTGGTGTGCCGTTTTCAGTCAGATGGGGCACTGACCTTTGTTAACCCGCTTTTCGGTCGTTATTTTGCCCAATCCCTGGAAAAACTGCTTGGGATGTCGCTGTTTCAATTCATCCCGGCTGAAGAACACGAGCGGGTGCGGTCGCGTTACCTGGGGTTGACGATGGAGCACCCGGTGACAACGTATTACCATCGCGTCCTTTCTCCCGATGGATCGCTGCGTTGGCTGCGGCGCACGGATCGCGCCATCTTCGATGAGCATAGCAAGCTGATCGAATACCAGATGGTTGGCGAAGACATCACCGAGCAGCGCCAGGCCGAAGAATCGCTGCGCCAAAGCGAAAGCAAATTCCGCGATGTGGTGCAGCAATCGCAAGATGGCATAGCCTTGACGGATGAGGAGGGCCTGGTGATCGAATGGAATCCGGCGATGGAACGTGCCACCGGGCGTTCGTTGATCCAGGTGCTGGGCAGGCCGCTTTGGGAGGTCCAGCAATTCCAGGCCAACCCCGACCTACCCCCGGACCCCAATTACGAACAAGAGGTACGCCAGGCTCTGAAGACCGGCCAGGCGCCCTGGATGGGCCAGGCCGTTGAGCGGGAGTATCCGCGTTCAGATGGCAGCCGCCGCTATTTACAATCGGTTACTTTCCCCATCAACACGTTGAAGGGATTTATGTTGGGCAGCATTCTGAGGGACGTGACGGAGCACCGGCGGGCTGAAGATGCCGAGCGGGCTGCTCGCCGCCAGGCCGAAACCCTGCGCCAGGCCATGCAGGCCCTCACTTCTGAGCTCAATGTCGACCAGGTGCTGGATACGGTGCTGCAGTACCTGGGCCAGGTCACACCCTACCAGGCGGCCTTTGTGGTCTTGCAAAACAGCGAGGGGATGCATTTGAAAGCCAGCCGCGGCCTGCAGGAGCTGGGAGATAAGATGATCTGCCCGGGGCAAGATTGCCCCCTGCTCAGCCTGCCGGATAATGAGCCGCAGCGTTTCTCGAATGACGAGGGGTGGCCGTTTACTCGTTGTCTGCCGGGGCTGCCTCGCTTTGCCAGCGGCATTGCCTTGCCGCTGAGGGCACGCGGCCGGCGGATGGGGTTCCTGGTCTTCTTTGCCAACCCCTCACAGATCTATTCGGATGCCGATGCGCAACTGGCCCAGACCTTTGCTGACCAGGCCGCGATTGCCTTAGAAAATGCCCATCTGTATGAGCAGGCCGTTCACATGTCGATTACCGATGCCCTGACCGGGTTGTATAACCGGCGTAAATTCTTCAACCTGGCTGGACAGGAACTGGAACGTTCACAACGTTACCAAACACCTTTCTCGGTTGTCACCCTGGACGTGGATTGGTTCAAGAAAGTGAACGATACGTACGGTCACGACATGGGCGACCAGGCCTTGCGTGAGGTGTCCAGCCGTTTGCGCGCTGGTGTGCGCTCTGTGGATGTGGTGGCGCGCATTGGGGGAGAAGAATTTGCCATCTTGCTTCCTGAAACATCGCTTGAAGAAGCCCGCCAGGTGGCTGAACGGCTGCGATTTGGCTTTGCAAACCAAGCGGTTGTCTGGCGAGACCAACAGGTGCTCATCACGGCCAGCTTTGGGGTGACGGCGATCGATGATGAATGCACCGACTTAGAGATGATGATGAAGCGTGCTGACCAGGCACTTTACCGTGCCAAGCAGACCGGTCGCAACCGCGTGGTGGCTTTTACAGATCCGGTTGGTTGACTCTAGAGGTTTTGCGCCTGGATCAAGGCGTGCAGCGCATTTCAAACGTGAGCATGTGCTCCCCTTCGCTCAGGCTCATCTCGGTATTGCCTGTTCCGATCCCATCTACATTCACCAATAAAGCGCCCAACGGTAAATATACCTGGCCGCGCGTGCCGGGCGGGGCTTCGATTTGTAGGTCGAGCGAGCGCACGCCACCTGCTGCGCAGGCACCCGCGTGCCAGGTGACTTGCAGCATGCCTTGCGGCATGGGGATTGTGCCAGAGGCAAAATCCAGGCCGTCAAAAGATGGCTTTACCAGCCACTCATCTGGGCCAACCTGGCGAGCGCCGAGCACATAAGTGGTTAGGAACCAGGTGGGCGCGCTGCCCCATCCGTGGGATAAGGCTTGGGCCGGCCGCTGGTCTGAAGTGAACCACTCCCACCAGGTGGTTGCACCCAGGTCTAACATGCGACCGTAATAATCCTTGATCAGTTCGAGCGCCTTGGTATCGTGACCTGACTGTCCCAAGGCTTCTAACACCCAATAAAATCCATAGATCTCAATGTTCGGTTGGGACGGGTCAGGCGAGAGCAATTCTACCAGCGCCGCCGCAACCGCATCACTGGAGCCTTCTGGCGGCAGGCCGTAGGCCAATGCCCAGGCTTGTGCCTGTGGGGTGGGGGGGTAGGGCATACCCTGGTAGATGTTCGTCAAGTAGCGGCCTTCGGATTCTACATACAACAGTTCGTTTAGGCTGCTGCGCACGGCTTCGGCTTGCTGCTGCCAGGCTGCCGCCTGCGCTTCATCGCCCACTTGGACTGCAAGCTGGGCGGCTTGCAGCAGGGTGCCGTAATACAGGGCATTCAGCGCAGTGGATTGGCCATAGCGGCTGTGGTAGGCCAGCGATTCGATATAGGCCGTTTCTGACCAGTGCGTTTGCGGCAGGTCGAGCAAGCCGGTGCCTGGATTCTCAAAACCAGCCAGGTCATCCATGAAGCGGCGCAGCGTGGGATAGGTTTCGTTCAACAGCGGGTTGGCATCTGCACTGCGGGTGGTGTAAGATGCCAGGCTGTGCACCCACAGCATGGCATAGTCTAGCATTTGATGATTATTGTTATGCGGTGCCAGGGCAGGGGCCAGGCTTTCTTCAAAGGCCGTGTTCATGAAGAGCAGGCCGCGACGCAGGAGGGTGGTATCGCCAAAAACGCTTGTGTTGACCTGGTCGACTACAAAGCTGTCGCCCCACCACTGGCCGCGCTCACGCCAGGGGTCGGCGTAAGCGTCGCTCATGTTCAGCTTGACCGTGTCGGCGCCCACCTGCCAGATCTGATCCAGGAGTGGGTCAGAGGATGAAAAGCTGCCTTGTTGGGTGAGGGGGTATCCTTCGGCGTGAACCTGCACCTCCTCCAGCCAAACCGGCCCTGGACCCCATACGGCGATCACGAGATAGCGCCCACAGCGGGCGTCGAGGGTTGTCAGGGTGCGGGATGTGCCATCCAGCGTCCACGAGTCAACCTGATTCCAAGTGGAGAATAAGGAACCGCGGTAGGGCAAGGGGCGCAAGGTGCCATCGAGCAGGCGTTCGTCCCAGCCGATATCGATCACCGTACCGGCGGGGCCGTTCACCGTGGCGGTAAGCCGCCCCAGGGTCACCCGGCCCAGGTCCAGCACGGCGTAGGTGGCAGGATGATCAAAGCGCAGTGACAGGCTGGCAGAAGGGATTGGGCTGTCTGGCGCAGTAACTGCGCCGGGATCGCTGGCGTAATCTGCCAGCAGGATGCGCCGTCCGGCATTGTTGTTCTGCTGAAAGTCAAGCGGGTAACTGCTCAGGTTGGCGATGGAGAAGGCGAGCGTGAGCCCACCGGCAGGTGGGTTGTAACCCAATATGTGCTGGCCTGATGAGAGTTCAACAATGGCCTGGTACACATCGGGCCGCGTGGGGCCAACAGCTTGCCAGGGCGGGGTGGAGCCATCCAACACCAGGTGTTGATTGGGGGGTGGAGCGCCCTCTGAAAGCGTCTCGAGCGTAAAGACAGTCGTGGCCGATATCCGGAAAATACCTGCGCCGCCAGGCGTTCCGGCGGGCAGTTCGGCCATCTTCATGCCCAGAGAAAGCCAACCAGCATCCAATAGGGTGAAATTGACCGGTTGATCGGCCAGGAAAGCGATGCTGCGCGGACGATAAATGATCTGGCTGGTGGGGGCTTTTAACGGCGAAACAGCGACGTAAGGGTCTACGATCACCGCGGAGGGCCAGGTGCTGTACGGATCAGAGGGGTTCATCCAATTGGCCGGCAGCTCAGATAGATCGAGCAGCTCGGTTGGGCCAATCAGGTTCCAGGTATGGATGGGGGCCGGATCTTGCTGCCAGGCTGAACTGAGGACGGCTTGCCAGCCGGTACCGCTGCGCGCAAAGATGCGCTGCCCCGTGGGGCCTAGCCCTTCCAGGTGGCCTTGCAACATTGGGCGAACTGATTCGGAACGCCTGTCTTCGGGCGCCCACTGCACCAGCACCGCCAACGTGTGCTCGCCGGGTAGCAGGCTGCCCAACTCAAGCACATCGTATTCCCGGTAAGTGCGCATGAAGCGGGCCGGCCCGCGGCCCAGCCAGGCACCATCTAGCCAGGCCTGGTAGCGGGTATCGGCAAACAGGTGCAAGTTGGCATTGGACAGTGGCTCAGAAAGGTTGAATGGCAAGTAAAAGAGAGCTACCTCATGCGCGGCTGGCTGGCCGGCATGCGCCCAGATGGGCAGATCCAGGGTAAAAGAATCTGTTTTTTGGATGATGGGCAGGTAGACGGCATAGTCAAACGCGCCCTCAGACCTTTGGATGGGCGCGTTTGACTGCCAAGTATTCGTTGAAGCTTCTGCGCTTACTGTGACCACAACAAGCAGC
>Ga0116144_10005131_pt1 | contig 12057 bp, 15 predicted proteins | sample AD_UKC035_MetaG_FD_89746 | JGI IMG/M metagenome (GOLD analysis project Ga0116144, IMG submission 89746) | Active sludge microbial communities of municipal wastewater-treating anaerobic digesters from USA - AD_UKC035_MetaG | ecosystem: Engineered > Bioreactor > Anaerobic > Digestate | place: USA... | reverse complement strand
GGTCGTAAGGATAGGGTTGTGGCTGTGGATGCCAGAATTAGAATTGAAAAATAGCCGGATATGTCAAAGTTCATGGACAGGGTAAAGCGGGTTACGCCCAACGAATGGATACTTATTGGCGTTATCTTGGTATTGCTCGTGCTCATTTTCAGAAGATGGGGATGGATATGGAAAGAGGCCTCGGAATCGTTTTCAAATATCTTTAGATCAGGTAAATAATCATGGATTCCAAACCTTTTTTCAAAATGCTTTTAAAATAAAATGCCGATTATTTGCCTTTAAGTCCATTAAAATGCCGCTATTTTTTATCTTTGCCATTAGGCAGAAGTGCCATAGTTCTTAAAACTGAAGTAAACATTAATAACCCATTGTTATGAAAAAACGAATTGGAATATTTTATGGACCCACAGATGGAGCCACCGAGCGTGTAGCAAAAAAGATACAGGAGGCATTTGGTACGGATAATGCCGATTTGATAGCCATTAAGGATAGTAAAGCCGGGGATATTGATAAGTACGAAAGGATTATTTTTGGCTGTTCAACCATTGGCAAGGATACATGGCAAACCGATAAGCCCAAGCCCGACTGGGATATTTTCCGCCCCGAAATTGAGAAGATAAACTACAAAAACAAACTATTCGCCCTGTTCGGATTGGGGAATTCCATAACCTATGCGGCAGTCTTTGTCGATTCCATGGGTATTCTGGCAAAGGAAATGCTTAAACATGGTGCAACCATTGTGGGTAGGGTTCCGCGCTGCGAATACACTTTTACCGATTCCGAAGCCTTAATTGACGGCCAGTTTATTGGCCTACCCATTGACGAGGATTTTGAGGCTGATCTTACCGACAGGAGGGTGAAGGAATGGGTTGAAAAGTTGAAAAGTGTTTTCGATTAATTTGATGTTATCATAGCTAATGCAGTGGCTGCCCCTCATGGGCAGCTTTTTTTTTCTGACAACTGCTGTTGCTTTTTGCAATTCGCACCACACGAATATCCTTGCGAAATATCTGCATTGATCATTAGGATGCTAAACATACATTCCCTCTGTTAAAAGTTTAGATTGTTAATCTTTTAATTGATAATCAACTACGTACTGCTTATTCATTCTTTATTTATGAAATCTTTCAGGAATGCATGATAAAAGAAAAAATGTAATAAAAAAACGCATATTAATTTGAAATAAAATAAAATAATGCAAAAAATATTACAAACTGTTATTAAAAATGGTTAATTTGATTTTAATTTATAAAATTTTTTAATAACATTGTAGTTTAAAAAACTAATGGCTAATTTAGAGGGCTGAAAGTGTGAAAAATCACTAAATAACTCATTTATATACGTTCAATCGCCATGAAGGACACTCCCATTCCGTTTGACATAGTGAAGCAAAAGATTGAAGCTTCAAAGTTTTCCAAGGTTGGCAGGGCTACTATCCGCGAAATTGTTCAGCTGGTTAACGAGATAGAGGTTGCAACGAATACCAAATTTGTTCGCATGGAGATGGGCGTTCCCGGGTTGGAGCCCTCTAAGTTGGGTATTGAGGCCGAAGTTGAAGCTCTGCGTAAAGGTGTTGCCCGCATATATCCCATGGTAGATGGCCTGCCTGAGCTGAAAAAAGAGATGGCGCGTTTCGTTAAAAATTTTATGAATATCGATGTCCCTGAAAAGTGCTGCATTCCCACTGTTGGCTCCATGCAGGGTGGAATGGCCGCTTTTTTGCTCACCAACCGTTGCCAAAAGGAGAAGGATACCATTCTGTTTATCGACCCGGGATTTCCCGTCCAAAAACAGCAAGTACGGGTTTTGGGGATGAAGTCCGAGAGTTTTGACGTGTACAACTACCGTGGCGAAAAGCTGAAGGAAAAACTCGAAAGTTATCTCAGCAAAGGGAATATCAGCACGATAATCTATTCTAATCCCAATAATCCTTCGTGGATTTGCTTTACCGAAAAGGAGTTGCAGATTATTGGCCAACTGGCAACTCAATATGATGTAGTGGTTATAGAGGATTTAGCCTATTTTGCCATGGATTTCAGGAAGGATCTCTCCAAACCGGGAGAACCGCCCTACCAGGTCTCGGTTGCCAACTATACCGACAATTGGCTTCTGCTGATTTCCAGCTCAAAAATATTCAGCTATGCCGGTCAGCGCATTGGCGCTATGGTGATAAACAACAGGCTTTTTGAAAGGAAATATCCCGATCTTAAGCGTTTCTTTGCATCCGATGAGTTTGGGCGTGCGTTGATTTACGGAGCAGTTTACGCGTTATCGTCGGGTACATCGCATTCTGCACAATATGCGCTGGCAGCAATGCTCAAAGCAGCCAACGATGGCAAATTCAACTTCGTTGAGGTGTTAAAGGAGTACGGCGAACGCGCCAGGGTGATGAAGAAGCTGTTCACCGAAAACGGGTTTAAAATTGTGTACGACATGGATGAGGATAATCCCCTGGCCGATGGTTTTTACTTCACCATCTCATACCCAGGGCTAAGCGGCGAAGACCTCATTGAGGAGTTGATTTACTACGGCATAAGCGCCATATCGCTGTCCATCACGGGTAGCGATCGTTCGGAGGGACTGAGGGCCTGCGTTTCGCATGTGCAAAGGGAGCAATTCGCCGATTTGGAGTACAGGCTGAAGAAGTTTAAAGAGCATCATCCCGTAAAGTAGAAAAACAATTTTTGAACTATTCATAATACTCACTGAACAAAATATTTACAATATGGCAAAAATAAGAGGTGCAATCAAGGTGGATGTGGAAAAGTGCAAAGGCTGCGGCCTTTGTGTTGTCGCATGTCCTACCAGTGTTATAGCCCTATCGCGAAATGTCAACTCGAAAGGCTATAACTATGCATATATGGAAGTTCCCGAAGCCTGTACAGGCTGTGCAAACTGCGGGCTGGTATGTCCCGATAGCGTAATCGATGTTTATCGAGTCAAGGCGGGGGTTGAAGCATAACCCTTTGACTACAAAAAATTTAACCCTTAATAACATTCATTCAACATGGCAGAATACAGACTAATGAAGGGGAATGAGGTGATTGCCGAGGCAGCCATCCGATGCGGATGCGACGGATATTTCGGCTACCCAATTACCCCTCAGTCAGAAATTATGGAAACCCTCATGCTGCGGAAACCCTGGGAGGAAACAGGTATGGTTGTCCTACAGGCCGAAAGCGAAATAGCAGCCATCAACATGGTGTACGGGGGTGCTTCCTGTGGAAAAAAGGTGATGACATCCTCGTCGAGCCCGGGCATTAGCCTGAAACAGGAGGGAATAACCTACATTGCCGGGGCCGAATTGCCCTGTTTAATCGTTAACGTGGTGAGGGGAGGCCCCGGTTTGGGAACCATTCAGCCCGCACAAAGCGACTACTTCCAGGCCGTGAAGGGTGGTGGTCACGGTGATTATCACCTCATTGTGCTTGCCCCTGCATCGGTACAGGAGATGAACGATTTTGTGGCATTGAGCTTCGACCTGGCTTTCAAATACCGCAATCCGGTGATGATACTTTCTGACGGAGTTATTGGCCAGATGATGGAGAAAGTGAAGCTCAGCGAATACAAACCACGCTGGACCGACGCTGAGATACAGAAAATCAGTGGCAGTTGGGCTACCACGGGAAAAACACCCGACAGGGATTACCACATTATCACATCGCTGGATTTGGATAGCGCCAAACAGGAAATTTTTAACCATAAGTTGATTGCAAAGTACAAAACCATTTCTGAAAAGGAGGTTAGGTACGAAAAAATCAGCTGCGATGATGCCGAGTATATTCTGGTTGCCTATGGCTCCTCCAGCAGGATTTGCCAAAAAGCGGTTGACCTGTGCCGCGAAAAGGGCATTAAGGTTGGTCTTCTTCGCCCCATCACCCTATTCCCATACCCAACTAAGATAATTCAGGAAATGGCCAAGCGTGTTAAGGGGTTCCTTGCGGTGGAAATGAGTGCTGGCCAGATGGTGGAAGATGTGAGGCTGGCTGTAAACGGAAAAGTTCCCGTGGAGCACTACGGACGACTTGGCGGCATGGTACCCACACCTAATGATGTGGTTAAAGCATTGGAAGAGAAACTAATTAATGTGAAGTAATCATGGAAGTTAAAGATATCATCAAAGAGGAGAATTTGGTTTATACCAAATCAAAAATTCTCACCGACAAAGTATTTCACTATTGTCCGGGTTGTAGCCATGGAGTTGTGCACAAGCTGATAGCCGAAGTTATTGAGGAGATGGATATTCAGGAAAAAACCATTGCCATCTCACCCGTTGGCTGCTCAGTATTGGCCTACAATTACCTGGCGGTAGATTGGCAGGAGGCTGCCCACGGGAGAGCCCCGGCGTTGGCCACTGCCGTATCGAGGCTGATGCCCGATAAGTATGTGTTTGCCTATCAGGGCGATGGCGATTTGGCCTCCATTGGAACCGCCGAGATTATCCACGCCTGCAACAGGGGAGAGAACATCGTCATTATTTTCATCAACAATGGCATCTACGGGATGACCGGAGGTCAGATGGCACCCACTACGCTGGAGGGCATGCCAACATCAACCTCGCCCTACGGGCGTGACGTGAAACTGGCAGGACATCCGCTGAAAATCACCGATCTCATTGCGCAACTCCCGGGAACCGAGTATGTTACCCGTCAGGCAGTTCACACGCCGGCCGCTGTTCGTAAATGCAAAAAGGCCATTCTGAAGGCTTTCCAAAACGTTGGCAAGAAGAACGGAACCCAGTTCATTGAAGTGGTATCTACTTGCAACTCAGGATGGAAACTGTCCCCGGTTAAAGCCAACGAGTGGATGGTTGAGAATATGTTCCCGGTTTACCCTCTGGGAGATTTGAAAGGTTAACAGGAAATACACTAAAAAGCATTAATCATGACAGAAGAGATAATCATAGCCGGTTTTGGAGGACAGGGTGTTCTCTCCATGGGCAAAATCCTTGCCTACTCGGGCATTATGCAGGACCAGGAGGTATCTTGGATGCCCTCCTATGGTCCAGAGATGCGCGGGGGCACGGCCAACGTGACCGTTATCCTTAGCGACAGCAGGATTAGCTCGCCCATCCTTCAGGAATTCGATACTGCCATTATCCTCAACCAGCAATCACTGGATAAATTTGAGAAATCGGTGAAACCGGGAGGGGTTCTAATTTACGACCCCAATGGCATTACCCGTCATCCGGTTCGTAAGGATATTAAGGTATATCAGGTAGATGCCACGGAAGAAGCGTTGAAAATGCAGAATGCCAAGATTTTCAACATGATTGTACTGGGAGCATTCCTTAAGCTTAAACCCATCGTGAAAATGGAAAATGTGATTAAAGGTCTTAAGGAGTCATTACCTCCAAGGCACCACCACCTCATACCCCTGAACGAGGAGGCCATCAAGAAGGGTATCGAAATAGTCAAACAGTTTTCAGTAAACTGATAAGAAGTACTTCTCGAAAAACGGGCGTTGTGGAATTGTTCACAACGCCCATTTTGTTTTATAGGAGCCTTGAAGGACCTAAAACCATTATTGCTATTACTTTACATCACATCAACTTCATGAAAAAATTGGAATAATACACATGCTATTGTTGGCTGTAAAGTTCGATAATCTTAAGAATCACCTCCGTGGCTTTCACCATGCTTTCCACTGCAACATACTCATGCTTGCCATGAAAGTTTTCGCCTCCTGCAAACAGGTTGGGGCAGGGGAGTCCCATGTACGATAAGCGCGCCCCGTCGGTACCGCCGCGTATGGGCTTAACAAGGGGTTTCACTCCTACCAGTTCCATAGCCTTTACGGCGGTTTCCACTATATGGAATACCGGCTCTACCTGTTCGCGCATGTTGTAATACTGGTCTTTCATCTCCAGTGTAGCCGTTCCCTCGCCGTACTTCATGTTGATAAATTCGGTTACCTTGGTTATGAACGCTTTGAGGGCCTCAAACTTTTCGCGGTTGTGATCGCGGATAATGTACTGGAAAGTGGCATTCTCCACGGTACCATCCATCTTAATCAGATGGTAAAAACCTTCGTACCCCTGCGTATGCTCCGGACGTTGGTTGGCCGGAAGCAAGCTGTTGAACTCCATGGCAACCAGAATGGCATTCACCATTTTATCCTTGGCATATCCCGGGTGGATATTACGCCCCTGTATGGTGATTTTTGCCCCGGCAGCGTTAAAGTTTTCATACTCCAGTTCCCCAATGGCTCCGCCATCCAGGGTATAGGCAAAATCGGCTTTAAACTTCTTCACGTCGAAATGGTCAACACCGCGCCCCACCTCTTCATCCACAGTAAACCCAATGCGGATGGGCCCATGCTTAAATTGCGGGTTGTTCACCATGTACTCAACGGCAGTCATAATCTCTGCCACGCCGGCCTTATCATCGGCTCCTAACAGGGTGGTGCCGTCGGTTACTATCAGCGTTTTTCCGATGTAATTCTTCAACTCCGGAAAATCCTTGGGCGAAAGGGTTACATTGAGGTCTTTGTTAAGAACTATCTCCGAACCGTCGTATTGCTCAACAAAGCGCGGTTTAACATTGGCAGCGCTCATATCGGGCGAAGTGTCAACGTGGGCCAAAAAGCCAATGGTGGGGAGTTTTTTGTCGGTATTGGCCGGAATGGTTGCCATCACATAGCCGTGCTCATCAATGGTGGCATCGGCTACACCCATCCCTTTCAGCTCTTGTAGCACCAGGTTCGACAGTTGAAGCTGTTTTTGAGTACTGGGGTATCTGTCGGTAACCGTATCATCGCTCTGCGTGTCTATCTTTACGTACCTGATAAAGCGGTCGGTAAGGGCTTTGGTATTAATCATATTGCTCATCGTATTTGGTTTTTTATTTGGTTAGCGTTGAATTATGGCATTCAATGGCATCAAATATAGAAAAGTATTCCTAAAGCACGGGACAATAAGCTTACAAAATGGAATATGCAGCCGGTAATTTGCACAGTAACAAACATATAATTCCACATTGTGCTCGCCATTTTTTAGGTTAAATCTTTACCATGTACGGTTGACGGCCACCCGAAGGGTAGGGTTTGTAACACTAACCTTAAATCGGAGAACCGAACTTTCGTTTTGCATAAATATATCTACGAAGCACGAAATCCCCGCTTTTTGGTTGGTTCTGATATGGTGCGTTTTAATTTTTTTCTCAGATGCAATTTTTGATTATGAAATTAGGCTATCAAGTTCTAAATACTTTTCTCTTATTAAACTTAAAGCAAATGCGCCTGCCGAAGCACTAAAAACAGAAAAGTCAAATGCACCTTTAATTCCTGTAGAAAAGGTCATTGCTAAAGCAAATGTTAACAATAAAACTCCACTCAATTTCGCAAACAACTCAGTTTTAAATCCGATTAAAAGGAAAAACGCCAAAACAATTTCTGCGCCTGTTGCCAAAATGCCGATTAATGGGATGAATGAATCAGGAAACCAGGAGTTTATCAACTTGGTGTATTCCAAAAAATTGTCCCAGTTGCCCCATACTGAAACTTTCTTACCCCAAATTCCGAATCTATCTGCAACTGCTGATAAGAAACCCATTGAAATTGCAAGTCGCAAATAAAGTTTGATTAATCTTTTCCACATAAGTATTTGTTTTAGTTTGATGAATTTATGTTTTAATTCTGTTGAAAGGTTGCTGCTTGTAATTGTCTTTCTTAAAAAGCACTACTACGATTTTGGGTTTGCTGCAGGTGGTGATGTAGAAGTACCTGTTTTCAACCTACCACAAATGTAAATTAAAACCACAAAACTTCAATTTACCACTGAACCCTCGCTTGCGGCCAACCCTTGTTGGCGGCTACTCTATTTTCCCTTGTGTCGGGTTTCATTTTTTTCTTAATTTTGCTAATAGTCGTAATATCTCAACATACAGCCAAATTAATGTTACCATTAACCCAAATGCTCCATACCACTCCATATATTTTGGGACTCTACTTTCTGCTCCATTTTCAATAAAGTCAAAGTCAACAACAAGGTTCATTGCTGCAAGAACAACAACAAACAAACTAAATATTATTCCGCCTATCGTATTTTCGTGAATGAACGGTAATTCTATGCCAACAAAAGAAAGTCCGATATTTGCAATATAATACATAGCCAACCCGCCTGTTGCAGAGGCAACAATAAGTTTAAAATTTTCTGTCGGTTTAATAATTTCAAGTTTGTATATAACAAGCAGAACGGCACAAATGCCAAATGTCAATAATAGTGCTTGCACTACAATTCTGGGAAATATATGGTTCATTGCAGCAGACAATCCGCCTAAACAGAGCCCTTGTAAAATAGAATAAATAGGTGCTAAGTATGGCGACCAGTCCTTGTTGAATACAATGACGAATGACAGGAGTAAACCACCTATTGCTCCTGTCCAAAAGTAAGGTGCGATGGTTGCAAAGTTCAAAGTTGAAGTAAAAAGATTCCAAGTATACATAGCAGGAACAAAAACTGCAAACAAAAGAATTGCTGTCTTATTTACCGTTCCTTGTAAAGTCATTACGTTTGTTGAACCTCTTGCAACTTTTTCAATTTCTTTAAAGGTGTATTTTGTCAGTGCAGGGTTTCCGGATTTGAATAAAGCCATATTTTTTTGTTTAATGTTTGTTTATTAAGATTTGCCAACGGTCGGCGGTATGCGCAGTGCGGGATTCGGGGCGATCACTTGTCGAGGTATCGCAAGTTTTATAAATGATCTGCCAATAAAACAGGCACAGCATCCCGCATTGCGTATGACCGCTTGTTGTATTCAGTTGTTATTTTTGTCCTTTTTCAAATTCGATTAACTCAATCGGGGCTCCGTTATGTTCAATCATTGCAACTCTTGTTCCTTCACTTGGAGAATTCGGAGGTGTAATAATATTGAACTCCCTTCTGGTTAGTTCAAAGTCCAGATCATCAACTTCAAAGGCAATGTGTGGTACATTCTTTACCAAGTCGTTGATAGGACTATCCTTATCGTACCTCATCCATTCAATACCATACGGACTTGTGTCAAATCCGGAAACATATAGTTTAAACTGAGGCAAGTATTTTTCACCATTAATCGGCTTATCCGTGGGTATTCCTAAATGATGATAACGCCAACCCCATTCTGATGTTGCCAAAGGTGGTTCGCTATCTTGTCTTTTTATGCTCATATTTTAAGTGTATTAGGTATTTTTACAATTGAACACAACGTTTTTGGGCTTTGCGTTCGGGCGGGTTTCGGAGGACAAAACTGTCAACCAGCACTGAACCTGGTGCGAGGCAGAACGCCCGAATACGATCCCCGCCATTACTTATTCACGAAGTTAGCGGTTAGGCATTTTATCATTTTTTAGTTTCACATATATTAACTCGTCCATAAACTCCCCATTCTTGAATAATGCGTTTTTCAGCCTTGCCTCAAAAACAAATCCTGCTTTTTCAAGAACCCGCTGGGATTGTAGATTTGTAGAAAATGGCCGGGCAAATATTCTAACAATATCAAATGTACTAAATCCATATGCGACAATTTCTTGAATTGCCTTTGTCATAATTCCTTGTCCCCAAAACTCTTCGGCTAACCAATAACCCATTTCTGCACTCTTTTCGTGAATGTCCGATTGAGGAAAAATACCGATTGAACCAACGGCTTCTCCATCAACTTCTATGGCAAACACTTTTATCGGATTATCATTCGCAATCATTGACAAATACGCTTTTCCGTCTTCAATAGTGTATGGGTGCGGAAATCCGTTTGTCAACCATTTTGCAACGTTCCAATTATTTGCGTACTTTACCAAACTGTTTAAATCCGCTTTATTCCATTTCCTTAATTTTAATTCCATTTCTTTATTTTAAGTTAATCTTGTCAGTATCCACTATGCTCTCGCCCGCTTACACCTAACTCGTTTTATAGACCTGACTTACTCATCTCCATACACCCCAAAATGGGCGGATAGGTCTAACCGATATCAGACCTATTTATTGTTGGCTAATATAAAAAAAATGTATTAAAGGCTGTCAAAGGGTGACTTTCTTTGCTGTATTTGATTGGTGAACAAACGGGTGAACATTTCTAGCGGGTTGCAAGGTATCTTCTGGAGAAATAGAAGGCCATGCATAGAAAACATGTAAAGTAAAGGATTGGAAAAGGGGTTACAATGGGCTAAAATCAAAGCGGCCTGATGCTTACGGGTATCGGCATAAGCACTTTAATCGGTCAGCGTCAAACGTAAACCTTCGCCGAATTTATCCGGAGAAAAATTCTTTCTCTTTGTAGTAATAAGTAAATTGTACTTAAATCTTCTGAGGGTAGTACTATGATTTCCAATCCCTTGGACTATCCGGGATAAAGAAACTTCTCAGGATCTTTATCAAGCAGTTTTAAATAACAGAAATGCTCTGTTTTTATGGGTCAACTATTTATTTTTCAGATATGAAATTTTAATTTAGCAAGGAGCTAGTGCTACTTACAATCCTTTTAACAACCATTTTTACCAATTCAGGAAATTCATCAGGAAACATGATGTAAAGAGATCCAAAAACACTAACAATAATGATTATTGACAACCACTTGGTGTATATCCCTCTTGTACGTATGAGGAGAATAATTGCTGCAATAACCATAATAAAGGGTAGTACAATGCGTGCGTCACCCATTGGAACACTACTATTGCCAATTAAAAGTGTATCCTGTCCAAGGTATTGACCAAGATCAAATTGAATATTGAAAATGATCAGAAACAACTCTATAGCCAATGAAACAAGTAAAACAATTGAAGCTGATTTAGTACTCACGCCGGCAGTTCGTATAACCTGGTATATGGCTGCTGGTAGTAAAAATAGCATGGCAGGAATGCCGCTGCCTATGGAAAGGCTGATAATTATGCCTATAACTGCAACTATACTCATTATTGTGCAGATTTTGTTGGGCGTCAAATGCTTTGAGATAGATTTTGGAATACTGAGGCTTTCCTTTGTCTCTACATTGCTCTTGTCAGACACTGTTTCCATCCTTTTATTATTTTAACTTAACATAATTCAACTTGACTAAAAATCAAAAATACAATTTAATGCATGATAAAAATATTTTATCCTCAAATTTTTGCACGTAATTTTTAAAAAACAAAATTTAACTGAGTCTTCATTTAAGAACCATTGTTGCTGATAACGTTCCGTCGCTTGGCTCCTGACCCGATCTCTGAAACTTCGGGATCGGGGTCGGAATCGAGACCAAGAGTCTGTTGGTGGCTGGCGTTCTCATCGTGTCGTGAATGAAATGTCCTTACCTTCTGCTCTTGCTTGTCTGACTTCTCGTTGATATTGTTCTGGCAATGTGTCAAGGGGAACAATAAATCCGTCAACCATTACAAAATCTGCAAACGGATTGTTGTCTTGCATGTTCTGGGTTGAAAACTCATTGTCAAATGGCCTCAGTTTTAGCAAATCCCGAATTAGCCTTGATTTGTTTCCAGACGTTGACTTATTTGTCCCGAAAAAATTGTTAATGTCGTCTATGGAAAGATAGGGTTCAAAGGATTTGTCAAACATAAAATTGATTGTTCCAAGTGCGTGAATGATAGCTGCTGCCCAAATTTTTGGTTGTCCGGTTGCCAACGGACTATTTCGTTTGCGCGCCAGTTTATGTGTCAACCGTTCGGCAAGTTCAAAATATTCTTCATCTAGTTCTTTTGCACAAAACTCTCTAACAAGGTCAAGAATTTGTTGCTTTTGTTTTTCAATTTTTTGTATGTCCATTCGGTGCTATTGTTTTAGTTGGTTATTTCATCAAAGCTTGCCACTAACGGTACAAGGCTTGACCCCGACAAAAGAATGTCGAGATCGGGCGGTAGAGTACGCTACACACACCCTGCGAGCCAACGGCCTACCAAATGTACAACAATATTTCCCAACAGGCAAATCCCCCGAACCCCGAACCTCGAACCCCGAACCCCGAAGGTTCAGCGATTTTTTACGGGGTATTCATTTTAGTAAATCTTATTTGAACCTAAAATCTAACTTGTAATCATAGAGCCAGGGCATTTTGGGGTTAATCCCTTCCGACATCAGCTTTGCCGGTAGGC
>Ga0116144_10005129_pt1 | contig 12059 bp, 12 predicted proteins | sample AD_UKC035_MetaG_FD_89746 | JGI IMG/M metagenome (GOLD analysis project Ga0116144, IMG submission 89746) | Active sludge microbial communities of municipal wastewater-treating anaerobic digesters from USA - AD_UKC035_MetaG | ecosystem: Engineered > Bioreactor > Anaerobic > Digestate | place: USA... | reverse complement strand
GAAACAAAGTGTCTGTTTCAACTCTGCATAGAATCCTAACCAATCCAGAATATTACGGAGTCATAGAAAGAAAAGGTATTTACTATAAAGGGAAGCATACCCCTCTAATCACTCAGGCCACATTTGATATTGTGCAAGAAATACTTGCAGGCAGAAGCAGGCCAAGAAAACAAACCAGACAATTTACCTACAGAGATTATCTACTCTGTGGGAAGTGTGGTTGCAAAATTACTGCTAGTGTTTGCAAAGGCAAATATACTTATTATCGCTGTACCAACGGCAAGGGCAATTGTGATCAACATAAAAAATATTTAAGTGAAGAGGATATCAAAATATTATTCGCTCAGTATTGTGAAGACTTTACTTTAGATCCTGTACGAGCCAACTTGTCATTCAACATGTATAAAAAAAGTAAGTTAGAAGAAACCAATAAATCTGCAACAAATGAAACAGAGATAAAAAATTTGGTTCATAACTTAGAACAGCGATTAGAGAGGTTGGAGGATATGTTTTTGAATGATCAAATTTCGAGTGAGCGATACAATGCTCGGAGAGTATCGTTTCTGAATGAAAAGGCACAGCTAATGGTAGTCTTGGAAAACCACCAGTCTATTTCTACCAATGATACTTTGGAGCTGGTCGAAGAGCTTAAGAACCAGGCGTGCCGTCTTTCAGAGATCTTTAACAATGGCGATGATGCGGTACGACGTGATTTGATAAAATCGTTACTTTGGAACTGCGATATTTTGGATGGAAAACTAGTTGCCACTCGGCTCACTAAGCTATGGGAACCGCTCAGGGATTTGAATAAAACGGCTGATTTAGAAAAGTGGCGGAGACGGTGGGATTTGAACCCACGGACCGGAAAACCGGTACAGGTTAGCAACCTGTTGCAATTGGCCACTATGCGACGTCTCCAATCTAACTAGGGCTGTATTGTAACCTAGCCAAGCGCTACATCCAAGATCATCATCACTACAAAGCCCAACATGGCACCGGCAGTGGCAAAATCACTGCTGCCTTCTGATTGAGATTCGGGAATGATTTCTTCTACAGTAACAAAAATCATGGCGCCAGCAGCAAATGCTAGGGCATAGGGGAGCGCTGGTCGCATTACAATCACCAGTGCGGCGCCAATAACTGCCGCAATTGGTTCTACCATCGCAGATGCTTGACCAAGTAAAAAACTTCTCATTTTTGTTAAACCTTCTCTGCGAAATGGCATCGAAACAGCAAAGCCTTCTGGAAAGTTTTGAATACCAATGCCAAAGGCTAAAGCGATGGCGCTCGCCAAGCTTGCGCCCGGAATCTCTGCCGCCACCGCACCAAATGCCACTCCAATAGCTAATCCTTCAGGTATGTTATGAAGAGTAATAGATGAAAATAAAAGTACAGTTTTTTTCCACCGAGTCGAAAGTCCTTCCTTTGCATTTACTGGTGAGCCAATATGCAGGTGAGGAATAATTTTATCTAATATCCAGAGAAAACAACCGCCAAGAATAAACCCAATTGCCGGCGCAACCCATGATTGGTTGCCCAACTCTTTACTTAGGGCAATCGATGGTGCAAGTAATGACCAAAAACTAGCCGCAATCATGACACCAGCGGCAAAGCCAAGTAGGCCATTAAATAATTTTTGATTGATTTTTGAAAAGAAGAAAACACCTGATGCTCCAACGGCAGTGACTCCCCAAGTAAAAAGACCTGCGAGGAAAGCTTGTAAAATCGGGTGTAACGATGAAACTTCAAACACAATAGTGTCTATCGTATCACAGGTGATATATGAAATTTATTCAATCAGTATACGGTCGAACATCCAGTCGCGCCCAGCTAACGTTTTTGATTGTTGAGATTATTTGGTTGAGCATCAACATTTCTGGAAGACCGCCCGAAGTAAGACCGGTGCCAGTAAAATCTTTATTCAATCGCCAGAGTTTAAAGAGCAGACCACGTAATTGTTTGGCTGTCCGTTGCTCTTTGGGAATTGATAAAAACCTGGGTAAGGAAATTGAAGAATCAATTTGATCGAATGGCACTTTTTTGGTTTCATCCCAAAGTGCGGCAATTGTCGTTGCTAACTCAGGATATCTTTGACTAAAGAGCAATCGTAAGGAATCCCAATCTGCAAGAAACATTTCGTCCTTGGGAAAAACAACTAAGTAAAAGTGATAGCCATTGGCTAAATAGTCATTAATCTCGTTTCTGGTAAATCCAAGTGAGGGAAGAATGTCGGCAAAGTCGGTACTTTTTGCAGATTGATTAAGTGAATCACTTGGTTGGCAAAAAACGATATCTCTTCCTGGTTCATCTGCGAGCAAAGATGCTTCAATAGCTGTTTTAGTGCGAACAATTCTGCCAGCAAGAGTAGAGGTCTGGGGAGGGGTTTCGTCGGGATTCTGTAGATGCACCAAAAACAATCGACAAAACTCAGTGGGATCGTTACAAAACAATGGACTTGTCTCATTTGGTAAAGCGATTTCTTGTTGCGTGGCTGACACGAAATAATTATATCAGCAGTTTTTTACGAGTAAGTATCCAACTAGAAAAGATGGCTAGAATGATAATTGGCCAAATTGCATACCGATCGAATCCGATTCTGGCAGAGAAAAAAAAGAAGAGCCAGATAGGGGTGACAATAATTAATTGCTTGATTAGAAAATTTGTTTTTGAAAAATTAGTGAGGAATATTTTGATAAATTTAATCAATGCAATTAGTAGAACAGTTACTTTGATGATAGTTATTACGACATGATTTGACTGAGCACTCAGCTCAACCAACCACTTGTGGTATTCAAAAAAACCTACTGTGCCGAATGAATGCACAAACTGATTCTGCTGAGCTAAACGTTGAGAAAAAAATCTAACAAATCCAGCAGTCGGTGAGGTCCATAATTCTGGCTGCAAATAAATATAGGTACCAACGAAAAGAAAAAACCAGAGACAGGTTTTTGTAACAGTTTCTTTCCAATTTACTAATCGACCACGATCGCAGAATAGGAGTTGTCCTAGTAAAAGAACATAAATCAGCAACCAACTATTAGTTTTGGTACTGACTGCAAAAGCGGAGGATACAGCAGATAGAAAGAGAAGTATAAATCCTGCCTTATTGGTTAAATGATTTTCAAAAAACAGCAAGTAAAATAAAATAAGACTAATGACTATGAAAAATAGTGATATTGAGTCACTGGTGGCCAGATGAAGATTGTAGAAAATAGTGGGATTAGTGGTCAGCAGAAATAAAGTGATCGAACTCATTAACAAGGAAAACTTGTAAGTTAAGAAGAGAAAAAGAATCAGTAAAGTGGTTAAACCAAAAAATAAACTAATCCATCGACAAAGTTTAATAGATTCAATTGTAGCATGGCCAAAAATTTCTGAGCTAGCATCATTTGTGAGTAAATAGTGGCCAGAAACTTTTTGTGCAATAAAGAGACGAAAGTTGTTTTCGCGGTTTGTATTTTGCCAGGGAACAATATTTGCTGTAGATAATGCAAATCCATAGATATATTTCGCGAAATGAGGTTGATCAAACAAACGAAAATCCTCAGAAGTCCAATCCATCGATTTCTTTTTTTGGTTCCAATTAAAATGTTCCCAATTGTTGGTTACTCTCCATTGATACACTTGCGCGTCGTGAATCCAAGCGATTTCATCAAGATCAATCGGAATGGAATTACTACTCTTTAACCAGCCGCTAGCTAAAACAATACAAATAAAAATAAGATATCGCATTGTTATCGATTGCGTTCATTGCGAACGAATAAAAACGTTCCGATACAAACAAAGAGTAGACCAAAACCAATTACAACAGTGAGATCAATCAGTGGATTAAACAGCACTACATCGGCATATTCTGGTTTACCAAAGTAGTAAATACTCCGAAGCAAATCAACAGCATATGTCATTGGTGAGATTCGAGACGCAATGAAGATCGGTAGCGGCAAATGCTGAATGGGATTAAAGACTCCTGCTAAGAAAAACTGGGGAAAGAGTAAAAATGGAAAGATCTGATTTGCCGCCCGCTGTTCGCTCAATCCTGCCATCACCATCACGCCAAACGCTCCACCAAAAAATGCTGCCACGAGGAAGAAAGGAGCCATTCGTAGCAGGCTCACCAAATCAAGAGGTATGTTTATTACGAATGCAAATAAAATCACGCCAATGATTTGCACTAAAGCCACGAGGGTTTCTCCTAAGATTTTTCCAATTAAAATTGAGTAGCGAGAAATTGGAGCGATGAACATTTCTTGAGCAAAATCAGTTTGTCGATCTTCTACCAGTGAAATTATGCCAGAAGCAGTCGACTGAAACAGTGTTTGAGCTAGTACGCCAATGAAGACAAAAGTCAGAAAATTATACGTGAGATTGTTCCCTAGATTTTGTTGTAGGCTCGTTCCTAAAACTCCAATAAAAATAATTGGAAAAATTAGGCTTGCCAAGATTCTGGATCTATCACGCAGGAGCTTGATGATATCTCTGAAAGCAATGGTAAAAATTGCGTTAAGGTTGTGCATTATTTTTCGTAATTATTTCTACGTACGCGTCTTCCAAGGTAGGATTATGAATATCCAATAGGGTCAACGAAGTGGTAAGTTTCTGTACTATTTCTTGACCTGTTGCACTTTTAATACTGATTGCGAATGGTCCAGTTCCCGAAAAAGAAAGTCGCAGAGCTTTCAATTCTTTCTTCAAAGCAATTTGGTCTTTTGAATCGACTAAAATGTATCGCTTGATTAATGATTCTTTAATTTCTGTGGGGGTGCCTTTGGCAACAATTTTGCCCCCATCAATAATACAGACATAATCTGAGTGTTCGGCTTCTTCTAAGTAGTGAGTGGTTAAAAAGATGGTGATTTTTTCTTTTTTCCGAATATCTTGTAAATAGCGCCAAAGATTTTTCCGACTAATTGGGTCTAGTCCCGTTGTTGGCTCATCAAGAAATAAGACTTTGGGTTGATGCATGAGACTGCGTATAATTTCTAATTTTCGTTTCATTCCTCCCGAGAGTGTTTTAACAGGTTTATCCAAATCATGTTCCAAGCCAACTACTTCAGCTAAGGTTAGAATCTTTTTTTTGTATTCTGCAGACATGAGACCAAATACTGGCATGTATCGAAATTGGTTATACAAACTGACATGGAAACGAATATTTTCTTCGGCAGTTAGATTGAGATCCAAACTGGGATTTTGAAAAATCACCCCAATTTGTTGACGAACTTTGTCTGGATGCTTCTCAACATCAAAACCCGCAATGGTCGCCCGACCAGCTGTGATAGCAAGGAGGGTAGTCAAGATTGAAATAGTAGTAGTTTTACCTGCACCATTTGGTCCGAGTAATGAGAAGAAAGCTTGGTCTTCTACGTAAAATGAAACATTGTCAACAGAATTCACTTCGGCTTTTTTGTAGCGTTTGACGAGATTGGTGACTTCGATGATGTGAGAGTTTGGCATCGGTGTAATGTACTGGCAAGCAGTATATCATTGGTCCTGTAAAATCTTGTAGATTGACTTTTCATCCCACCATTCTCATTCGTCACACTGATGTCATTCTGAGATTGTCGAAGAATGGCGGAAGCGGTGGGATTCGAACCCACGAAGCCGTGAGGCTCTGGTTTTCGAAACCAGTGCAATTAACCACTATGCGACGCTTCCAATATGTGCTCATTATATAGGATTCTTTAATTTTGGTACAATGCGCTCATGAGGCAAAAACGCTGTCTATTAGTTCAGGTGGTTAACCCCGAGGATCCTATTGATTTCGCTGAAAGAAATATGCGTGAGTTGGAGCAGTTGGTGGCAACTTTTGGTGGTGAGGTGGTCACAAAAATAGTTCAACATCGAATCAACCCTCATCCTGCCACCTATATTGGATCGGGAAAATTAGTTGAATTAACAGAAATTGTGAAGTTAGAAAAAACCGAGATTGTCATTTTTGAAGGTATTGTTAAAGCAAGTCAATTATTTAGAGTTGAAAAAAGGCTTTGGCAAGTTAATCCGCAGATCAGAGTTTGGGATAAAGTGGATTTGATTTTAGCGATTTTTGACAAACACGCGACCACCGTTGAAGCAAAATTACAGATTGAATTAGCCAGAATTAATCATCTGGGTCCAAGAAGTTATGGATTAGGCGGTGGAGAGCTTTCTAGGCAGGGCGGCGGCATTGGTACCCGTGGCAAAGGTGAGACTAATATTGAGTTTGAGCGGAGAGTTGTCAGGCGCCGCCGCCAAGAAATTCAACAGAAACTCAAGAAAGTAACTCAACAAAAACAGGGTAGAGTGCAACGAAGATCCGAACTAGGTTTGGGTCCGGTGGCGCTGGTGGGGTACACCAGCGCCGGCAAGACTACTCTGTTTAATGCATTGACTGGCAAACAAAAAACAGTGAGTAAACAACTATTTACCACCTTAGATACAGTGGTTGGGAAAATGAAAGCTCCGAGAGGTAACCTGCCAGTCATTATCTCCGACACGATTGGATTTATTCATAATCTTCCCCCAGATTTGATTGAGGCATTCCAATCCACGCTGTTAGAATCATTAACGGCAAAAATAATTTTGCATGTGGTTGATATTCGTGATCCAGAATTCGAGCGGAACATTGAAGTTGTAGATGAAATTTTGGCGAAAATGATGGTCACTCAACCAGTACTACTGGTGGGAAATAAAATCGATGGAGTATCAAAAGACAAACGAGTCGATTTTAGGACAAGATATCAGGATCGTGAGCATATTCTAGTATCAGCAGTATCCGGAGAAGGCTTGCAAAGTTTGAAGGATGATATCTGGAAAATTTTATCTGTTGAGTCTGCCTACACTTCGACAAGCTCAGTGTGACAGACTTTGATGAATTGTCAGAGTTACATTCTTGTCGAAGGAAACCCTTAGAAAGCTGGTTTGTGTAGTGTGCCTGGCCGTTACATACACCACTTGGTTTCATTTGATAGTTTAGACTAAAGCATGACCCTGTCTGTAGCTTTGCTTTAGTGTCAACTATGTTTCCAAAACATGAGGTCCCTCATCAACCAGATTCTTACTACGGTTCAATGCTTACCATAGGACTACTTTACTTTTATAAAATCGCTTTACTTTTTGGAGAAAGCTTTACCACATATGGTCGGGATTAGGCGGGATGACCTGAAAAGATGGGTTGAAGTGTGCTCCCACCAGGACTCGAACCTGGATTAGTGGTTCCGCAAACCACCGTTCTATCCCTTAAACTATGGGAGCACTGTTAGCAGGAGGTATTGTACCAGAAACCACCAGAGACTAAGTAAAGAAAAAAACTAGGCATCAATATCTAATGGAAATTTCTTTTGTAACCAATCACCAGCTTTTTCCACCCAAGTTTTTTCTGGTCGTTGTTTTAACAAAACTTCGCGGAGAATTTCTTCAACTTCTTGTGCTTGATCTGCTGATTTGAGCACTATAGTGAGCCGATTGGGAAAGCGTGCAACTTCTACGATCAGTAGTGTTGAGCCTAATTTTTTATCAAACCAAAAACGACCAAGTTCTTCCCAGTAATACAGCTCTTTTTCAATTCGTATACCATAGGTAGTAAATTGTTGAACGATTTCCTGTGGTGGTATGGTCGCCAGAACATAGGCCAAAAAACCAACAGCAAGAACCACTGCGACTGGCAATACTTGCCCAGCAAAAAACAAAATAAGGCAAAGTAAAATTACAATTGTGGTTAGTGTGGTAAAAAATTGTTTTTTGCGATGTTTAAAAGGTCTGCTTGGAGAACGCCACTCGTAAACCAATTCTTCTGGTAATGGTTTGACCATGCCGGGAAACCGCTCGGACATTTCAATCCCTGGCGGTGTAGGATACGGGGCACGTGCTTGATTTGTTTGAGCTGTCGGTTGACCCTTAGACCCAGTTAAAAATGATTGCAGCAAGTCTCGAGGAGACTTTTTAGGTACCTCTTGAAAACGCTGTTGACTACTATCTTCAGCAGAATACACTGTTTCTTCCATACTCTAAGTGTACAAGAGATCTAGGTACAAATGCAATTATGACTTAATAACTATCAGAATCATTTTATGTATAGACCAATTAACTAAACTGTGTGGGAAGAAATCTTTTTAATTAACACCACTCCATCGTTCTCGTATCCCAATTTTTGATAAAAGGTAATGGCTGGATTATTTTTTTCGTAAACTTCGACTTTTATAATGAAATCTAGTTTTGTAGCAATTAACTCAACTGAGTGTAACAGTTTCTGGCCAATGCCTAGCTTGCGAAACTCAGGTTGAATGTATAAATCGATTATTTCTAGATGCTGATCTTCAGTGAAAAGAATAAATAAGACAAACCCAACTATCCTTTTATTTGCAATAGCCACGAATGCTCGCTTGCTTTCAGAATTAATAAAATCTCTGGCGTAAGAAAGTAGTTCAGTGTTAGTTGATGGTTGATCAGAAAAATAGTTTTTAGCTAGATTATCTTTTTCAAATTCTCCGATGATATCTGCAAGTTGCCCAATTTCATCTACTGTTGGAATTCTACATGTAATATCCATAGGAATTAGTGTATAACAAATATTTATACTATCGTAGTAGTTGATGAGAAATATTTAGAAATTGAGTAACTATGCAAGATGCTGCACATGCTTTTGGTAGGAGTCACTTTGGACTAGCTAATCAGAACAATCATGAGTCAGAACAAAATGGTGGAAATGGTGGCAAATTGCCACAACGAGTTTTGGTATTGCGATCAGACGTGAAAAGAGAATATTTTGCAACTGATGACCATTATCTTACAGAAAGTTTTTCTGAAGAAAATGCCAACATGATTGTTGGGTATCTTCAAAAGATGGGTATTGAGGCACAAGCTGTCCCAGCCAATAATAAATTGGCAGATGCTATTACTAATTACCAACCAGATTTAGTTGTTAATCTGGTAGATTCGGTTAGAGGTAAAGAGCATTTGGCCGCTACCATTCCCGCTCTGTGCGAACTACTTGAGATACCCTATACAGGTAGTGGCGTTCTCGGTATGGCAATGTCATACAATAAATTCTTAGTTAACATGATTTTGAGTCAAGCCGGGGTGCCTGTGCCGAAGTGTCAACTTATGAGTGCACCCAACGACTTTATTGATCCAACACTGAAATACCCACTAATTTGCAAGCTGAATGAAATTCATGGAAGTGTGGAAATTTCTTTAGATGCAATTGCCATAAATGAGCGTCAATTGCGAGAACGAGTTCGATACCTAACCGAAAAGTATAAACAACCCATACTTGTTCAGGAGTTTATTGTAGGCAGAGAAATTGCAGCATTTGTGGTAGAGGGGAGTAATAGAAAAGTATACAGCGTCGAGAAAGTTTTTAGAGATGATAAAAATATTTTTCAACTTGTTGCATTTGAATCTTGGAAAGAGGATGGTTGGCAGAGCTATCATTTGGAAAAGTATAATGATGACAATTTGAAGCCGATTGTAAAAAAGGCATACGATTTGATGCGGTATAGTGATTATGCTAAATTTGATGTGCGAGTTGATGCATCTGGAAGATACTTTTTTATTGATGCAAATGATAATCCAGAGTTAGGACCGAAAGACAAAGACTTTGAATTTGGTTACTGTTTGGATTTGTATGGACTAAACTTTGAACAAGGGCTAAAGCGATTGATGAGTCATGCTTTGGAATCAAAGAAATATTTTTAAACTAATTCTGTATCGCTTATTGCTTTTTTGACCTCCGGTTTATTGAATGTGATGAGTGGTAATCGTATTTGTCCGATTATACTCGCGCGATGAACTATTGCTAGCCATCCATAACCAAAAAATAGGTCTCCAGCCAATGTTCGAGCATAAAAGGGTAGGGCGAGTGTGTAGCAGAGTAACAAGCCACTGAATGTATGGGGGTACCAGTACCAAAACGATCCAAAATTTGAAAGCAAAAAGAAAGAAAACGAAGCGAGCGGGAGAAAAAATGCTTGGAATTTTGGTTGTTTACGACTCAAATAGCCAAACACTGGGTAGGCAGCAAAACCCAAATATGTCCACCAAAAACCGAGGTAAACACCTCCCACAAATTTGTCAAAGACGATGATTGAAAGAAAATAAATCCAAGGATACTTTGAGAAAAAGCCAAAACCTCCCAGTGGAGACATATTTGCTGGGAGCCAACCCAATCGTGAAATAAAGAGGCCAGCAAAGTAAACCAATTGTTTAATAGAGCGAGGAAACTGTTCTTTTTGCATCATTGTTCACTTGCTTGGGTTGGGAAAGCCTCAACTGGTTCAAGACGAAAGGTGGCAATATCACCCTCGGAAAGAATTGTCTTGTCTGCTGCTTCCGTGGCATATTCACGATTGACGTAAAATGCCCAGTATTGTTTTTCATCTCCCAAGACACCATTAATGCCTTCAATGAAAGTGCCAAACCCAAATTCCTTTGTTTGAACTTCTGCATTTTGTGTTAATAAATCGAGAGCAGTTTGACCACTAACGCTGGCAACATAGCTATATTCAGCCTCTGCGGGACGACCAACATTTTCTTTTTCTTCAGCTTGCTGTAATACCTCTGCTGGAGCAGATACATCGGTTGTTGTATTGGGTTGGGTGTTTGAAGATAAACTACAACCGCTCAGGCCGAGGGAAAGAGTTAATACTAAGCTAATGGTCAAGAAAATGCGTGTAGCGGTTTTTGTCATAATTCGCTTCAGCATACCAAAAATTACACAAAAGGGAAGTCGGTAATTGTGGCTTTTTCACCCAATTCTCTTTCTATTTGCATTAGGCGATTGTATTTGGCAATTCTTTCTGAACGGTTAAGTGAGCCAGTCTTGATTTGACCAGTGCCAGCTCCCACCACAAAGTCTGCAATAAAACTATCTTCGGTCTCACCAGAGCGGTGAGAAACAATTGCCGTCATTCCAGCTTGGAGAGCGATGGTTACCGTCTCGATGGTTTCTGACACCGTTCCAATTTGATTGAGCTTAATTAAGATAGAATTGGCTGCTTTCTCTCTGATTCCGCGCTCCAAGCGTGTGGGGTTGGTCACAAATAGATCATCACCCACAATTTGAATTCGGTGGCCGATTTTCTCTGTTAGTAATGAAAATCCAGCCCAGTCGTCTTCCGCTAATCCGTCTTCAATCGATCGAATTGGATAGGTTTCAACCCACTGGCAATAGCGATCAACAAGTTGTTGAGAATTCAAATTGGCTTGTTCAATACTTAAATTGTAGAGATTGTCAGCATAAAATTCGCTGGCAGCAGGATCCAGTGCTAGTACCACGTTTTCTCCGGCTCGGTAGCCAGCTTGATTAATTGCCTCAACCATCAACTCAAGCGGAGCGTGATTGGTCTTGAGTGCGGGAGCATACCCACCCTCATCACCCACTAAAGTTGAGAGTCCTTGAGATTTTAATAGATTGCCAAGTTTGTGAAAAATCTCAGACCCAGCCCGAACGGTTTCGGCAAATGAGGACATGCCAACCGGCATAACCATAAATTCCTGCATATCTGTTGAATTTGCCGCATGTTTTCCACCATTCAGCAAATTCATCATGGGAACGGGGAGTTCAAAATGAGAGGAGTCCTTGCCGAATAAGTGACCAATGTATTGGTAGAGCGAAATATTTTGTGCTTGGGCGGCCGCTCTGGCGGCCGCCATCGATACAGCTAGCAGCGCATTGGCTCCCAAATTACTTTTATCTGCAGTTCCATCTAACTCCAGCATGCGGTTATCAATCCCAACTTGATCAGTTACATCCATTCGTTCCAAAGCTGGACCAATGGTTTCTACCACGTTTTTGACAGCCAGTAGTACTCCCGATCCGTTATACCGTTGCGGATCATCGTCTCTGAGCTCAAGTGCTTCATGTGTGCCAGTAGATGCTCCAGATGGGACAGCTGCCACGCCAATTTCACCAGAACTGACCATAACTCGAGCCTCCACTGTTGGATTACCTCTAGAATCAAGTATTTCTCTGGCATCAACTTGAGTAATTTGCATACACACCTTTCGCTTGCTAATTACCTACAGTATAGAGAAAGATCATTTGTGTACACAAGATGAGCTTTTTGGAGTACAATACACCCTTTGCT
>Ga0116144_10005128_pt1 | contig 12060 bp, 22 predicted proteins | sample AD_UKC035_MetaG_FD_89746 | JGI IMG/M metagenome (GOLD analysis project Ga0116144, IMG submission 89746) | Active sludge microbial communities of municipal wastewater-treating anaerobic digesters from USA - AD_UKC035_MetaG | ecosystem: Engineered > Bioreactor > Anaerobic > Digestate | place: USA... | reverse complement strand
CCTCTTTTGAATTTTTTATTTTGTTAAACATAGATTCTAATTCTCCCCTTAATACCTTTGCCTTAACAGAAGATGTCTGAATATATCCACTCTTTAATATAGATCTTAATAGATTCTTTATTAAAGCTTTTCTGTGTGAATGTGTTCTACCTAATTTTTTAATACTCTTTCTTTTATACATCTTCTAATTATTCACTCTTAATATTAACTCCATACTGACTAAGTAATTCTACAACTTCATTTAATGATTTATTACCGAAACCAGAGAGATTAAGTAAATCATCTACTGATACATTCCTCAAATCCCCAAGTGTTTTGTAACCACCAGATAGTAAACCTGTCTTTGATCTCTTAGATATCGGTAAATCCTCTACTCTTAAATCCTCTACTTCGTCCTCCTGTGCAACATCCTCCATTACCTCTTCTATCTTGTTTATCTCTTCTACTCTTTCCTCTACCTCTTTTTTAGAAACACCCATTGCAATCATTACCTTACCTGCGAACTCCTGTAATATCTCAGATGATTTTAATAGTGCGTCTTTTGGAGCAATACTACCATCAGTAACCACACCAATTACAACAGAATCTAAATCTGTTTCTTGACCCTTACGAGCCTGCTCGACACTTAAACTAACTTTCTCAATTGGTGCGAAATCACAATCTAATGGAATCATTCCCTCTGCATCTCTATTTGTATTAGTTGCATCTTTATACCCAATACCAGACTCTACAACCATCTCTATATTCAAACTTGCAGATTCATCTGTAAGATTTGCAATGATTAAATCAGGTGTTGTAACTGTAACACCTCCGTCGACGATAATGTCAGATGCTTTAACAACTTTTTTACCCTTAACATCTATCTTACACTTCTTTGCCTCATCAGAATCTATCTTAAACTTAACCTGTTTAAGATTTAATATGATACTTACTAAATCCTCCTTAACACCTGGTACTGTAGAGTATTCATGCTTTGCACCCTTAACCTTAATTGCGGTAATACCAGAACCCTTTAAACTAGAGTAAAGAATTCTTCTCAAAGCGTTGCCTAAGGTATGTCCATATCCTCTTGGTAGTGGAGCTATCTCATATACTCCAGAGTTTCCCTCTTCTTCTCTAATTATTACTTTTATATCTTTAAATGCTTCCATTATTTTTTTAAAACAAATTATTATCTTGAGTAGTACTCGATTATTAGATTCTCACGAATACCTTCGTCAATTTCATCCCTAATGGGCAATCTATCAACTCTTACCTTCGTATCCTTTGGCTCTAACCACTCTGGAGCGGTAAAGAACTTCTCTGAAGGAGCAAGTTTTGCAGATTTTAATTCTACAGTATCACCCTCTTTAAGCTCTAAGGATGGAACTGTAAACTTTTTACCATTGAGTAAAACATGACCATGAACAATATACTGCCTAGAAGCAGCTCTAGATGGAGCTAATCCACCAAGATACAAAACATTATCCATTCTTAGCTCTAATATTCTTAAGAACTCTAATCCCTTATCTAAATTACTTACCTTTGCTCTTCTGTTTGCTTCAACATATATATTCTTAAACTGCCTCTCTCTTAAACCATATATCCTTTTTACCTTCTGCTTCTCTCTTAGCTGTAAACCGTAGTTTGAAAGTCTAGCTCTTCTCTGATTACCATGCTGACCAGGAGCAAAAGGTTTTCTTTTTATTCCTGCTTTATCAGAAAAAGATCTAGCACCCTTTAAATTAAGGTTTACACCCTCTCTTCTACTTAATCTCTCTTTTGGACCTGTATATCTACCCATCTATTTAATTAATTATGTTATTTTCTTGGACTCTTTCTAGGCCTACATCCATTATGTGGAATAGGGGTCTTATCAACCAATGTAGTAATCTTTAAGCCAGCTGAATCTAAGCCCTTAACTGCAGCGTTCCTTCCCGCACCAGGACCTTTGATAATGACCTGAACTTCTCTTAAACCATACTTCTTAATAGCTTTCTCGGCTGCATCTAATGCTGCTTTTGTAGCTGCAAATGCAGTACTTCTTCTTGCCCCCTTAAATCCAACAACAGATGGACTACCCTGTACTAATACCTCTCCATCCTGATCTGTAATTGATATCACTGTGTTATTAAATGTTGCCTGAACAGTAACAATACCCGAACTTACACTCTTTTTAGATTTCTTACTAGTTGCCATTATATGCTATGTCTTTTCTAATTTACGTTTTAATCCACCAACAGCCCTACTTCTACCCTTTCTAGTATGAGCATTATGTCTTGTTCTCTGACCTCTAACTGGAAGTCCAATCTTATGTCTAATACCTCTATAACTCTTAATATCTTTTAATCTTTTAATATTTCTAAATATCTTCTGTCTTAACTCTCCCTCAACTTCAAAGTTTTTATCTAAATATCCTCTAATTACATCTAATTCAGACTCAGATAAATCCTTCACTAATGTATTACCATCTATCTTTGTTTCAGAACATATCTTTTTAGCAGATGTTTCACCAATACCGTATACACTCATTAAAGAGACCCATAATCTCTTCTCATTTGGTATTTCTAATCCAGCTACTCTTGCCATTTACAAAGTATTTATAAATATTAATTAACCTTGTTTCTGCTTATGCTTAGGGTTCTTTTTACAATACACATATACTCTACCCTTACGAGTTACCGTGTAGCAGTTTATACATCTTTTTTTTACAGAAGCCTTAACTTTCATTTTACTTCATTCTATATGTTATTCTCCCCTGTGTTTTATCATACGGGGTAATCTCTATCTTAACCTTATCTCCTTCTAGAATACGAATGTAGTGCATTCTCATCTTACCAGAAAGATATCCCAAAACCTCCTTCTTAACACCATTGGCATCTATCTCTATTACAAACTTAGTATTAGGTAGACACTCTTTCACTACTCCCTCAAATTCATAAACTTTCTTTGTATCTACAGCCATAAATAAAGGTTTTGCAAATAAATAGAGTCGAAGTGATTATATCAAAGCTTTAGACTTTTTTCAAAGGTTTATAGCGTTTTTCTTTGAAATTCACTTCCCTCTATAAAGACGGATTAAGCATATCAAAAAGATGACCTTTTTACAACCCCAATTTAGCAATTAAATCAGCATGAACCTGCTCTATTGTGGGACTAGCATCCACCTCTATTAAAATACCCCTAGTTCTGTATCTATCCACAATCGGTTCAACAGTCCTCCTGTACTCCTGTAACCTTAATCTAATCTTATCTGGTTGATCATCTTCTCTTTGTATTAACTTAGTACCACATTTATTACAGTATCCCTTAACACTCTCTGGCTTAGAAACCTCATGATATGTTGACTCACAGTAAGGACATATCCATCTTAGTGACATTCTCTCTAAAGCTATTTCCTCAGAAAGAACAAAATGAACAAATATATCTAACTTCCTGCCGTTATCAACTAGCAGTTTATCAAACATATCTACCTGTCCTGGATCTCTTACAACAGACACAAATGCCCAACTTTTAGTACTATCAAACTTCTTTACCCATTTATTAAGCATACTGTATGTAATATCATTAGGTACAAATTGACCCTTTGACCAGTATTGATATGCCTTGAATGCATCAATATCTCCCTCTTTATACATCCTTCTAAACATCTCACCTGTTCCAATATTCTCAAAATCATATTTCTGAACAAGTAAGTCTACCTGAGTATCTTTACCACTACCAGAGGGACCATGAAAAAGTATTGTTTTCATAAGTATTAGTATATGTAAAATATTTAATATCTATGAAAATATGATATCACAAAAAACTATAGATATTTAGAGTAATCCCTGACAACAATCATAGAAGAAACCTGTCTCCTAATATCTAATACAACACCTACCATAATCAAAAGACCTGTACCCGTAACTATTGTTACTGTCATTAAATTAAACTCTATTAATATATTAGGAAGTATAGATATGAAAGCTAAGAAGGTTGCTCCTACAGCTGCTAATCTAAATGCCACATTTCTTAAGTAAGAGGATGTATTCTTACCAGGTCTAATACCTGGTATAAAGCCACCCTGTTTTTGAAGATTTTCAGCTAACTCATCTGTTTTAAATACAACAGTAAGATAGAAGAATGAGAATCCAACTATTAAAACAAATGTAAGAATATTGCTATACAACGGATTATCCAAAAAACTCATAACCCTTGTTGTAATATTCAGTATTGCATCACTCACATCTCTACTTAATATGAACTTACCAATTAATTGTGGAAAAGAAAGTAGGGATACTGCAAAGATAACAGGCATTACTCCAAACTGAGTTAATTTAACAGGTATATAGCTATCCATAGCACCACCAGTTCTTACCCTCCTTGAGTACTGCACTTTTATCTTTCTCTGAGCTTCAGAAATATATACAACAGACGCAATTAAACCTAATGTTACTAAAACAAGTATTACTCTTTGGAATGTATCCATTAATCTAAAATTACTACTAAGTGTACCAGGTACACCAGCTATAATTCCTAGAAAGATTAGGTATGAAGAACCACCACCTATACCACTTTCAGATATTAACTCTGCAAACCACATAACAACAATAGAGCCCGCTGTAAGTGTTGCTATCATAGTCATTAACTCAATAGTTCCAAGTTGATCTATTAAACCAAAACCTCTCAATGTTGAATATATTACAAAGGATTGCATAATAGCTAGTGGTACTGTAAGTAATCTAGTGTACATACTAATCTTTTTTCTACCATCAGGACCCTCTTTTCTTAACTCCTCAAGTTTTGGAATAACGGTACCTAATAACTGAAGTGTAATAGATGCATTGATATATGGGCTTAACCCTATTGCTGCAATTGATGCAGTTTCAAGTACGCCACCCGAAACAGTTGAAAGTAAATCTCCAAAATTACTACCCTCAAAAAGTTTTGTAATTGCATCTGCAGGAATACCAGCTACAGGAATAGCTGCTAAAAATCTGTATGCAAAAAGTATGATTAAGGAGAATATTATCTTTTTTCTAATCTCCGGAGTATTTAGGATTCTCTTAACTATATCAATATATTTGTTCATTGTTTTAGAGGTTACTTAATAGAACCCCCTGCCTTTTGAATTTTCTCTTTTGCACTCTCAGATGCAGGAAGATTACTTATTGTAATTTTCTTCGTTATATCTCCATCTCCCAATATCTTAACAGATACTGTTCCTTGGGCAATTAATGCTTTCTTTTTTAGAGTTTCTAAAGACACAGTATCTCCATCTTTAAAATTCTTCTCAATTACATCCAAATTGATTGCTGTTGCCTCTACCTTCTTACTCCTCTTAAAACCAGCAAACTTAGGCATCCTTCTATAAAAAGGTACATTACCACCTTCAAAAAACACCAAAGATTTATGTCCTGACCTTGATTTCTGTCCCTTTGAACCTCTTGTTGATGTATGACCACCAACACCAGAACCGTATCCTCGACCTAATCTCTTACTATTCTTTTTTCTATTTTTCCTTACAGGAATACTTTCTAAATACATAATTACTTCTTACTTACTTTATTTCTATTATCTCTTCTTCTAAAATCTCTTTTTTCATCTCTACCACTTTCTTTTTCCTCAGCTTTCTTTTTAGCTCTTCTTTTCTCTTCTCTTATCTTTCTCTCTTTATCTGTTTCTTTCTTTAATTCAACTCTATCTCTCATATTCTTCATTCTCTCTAATACTCTTTTGTTTCTTAAACTCTTTAATGCTTCAAATGTAGCGTATGCAGAAGCAATAGCATCACTTGTACCCATTAATTTACCGTATACATTATCAATACCACATAACTCTAATACTGTTCTTACAGATGAACCAGCGATAACACCTGTACCTGGTCTAGCTGGTCTCAGAATTATTCTAGCAGCACCCTTTTTAAATACAACCTCATGAGGTATTGTATCTCCTGCCAACTGTATTCTAGTTAATTTCTTAGTGGCAATTCTCTCTCCCTTCTCTACCGCACTTTTAGTATCTACACCTCTACCCAATGCAACACCAACAGAACCATTATGATCTCCTACAACAACCATTGCACTAAATCTTAATCTCTTTCCACCTTTAGTAACCTTAGCGACCCTTCTTATAGATACAGTCTTTTTATCATATGATCTTTCTTTTTTCTCTGTAAAGTGTTCTGCCATTTATATATTTAAACTAAATCTTAATTCCATTACTTCTTAATTCATCTGCGAATATAGATATTAAACCGTGATATCTATATCCACTCCTATCAAATACTGCTACCTCTAACTTCTTTTTCTTAAAATCGGTAGCAAACTTTTTACCCATTGTCTTAATATCATCTGATTTTTTCTTACACATCTTACTCATTAAAACTACCTGTTTATCATCATCGGCTAAACCAGCGTAGAAATATTTGTTACTTTTAAAAACAAATACCCTCGGTTTCGTAGATGTACCACTAACCTTTTTCTTAATATGTAATTTTCTTTTTTCTCTTTTATCTTTTTTATTCATATTTATTATGCTGTTACACCTGATTTAGAACTCTTTCTTCGAACATATTCACCCTCATATCTAATACCCTTACCTTTGTAAGGTTCTGGTTTTCTAATTGCTCTTATCTTAGTAGCAAACTCTCCTAATTTCTGTTTATCATACCCCTTTAAAGTAATCTTAGTCTCCTCAGGTACCTCTATTGTAATACCTTCAGGACTTTCTACCTTGATAGGGTGATTCCATCCTAAACTCATAACTAAAGTATTTCCTTCCATTCTCGCTCTATATCCTACCCCTACTAGCTCTAATTTCTTTTCATAACCGTGTTTTATACCGTATATTGCGTTGTATATTAACATTCTAACAGTACCATGTATAGATTTACTTTGTTTCTCTTCGTTTGATCTAGTTACTGTTAACTGGTTACCATCTATTTTTACACTCAGTACTTCTGGTAATACAATTCTTATTTCTTTCCCATTACCAGATACTAAAACAGTACCCTTATCTACACTAACCTCAATTCCCTCTTCAATTGTTATTGGATTTAATCCTATTCTAGACATTTAATTACCAAACTTTACATATTAACTCACCACCAAGCTTCTTACTCTTAGCCATAGCACCAGACATTAAACCTTTTGATGTAGAGATTATAGATATACCTCTTCCATTCATTACAGGTGTAATATCCTTACTAGCAATATATATTCTTTGTCCTGGTTTACTCACTCTCTTAAGTGTCGTGATAACAGGCTCTTTCCCATCATACATAAGTTCAACAGTAACACCCTCATCTGTTTTTTCATGTCCAACTATCATCTCCTCCATCTCTAATACCTTTAATACCTCAATATTCATCTTAGTATTAGGTACTAACACTGTTTCTTTTTTTCTCTCTATTCCATTTTGTATTCTTGCTAGTAAATCAGCTGTTAAATCGTTCATTTTTATATATATTAAATTACCAAATAGATTTCTTAACACCAGGGATTTCACCCTTACTTGCTAACTTTCTAAAACATATTCTACATATACCGTAGTGTCTTAAGTATGCTCTAGATCTACCACATAACTCACATCTGTTATACACTCTACTCTTAAACTTACTCTTTTTCTTTAATTGTCTTGCTTTGTACTCCTTAGCTTCTGTTGACATCTTTCTTAAAAGGAAAACCAAATTTATCTAAAAACGCTTTACCACTTTTATCATCTTTAGCACTTGTTACAATAGTAACTTCTAAACTTCTGATCTTTCTTATATTGTTAGCATCTATCTCTGGAAATACTGTATGATCCTCAATACCAACAGAGTAGTTCCCAGAACCATCGAATGCAGTAACATTAAGACCTCTAAAATCTTTGGTTCTAGGTAATACAATATTTACTAACTTATCAAAGAACTCCCACATCCTATTACCCCTTAATGTAACAGATACCCCTATCTCCATTCCCTCTCTTACCTTAAATGCAGATACTGCTTTTCTTGCTTTATTTACAACTGGCTTCTGACCCGATATCTTAGTTACAATATCAACAATATCTTCCATGGCATCTGCCTCCGTAAGTGCAGCACCAGCTCCAACATTAATTACAATCTTCTTAAGAGTAGGTGCCTCCATTACATTAGAGTATCCTAATTCTTTCATTAGGTCTTTTCTAATACTTTTGTTGTATTCGTCTCTTAATCTTGCCATTACTCTTTCTTAGTTTTAGATTTATTTACTACTTTCTTAGTACTCTTTTTTACTGTTTTACTTTCTTTATTCTTTGTACTCTTCTTTTCTTCTTTAACTACCTCTTTCTTTTCAATAATTTCTATTACCTTGTTACACTTCTTACAAACTCTCTCTACTTTATCTCCCTCTCTTTTTATACTTACTCTAACTGCTTTCCCGCAACTTGGGCATATTAACATTACTTTAGATACATCCATTGGTTTTACAATATTAAGTATCTCAGATGTTTTCTTCTTACCATCACCCTTCACATGCTTTTTATACATATTTAATCCCTCTACTACAACCTTTCTATTTTTTATATCTACAGCCATAACTAAACCCTGTTTCCCAGTGTCTTTCCCGTATAGTACTTTTACTGTATCTCCTTTTTTAATCTTCATATCTTTAATCAAAAATTTACAATACCTCTGGTGCAAGAGAAACTATTTTATCAAAACCCTTCTCTTTTAATTCTCTTGCAACTGGACCAAATATTCTTGTTCCAATAGGGTTTTTCTTATTATCAATTATTACTGCTGCATTATCATCAAATCTAATATATGAACCATCTTTTCTCTTTTGTTCTTTATGTACTCTAACAATTACTGCAGTTAAGACTTCATGCCTCTTTACTCCTCTATTTGGTATAGCTTTCTGTATAGACACCTTAATTACATCACCCAAACCTGCAAACTTAATTTTCGAATACCCAGGTATACCAATAATCTTACCGATTTGTGCTCCACTGTTATCTGCAATTATTAAGTTTGATTCTGTCTGTACCATATTTATTTCTTACTAATTACTATCCATCTTACATTTTTAGAGTAAGGTTTAGATTCTCTAATTACAACCTTATCTCCTACACTTAACTCTTCATTTGTATGTGCAAAGAATATCTTCTTTTTATTTACTACCTTCCTATAAACAGGATGCGCATAAACAGAGTCAACTCTAACTCTAACAGTATTTTGCATACTACTGCCTACTATAACTCCCTCTAATTCTCTTTTTTTACCTGTATTCTCTGTCATTTTTTATGTTTATATAATGTAAAACGGTTTGTATTCTATCAATATTATTAATATTTCTCAATCCTATATATCTTTTTTAGATACAAATTTAGTTTCTAATGATAACTTCTGTGCACCCAATCTCATTGCCTCTCTTGCGATATCTTCTGTTACACCACTTAATTCAAAAAGCATATTACCTGGTCTTACAACTGCAACATACCCCTCAACCTCTCCTTTACCAGCAATCATCTTACTATTAGTCCCCTTATGGGTGTAAGGTTTATGAGGAAATATCTTTACCCATACCTTACCCTTTCTTTTCATATAGTTGGTAATTGCTCTTCTCCCTGCTTCTATCTCCCTTGCTTTTATCCAACCGTTTTCCATTGATTTAAGACCATAATCACCGAAAGTAATACTGTTATTAGCAGTAGCAATACCGCCCATCTTCCCTCTAAATTCTTTTCTATGTTTTCTTATCTTTGGTTGTAACATATTACTCTCCTTCCTCTATATTATTTTTTTCTCCTTTATATACCCATACTTTAATACCCATTAATCCTGCATCCATTGTTTTTGCAACTTCCTGTGCATAATCTATATCAGCTCTCAATGTTTGAGCTGGTACAGACCCTGCGTTTGCCTTTACTGTTCTTGCTTGACTTGCATTATTTATTCTCCCAGATACCCATATTCTTATACCCTTTGCTCCTGCCATCATGGCTTTCTCTTTTGCACTTGCTACTAAGAGTTTTGATGGTTGCCTTCTTTCAATTCCATCCGCTATACCCCTCGCTATTATTCTTGCTGATATATCAGATTTCTTCACTTCCCTTATCTTAACCTCAACATCCATTTTCGCCATTCTTTTTAACTCTTTTTGTAGTAAATCTATACCCTCTCCACCTCTTCCAATAGCTACACCTGGTCTTGCTACAAATACCTCTACCTCTAATTTATTCATCGTTCTATTAAGAAATATTGAATCTATACCAGCGTCTTTCATCTTTTCTGATATATATTTTTTTACTTTTAAATCCAGTGCTAATGCAGAAGGAAAATCTATCTTAGATGAATACCAGACAGAGTTCCATGTCTTGTTAATACCCATTCTAATTGCATTTGCGTTTACCTTTCTTCCCATTATTTAACTTCTACTTCTAAATTAATATGTGATCTTCTTTTTAATATTCTTGAAGATCTACCTCTTGAAGCAAATCTACCTCTTTTGTAAGTCTGTGCTTCATCAACAGACACACTACTAATCTTTAATTCATCTTTATCAACACTGTATAGCTCCCTTGCACTTGCAATAGCTGAAAGTAGAGCCTTTTTTAAGAAAAGACTCCCTTTTTTATTCGTTAGCTGTAGTATATCCAATGCCTCTACAACATTTTTCCCTCTTATTAAATCAGCCACTAGTCTTAATTTCTGTGGTGACTGAGCTAAATTCTTCACTTGTATTTTTGTTTTTTTACTTTCCATATTTTTTATTCTTTACTAGAACCTTCTTCAAATCTACCGCTACTACCGTATACCTTTGCCAATTTACCCTTCTTAGCATGACCTCTAAACTTTCTTGTTTGAGAGAACTCTCCTAATCTATGCCCTATCATAGATTCCTCTATTAGTACATCTTCATGTTTCTTACCGTTATGTACACCAAATGTTAGACCTACCATTTGTGGTGTAATAGTAGAGGCTCTTGCCCATGTTTTAATAGGTTTTCTACTACCACTACTTATAGCAGCTTCAACTTTCTTCTGTAATTTTTCATCAACATATGCTCCTTTTTTTAGTGATCTAGACATATATTTTTCTTTCTAAATTATTTCTTAGCAAAAGCTCTCTGAATAGTTCTTCTTCTCTTTATTATCATCTTCTCTGTTCTTCTATTCTTTCTAGTTCTAGTTCCGATTCTATTACCCCATATATCTTTAGCTCTACCAATTACACCCTTACCCTCTCCACCACCGTGTGGATGTTCAACAGCATGCATAGCCATACCTCTAACAACCGGCCTCCAACCTAAATTTCTTCTTCTACCAGCCTTACCTAATTTAACATTTACTTTCTCCTCATTACCTACTTGACCAACTGTTGCCATTGCATTTGCAGGTACTAATCTAATCTCTCCTGAAGGCATTTTTATCTGTACAAACTTACCTGTTGGGTCTATACCTTGAACAACAATGGCTTGACCAGCAGATCTACCAAATGTTGCACCCATACCAACCTTATTCTCAACACAGTGTACAATAGTTCCTGATGGTATATTCTTTATCATCATTGCATTACCAGGAAGTATATCTACACTCTCTCCCGATATTAATGTGTCTCCTACCTTTATATCTCGAGGTGCAATTATATACCTTTTTTCCCCATCGGCATACTGTAACAGTGCTAAATGTGCACTTCTATTTGGATCAAAATACAAACCTATTACCTTAGCACTTACACCAAACTTCTCTCTCTTAAAATCTATCTTTCTAGATCTTCTCTTAAACCCACCACCCCTATGTCTAACAGTTATCTTCCCTTGATTGTTTCTTCCAGATTTCTGTTTTTTAGCAACAGATAGCTTTCTGGGACCATCTGTTTTTTCTAACATTGATCTGTCCTCTAACTTTGTACCTCTTAATGTCGAAGTTGTTGGTTTAAATGTTCTTACTTTCATTATTTAATATTTAAAAACTCATCAATTTTATCTCCCTTTTTAAGAGTAACTACCGCCTTTCTCTTATCCTCTTTTCTAAATGATTTATTTGTTTTGTAATCCTTAAACCCTTTTCCTGGTTTAATAGTGATATTTACACTTACTACTTTTACTTTGTACTTCTTCTCTACAGCTT
>Ga0116144_10005126_pt1 | contig 12064 bp, 9 predicted proteins | sample AD_UKC035_MetaG_FD_89746 | JGI IMG/M metagenome (GOLD analysis project Ga0116144, IMG submission 89746) | Active sludge microbial communities of municipal wastewater-treating anaerobic digesters from USA - AD_UKC035_MetaG | ecosystem: Engineered > Bioreactor > Anaerobic > Digestate | place: USA... | reverse complement strand
GAGAGTCACAAAGAATTAGACTTGCATCACAGATAGGGACTGGCTTAACTGGTGTACTCTATGTATTAGATGAACCATCAATAGGTTTACATCCTAAAGATATAGATAAATTACTTAAATCAATAGAAAACCTAAGAGATACAGGTAACAGCATTGTAATAGTAGAACACGATGAGGAAACTATGAAAAGAGCTGATTGGATTGTAGATATAGGACCTTTTGCAGGAGAACATGGTGGACAAATTATTGGTCAGGGCAAGCTAGAAGATATTCTAAAAACAGATACTCTAACTGGAAAGTACCTATCTAAAAAAATAGAGATTGGAAATCAACTTGAAAATACACTTAATATAAATATATCCGAAAGTAAGAAAATATCTCTAAAAGGAGTTAAAACAAATAACTTAAAAGATATTACACTCAATATCCCATTAAATACATTTACATGTATTACAGGAGTATCCGGAAGTGGTAAATCCTCCCTTATCAATGATACTCTCTACCCTGCATTAATGAACAGGAAAATGAATGGAAAACAAATAGAGGGTATATACGAAGATATTACTGGATTAGAAAATGTAGATAAAGTAATTGGTATAGATCAAAGACCAATAGGTAAAACCCCAAGATCTAATCCAGCTACATATACCGGAATATTTAACTACATTAGAGACCTTTTCTCTCAAACACAAGAAGCGAGAGCAAGAGGATACAAAAGTGGTAGATTTAGTTTTAATGTAAAGGGTGGGAGATGTGAGAAGTGTAAAGGAGATGGAGAAATCAAAGTAGAGATGCAATTTCTACCTGATATGTATATTACATGTGATGAGTGTAACGGTAAAAGATATAACGAAGAGGCACTAAGTATTGATTACAAAGGTAAGAACATCTCAGAGGTATTAGATATGACAGTAGAACAATCAATCTCTCTATTTAAAGATCTTCCTTACCTTAGAAGAAGATTAGAGGTATTACAAGATGTAGGGTTAGGATATATTAAACTTGGACAATCTGCCTTAACACTCTCTGGTGGAGAGTCACAAAGAATTAAGCTAGCTAAAGAGTTATCAAAACAAACTAGAGGACATACTATATATATTTTAGATGAACCCACTACAGGTCTTCATTTCTATGATATAGATAAACTTCTAACCCTTCTTAAAAAACTCGTTTCAAAAGGTAATACTGTACTTGTCATTGAACACAACTTAGATGTTATAAAATTCGCTGACTGGATTATAGACCTTGGTCCAGATGGAGGAGACAAAGGTGGAGAAATTATAGCCCAAGGCACACCTCAAGACATCATAAACAGCCCTAAGAGCTATACAGGAGAGTGGTTAAAGGAGAAATTCTAATTCAGTGAAACATCTCCTACTCTCTTTTAATATATGGCTTTGACTCTGCCTGTAATTTCTGGGTGTAAAATTTCTATACATAAACATATGTTGCAAATTAGGACAAACCACTGTGCTTGTTCAAATATTGTCTTACTCAAGTTCACTCATTTGAAACGAATGGGTACCTCTTCTGTTTAGGAAATTTCTAACTGTTTCACTAATACGGTATGGCAAAGACCCACTCCTGTGTACTATCTTTACCACAGTATATACACTTGCCACTACCCTCCTTTGAGAAACATCTTGTAGTAGCCTTTGTATCATACTTTATACCATCTTCACACTCCTTACTACCACACCAGTATGATTTAATAAAGCCCTTTTTCTCTTTTAATTGCCTCTTAAACTCATCATATGAAGATATACTGTATGTATTCCTCTCTAATATCTCTTTTGATCTACTTAATAGATTACTCTGGATACTATCTAGTAGTATCTTAACCTCTGAGTTTAGGCTGTTCATACTTATCTGGCTCTTTTCATTCGTATCTCTTCTTACTACTGTTACACTACTATTCTGTATATCTCTACCCCCAATCTCTACTCTGACAGGAATACCTTTCTTCTCCCATTCATTGAACTTAAAGCCAGGAGACAGATACTCCCTATCATCAAGTTTTACACCCTCTATTTGCCCTTCCAATCTACTCTCTATATCTTTGCATACCCTGATTACTTCCTCTTTGTTTTCATCAGTATATATTGGAATGATTATCACTTTTATAGGTGCAATTACAGGAGGAACTATTAACCCAGAATCGTCACTATGGGTCATAACTATGGCTCCCATCATTCTCGTACTTACACCCCAACTTGTTTGCCACGGATTCTGATTCTTACCACTCTCATCTACAAACTGTATATTAAATGGCCTAGAGAAATTTTGACCTAAATCGTGTGATGTTCCGAATTGAAGTGCTTTACCATCCTGCATAAGTGCCTCTACACCGTATGTATCTACAGCTCCTGCAAACTTCTCTGATTCAGACTTCTTACCAGTATATGTCTCCAAAGCCAAAACCTCTCTAGCAAAGCGTTTATACATCTCTAATGCATCCATTACTTGCTTTTGTGCTTCCTCATGAGTAGCATGAACTGTGTGTCCCTCTTGCCATAAGAATTCAGTAGTTCTCAAAAATACCCTAGTTCTTCTCTCCCATCTTACAATATTAGACCATTGGTTAATCTTAAGAGGTAAATCTCTCCAGGATTTAATCCATCTTGAAAATGTGTCATACATAACGGTTTCTGAAGTGGGTCTAACAATTAACTCCTCCTCTAATTTCGCGTCTGGATCAACCTCTATACCTTTCCCATCCTCCGTTTCTTTTAATCTGTAATGGGTTACAATGGCACACTCTTTAGCAAAACCTTTAACATGCTCTGCCTCCTTTGAAAGAAAAGATTTAGGTATGAATAAAGGAAAGTAAGCGTTACTTACCCCCATTCCCTTTATCCTTCTATCTAGCTCTTTTTGGATATTTTCCCATATAGCGTAGCCGTACGGTTTAATAACCATACAACCCCTAACAGAGGAATTCTCTGCTAACTGTGCCCTATCAACAACATCTAGGTACCACTGAGGATAGTTTTGTGCTCTTGGTGTAATTCCTTTCTCTGACATAATTCTGTATTCTACAACACTTTAATATTAATATACAATTCTTGGATCAAAACCCCAGAAGGATGATGCCTTAGCTAATGCACTATCAGGATGGTCTACAATCCACTTTTTAATATCCCCTTTATCCATAGCAATATCTCTTGCCTCAACCATTGCCTCTACACCAGCTTCAATTCCCCATGGATGACCTAAAACACCACCTCCTGCCTGTACAATGATATCTTCTCCTAGTCTAGTAATTGATTCCCCTATTGTCCCCGGATGTAAACCACCAGAAGCTGTATGCCAAACAGGTTTCATACCGTACCAATTCTGACCCAATGTCATATCTTCATCAGGGGTAATATCCGCTTGAAGAGCTTGCTGAATTAACTTTGGCTCATTGTAATTCTCCATCTTAGTCTTAGGTGCACCCCCATGAAGCGAATCTACGCCCAATAGACGCATGATTTTAGCAACAACCACCATAGACATAGAAAAGTCTAATATCTCTCCCCCATTGTGGACACCAGGCCCTGATTCCCTATCCAAAAGACCGTGCATAGCCCTATGTGCATGTATAGCTAAACCTGGGTTATGTTTCCTCATAGTTTGAACAGCAGTAAAGCCTGTTACCACAACATCCATCATCATCCATCTACCCCCATATTTCTTAATCATATCCGCCCTATCAAGCATAATATCCATATCAGAGTGTGTAGTGTTACAGAAATACATCTTCCTCTTACCACTCTTCTTTTCAACCTCTCTTTGTACCTCGTGTACCAACTTACATCTATCCTCAAACTTATTAAAATACAAACTAGTTAAGTTCTCATCATCTTTAATACCCTGAAATTCACCATTGGCAGCAGTAAACAACCTTTTAGCAAGATACGCTTGTTCTTTAGCAGTCCTCCCTATCTTTGGCTTAGGCACAGTACACATTAAAGGCCCTCTCTCAATCTGCATAAACTCTCTAACACCATCAATACCAAACTGTGGACCAGGAAAACTCTTAACTAAACTTTTAGGAAATCTAATATCTATCAATCTAAAAGCTTTTAACATCTTCATACTATCGATATTCCCAGCGACACCAGCTAATATACCAGCCATATTACCTGGCTCAAATATCTCTTTTCTATACGCTATCTTAAATGTATTCTTCCTAGCATCTAAATCGTATGCTACGGCTTTTAATTTGTCTGCCAACTTAGTACCAGAGTGTTTACCCTCGTCTACTTTCGTCCATGTACCAGTAGAACTCTCAGCAGCACAGCTCCCTGCTGCTTCATCAAATTTATCCTCAGGGATTCCATCAGCCAACTCTATATCTAATTCTGTAATTAGATAGTCTTCATCAGGATTTTTTGGTTTCCATCCCTTAGGTGCAACATAATCAAACTGAACAGCCATGAGCAGTAAATATTTAATTTAGGTAGTATAATTGTAGGATATGATAGAACAATTTGCAAAGAAACATAATTTACCTAAGTACAGAGTAGATCAATTTAATCAAAAGTATTACAAAGAGTACATTTCTTCGTTTGATGAACTAACTACATGGCCCAAGGATTTAAGAGAGATTCTTAAACATGAGATACCCTTCTCTAAATTAGCATTCCAATCTCTTAATTCCTCGAATGACGGTAATACCCAAAAGGTTCTTTTTAAAACAGAGGTCGGTAATTATGTAGAAAGCGTGTTAATGAAGGAGAAAGAAAGAAATACAGTGTGTGTAAGCTGTATGAGTGGATGCCCTGTAGGATGTATATTTTGTGCTACTGGTCAGATGGGTTTAAATGAGTCACTAGACTCTCAACAGATATTGGATCAAATCCTCTACTTTGCAAGAGAATTGAAACAAAAAAATGACAAAATTACAAACATTGTATACATGGGTATGGGAGAGCCCTTACTCAATCTAGAAAATGTTTCACACTCTATTTTGGATATTACTGATAAAGATAAATTGGCATTTTCTAAAAGGCGTGTAACAGTGTCAACTTCTGGTTATGTACAATATTTAAGGTCCTTTATCAACAAAAACCTAGGTGTGAAGCTAGCTATTAGCCTACACTCCCCTAACCAGAAGCTCAGAGATTTTTTAATGCCCAATGTCTCAAAGAGTAATACTATAAATGATTTGTTTAAAGTATTAGATCAATATGTTGAAAAAACTAATAAGAGAGTTACTTTTGAATATGTACTACTCAGAGATATTAATGACTCTGTAGATAACGCAAAGGAACTAGCTAACTTATTAAAAGGTCGATTATGCTTTGTTAATTTAATAAATTACAATGAAAATGAGTGTTTACCTTTTAAGAAATCAAAAAATACCCCTCTCTTTAAAAAAATATTAGAGGAAAGAGGTATAACCTGCACTATTAGAAAATCACTTGGAGAAGATATTAAAGGTGCTTGTGGGCAATTATCAGCTGTAGATAGCTAGTGCTAATACGATTTAAAAACCCTTTTAATAAAGAAAACCCCCATTGCTGGGGGTTTAACTTTCTAACAAAAATAGTTAGCGGTTACAAGTACCATCACCTCCCATTCTACCCTGTCCATTTCCTCTTCCCTGACCTTGACCAAGTCCTAACTCTTCTCTAATCTCCTGCGCACCTTCCAGATCTCCTTGCTCTGCTAGCTCATGTGCCTCTACAAAAGCTGGAAAATCCTCCTCAGAGATTTTATCTACAACACCAGGCCTTCTTCCATCCTGTGTCATAAGTGCAACCCATGCATCATAATCTTTTGTTTCAAAGATTTTTTCCATCTCTGCTTCTCTTTCTGCAGTATGGTTTGGACCAACTTGGGTATAATCACCTCTGTAAGCATCAGCATCCTTAGTAGTAAAAGCAATCACTCCTAGTAATGCAACTGCAAGAGTACCTAATACAATAAGTTTAGTTTTCATAAACATTGTATTAATAAATTAAATAATGGAGAGTTTAAATATACTCTTTTAACCTCTCTAATATGTATTACGCATTTAGTGATATCTTTGTTGCATGTGTCTTCCTTTACCTTCCCAAGGAAGTATATCTGTTGCATTAAAAACGCTTTCATCTTCAATGCTTCCCCTTACTTTGACCCTTTCTCCAATATCTAAACTTACCAACCCCCGAATATATGCATTTGAGTAATCTATACTCCACTTCTTACCCTCTAAATCTTCAAGAGTTAACATATTTGATTCAATAGAAAGGATTTCTCCAGCAAGATATCCTTCTACTGGTCTGCTCCATACTGTATACCTGGGATCTGTACTCTCTTCATATGATGGAATACTTTCTGCAAAGAATGTATTTAATCTTTCTGATACACCTATTTTACTAAGAAGTGTTCCAAGAATTATTATTAATAGTATATTAATCAGAAATATCTTAAATATTGAGTATCTATACCCATCTTTTGTATATTTCAGATTAATATATCCAACAAATATAAATATTAAAGTTAAAAGAATCCATATAACTGGAATAGCTAATATGAATATCTGAATTAAATCATTTACCGAAAGTATTAAGTTTAATACATCACTTAATTCAAAAAGGTACATAGATATTGCGAAACCAATTGAACCAAACAGTATATTAAGGACAAAAAGAAACCATACAAAAGAATCTCTGATTACAAAAGACCATCTGCCTATCGGTTTTATACTCTCTCTTTCTATTTTCTCTAATATCTCCTTAGATATTCTTGCCATATCTTTGTACTAATACTTTAAATTTCTTCTTCCCCCTATTAATTAAAGATGACACATTACCAATAGATATGTGTAATATATCAGATATCTCATTATACTCCATATCTTCAAAATATCTTAAAATGAGAGGTTCACGATACTTTGGTTCTAACATTTTAAGAATCTTTCTGACCTCTTTCTTTCTTAACTCTACTAAAAAGTTATCCTCTATGCTCTCATCTGATGGTAAGGTATCAAATATATCCATATCGTTACTACTTTCTATACTTCTCTTTTGCTTTCTTAAAAAAGATATAGCTTCATTGTGTGCTATTCTATATATCCAGCTAGAGAAAGAGTACTTACTATCGTACCCATTAATATTTTTATACGCTTTAATAAAGACCTCTTGCAAAATATCCTCTGCATCCTCTTTAGATATATACAGTATCCTTTGAATATATCTGAGTAATCTTTTTTCATATCTATCAATGATATATCTATAAGAATTAAAATCCTTAATAGTCATATTCACTATTTCTTTATCTGATAAAATCTGTATTTTCTTCTCATCAAGACCTCTTTTCATTGTATAAACATGAAGTAAGATATATCGGGGTGACTCGACTTGAACGAGCGACCTCTACGTCCCGAACGTAGCGTTCTAGCCATCTGAACTACACCCCGCTTTTCTTTTTATTGATAATATACTCTCTGATGAGACCCAATATTACTAATGTAGAGTCATCTAAACCCCCTAGTAACGGTAAAACATCCGGTATTAGATCTGTAGGTATAAATATGTATATTATGGCTAATACAAATAGCCAGTATCTTTTAAAAAAGTCTTTCAATATTTAGGAAATAATAATTTACATCTTATCAACAACCTTAATACCCAATACATTTAATCCCTCTTTCACTGTTAATGCGGTGCAGTAAACAACCCTTAACAGGAATTCTCTATTCTCAGAATCCAATACCCTTACATTCTGATAAAACGAATTAAATGTTTGACCCAAATCGAACAGATATGTGCAAAGTGTACTCGGAGAGTAATTTAAAGCAGAGGATAGCACAATATCCTTGTACCTGCTAATCTGCCTTAAAAGCTCTTTAGTATAAACATCCAGCTCGGATATGTCTGAACAGTCATTACTAACCTCTACATCTTTAAGTATAGATCTACACCTAGCGTATACATACTGAAGATATGGACCAGTATCACCATCAAAGCTAGTGGCCTTATCAAAATCAAAGATAACATCCTTACCAACAGATACCTTAATAAATGCATATTTAATTGCCCCAATTGCAACAATCTCACTGACATCAAGTATCTCATCCTCTTTCCATTTACCAGATGCTCTCATTGTTTCCTCTACTTTCTTTTTTGTTTCATCTAAGAGCCACTCTCCTTCAAGAATCTTACCCTTCCTACTAGACATCTTCTCTGCACCAGGAAGCTTAACCATACCATGTGGGAAGTGTTTGTATCTATTAGCAGCTTCAGGTAGCAATTGCGAAAGAGCATCAAAAACCACTTTAAAATAAGAGGTCTGCTCCTCTGCTGTAATGATTACAGACTCATCAAAAGAAAGCTCTTCAAATTTTTTGAAAGCCAAAGCTAAATCTTTTGCCTCATATGTAGGCAACCCATCACTATTGATAAATACTCTGGTGTGTAAACCTTTTTTCTCATCTCCTTGATATATAGCCGCACCATCACTACTCTTAAAGATATCCTTACCATTACCATCCATATTGTCCTTAACAATGTTTAGACCACTATCACACATTTCACTTTCTAAGTAGTGTTTATCAAACTTTGTATATGTTCTTTCGAATATCGTATCAAAGTAATCTAAACACCACTTCTTACTATCCATATACATATTCTTAAGATTTTCATTTTCAAAAGAATCAAAACTATCTTTCTTCTCCAATGAATGTACATACAAAGAGAAGATGTAATAGTTGATATCCTTTATCTCTTTAATAGCTAACTCATCCTTTTCATCATCATACATTTTAAAACCAAACATATATGCATCACCCAAATACCTTACCCTATCAACCAAAGGTCTACTTTTTAAATCATTAAATGATATACCATTATCCTTTAACATTCTCAGCAAACCCCACAATGTTTTTGCAACATGCAAACCTACATCACCCTGATAGTTAGCCCTAGTAACTGAAGCCCCTAAAGCCTCTACAAGCCGTGCAAATGACTCTCCTACCATATTTGTATATAGATGACCAATATGAAAGATTTTAAAAGGGTTAGGATCACTATACTCAATTACATACCTTTTTCCTTTTTTAACATCAATATTGAAATATTCTTTGTTTTCATTTACCTCATCTAACATCTTTAAAAGATATGAATTAGAGAGGAAGAAATTAATAAAGCCGGGATTAGCAACCTCTACCCTCTCTATATCCTCATCCTTCCCAAATCTTTTAACAATATCATTAGCTAATTCCATTGGATTAGAGCTCATCTTTTTAGATAGTTGCATTGCAATATTTGATGTTAAATCTCCATACTTCCTATCTAATGGTATTTCAACTGATACAAAATCGGTATCAATACCAAGCTCTTTTGATATTTCTATTAGTCTTTTTGATACCCTATCTTTAATCTCTATCATATGTTTTAGTATACATTAAATTGCACTCGGAAGGAGTTGAACCCTCAACCCTCGGTTCCGAAGACCGATGCTCTATCCAATTGAGCTACGAGTGCACACTAGATTATACCTCATTTCAAAGGATTTCTCTTTAAATCAAAATGTGTCTACGAGAAGGGAAAATATTTTGCATGATTAATCATAAAAATGTACTTGGACAGAATCGAACTGTCAACCTTTGGTTCCGCAAACCAATGCTCTATCCAATTGAGCTACAAGTACATATTTATTAATTTTATCACAATTACTCTACTTTATCTGTATATTTCCCTGCTCATAGGTAATCAAATATTGAACATTCCTGTTTAAGAAATTCTTCAGTGTTTCACTACTTGGATGACCAAAGGAATTGTCTCTCCCAACAGAGCAAATTGCTAATGATGGGGATATCGTATTTAAGAATGTTTCACTATTTGATGAATCTGAACAGTGATGTCCTGCTTTCAGTACATCATAATTACCCAAGACTAGATTCTGTTTAATTATAACCTCCTCTACATCAGACTCTATATCCCCCATTAGTAAAAATCTTTTATTAAGGTATTCAAACTCTAAAACCAAGGAATCGTTATTTAGGTCATTGTTATATGACTTCACACATTTATCTTCACTCTCTTTTAATATTGGCCATACTACTTTTATACTCAAATCCCCCAAACTTATAGTGTCACCCCCACCTATCTCTTTCGCATTTGGATACCTTTGTAATAGCAACTTATAGTTATCATTTTCGTAGCATACAGGATAGTAAAGTATCTCCCCAACATCATACCTTTCTAATACACTTAATAAACCAACAAGATGATCGTTGTGCGGATGTGTTAATACAACATACTCTATCTTCCTATCATATATTGGAACATATTTTGGAAGCTGATATAGAATTGAGCTGTCAGGACCTCCATCTATCAATATCTGTAACTTATCATTTTGAATTAAGGTTGCATCGCCCTGGCCTACATCTAAGAATACAACCTTGTCCTCATACTTCACAGCGAGAAGATACACAACCCCAATAATTAACCATATTAAACTACTTAATACTTTTCCATTCATATCTTTTTGGAGAGTAAAAGATAATAGTTATTTGATGATACAGGATATTTGTACAAACAGAAAAGGAAAAGAAATAAATATATACCAATAGCAAATACATATTTATTAACCTCTAGTTCTACCATATTAATATTAGAGGTCATTAATACAAAGTATTTAAAGATACTTAATTGTATATATGGAACTATAAAAAGTATTTTAAGATTAAAGAAAATATTTAAAAATGTAATACCTAAACCCCAGAAAATAGTTTGACTAATTATAGGAAGTATTAATATGTTAGAAATTAGAGAAATAGCAGATACCTTACCAAAGAAGATGATAGATATTGGTAAAGTAAATAAAATACATACTACGGTTGGTAAGATAGAGTCTTTTACAAAATTAGATTGAATGCTTTCAAAACACTTAGGAAGAAAGATTAATCCTGTAACAGAAGCAAATGAGAAAAGAAATCCTACATCATATATCAAGAAAGGGTTAAGTAATATTAAAACAGTCACACATAGTATTAAACTACCCCCTCTATTACTCTCTCTACCAAAAAGATTTGCAAACAGAGTAATACTACTCATTGTAGAGGCACGAATCAACGAAGATGATAATCCAGAGAATATCGAAAATATCCATATACAAAGTATTTTAAGAAAAGTTGATAACTTTCCTACCCTCTTTTTCATTACAGTATCAATTCCCTGAGCTACTAACGCTACATTGTATCCAGATGCCGCTATTACATGCGATACCCCAGAGCCGTTCAGAGCATCATTAAAATCCTTTTTAAAGACCCTTTTACTTCCAAACATAATTCCAATTAAAAGAGATGCCTCTGGTTCTGATAAAGATCTCTCTACCACTCTTTCTAATCTATATCTACTTTCAAGAAATATATTACCAATCTCTTTACATTCATATTTTTCAACATCAACTATTGAGTAAACACCCTTCCGAAATAGGTACCGCTTGTAATCAAAGTCTTCAAAACTCTTAGGTTGCACAATATTCCCATATATTTTACATCTTTGACCTACATGTAAAACAGGATATGAATTGAATCGTATAAGGGAGTTACCCATGCTCTTCCCTTTTGAATGAAACAAGTAGGTGTTACTCTTCTCTTGAGAGAGTATAGTACCCAATATTGAGACCTTTTTATCTGTGAAACCTAAGACTTTTTCCATACTTTCTGTTATATTTTCACTTTTCAACAAAATCATGGATGTAACCATAAACAGCGATATTAGAAATGTTTTTAACATTGTTTTAAAAAGATGAACACGGCAAAATGCCCAATATGAAACAATGAAGAAAAAATTAAAAGTCAGTAAGGGTAGAAATATTCTAAAAATTAAGTTTACATCTATACCTTCTTTTTCAAATACAACCTTCTCTATTCCATTTGCCCCAGAAATGCTAAGTATGATAATTGTAAAACAGTATATAAGAAGCTTGTAATCATTGAAAAACAGTAACAAGGCAACATATCTCTCTTTAAACTTGCTTAAAGACATATACTCTCTTTAAATTTGTTAAATGTGGATTCTCCAATACCACTAACATTTAACAAATCTTCTAATACTTCATAGGGTCTACCATCTATAATCTTTTG
>Ga0116144_10005123_pt1 | contig 12068 bp, 14 predicted proteins | sample AD_UKC035_MetaG_FD_89746 | JGI IMG/M metagenome (GOLD analysis project Ga0116144, IMG submission 89746) | Active sludge microbial communities of municipal wastewater-treating anaerobic digesters from USA - AD_UKC035_MetaG | ecosystem: Engineered > Bioreactor > Anaerobic > Digestate | place: USA... | reverse complement strand
TCCAGGGGGCCGGTGTCCGGGCAGTTGACGAGTGCGGTTTTCATGCGGGGGCGTTCCCTGACGAAAGGCCCGGGCCGGTCCCTTCTGCTTGGCGGCCGGGGGAAACCGGCCCGGGGTGCACGACCGGAAGGGGCTACCCCCCGCCCGCCGTCGCAGGGGGAATTATACCGCGGGCGGGACCACGAACCAGACGGGCTCGACGGCGAACTCGTACCGGAGGGTGTCCAGTCCGTCCCGGATGAAGTCGAGGGCCTCCTGCTCGGTCGGGAAGACGAGGGGCTTGTTGTTGTACGACGTGATCAGGGTCCAGGCCGTGGGGCCGCCGTACCCGAGGGAGCGGTGCCAGATCGCGTACCGGCGTTCGGCGAGCATCCCCGGCCCTCCGAAAAATTCCGCGCCGCGGGACGCCCCACCCCCACGACTCCTAGTATACTAGTCCTTCTAACCCTAACGGGCTGAGAACCCCCACGACTACTACTAACTACTAACTAGTTAGTTAAATAATGCAAATCATCACCCGCCTCTGTCCGTCGTGCGGAACGGAAAAATCCATCGACCAGTTCGTGTACTACCGCGGTCGAGCGGAACACTACTTCGACTGTCGCTCTTGTGAAACCTCTCGCGACCGCAAACGGGCCGCGTGGAAGCAGACCTTGGACGGGAGGGAGGGGAACGACCCGAGGGCTTGGCTCCTCGAACGATCCTTGATAAACGCCGAGTCGGCCGGTATAGAGCATGCCATCGGGATCGAAGACATTCCGACTCCTAATCTATGTAAATACCTCGGGGTTGTCCTTGTTTACCGGACCAAGGCCGACCGGGAGACCCGTCGCTGGGGTGACGCTTTGGCGTCCCTAGATCGCATCGATTCGTCCCGAGGCTACGTCCCGGGAAACGTACAGGTCATCTCTTACCTGGCGAACCGAATGAAACAAGACGCCACCGTGGAGCAGTTGGTTGCCTTCGCCAAAGGCGTTCTCAAACACCACTCGTGATCAGATCCATCGCGTCGAACCCCTCCCCCGGGAAGTCGGCGCTCACCCGGATCAGCGACCCCCCCGGCCGGTCGATCGTGGACTCCTCCCCGAGGTGCTCCGTCAGGCTCGGCCGGTGGACCATCTCCGTGTACCCCTGCCCCTTGAGCGTCTGGAGGACCCCGCCGTCCAGGTTCCTCGTCCCCTTGTCCGGGTCGAGCGGCCGCTCGGCCATGAACCGACTCCCGAGGAGGTCGACCACCCCTTGCCGGTCGAACACCAGCCCGAGGGCCCCCCGGCCGAGTTGGTTGGACTTGTGAAACCCCCTCTCGCGGGGGAGCTCGATCTGCCGGCCCGGCGGGTACGTGAAGAGGTTCCAGTACACCTTCCCCCCGTCTAAGAGCGGGACCCGCTCCAGGTACCCCCTCAGGTTCTTGACGACCAGCACGTCGTCCTGGAAGACGGCGAACCGGTCGGCCATCGGCTCCCGGGCGAACAACTCCCACAGGGCCAGGACCCAGTTGGCGTAGGCCTTCACCGGCGGGCCCGTCCGGACCGTCACGTCCAGCCCGAACTCGTCGGCCCAGGAGTCGGAGTCCCTCCCCCCGTCTACGAAAAGCCGGGGTCGGTCGAACCCGGCGGCCCGGAGGGACTTGAGGGTCCGGGGGAGGAGGCTGTCCCGCCGGGCCGGGACAGTCGTCACCCCGTAGGACCACGTCATCGGGCCCTTGAATCGTCCGAGAAGAGGAGGTCGTACCGCTGGTCGTGGCTGAGGGACGGGAGGAACCTCTTGAGCCAGTCCGCCGCCCGCTCCATCTCCCTCTTCAGGTCCCATTCGTCCACCACCCAGTTTGTGCCCCACGTCACCGTCGGCCCGCCCCCCGTCACCTCCACCCGGAATATCTCCCACCCCCCGAAGTGCCACCGGAACGTCCCCGCCGGGCGGGGGTGGGGTTGGGGCTGGTGTCGTTGCTTTTTCACGGGGCGGTCCTCCGGGCGGGAGGGATGGGTCGACTCCACCGGAAACGTCGTCCGGCTCGTACTCGTCACACCGCTCGCACTGGGCCTCCGGCCGGACGAGTCCGAAACCGGCGTCACACACGTACGTGTCTTTACGGGGACAGTTACACCCCGACCGAGTCTTCACCCGGCCGAGGTGGACGCACGGGAGTGGGTGCCGAACTCCGGTCGGCCGGGGGTGGGGTTTGGGGACGGCGTTCGGGTACACGCCGGCGGTCCCGGCGACCTTCCTGGAGGTGGTCCTGTCCACGATTATTTTGACGCGGTCGGTCGTCATGAGGTCGAGATGGTGATGGTTACCGTTCCGGCCCCGAAGCACGCGCCGAAGAAATTCCCGTTCAACGTGGTGGTCAGCGTGAACGGGGGGTTGGTGAACGACACGCTAGACCCCCCGTAGGGTGCCGGTGTGTTGGGCGACCCGAGGGCGGTGATGCCGACGATCATCTCCTCGGCCGACCCGCAGCAGTAGATCGAGACCGAGTAGTAACACCCGGAGATCAGCTGCTCACCCCACCAGTACCCGACCCCGCCCCCGCACGGGTCCACGTCGGTCCGGTAGGTGATCTCGATCGTCGCCCCTTCGAGGGCCAGCCAGGTCGGGTCTCCGGTCGCCCCGGAGAAGTGGACCTGGAGGGTCGCGGGGAGGTCACCACTCCCGGCGCACGGGACCCCGAAGAAGGACCCGAGGCAAATCTCCTCGGCCTCGGCTTCCGTCGGGAACGGCCCGGCGCAAATCGTGATCGACGGGTCGCAGGACTCGTTCCCCACGAGCTCCACGACTATCCCGGGACACCCCGCCCCGTTGTCGATACAGTACCACCCCTCCTCCGGGCAGCAGTCGGTGCAGGTGACCGTGAGGAGGAGGACGTCCTCGCAACCCGTGTCGGTCCCGTCGCCGGTACAGATCCCCCGGCCGAAGGCGAACGTGGCTGACGTCCCGGAACAACAAACCAACAGCCCGTAGTAGACCTCGGTCGACCCCGGAATTTCCTCCAGGTACAGGTAGGGGCGGGACTGCTCGTCGAACCCAAACCGGGGTGAATAGTCGACCCCGCAAACCTCAACGACCCCGCCGTCGTGCGGCCCCCAGTTGTTGGGGGAGTACCTGAGGACCAGGTTCACGGCCGGGTCACCACAGTCGCAAGCGCCGGTCGGGTCGGTCCCGCGGGTCAAGGTCACGCACGTCGTGGTCCGGAGGCCGGCCAACCACTTACAGTCGCAGTTGCCCGCCTCGCCGCCCCCACCCGTCCCGGCCTCCTCCGTTACCGCCGTCGGGATCGCCCACCACTTGCCGAACTTGTCCTTGGCCGCCAACACCCAAGAGTCCCCGGCGACGGCCGTGGCCGAGAGGTTGTGGACCTCGACGTTGAGGTCACCGGCCCCGGCCTTGAACAGGCGGTACGTCGCCCCGTCGGGGACGAGTTGGTAAACGCGACAGTCGGCCGACCCTGGTTCGTCGTTGTTGAACCCGCTCCCGGTCCCCGCCTCCTCGGTCAGGGCGGGGATGCCGCCGGAGGGGGTCCTGACCACGTACACGTCCGGGGCCTTGGGGATCTGGTCGGCCACGTCCCCGGCCTGTGGACGGGTCGTCAGGTGCCCGACCTTGGAGACGACCTCCTTGAGGATTTTGAGGTCGTTCTCGGACAGGTAGTAGGCCTCGGTGGGCATCGGGTCCTCCCGTCAGGCCGGGTAGAGGTTGAGGAGGACGCGGGTGGGTCCGGACCCGACGCACCGGAGCATGAGGCGGCCGGGGTCGGTCGGCTCGAACCGCAGGGACTCCCCGGGCCGGAGTCGGGCGAACGCCACGGCCATGGTTCCCTCGGTGTTCAGGGACACGGCCAACTCAACGACTAGGCCGGCGTCCGCCTCCCGCTCACCGGCCGTCGGCAGAGCGGTTCTCCCGGGGTGTCCCTCGTTGACCACCTTCATCATTCCGACGTTGCCGGCCAGCCACCCGGGGTCGAGCCGGACCCAGGCCGTGGGGATCGTGAGGCGACGGGCGTAGGGCTGTTCGTCCGACGCGACGAACCGACTGAACCGGTGGTCAACCGCCTCCGGGTCGGCCCCGACGGATTGGTAGTAGACGGTGTCGGAAACGGTGAGTCGCGCCGGCGGGCGGCGGAGCTCCGGCGTGACGACGGACAGGTGGGTCGGGTCGGCCATTGCGATTCTCCTGGGGGAAGAGGTCGCCGCGGGGTCTCTCGGTTGCCGGCCGGCTTACCGCTCGAACGCCTCGACGGTTACCATGCTGGTGCCCCCGACCGACATCAGTCGGAGGTTGTCGGCGTCCGCGTTCGTCCCGGTCCCCGCGTACTCCGCCCCGAAATACCGGTAGAGGCGGAACACGTAGGTCTCGCCCGGTAGCAGTTCCATCAGCGGGAAGAAGTTGGTCCCGTCGTAGACCCCGAGCATGACGTAAGTCGTCGCTGTTTCCAGTTCGAGGTTCATGACCCGACACAGGCCCTTGTACGTCAGGCCGGACAGGTCCACGTTGACCCCGGTCGTCGGGACCGTCACCGCCCCGGGGACCGGCCCCTTGTTCCCGGCCACGTCCGCCAGGAACGCGGTCGGGTTGCTCCGGTACTGGAGGGTTCCGGTGCTACTCCGGATCTGGAGGGAACAGTTTACGGTTGCCTCGTCGGCCATCGGTACCCCTTAGAAGACGACCGGGATGTTGAGCAGGAGGAAGTTGGCCTCCGGGTACTTCTCGACGTGGGCGTACCCGATGTTGGTGGGAATGCCCGCGAACGTCTCCCACGTCACGTCGAACGTCGCCCCGGTCCCGGCCCCGCCGGTCACGGAAACGGAGTTGGCCGGTACGGCCGAGTAGACCCCCCGGTTGAGGGGCCAGACCGCCAGCACCCCGCCGGGGCTCGACCCGGACGTCACCTTCGTCACCCGGAGGGTCGCGGTGGTCGTGGACGTGCCCCCGGTGATCGACAACACGTCCCCCACCTTGTACGCGCTCCCCGGGCTCGTCACGGTCGGGACGGAGACGTTGCCCCCGACGAGTCGCTGCCCGCCCCCGACCACGGACTCCGCCGGGAGGCCCGCCCCGTTCAGGACCACCCGGGTGTTCTCACCGTTCCGGTCCTGGAACTGCTTGAAGTGGTTCGGGTTCCGGGGGTTCGGGGCCACCCCGGCGATGTTGTCGAGGACGTAGTTGCCGGTGGCGGCGTCCCAGTGCCCGTACAGGACCTTGGTCCCGTCGTCCAGGACGTCCCGGTCCCACGTGTTGAAGTTGATCTCGAACTCCAGGACGCGGGTGTAGTAGACGTAACAGGTCCCGTAGAACTTCCTTTCCCAGGAGACATTGGAGAGCTTCACGCACCGGCGGGGGCAGCCCCATAGGGTCGAGTCGTTGACGCAGTCGATCATCGGGGCGAAGGTCGGGAGGCCGAGCAGGGCCACGTTCTGTTCCACACGGACGGTCGGGCGGTTGGCGTCGAACTCGACCTGGGCCCCCCGGAACGGCTCGAAGGCGCTGTTGTTGAGGGGGTTCCCGAACCGGTCGAAGCTCGCCTCCTCCGTGAACTTGTTGAACCCGCCCGACACCCGCATCGGCTCCAGCAATGGGTCCTGGATCTGGGTGTCGTTACACCTTTGTTTTCCGAACTCCGGCGGCTTGGTCGAAAACGTGTACTCGACCTCCCACCAATAATTGGCCTCGTCGTTGACCAGTGCGGTGAATGTCGCGTTCGGCCGACACCATGCCCAAAGGTCCGCGTCATTTCCAACCACCCACCACGTCCCGGGGATCGGAAGGCCGGGGGTCTGGGAGATCACGAACGGCCCGTCGGACTTGTCGTCGGTGACGATCAAGAGGACGAGCTTGTATTCGCGGTGGCCCTCGGTGTCCCGGGTCATGGACCACCGCCGCGGCCCCATGATCATCGGCCCGGCCATCAGATGCCCCCCAGTCCGGCCGGGTTGAGGACCACCGCCGGGTTCCTCTGACCCATCTGGATCAACTTCTCAATCGCCTTCAATGTGTCCAGTTGCTTCTTCTCGACGTCCGCCGATTGGCCGGCCGGGACGACCGTGTTGCCCCGCGTCAGGTTGCCGGAGGCGTCCCGGGCGATCATGTCGTTGGGCCCAGCCCCCATGTACTTCGGGCTCTTGTACCCGGCAAACCTCTTCCGGTAGGCGTCGGCGGCGGCCGCTTGCTGTCCTCGGAACTTGTCGGCGGCCGCCCCGTTCGGGTCCATCGGCGTCCCGTCCGGGTTCCGCCGCATGTTGTTGAACCGGTACTCGTACATGCGGGTGCGGGCTTCGGCGCTCCGGAGGGCCGCCGCGTCCCCCGCGGAAACCTTGGACGCCATGCCGGACTGGAACTTGTCCTCGTCCGCGAGCTTCTTGTCGTTGTGCTTGCCCTGGGCCTTCCGCTCCTCCTCAAACTGCTTGAGTTTGGCGTCACGGAAGTCGGCGAACTTCTGCTTGGTCAACTCCTCCTGGGCCTTGAAGTCCTTGCGGGCCTGCTTCGTGGCGTCCCGCTCCCCCGCCCCGAGGGTGAACGCGGCCTTCGCGAACGCCTTGTTGAAGGATTCGCCCATCTCCCGGCCCAGGTCGTCGAACGACATCACCCCGGTGAGGACGTCGGTGGCGTGCTTGAAGGCCGTCCCGACCGAGGCGGCGGTGGCCCAGGCGGCCGCCACCAGGGCTATGAACCCGTCCTTCATCCCGTCCACCATGACATGGAACCCGAGCTTGATCTTGAGCCAGACGAGGTTACAGACCTCGGCGAAGTTCCGGACCGTGTACTCCATGAACAGGATCGCCTCGACGACCACGTTGCGGATCTTGTCCCAGTCCGCCTTCGTCTGGCCAAACACGACGTCCCACAGGGTCGAGAGGAACTGTTGAACCCTCTCCCCGACCGCCTTGATGACCTCCCAGACGCTGTTGAAGAACGAGACGAGGGCCTGCCGGATCGGCTCCGTCCACGCCCAGGCCCGCTCCGCCGCCCCCTTGATTTGTTCGAGCGCCCCGACGATCCCGCCCGCCTGGGAGACGAACATGGCCCCGAGGAGGGTGACGGCCCCCAGCAGCAGGCGGACCGCCACCCCGGTGGGACTCGTCGTGAACAACAGGGTGAGGGCCGCCCACGCCTTTTTGACGTGGTTGATCGGGTTGACGAGGGCGAGGATGCCCCCGGCGAGGACCTTGAGGAGGGGCGGGCCGACGCGGGCGAGGATCGGCCAGAGGAGCTTGAACGCCGTCAGGGCCGCCGTCGCCGCGCCGGTCCCGACGATGAACCTCTTGGTTTCCGGGGTAAGCTGTTTGTACCGGTCCGTCACGAACGCGATCGCGTCCCCGACACCGCGGATGACGTCCTTGAGGCGGAACAGGTCGACGATGTCCTGGCCGATCTGCCTCTGGAGGATGGACATGTTGTCCGCGAGGGTGGATCGGAGGCCCTTCATGGTCGTGGCGGACTTCTCCATCCCCTGGAAGTACCGCCCCTGGGGGCCGGTGGCCTGCTGGATCGCCTTGTTCAGCATCTGGAACGTGATCTGGCCGGCCTCCTTCATCTTCATGAGTTCGGCCCGGTTCTTGCCGGTCGACTTCTCCAACGCCTCCATGGCGTCGAACCCGGCCTCGGCCATCACGTTCAACTCCTCCCCGAGGAGGCGGCCGAGCTTCTTCGTGTCCGTGAACTGCTTGCCGACCCGCTGGAGGGCCTGGGCGTCGCCCATGACCGCGTCGCCCAGCATCCGCATGGTCGGGATGATCTTCTCCATCTCGAACCCGGACTGGAGGAGTTGGTTGGCCACCGGGATGAGCTCCCGTGACCCGAGGGGGGTCTTGGCGGCGAACTGCTCGATGTCCTCCATCATCTTCTTGGCCTTGTCGGCGCTCTTGAGCATCACCTCCATCTTGACTTGTTGGGACTCGAACTCCTCCGCGAGGGCGACGCTGGCCCCGAGCCTCTTGACCCCGTGCCACAGGGCGAGGACCGGCACGAGGGCCGCGGCCGCCTCGGACCCGAACGCCCGGAGTTGGTACCCGAGGATCGAAAACCGGCGGGTCGAGATCTGGGTGAGGTTCGCCCCCTCCTCCTGGGCGTCGTTCCACTTTTGCATGGCCAGTTCGGCCTGCTTGACGCCCCGGGCGTAAGTCTCCTGGGAAATGGCCCCGGCCTTGAGGAGCTTGGACAGGTATCCGACACGGTTGGCGTAAGCCTCTTGGCCGGTCTTCAATGAGTCGGTCAGCCGCCGCCCCTCGGCCTCGATGGAGTTCGCAGACGTGCGCAGCCGGGTCTCGGTCTGCTTGATGGACGACAGCAGGCCGGCGTTGTCCCCGGTGAACCGGGTCACCAGGGTTTCGAGCTCGGTGGTCTGACTCATTGTGGCGACGCCTTCATTTTCGTAACGGCCTCCCAGGCGGCCTTACTGGTCTCGACCTCTTCCGGGGTCATCGGGCGGTCCAGGAACGGCCGGTCTTTCGCGCGGAGGTGGGCCCGCCAGGCGTCCAGTTGTCTTTCGGTCGTCCCTTCCATGACCTCCTGGAGGGGGAGGTGGAGCAGTTCGGCCAGTTGGAACCAGGCCGAGTGCTCCCGGGCTACTTTTTTGTGACGTCCTTAACGTCCTCCAGGAAGGAGTCCAGGGGGCGGAACCGCTCGTCCTCGGCCAGGGCCTTGCGGATGAAGTCCCGCATGACCTCGTAGGTGATCGGGGAGTCCGGCCGGGCGAGGAGGTCGGCGAACGCCCCGGCCCGGTCGTCGGTCCCGTTCGCCGCGTCGTCGAGGCCGCAGACCTTCCGGGCCGCGTCCGCCAGGCGGTTCATCACGCGGGCCGGGAACGCCTTGACCTCTTCGACCGATACCGGCCGGTGGGAACCGTGTCCGTCGGGCATGACCTCCCGGACACAGGACGAAATCAGGAACGGGTCGGTGTCAGCCAGGCCGGTTAGGTCCGACATGGAGAACTTGCCGTCCGACATCTTGGCCGCCCGGAGGCCCATGTTCCGGTACTTGACCATCTGGGCCCCGGACGCCTCGACGAGGACGTACTTTTTGCCCCCCCACTCGAACGGGAGCTCGGTCTTGGTGATGTCGGAGAAGTCGAGGTTGACGACCGGCATGTGTCTCTCCTTGGGGTGAGAGGGTTGGCGGAAGGTGGAAGCGGGCCGGTTCCCACGGCCCTCCCGGCTTTAGCCCCGGGTGGCGTCTCCCGGTCCGGCTGGGTCAGGTCCCGGCGACGGACGTCAGAACCGGCGCGGCCTCGACGGCGTTGGTGTAGTCGTAGTTGGTCGGCTGGAAGGTGACGGTGGCGGTCGGCATCTCCCCTTCCGTGTTGTCGTTCGGGTCGAACTGCCGGAGGAACCCGTAAAAGGCGAGCGTGGACCCGTCCGGGAACCGAACCGTGAGGGTGTCGTAAACGTTCACCAGCTGGAGGAGTTGGTTGTAGCAGTCGGGGTCGTAGGCGGCCGTGAACGTGGACTCGGTCAGGGTCTTGAGGGCGCGGGCGGCCATCGTCCGCCACGACACGTTGTGCATCGTGTTCGTGTCGATCGGGTCGCCGCCGTCGATCCCGGGGGGCTTGACGCTGACCTCCCACAGCGACACGTCCGGGTCGCGGGCGAACGTGATCTTGGTGCTGTACCCGTCGAGGAGCCGGCGGCCGCCCGGGGTTTGTCTGGTCGTCGGGGACGGGGCGGCGCAGACGATCAGCACCGCCATGAGGGTCAGGAAGAACGCGGCGGCAATCATCGAAAGGTCTCCGTTAGGTCAGTTGTCGGTAAGTCATGATCACGTTCCCGGTGAACACCTGCCGGGAACTCGTGGGGGTCTCCCTCCCGATCGGGATCGGGTTGGTGATTTGGTCGTAGGCGTGGACCACGTACCGATCGGTCCCGACGGCCACCACGGTCTGATACACGGACTCGGCCAGGGCGACCAGGATCAGGCGGAGTTTGCCGTACCCGGTCGGGTAGTCCTTGCTCCTCACCCGGACCTGGACCCCCTCGAACCCGAACACCTCCCCGTCGATCATGCTCCGGCCGCTGTTCGGCCCGTCCGTGTCGTACACGGTGATACAGTTGTCTGGGGTGGACGGCTCGTGCCCGGCGAACACCGGCCAGCTCCCCGCCTCGTGGGGGTCGGTTCCCACCCCGGCCGCGATCAGGTACCAGCGGGTCACGTCGGCCGCGCTGTGGGTCACGTCCGGTCCTCCGCCGTAAACACAATCGACCCGGGGTACCACTTGACCACCGAGCCGTCGGTGACCTTGACCGACAGGGACCACTCGCCCTCGGTCGTGATGTCGGTCGTGGTCGTGTCGTAGTACCAGACCGCCCCGGACTCCAGGGTGGCGTCCCGGTCGAACTCGGTCTCCATGTCCGGCTTCCGGAACCGGAACAGCACCGAGTCGATCCCGGTCCAGGCCACCCCGTCCTTCTTGACCGTCACCCGGATGCGGTCGGTGCTCTCGGTGGCCAGGGTGCCGAGGTCGACGTCCAGGTCGTCGTCGCAGTCGCAGCTCACCGGTGCACCTCCAACGTCGCGTTCCGGACGTGCGGGTAGTCCAGGGTGAGCCCCCGCTCGTGGAGGAAGTCCAGGACCAGGTCGACCAGGGGCGGGGTCGGGACGAACAGCGGGGTGTACGCGAGCGTGGCGGCCGCCCCGGACAGCGCGTACGACCCGGCCGCCGCCACCAGCCGCCCGGCCCGCCGGAGGGCCGCGGGGTCCCCGGTCAGCAGGTAGGAGCCGAACGCGGCCGCGACCTTCCGGCCGACCGCCAGACCGGCCGCGTTACCGGCCAGGGAGTACGAACCCACGTCGCCGGTAACCCGCCGGCCCGCCGTCAGTCCGGCCGCACTGCCCGACAGGGCGTAGGCCCCGGCGGCCGCCACGAACCCCCGCCCGTAGGCCAACCGGGCCGTCTGGTTCAGACCGGACCCGTTGTTGTACGAGAGGGCCCGCTCGTCGGCCGACAACATCCGGCCGTACAGCTCCACCTGGTCCAGGACCGAGCCCCCCGAGGCGCTCAGGTTGAACCGGCCGAACGCGGTCGGCGGGGTCACGGTCCCGGTCCAGGCCGAGGCGTTGTTGACGTACAGGGCCCCGTTGTTCGACCCGTCCACGGTCAGGACGACGTGACTGTGGGTCGCGTCCGCCAGGGTCACCCCGGTCGCGGTCGTCGAGCTGCCCTGCCGGATCTGGACCTCCCCGGTGGAGACCGTCGCCAGGTGGAAGATCTGGGTGGCCAGCGTGTTCCACCGGACCTGGGTCGACCCGCCGCTCGCGTGGTAGACCCAGCACTGGACGCTCAGCGGCACCCCCGTGAACCCGGTCCAGGGGTTGACGCTCGGGCTCCCGGTCGCCAGCCCCTGGCCGAGCCGGCCGGTGCCGTAGGTCGTGGCGGCGGACAGGTTACGACCGTTCCCGGACTGGTCCAGGGTGCTCCCGTCCAGCGGGTAGGCCGCCCCGTCCGACCCGACCCCGTAGGGGGCCAGCCGGTAGCCCCCGGCCGCCGCCGTCACCCTCCGCCCGGCCCGGAGCGCGGCGGCCGACCCGGTCAGGGAGTACGAGCCCGCGTCGGCGGACAGGGTTTTGCTCCCGCTCCCGCTGTAGTCGAGCGTGGCCGTGTTCCCGGTCAGGGAGTAGGAGCCCGCGTCCCCGGCGAGCTTTCGGCCGGCCTTCAACCCGGCGGCGGAACCCGTCAGGGCGTAGGAGCCGGCGTCGGCCGGCACTCGCCGCGCAACCCGGAGCCCGGCCGCGCCGCCGGCCAGGGGGTACGCCCCGGGGTCCGCGGCCAGCGTCTTCGACCCGGCACCCGAGTAAGTCAGGGTCGCGTTGCCGCCGGCCAGGGAGTACGAACCCGCGGCCCCAACAACCTCGAACCCCTTCGCCAACCCGGCCGACGAGCCCGTCAGGGTGAAGGACCCGGCGGCCGCCGCGAGCGTCTTCCCGGCCCGGAGCGTCGCGGCCCCGCCCGTCAGGGCGTAGGACCCGGCGTCGGCCGCGACCCGCCGCGTGACCCGGAGGGTCGCGGCCCCACCCGCCAGGGAGTACGAGCCCGCGTCGGCGGCAACCTCGAACCCCTTCTCAAGCCCGGTCGCGCCGCCCGCCAG
>Ga0116144_10005121_pt1 | contig 12071 bp, 10 predicted proteins | sample AD_UKC035_MetaG_FD_89746 | JGI IMG/M metagenome (GOLD analysis project Ga0116144, IMG submission 89746) | Active sludge microbial communities of municipal wastewater-treating anaerobic digesters from USA - AD_UKC035_MetaG | ecosystem: Engineered > Bioreactor > Anaerobic > Digestate | place: USA... | reverse complement strand
GCAGTCGGCAGCTTCATCGGTGCGATGGTCTGACGGGTAGCCTTTTCGATAATTTCCAGCAGGCGGCGCTGACGGGGTGAAATGAAAATGATGGCTTCGCCACTGCGGCCGGCACGGCCGGTGCGGCCAATGCGATGCACGTAAGTTTCGGGATCATGAGGTGCATCATAGTTGATAACATGGCTGATGCGGTCGACATCGAGGCCGCGGGCGGCGACGTCAGTGGCGACGATAATGTTGAGCTTGCCACCCTTGAGCTGTTCGATAATGCGTTCACGCTGGTTCTGCGGAATATCGCCGTTCAGTGCGGCAGCGGCAAAACCGCGACCGACAAGCTGTTCAGCCACTTCGATGGTATCGATCTTGGTTTTAACGAAGATCAGAATTGCATCATAGGGTTCGGCTTCGAGAATACGTGACAGGGCGTCGAGTTTGTTAATACCGGTAACCTGCCAGAAACGCTGGCGGGTTGATTCGACGGTCGCGGTTTTTTCTCTGATGGTGATTTCTTCGGGCTTGTTGAGAAAGCGACGAGAAATGGCGCGAATATCGGGAGGCATTGTGGCAGAAAACAGGGCGATCTGACGATCCTGGGGAGCCCGTTCGAGAATCCATTCGACGTCTTCTTTGAAACCCATGCGCAGCATTTCATCGGCTTCATCGAGCACGAGAATGCGTACGGCGTCGAGATTGAGGGTGCCACGTTCAATGTGGTCCATGACACGGCCCGGAGTGCCGACGACAATGTGCACGCCGCGGCTGAGTGAGCGCAGCTGACCGCCGTATTCCTGGCCACCGTAAACGGCGAGAGTTTTCAGACCTTTGAGGTGTGAAGAATATTTTTTGAACGATTCGCAGACCTGCAGAGCCAGTTCGCGGGTCGGCGCCAGAATGAGAGCCTGGGGCTCGTGGCGATCGACTTCGATCTGTTCGAGCACGGGAAGTGCGAACGCAGCGGTTTTACCGGTACCGGTCTGAGCCTGGCCAACGACATCGCTGCCGGTCATCAGAACCGGAATCATGGCTGCCTGAATCGGCGTCGGGTTTTCGTAACCAGAATCGGCAAGAGCTTTGAGAATCTGCTCAGAAAGGCCTAAATTGGCAAAACCGTTGTTGTTGAGTTCTAATTCGTTAGACATTGAAGTGTGTTCCTTTGCATTGATAGAGCCGAAAAAACCAATCAGCGAATAACCCGATCACTGCTACTGATAGTTTTACAGACACAGAAGCCGCCGCGACAAGCAATCACGCTTTACGCCAGAGACAATCGATAGCGTCTGTTGAATCGGTGCAGATGCCCCAGCTGAACGATACTGGTATTTTCACGCACAGGCCGCATAAATCGGCGCGGAAACCGGTCACCTGACCGGCAGAAAACCCTGTGCATTTTCGCCCAACCCCACGGGCATACGCAAAGGGTACACACTAGGATATCATAAATCCGATTAAAGCGCCAGCTATATTTCATACTTTATTATAAAAATTTTCAGAAGCAGAGCAAAGACGATCATCAATCCTTTGTCACATCAAGAATTGTCTGGATATCCGTTTGCCCGCGCTTGCGCCCGGAAGGGACAAAGTGTTTTCACCCTTTCGAGAGCAAGCACGAGCAATGGTTCGCAGAAACGACATACAACTTACCCTCTCCTGAACTCATGTATAACTGCAGATTAATTGTTGAGATATCAGATGCAAGTCATTAGAATAATTGCAGGAAAAGTAAAAAATGCAGATTACCAAAGAGCGATTTCTGATGATGGTGGGGTCGATGGTGCTACTGGCCGGCCTTCTGGCCTGGCAGATTCAGGGAATTCCTGAAAATGAAATCGGCAGCGCCGACACTTTTTATCTCATCGGTACAATTTTTATAATCGGCATGCTGCTGCGCCTGGAAGCGTTTACGGCCGCGCTCGCGGTCGTTTATGCCAGTTCACTGCTGTTCTGCTTTTTCTATCTCTTTGTCGCGCCACTCGAAGCGCCGGTCGTCATGTTTCTCTTCTTCTGGCCGGCAATGCTCTGGCAGAAGCGACAGATCGAGTTCTGGCAACTGTCCCTGATCGGTGCAGCCCTGATCGCGATGAGCTGGCAAGCTCTTGGACGGCCGGCAATTCTCATTCTTCTGGCGCCGACCTGTCAGATACTGGCAATTCGCCTGACTGGCGGCGTACAAACCAGATTCTCACACGAAAATGCCAATATGGGCCTAAATCTCAGCCATAAGCAGAAGCAGGCAATGAAAGCACGCAAAGACGACAAACTCGACTGGTGGGAAACGATACGGCCAGAAGTCGAAGCTTTTCCGCTGCGGCTGCAGGAAGCCTGGCAGGATTTTACCGGCACTTCACCACGCCGCAACATGACCGGTACCGGGGTTGCTGACATGAAACTGCTGCAGCTTCAGAACGCCGGCAAAATGTCGCAGGCACTGACCGGCATAAAGAAACGCGACGCCAATTTCGCGTCAGATTCCTTCGTCAAGCGCATCGAGAAGGTATTCTGGAAGGTTCAGGGCGCCTGGTATGATCAGAAAATCGACACTATCCAGCATCTCGTCTCGGATGCTCTGTTTGAGCAGTTCAAATGCCAGATTGAAGAGCAGAAAGAAGCAGGAATCAGATTCAAGCACAACAACATGGCCATTTACGAAGCGAGAATTGCGCAGGTAAACTGTGACAACAGCTTCGATGTCATTCATGTTTTTATCAGAGCTTCTTCGGCTGACGCAATGATCGACCTGACCACCGGCGAAACGCTGGCGAAGAACGAAGATAACCGGCTTTTCAGCGAATACTGGACATTCATCAGGCGCCCGTCGGCAAAAACCTTGGCAAAACCAGGGCTGCTCGAAGGCGCCTGCCCCAACTGCGGCACGCCAATCAAGATTGGTCAGGCCACGATCTGTGAATCGTGCAGTTCATATATCAGATCAGGGCATTATGACTGGGTTCTTTCGCAGATCACCCAGGCCAGCGAATGGGAATATTCAGAACCATCGCTGATTACCGACTGGCAGACAATGAAAAGAGCTGACCCCGACTTCAATATTCAACAGATCAACGACCGCAGCGGCGTAATTTTCTGGATGCTGCGCCAGGCAGAACGCAAACGCTCGGTCGACCCGGTGCGCCGCTTCTCGACCGATGCCTACTGCGAATTCTATCAGGGGATCCAGAACGAAACCGCCGGTATCGGCAGCAGGTTCACCGAAAACATTGCTCTTGGCTCGATCAGCCTCAAAGGCTTTAAATTCAACCCACACTGGAACAAACTCTACGTTCTCGTCGTCTGGAGCGGCGTACCTGTGGCCCGAAACGTCACCGGAAAAGTCGTCGAAGGCCGTCGCATCAGCAAAGTCGTGCGTGAAGTTCTCGTTCTCGGGCGACGCAATGGCGTCAAAACCGGCCTGCAGAACACCCTCAGCAGCGCCCACTGCCCGAACTGCGGCGGACCACTGCTTTCTGCCTTCGCGGTCAACTGCAGTTACTGCAATACAATACTGAACGAGGGCAGCAACAGCTGGGTTCTCGAGCGGGTAACCTCAGAAGCTGATACCGAATATCTCAACATGCTCGAACACCGCCGCACTGAAAAGATCGAAGAAGAAGACGATTCAGTGCGCTCGGCACGCGACGTGGTGACGATAATGGCACACCTGTTGCTCGCCGATGGCAAAACCGAAGTCGCCGAACTGAACCTGCTCGAAAAAATTGCAGAAACCTATGGCATCAGCGAATCAGACCTTAATTCAATTATCTGGAATCTGAAACAGGGTGAAATCTATATTCCGGCACCGGCCAACAACAAGGAAGCCTGGAGCCTGCTGCTTTCTGCGACGCGCATGGCACTTGCCGACGACATTCTGACACCGTCTGAAGAGCGTGAGCTCGAAATTCTGGCACAGCATCTCGGCTATTCGAAAGCAGACCTGCAGCGCGCCATCAAAGCCGAAAAGATCAGGAAGTTCAACGAAGAGCAGGAAACCCAGCGTCGGGCAAATATTGCAAAACTGAATGCCGAGATGCAGCAGGTCAAGCTCAAAGAAGACGCCGAAAACTCCAGCCGCTCAGACGACTGAGCCCTGCGGCAACGCCTTATTTGCGACGGTAGCCGCACTTGCACTGTTTTTTTGTGCCGAGCACGCGGGCGCAGTCGGGGCAGAATTTGCTCATTTTGCTTTCAAGCTTCTCTTCGAGTTCTTTTTGCTTGCGCTGAGCCTCGAGTTTGCGGGCCATTTCGAGAAAAGCGGCATTTTCAGCCGGCGAGGCGGTATCTTCAATCAGCTCCTGAAATTTTTCAGCATAATCCGGGTTTTCCTGCAGATAGGCCTCGAAAGCCTGCTGCACGCTCAAATTCTTGCGCCAGAGGTGCTCGTAAGGGTAAATTGGTTCTTCTTCAAGCTTTTCCTCACAGAGGGCAATGAATTTATCTTCCCATGCTTCGTAAGGTTCGCGTTTAGCGGCCATGCGCTGTTTACCTGCCTGTTCCGAATTTAAAAAGCTCGTCTTTGTTGCTGCCGGGAAAAATTTTCTTTTCAAGTTTCTGCAACCGGTCGAGGTGATTGACAAAACCATGCCGGATGCAGGCCACTTCAGACCTGAAATGCTCAGAAGCTGTTTCTATAAGCTTTTCAGCGGCCCGTTCGCCCATTCCCTGCTCAAAATTGCGCAGGGCGGTAATGGCGTAACGGGGAGCAGCGCGGCCATCTCTGACTTCTGCCAGGGCTTCTTTTATCTGCTGTTGAACGACTTCGAGAGTTCTGACACTGATTTTACCCGGTTGCCAGTTTTGCGGAAAATCGGCGATGTCATCGAGAATTCTCGCGAAGACACCGGCATGAGCCTCTTCTTCAGCGACAAAATCTTCAAAATCATTTTTAAAATCAGGAAACAGTCGGGCACATTCGCGGTACAGGTCCGCGATGAGAAGCTCGTTCTGATGTAAGAGCTCGACAATCTTTAAAATTTACATAACGCCTCCGCTGCAGCAGGAAAATTATAATCTTTTTTTCCAATTTTGCCAAAAATCGCCGCAAAACCAATGAGAATCAGCATCGACAAGATTTCCCGCTCTGCAGTAAATTCCCGCTGCATTCAGTGAAATCAAAGGAAGCAGATGATAACACTCTACCACAAGGTTCAAAAGATCGAAAGCCTGCAGAAGTCCATAGATAAAGACACAAGAATATTCAAGATGAATGCCGGCATCGACTGTGAAAAACACTGCGCCGAATGCTGCCGATACCATGACATCAACGCCACACCGCTTGAGTTTCTGCCGTTTGCCTGGCATGCTTACAAACTTGGGCAACTCGACCAGTGGTTTGATCAGCTCGAAAAGAACGAAAGCCGCCAGTGCATTTTTACAAAGCTGATCGAAAACAATTGGGGCTGCAGTATCTACCCGGCTCGCGGCTTTATCTGCAGGTTATTCGGCTTCGCTGCCACAACCGATAAAAATGGGCACCCGGTTTACGGCGCCTGCCGCATTCTCAAACAAAGACAACCAGATAAAGTCTCCAGAGCAGGCGAATTCATCGCCCACGGCGGCCGGGTTCCGGTCATGGCCACTTACTATCGTCAGCTTGCCACCATCGACCCGACATTGGGTACCCAGTTCATGCCAATCAACGACGCTATCAAAAAAGCCCTCGAGATAGTCTACTTTCATCTGCATTACCGCGAAGCCGCCTGAGCTTTAAATCCAGCTCTTTTTACAGAACTTTGCAGCATAGTCGTGATAAAACACGTGGCACAAAGTCATGGTCATGGATCCACGGTTCAAAAACTGAAATGAACTCAAGAAATTTTGTGGTTAGAGAAAAAATCAGTTATTCGTAGCACCTTCAGGATACTTTACGGCTCCATTCTGTTTCAGAAGCTCTGCAATTGCGGTATTGCCGCTCTTTTCAGCCCAGAAAAGCGGTGACCGGCGAAAAGTTCCGTCTTTGACGTTGGTAAGTGCATTAACATCAGCCCCGGCAGTAATCAAGGCAGCAGCAGCCTCCAGGCTATTTGACTGAGCAGCCAGATGCAGCGCAGTAGACTCTGAAGGACCATCTGCCGGGCTGTCAAAGCCTCTGACATCAACATTCAGGCCAGCACGTACCAGAAGAGGAACAGCACCGGCATTATTCTGCGTTGCGCAGTAATGAAGCGCCGTCATATTCATACTGTCGCGGGCATCGAGTTTTGCGCCGCCGTCGATCAGAGTCTGAACCACTTCGTTCATCTTGAAATTTACAGCCCGCATCAAATAGGTCCGGCCGCTGGAATCGCGCCAATCCAGATCTATCCCGGCAGCGATCAGTCGTTGGACTTCGGCAACATCTCCGGCATCAATAGCGGCATTCATTGCTTCCGGAGTAGCCTCGGTTCCTGTATCAGTGGACGTAGATGTGGAGGTGGAGGTGGAGGTGGAGGTGGAAGTAGAAGTATCGGTAACAGTCGCGGTAGCGGTGGCAGTATCAGTGGAAGTATCAGTCACCGTTGCAGTTGCGGTAGCAGTGGAAGTGGAGGTATCAGTCACCGTTGCAGTCGCGGTAGCAGTAGAAGTGGCGGTGCCAGGAGGCGGAATCTTTACGCAGTCTATTATTTTGATGTTGATGGCAACGCCTGTAATTTTGCCCATCAGAATGCGAACCAGGCTGTCTAGAATGCCGTTGATCTTCTGCAGACGTTCTGTGTCACTGGCAATTTCAACTGTTGTCGAAGCATCGCCAGGAATTGTGACGGTGTCGACAAAAGCCACATTCCCGGAGCCGGTTGCAGGCGTTTCCACGTAGTAATCCCCGTCAGAATATGCAGGCGTTTCATCGCCAGCCAAAGCAGAAGAATCATTCGCCTGATATATCGTATCGAGATAACTCTCGCTCTGCCCGGCAACCATGAAAACGCAACAACAGAAAAAGCAGACCATCAGTATCAGAATCCTGCTGCGCATACGTTCCTCCGGAATCACTGTCTTTTTTTAATTATACAGCATTCCGCCGTTTTTTGCCCCCTGGTCAACCAACACCTCATAAAAGGTTATCAAGACTGCGGCAGATAATCAGGCGTTTCATTTTAAATTCTTCGGTGTTGCCATTTTTTTTCGGGGTGGCTACCGACAGCTCTACCCACATGCCGGCCTTTTCTGGCGAGGCGGGGCCGCCGGAAAAGGTCACGTGCCGGAATGAAAGCTTGACGGCAAGGCCTTTGCAGTAAAGGTATTTCTGTTCGCCGGCGGGGGCATCGAGTTTGCGTTCGATACCTTCTGGCAGCAGGTTATAAATTATTCTGCCTTCGCCGCCGGGTGTGAGAATTTTCCAGCGTGCCACCTTGTCAGCAATGCCCGGCGCCGGGTCTTCAACCTGAAAAGCGCGCAGCAGGTCGTATTCAATCTGCGACATCAGCACCGCAGTGGCTTCCATGTTGGTCAGATGCGCCATGCCCTTCGTCGAGCCGCGCACCCCGGCGTTGAAAAGATGAATCACGCTGCCGATTAAAAGCGTGACGATGAACGAAGCAATGCTTATCTCGACAAGGGTTATGCCGCGGCGTTTGTTCTGACTCATTTTGTCACCAGCCCGGCGACCTTGATTTCGCGCGCTGATTCGCTGGCCTCTTTCCATTTGACGCGAACGGTCAGAATTTTATAGGCATGCGGCCAGTTGGCCGGGGCCTGCTCGAAAACCTCGATGGTGCGCTGATAAACATCTTCGGTAACACTGATATCGCACACAGTGCCATTAGCCGGCACTTCGAGATCTTTAACGGCGCGGGCCGGCCCGGGGTTGAGAAAAGGGTGATCATAGGGAAGCGAGTAAGCGTAAGCGAGCAGATTTGTCGCATGCTGCTGCGCGAGAATGTCGTTGCGGTTCTGCACGGTACCGCTGCTGCTCTGGTTCAACATGCGGAAAACCGGTGAAATAAGAAAGCCGAGACAGATTATCGCAAAGGAAATCTCGACAAATGAAAAACCTCCGCTGCCAGAACCGCAATTCCGGCGCAATAATCCAGGCTTCTTCACCGGCCCTGATTTACCAATGTTTTTTAATGAACTCATTTTTAACATTTTATTCAACCAGCTGCGGAATGTCTTTGAGGCTGAACATCAGCAGTTCCTGCTCTGAACCGGCAGCTGACGACTGACCGGGCAGCGCGGCAAGCCTGCGGTCGTAGGAAATTTCGACGCCACGGGCAGCCGCTGTATTGAGCGACCCGCCTGCAATTGTGCGCATCGCGACGCTGCCCTTGATTTTTATCGTATTGCTGCCGCTGTTTCCCGGGAATTTAACCTGACCTTTGCCGGCAGTACCACAGGCGGTCATGGCAACTTCAAGCTCGCCACCCAGGCTGCTGTCGATGGTGATGTTGCCATCGAGAGTCACGAGATTGAGCAGAAAGGCGCCACCATCTGATCTGATCGCGCTTTTGATGTCGATATCACCCTGCTCGACGATGATGCCGCCGTGACTGTCGAGACGCAGCGGCTTGTCGATCGACAGGTTTTCTTTCGTTTTAACGAGAACCCAGCCATTTAGGTCGAGCTTGTCTTTCTGCAGCAGGCCGCGCTGCTCAAGGGCTGTCAGCAGATTCTGCCCCTTTGCGAGTTCAATGACTCTGCTGCAGCGGTTTCCCGGAATCTGCAGGCGTTCGGCAGTAAGAAACTCACCCATTTTCTTCAGGTCACCGACCCCGGAAAAAACATTGTCGTAAGGCGCCGGAACCTTGTGGGCCCGCCCATTGGTGACCGCCTTGCCGTTCGCGAATTCCGCAAGCGGATCGCCGTTCGGAATCGCACCGGTATCGAGAGGATGCGCCGCCTTGAAATTGGTGATTATATAGGCCAGAGCACGGTTGAAAGGCACTTCGATCAGGCAGCTGGCAAAGTCAGAGTTGTAACGCCCGCGACTCAGGCTGCCATTCGCTTTCTGGTACTGACTCATAAAATAGCTGATATCGAAAACTTCGCTCTGCCCACTCGTGTAGTCAGCAAATTTGTCGTCATTGTTGACATACGGAAGCGGCCCAAAGTTTTCGCTGCTTTCGCGATAGGCTCTGGCACACAGGGTGCGTGCCATGACATCGCCGAGAACGAGGGTTGGTGATTTTTCCTGGTCGGTGCCGTTGAGTCGGAAAATAGAGCTCGCTTTCGACATTTCATCGAAACCGTCTTTGATCAGCTCCCACCAGAAGATTGTCGAGTCATCGCTGACATCGTTGCACAGACCGGTTTCCCAGTTCATCAGAGCCAGCGGCCCGATGAAAGAAGTCGTATAAAGCCCGTCACCACGGCCTTCAGCAAAAAGATGAAAACCTTCGCCGTATTTGCCCGGTTCGTTCCAGCCGCGGGCAATGCCGAGATTCAGGCGGCCGCCACCAAGATATACCAGGCCGCGTCCCGAGCTGATTATACTGTCGAAGCGTTCAGGAAACTTCGCGTCACCGCTGCCATTGTCGAGCACCCATGGTTTGAACTGACACGAAGGCAGCAGGTTTCCCTGGGCATTGGTTTCGACCTTGTTGAAGCGATCTGGGCCTTCACCAGCCACCGCATCTTCGACATAAAGCGAGAAACGGCTCAAAACCGGCATCAGATTGGCGACCACCTTCAGGTTCGCTGTATAAAGGTAATCTTCTGTGATTTTTTCTTTTGAGCCTGGCTGCTGATAAGAGATGAGGATAGGCAGGCGCACCACCCCGATTTTTTCACGCGGGTAAGCAGCAAGACAGGGCTTGAAATCGTCTTTGCGCAGCTGCCAGCTGATTTCCCATGAAAGATCGCGCAGTTCACTGTTGGCCTCTGCCAGCTTCGCAACAAGCGCGCGGCCCGGCTCGATGAAACTGATTTTTTCGGTTGCTTCCCGGTCCATTTCAGAAATGGGCAATGACAGCCGGTTTACCAGCCGGCTGTCTTTCTGTTTGAGGTCTTTCTGGCTGAGTTGATGGCAGGCGAGAGTTGCCAGCGCCGCCGAAAATTCGCGCGCCAGCAGTACCCGGTTCAGCTTCTTTGTGGCGTATTGCCTGCTCGTCGAGTATTTGATAAAAGCGCCGAACGCGACCAGCAGCGCCATAAAAATACCGGCAATGACTACGGCAACACTGCCACGCCGGCAGCGAAGCTCAGTCAGAAGAATTTCCATGCCAGATTCGCCCTTCACTCGATCATTGAACCATGCAGATACGATTTAACGGTGACCCGGTGCGGTATAAGCCGGATGTGATTTCTTTGCGCAACCAGCCTTTACCGCTCATAAATTACCGGGTTGACGGGTCGACGTTCTGCAGAGTGGGCAGAAACCTTTTCGTGGCTTCGAGATCAGCCTTCTGGTCATCGACTTCAACCGATTCAGTGACTTTGATATAGGCCGAATGCACGTAAACGCCGGTCTGCGAACCGACGTTGACCTTATACCAGTTACCGCTGATCGACAGAATCTGCACCACAGTGCCCTTCGGCACCGTAGTGACGACCGAATAACTGGTACCCGGGCCAGTGCGTACGTTGAGCCCGATTTCGGCGGTCACTTCGCCTTTTGAGGGCATGCGGTAAGCAAAAGAGGCCCCCGCCACGAGGGCGAAGGCCAGAACGGCTATCAGTAGACGTTTAATCATATTTTCCCCTTTTTTCAGGGCAGTTTGGTCGGAACCACGCTGAAGCTGCCCTCTGGGGCCTTATTATAGTCGGCGGCCCCGAGCCACACCTCGTCAAAGCCCTGATGGTCGATGAAGCGGTTCATGGCGATCGGCGGAGTCAGATCGCCCGATGCCTTAACCTTACCGTCGAACCCGATTCTGGCAACAACGAACTTGCCTGCGAACCCGGTTGCCGGAGTATAGGTAAGAATGACTTCTTCCTTTGCCTCGTCAACCCACCAGAGTTCGGGATTCATGTGTTCTGGCAGGTCAAGTTCGATTTCCTTTTCGATGGCACCCTGCAGATTCTGCAGAACGAGATAGGAACGGTTGTTTTCTGATTCATAGAACATGCGATATAGCTTGTCATCAGCGCCAACCGCCATACCCGACCATTCCCAGTTGGCTTCGTTGACCAGTTTTTGATCGGCATCAAAGACAAAAATGCACTGGGCACCCTTGTCTGCGACGAAGATATGACCGTTGCGGCCAACTTCGATTCTAAACGGCTGCACGAATTTTTCGTGTTTGAATTCGCCAAGTTTTTTGCCATCGACAGCATGGTGCAACAGGCGGTTATTCATCAGATCGATGAACCAGAACGACGTGAGGACACCGGCTTCATTGAAAACCGGTGCAAAATCTTCGATCATCACTTCAAGGTTCGGAGAATTGGTCGCCACATCTGCAGGCAGCGGCGCCGGCGGTGAAGCCAGCAGCGAGAACTCAGCCTGCAGGCCTTTTTCCTTGCCGAGTTTTAAAAGTTTGCCGCCAGTACTGTCGACAACCCATATGTGATCATCGGCGAGACGGAAAGCTTTGGGGCCGAGCGGCACCGGTTCTTCGATGCCGGGGTAATTGTTACCGTTGATAAAACCGACTTTGCCGGCACCTTCACCATACGGAAGGTTTACCTGAGCAGAAGCGGTGAGAGCTACGCACGCAAACAGCGATGCAATAATGATAGAACCTGATCTCATTTTTCAGCAGCCTTTCGGTGTCAGACTTTGCGCAGAACTCTGCAGACCGGTGAGTAGGTGGCTGAGTGCAGAGAGGGGCGTTTGATCGAAGAGGAGTTACTCATGGCCTGAGCGGTGTTGCCGCTGGTCATGATGATACCGATGTGAGTGTCGTTGTCTTTAACGCCGTCACCGGTGCGGTCGTAGGTTTTCCAGGTGATGACGTCACCGGCGCGATATGGCGGAACCCTGACTTCCTGCCAGCCGAGACTCTTGAGCTTCGGAATGGTTGCGAGAACGCCGAGCTGAATACCTGTGTTGACGCCGGCAGCCATCAGAGCGGTGGTAACGACCTGGGCGCAGCCAAGTGAACCGCCCTGGGTAAGCGGGTGATAAGGAAACGAGCGCGGAGTCTGGTATTTGGTTACCAGATTGCGGGCAGCGGCGACAACTTTGGCGGCAGTGCTGCCTGAACCGGGAACATCGAGAATCGGGG
>Ga0116144_10005118_pt1 | contig 12075 bp, 11 predicted proteins | sample AD_UKC035_MetaG_FD_89746 | JGI IMG/M metagenome (GOLD analysis project Ga0116144, IMG submission 89746) | Active sludge microbial communities of municipal wastewater-treating anaerobic digesters from USA - AD_UKC035_MetaG | ecosystem: Engineered > Bioreactor > Anaerobic > Digestate | place: USA... | reverse complement strand
TGCCGTTATGTGTGGTCTTGACGAAATGTCCTGCCCCGTTCGGGCCGATATATGTAACACAGGGAGCTCCATCATTCGCCTTTGCTGAAATATCGGTAAATATTTTTTCCACAAGCTTATAGGCCTCCTTCTGCCCTCCCGGCATTATGGCAGGCCCTTTAAGAGCACCTTCTTCACCGCCGGATACTCCTGTTCCTATAAAAAGAATGCCTTTGCCGCTGAGCTCGTTATTCCTTCTTATGGTATCCTTGAAAAAAGAGTTGCCTCCGTCTATTATAAGGTCTCCCTTGTCGAGAAGAAGCAGAAGCTTTTCTATGAAACCGTCCACAGGAGCTCCCTCTTTTACCATCAGCATTATCTTTCTCGGGGAAGCCAGTGAAGCGACAAAATCTTTCAACTCATAGGAAGGAATAAAATTTTTGCCTTTTGCAGGACCTTCGACAAAATTTCTTGTTTTCTGTTCAGTCCTGTTGAAAACGGCAACAGTATATCCCCTGCTCTCCATGTTCAGTGCAAGATTTTTGCCCATCACTTCCATTCCTATAACACCTATATCAGCTTTTTTCATGCTAAAACCCTCCCTCTTCAATAGTTAAAACATTGTACTTGTATTTTTTTTATGGGATATGCTTTGCGGTTGTTAAACAGCTTATATTTTACTCATTTATAGAAATTATACAAATTTTGCAGGATTTTCATATTTCATCTGCCCCGTTTACGGACTTGCATACGAACGCAGATTCCTGAAAACCCTTTGGCCTGTAATATTTACTGTTCAGGACATCAATTACCTTTTCCGTCTCATCCTTCTCAACCAGGATGAGTACGCTACCCCCAAGTCCGGCACCGGTAAGCTTTGCCCCTTTAACTCCCTTTATATCCCTGGCAATATCGACAATAAGGTCAAGTTCTTCAATACTGCAGCCGTAAGCTCCCGGCTGGAGATACAAACTGCCATTTTTTCTCTTTGAATGAATACCACTCTTTAAATCTTCCTTAAGGCTTTTAAGGTATTCATCGCTTACAGTATAATTCCATTTTCCTGTTTTTCCATCTGGCGTATGGCTTGAAACCCTGTCTCCGTCATGGGAGATAAACATAAGCCTTCCGAAATTATCAATGTCTCCCTTGTGGAGGAATTCCGAACATATTCTTGAGCGTTCGCATTCGCTTATTCCGTAAAGAACCGCATCCCTCAACCTGTAACCGCCCTCAGGTTCGGAATGCGACTCAAAGAGAAAACTCATGTCCTCTCCCGGCAGGAACTCTTTAATGCCTTTTCTTGAAACGGTTTCAGGAAGGGACAGAAGAATTTCATAAACGATGTCTTCGCTGCCGAGGTTCTGCGGATTGATATCCCTGAGATACTGCAGCTTTTCGGCAATTTCCGGAAAATTCTTTTTTATGATGCGCAGGCCCAAATCGTATGCTGCAATTCTTTCGTTGAACATGTTTTTTGCACCTGCAGTCTTTTTCGCCTTTATCATTGAATTGCAGGAAATTATCCTGTAATTTTCAGGAAATGGCAGGTATTCACACGTAAGAGGGAAAAATCTCATGTGGGCAATCTGGTTTTCCCTGCCGAACAACATTGCCGCATGGTCGCCGCTTCCGCCTCTTGTTCCCACATACCATTCAGCTTCACCGCTCATGAGGGCCAGGGAACCCTTTTCTATTCCAAGACTGTTGATATTGCAGAACGCCATTGCAGTCGCTACAACGACAGCTGATGAGGAACTGAGCCCTGAACCGACCGGTATCTCGCCGTAAAAGGCAAGATTCATTCCTGAAAGTGGTTTGTCATACCTGTTCTGAATGTATAAAATCGGGGCCTTTATGTAATTGACCCATTCTCCCTGGACTATTTTTGCCTTTCTTATAAATTCTATCCATTCGGTTCCCGCGCACGCCATCTCACTTTCAAGAGAAAATTGGCCGCATTCATATTGTTTGTCGAGGTTGCAATACCTTATCTGCCTGTCTTTTCTCTTTCCTGCAACACAAAGAAGCTCCTTGTCTATCGTGAGATAGTTCACGTACCCGCCGCGGTGCTCCACATGTGTTCCGAGCAGGTTTATGCGTGCAGGTATTCTGAAAACATTTACATCGGTATCCCCGAATCTGGATATGTAAAATTTCAAAAGCTCATCGAGCTTTCTGATGGATTTACCTGACAAAGCATTTTTTTCCGATGCTTTCATTTATCCCCTAAAAAAGCGCTTAATCCGCCATTCAAAACATTATGCCCTGCTGCAGTATTTTTTTAGCAGTTCGTATAATTTTATTTCTCCAAAAAACGGTAATCAGGATGTATGTAAGAAACAAACTTTTTTGTTTCTCCCGCCATAATCCAGAGATAATATATCTGGTGCCCGGGTGCAACCGATATTGGATGATATCCACTGGGAATGGTTACAATCTCGCTGTTTTTCACCACGAAAATATTGTCTTCAGAATCACTGAAAACCCGGATAGTACCGAACCCCGTTCTTGGATTAATTTTGAAATAGTAAATTTCTTCCATGGCAACTTCTTCAGGGAGATTGTCGGTATCGTGCTTGTGTGGAGGATAACTCACCCAGTTGCCTGGGTCACTTATGGTTTCGCCCAGAATAAGTTTTTCTGAAGGGAAATTTTCGTTGACAATTTCCGTAACGCTTCTTAAATACCCATCCTGTCCTTTCCTTGAAAATAGCATATCCTTAGGTTCAATCAGCTTGGGCTTACCCGTTCCCCTTGCCTGGCAGCCGGCTATGCAAATTTCACTATCTTCGGAAAACTCAATAAAATATTCCGTATAGGGAGGCAGGTATATTGCCGAAGGAGGCTCTGAAAAAACATTTTTTCTCATCATTTCTGCCAGAAGATTATTCCCGAGAAAGAATTTCACGTTTCCTTCAGTGAGCACAAAAACAGATTCTTCCCCATTTGTAGTTCCTTTATAATTGAGGTTTTTCTTGTTCCTGATTACCGAAAAATTCATTTTTTTAATGTCTGAATTTTCGGGGCTTATTATCCTCTGATATCCTTCAAAACTGTTCACCTTATATTTCTTTGCCATTTACAAACACCGCCTTTCAGTATATTTTATATTGCCCTTCTTCAAGTAAAAGATTTTCCTTAATAAGAATTTTCCTGTTTCTGACAAGATTTTCGAGATAGTGCGTTTCATTGATAAAACCATACATATGCCTCGAAACTTCAACGTTAATCTTCCTTTGAGGACTCTTCATCAGAAGCAATGCTATGCCATTTTTTAAAGTCAGGGCGTCAAGATATGTATTTTTCACAGCTCCGCTGCCTTTGCAATTCGGGCATTTGTCCAGGAAAATCTCTGAAAGCCTGAATTCCGTCTTCTCCCTGCTCATTTCAACAAGGCCCAGCCTTGATATTGCAAGAATGTTTATCTGCGCCTTGTCAATCTCAAGATTGGCATTAAACTCGTTGAAAACTTTTCTGCGCTGTCTTTCCTGGCGCATGTCAATAAAATCTATTATTATAAGTCCGGAAAGGTTCCTGAGCCTTATCTGTCTCGGAATTTCTCTGGCCGCCTCAATATTGGTGTTGAAAATTGTCGCCCTGTAACTGTTCTTGTCACTGCTGCCTGTATTGACATCTATGGCATTCAATGTTTCTCCTTCTTCAACCAGAAGATACCCGCCCGACGGAAGGAACACTTTGTGTGAAAGCGCATTTTCTATCTTTTTTTCTATACCGTATTTGATAAAAAGAGGTGCATTTTCGTTGTGAAATTTTACTTTTCCATGCAATTCCGGAACAAAAATGCTCACATATCTTCTCACTTCTTTATAAATCCTTGGGTCATCAACAAGTATTTCATGATAATCCCTTGTAGTAAAATCCCTTATAATCTTGGCGTAAATTGGAAGGTCTTCCCACAGGATTGACGGCGCCTTTTTCACTTTGGCATATCTCTTTATCTTGCTCCATGAATTCAACAGAATCTTCACTTCCCTCAAGAGAAATTTTTCATTCTGCCCTTCCGCAGCCGTCCTTATTATGAAGCCGGTATTATCTGTTATTTTTTTTGACACGATTGTCATAAGCCTTTCTCTTTCTGCCTTATCCGTTATTTTTTTGGATATCGTCCTGAGAGAAGATTGAGGCAGTACAACAATAAACCTTCCTGGAATGGAAATCTGGGTAGTCAGTTTCATTCCCTTTTCTTCAGTCATGGGTTTCGAAATCTGAACAATTATTTCATCACCAACGCTGTGTTTACGGGGGGCGGGTTCTTTGACATTGCTGTCAACTTCCCCTTCCGCATACAGGCATTCCTCTTTTTCAAATGGAAGGAATCCATTTCTCGGCCCTCCTATGTTTATAAAAGCCGCATTGAGGCCGTGAATGATTTTTTCTATCCTTCCCTTGTATATATTGCCGACTCCCGAAAAAAGGTCAGGCCTGCTTATGAAAAGGTATTCAATTTTGTCCTCTGACATTATCGCAACTCTTTTCATTAATATTTCGTTATTTATCAATATTCTGTAATTGTCTTTCATTTTAGTGTTTTTGTAATGTAATTTCTCTCTTAATGTCCTTAATTCTGCCTTCAAGAAACATGGATATCATGGCTTTATGGCTGAAGTTATTAACCTTTACCCGGATTATGGTTTTCGTTGAGCCGCTTTCAACAATTTCTCCCCATCCTCTTAAAATATCATTTTCAACACCGTCATGTATTATCTCATACAGGGCGAAAATATCCGAATGCTTCATCGGGACGGAACCATCCGGTATCAGGAAAGCTTCCTTAATGCAAATTCCTTCTGGAAGAAAATTGTTAATTGTTTCAATAAAAATGTTGCTGTCCAATTTCTCTGTTACATAGAAATCAAAACATTCGTTGGTTCCCGAAACATTGACAGGCAGAGGAGGTCCGAAACTCATTTTAGGATGGGGAGAAAATCCTTCGGTAAATTTCAGAGGAGCCCCGAACCTTCTCAATCCTCTCTCTATCAATTTCTGAAGATTCCTGTTGGAGATGAACCTCGCAACCCCCGATTTCTCATAAAAACACCTGATTTTGTATAAATACATTTTGTGGCAGGATTATTTTCCTGTTTCCTCCTGCTTTATATATATCTCTTCAATATTGTGCAAAGCCCCGCCGTATACGCTGGGCTTCAGGTTACCGAATTTATTTCTTACGGCAATCATCGACATCGGACCTGCCGTGTATATTAAAGGAAGTTCACTGTTAACCAGCCGCTGCCACTCGTCATACAATTTCTTTCTCCTGTTTTCGTCCAGAAGCTTGGCTCCCTCTTCAAAAATCCTGTCGACCTTTTTTTCCCAATCGGTTTTAATTTCTGATGACTGGTTCCATACATGCAACTGTCCGCCGCTATGCCAGACATTCTTACCATTGTGGGGCTCTATGCCACCTGTAAGTCCTATTATAACAGATTCCCAATCTTTTGTAACACTTATTCTTGTAACAAGGGTATTGAACTCCACAGGCAGAAGGTTTATTTTCATGCCTGTTTTCTTAAGGTCGTCCTGGATAATGCTCGCAATCTGTATTCTCTCGAAATTATTGCTGTTTGTAAGTATTGTAAACTCAACCGGGTTGCCTTGCCGGTCAAACAGCATGTTATCTTTCATGTAAAATCCTTCCTGCATGAGAAGCTCCATGGACTTTTCAATATCATACTCATACCTTGTTATGTCAGGATTGTTGAAAAAACCGCACGATTCGTTCATCGGGCCGTCCTGTGGACTGGCAAATCCGCCGTAGACGTTCCTTATAATCGATTCCTTGTCAATGGCATATGCCACGGCCTTCCTGAAATTCCTGTTTTGAAACCATTCCTTCTTATATCCGGCAACGGGAGATGCAGGATTTTGGTTGAAAGTAATAAACTCGGACCCGAGCGACGGGCCGAGTTCGTATATCCTGAAATTATTCTTCTTTTCAAATGGTTTTAACAGCGGGTAGTCCTGCCCTCTCACAGAAATCAAATCTATCTCTCCAGTCTTGAATTTCAAAAGGGCCATATTTGTATCGGCTATAATGAAAAAAACTATCCTTTCTATGAAAGGCAGTTTTTCCTGGCCCTTCTCATCGACTTTCCAGTAGACGGGATTTTTATCCAGTATAACCCATTCAGCCGGCCTGTATTCTTTCAGGATAAAAGGTCCCGTTCCAACTATATTTCCCGGTTTTTCATTTACACCCCAGCAGCTTCCAAATATACCTTTGTCCACTTTTCCTGCAAGCTTGTGTTCCGGCAGTATTTCGTGCCCCATAAGCCGGAGAAAAGGCGCAAACCTCTCAGGCAATTCAAATTCAACTGTATACCTGTCAACCATCGTAACCCTGATAGGTTTGCCCTCTATAGATAAGACATCCCTGCTGCTGGTTGATATCTCAGGATTGTAGACAAGCCTGTTGAAAGTAAAAACTACATCCTTTGCGGTAAAATCTTCACCGTCGTGCCATTTCACATCTTCCCTTAAGAAAAACCGCCATATTTTCCCTGTCTTGTCAGTTTCCCATTCCCTGGCAAGGCACGGCTTAACTTCAAGCGTAACACCGTCTGTCTGAGTAAGCCCTTCAAAAATGTATCCTGTTATTGAAGTCGTGCTTGTTTCTTTAGCTATTATCGGATTGAATGATTTAGGGTCTCCTGAAGAAGATAAAACAAGCGTATTATCCTGAAGCATATGCCCTTCCTTTCTTACCGAACATCCCGCAACAAAAAAGAGAACATATGCAGCAAATATACAAAGAGACTTTTTCTTCATAATAATTTTTCAAGTTCAGAAAGAAGTTCTTCCATGCTTGAATGCCTCAATCCGCAACTATAGCTTGTCGCCCTTCTGATGATACCTTTCAATATCTCCGGGACAGGAAGGTCTTCACAAAGGATATCCTGCCTGCCTGTCTTTTTACGGTAGCTCCTGACATCAAGCCTCTTGAAATAATCCTCGCTGTTTTTCTCCGGCTGACCATCTATCAGGAGTTTTGCCGTTAGCACTTCGTCCATGGTAACGCCGAAGCTGTATATATCCGAACAGAAATCTGCATTTCCTTCAGTCTGTTCTGGTGCAATGTAAGAAATAATGCCGAATTTCGTCACAGTTCCGCTTTTGGGAAATATATCCTTGTGCCATATCCTCTTGGGAAGCTTGGCTATCCCAAAATCAGTAATTTTGACCGTTTTGTAATCCTCGGAAACAAGGATATTGTCAGGCTTCACATCCTTGTGGACTATATCGTTCTTATGTATGTAAGCCAGCCCTTTCCCCGCCTCATAACAGATATGCAGCAGTATTTCCAAAGGCAGCTTTTCTCTTTTGTAAAGCGCTTCTTTGAAATTTGAACCGTTTACATATTCCATTATAATTGCATACTGGTTGTTGTACCTGCCGAAATTATGCACCTTGACGACATTCGGGTGGTTAAGGGACATCGATATTTCAGCTTCTCTTTCAAACTGGCTTATAAGCTTCCTTGTTTCAGAAGGATTATCCTTCAGGGAAAGCAGCTTTATTGCAACCATCTGTCCGTAAGGAGCTTTTGCCATAAAAGAATGAGCCTTGTATACCTTTGTATACATTCCGCCGCCGATTAAATCCTGCAATTTATATCCGCCGAAATCTCTTATTCTCATTTAAATTTCCGGTTTATCCAGGGAAATTATTTCCATGTCGTCAATGCTTTTTATTTCTTTTCCCAGGTCACACTTGGCTATCTTCCTCTCTCCCTTTCTTTCGCTCATGTATGCCGCAGCCGTAAAAAGAGTCAGGCACCTGTTGTTGAACATCTTTTCAGGGGCGCGCGGGTCATGCCCTCTTACTAAAACGTTCATTTCAAGCTTTTCCATTACCTTTTCAAAATATTTTTTCCCAAACTTGGGCCTGCCAAGAAAAACCCCAAGCTTATCCCCTTCCTTTTCTTTAAAATCGCCCCATATTATGCTTGTCCAATTTTCATCGCCTTCTTCAATCATGTTTATATCATCTACCTGCTCTATGTCCGGCAAAGCCCCGTGCAGCGCCAGAAAACCGTTTCCAACTGCAACAAGCGGCAATGCCCTGAGTTTCACATTGTACATATCGCATTCTTCCAGGCTTATTGAATCCCAGAAATCGGAAGGGCTGCACTTTCTTACACTGTCCATTTCATGGTTGCCTGCCAGAAGAATTACATTCTTGTTCTTTTCGGATACATGGAGCAGAAAATCAAGATTCTTTCTGGAATCTTTGCCGCGGTCCACGTAATCTCCAAGCATGACAATGAAATAATCCTTTTTGCCTGCGAAATTATTTATTATTATTCTTGAAGCTTCGTAGTCGCCGTGCGTATCTCCAATAAATACGGCATACCCCCTGTCAGGAAGCTTGATATATTTTCCCATATTTGAAATATGTGCCGTTATTTCATTCTGCAGGAACCACGGGAGCGGTCAAAGGCGGAGGTGCCGGCTCTTTCATTGCTTCTTCCTGAACAATGCTTCTGGTAGTCAGTCTGCCAGGAATAGTTGCCAGCACAATCGAATTTATTATAAAAAGAATAGCAAGAATTGTCGTTATTCTGTTTAATATGGCAGACGTTTCCGCTCCGAAAACAGTCTCCATGCCTCCTCCGCCGAATATATTCGAGAGAGAGGAACCTTTTCCTGACTGAAGTAATACGACTCCTATAAGAAACAGCAAAACAACCACGTGGAATATAAGCAAAAATGTGTACATTTTAAATCCTCCTTGGTATAACCCGGATTTTCATTTGCAAAAAAGACTCCAAATCAGCGAAAAAATCCCGGCTATCTGTAATCTGTTATCCTTAAAAATGAATCGGACTTTAAGCTTGCTCCTCCGACAAGAACTCCGTCAATATTATTCTGGTGCATTAGCAGGTCTATGTTGTCAGGTTTTACGCTTCCCCCGTAAAGTATCCGGATATCGCCGCCTGCTTTTTTGCCGAAAAGGTCTTCTATCAACTTTCTTATAAAAAGATGCACTTCCTCGGCCTGTTCGGGAGTTGCTGTTAAACCTGTACCTATTGCCCAAACGGGCTCATAGGCGATAACAAGTTTTTCGGTTTCCTTGAAACCTGCAAGGCTTTCTTCCAACTGCCCCCGAATAATGTTAAAAGTGGAGCCTTTTTCCCTGTCTTCAAGTTTTTCCCCGACACAAAGAATGGGAATCAATCCATACATGGCAGATAATTTAATCTTGCCGTTTATGTCCGAATCAGTTTCTTTAAAAACATTCCTTCTTTCGGAGTGGCCGCAAATCACGTATTCAACACCTGTGTTTTTGAGCATTTCGGGTGAAATTTCTCCCGTGTAAGCTCCTTCCTTTTCAGAATAGACGTTCTGCGCTCCGAGTTTTATAGAAGTATTTTGCAAAATCTCCCTGGCCGGATAAAGAGAAATGAAAGGAGGACATACAAGCACTTCCCTGTCATTGTAGTCTTTTAAATTTGCTGCCAATTCCTTTAAAAATTCAATAGATTCTGCAGGAGTTTTGTACATTTTCCAATTTCCTGCGACCAATTTCCTTTTCATTTTTTCCCCTGTTCTTCCTTATAATGCATTATTTTTTGAGAACCTCTATGCCGGGCAGAGCGCCTTTTTCAAGAAATTCGAGAGACGCTCCTCCGCCGGTGCAAATATGTGATACTTTATCAGATACACCCGCCTTATTGACTGCAGCAACAGAGTCTCCCCCTCCGATAACGGAAAAAACATCCGCGGCCGCAATAGCTTTTGCAATTGCCATTGTTCCTGCTGCAAAAGGCTCTATCTCGAATATTCCCATCGGCCCGTTCCAGAATATGGTTTTGGCCCTGTTTATGCAGTCAGTATATTCCTCTATGGCTTCAGGTCCGATATCCACGCCTATCCAGTTCTTGGGCACGGTTCCCCTGTCGGTAGCAAAGAAATGGGCATCGGCGGAAACACTGTCTGCTATAATATGGTCCAGAGGAGTGTGAAATTCCATGTGTTTCTTATTGACAGCTTTTATAATCTCCTTTGCGGCAGGCACGGCTTCAGGTTCAACCTTGCAGTCACCGATTTCCCAGTTTTTAGCCTTGATAGAGGTGTAAGCCATTACACCGCCCGTGATAATTGTATCGACCTTGTCAAGAAGATTTTTAATCATACCTATTTTATCAAGAATTTTAGCTCCACCAAGTATCAACAGGAAAGGTTTTTCAGGATTCTCCATCAATTTTGTCAGAGCTTTTGTCTCTTTTTGTATCAGATAACCGCATGCGACAGATTCCGTATATTTCGTTATCTGGTATATGGAGGCATGCTTCCTGTGACAAGTACCGAAAGCATCATTTACATAACAGTCGGCAAGTGAAGCAAGCTGATTTGCAAATTTTTCTTCTCCTTCCTCTTCTTCCTTATGAAAACGGAGGTTTTCCAGGAGTAGCACCTCTCCTTCTTTTAGTTCTGCAGCCATTTTTTCAGCTTCTGTGCCTATGCAATCGGACACGAATTTAATTTCCTTGCCAAGCATGGCTGACAGTTTATCCCTTACAGGTTTCAGGCTCATTTCAGGTACCACCTTTCCCTTGGGCCTTCCGAGATGGGACGCAACAACAAGAGATGCTCCTTTGCCAAGCAGGTAGTTAATTGTGGGCAGGGCGGCTTTTATTCTTGTGTCGTCAGTTATCTCCCCGTTATTTATTGGAACATTGAAATCTACCCTGAGAAAAACACGCTTGCCTTTGTAAACCTTATTTTCTATTGTCTGCAATTCCATAAATTCTCCTGTTTAGGAATAAATAAAATCAATTTCCGGATAAAACATTTTTTGCATTTTTCAATGAAGATAATTATCCTTTGTTCTCCATGTATTTAAGAAGGTCAACCACCCTGCAGCTGTATGCCCATTCATTATCGTACCAGGCAACAACCTTTACCATAGTTCCTTCAACGGCATAGGTTGAAAGGGCATCAACAACAGCAGAGTTAGGGTTCTTTGTAAAATCCTTTGAAACAAGGGGTTCGTCACAGTATGCCAGAATGCCTTTAAGACTGGCTTCGGCCGCTTTTCTGAAAGCCTGGTTGACAATTTCCACGTCGGCAGGCTTTTCAAGCTCAGCTACAAGGTCGACAACCGAAACAGTGGGAGTGGGAACCCTCATGGAAAACCCGTTCATCTTACCGTTCAAACTCGGGATAACCTTTCCTATCGCTTTTGCCGCGCCGGTAGTAGTGGGAATCATTGATATGGCCGCTGCCCTCGCCCTTCTCAAATCCTTGTGGGGCAGGTCCATTATTCTCTGGTCGTTGGTATATGAATGGATAGTCGTCATCAGTCCTCTTTTAACTCCGAAATTGTCTACAAGAACCTTTGCAACAGGGGCAAGACAATTGGTCGTACATGAAGCGTTGGAAATAATATTATGCTTTGCAGGGTTATAATCCTTTTCATTTACGCCCAGAACAACCGTCACATCTTCACCTTTTGCGGGTGCGGAAATCAGAACTTTTTTTGCCCCTGCGGTTATATGAGCAGAAGCCTTTTCGGCTTCGGTAAAAAGTCCGGTGGATTCAACAACAATGTCAACTCCAAGACTCTTCCAGGGCAGATTCCTGGGGTCTTTTTCAGAATAAACCTTATACTCCCTGCCGTCTACTACGATAGCTCCTTCTTTTCCTTCCACCTTTCCGGGATATACTCCGTAGTTGGAATCATACTTGAATAAATGTGCAAGCGTTTTGGAATCCGCTATGTCATTAAATGCAACAAACTCAAGCTCCGGAAATTTCTTTTCAAGAGCCGCCCTCAAAACAAGCCTTCCTATTCTTCCAAAACCATTAACTCCCACCTTAACCATAATATCCTCCTTATCAGCTTAAGTACATAACCATAAAAAAAATCTGTTTTATAAACTAAACGACTACTTAAAAGCAAAGCTATTACGGGCATGGCCCGTGGCTTTAATCCTTCGCTAAAGTATACCCTCCGAAGCTTTTGCATTGGAGGGCTACAGACTGACACGTCTGCGAAATAATTGAAAATTGTTATTAATTATACATCATATTTGCAGATTCTGCAAATTTTGCAAATAAAAAAACTCAC
>Ga0116144_10005117_pt1 | contig 12076 bp, 17 predicted proteins | sample AD_UKC035_MetaG_FD_89746 | JGI IMG/M metagenome (GOLD analysis project Ga0116144, IMG submission 89746) | Active sludge microbial communities of municipal wastewater-treating anaerobic digesters from USA - AD_UKC035_MetaG | ecosystem: Engineered > Bioreactor > Anaerobic > Digestate | place: USA... | reverse complement strand
TGGGGGGGGGGGGGGTTAAGAACCTTTACGATATAAAAGAGTTGGGAGGGCTACTCTACGTAGAATATCAACAATCTCAACTGGAAGATATTTCCGCATTGTCGGAGATATTGAATGTAAAGAATATCGATTTAAGAGAGAACAAATTGACAAATCTAGCCGCACTCTCTTCGTTGCCTAACCTAGAAAGTGTTAGAGTAATTAATACTCCCACCCTCACGACCCTCGGCGCGCAATTCACCGCTCCGAAGTTGCAGACCCTCAATGTCTCCAACTGCGGCTTGACCAGTTTGAACGAACTCAGCGGCCTGCCGGAGTTGACAGATATTGCAGCAGGCAGTAATTACCTCACAAATATATCGTTTATAACGACACTGTCTAAATTAGAAGCTATTGGTATTGGTGGAAATTGTTTGCCCGAAAGCGAAGTCCAAAAATATGTCAATTGGTGGAATACCAAATATCCCGAATCTGCGACTACCCTTGAAGAAGAAATCCAGTACCAAGACCCACAAAAGTGCCAATAACTCCGAGAGTAGGATTTCATGAAACCTAGAAAAGAAGTTCCCCTCAAGCCACGATTCTCAAGAAATAGAATATTTACTATTAGCGTAGCTGTTTTGCTTCTTGCTGGCATTTCCTATTTCACCTACACGCACTTCTTCGGCGACCGGAACCCGCTCCGCTGGAAGATCGGTACCACCTACGAGTACGAGTTCGTCTATGCCGGCGAAACGGTCAATTCCCATCTCAACCCGGAAGGGGGAACGAAAGACCTCTCGGGCAAGTTCGACTGTACCCTGCGGTTTTCACTGACCCCGGTGAAAAGACTCCCTGATGGTTCTTTCTTTTCGGAACTGGCCGTCGTGAAGGTTGGTGCTTGTTCCTTCTATTTCAACGGACAGGATATCCTCGAAAACCCCGAGGCGCGTGAACAGATATTCATGGGCCGTCATGCGGGTGTGGTTCACGACGGTTTCGGCGCGGTGAGCGATGTCCGGTTCCGCAAGAACGAAGATCCCGTCTTCGTCGGCACGATGAAACTCATAATGGCCTATTTCCAAACAGCACTTTCCGGCAAGAAGAAACCGCCAGCCGAGGAGTGGGATCAGAACGGTCGATACAAGGTGAGTTATTCGTACGACGGCATCGGGGTAGGGGACACGACCGTCACCAAGAACATCGAGCGCTACGAAGAACTTTTGGCCTTCCCTAAGCAGACCAAGGCGCTTGAACAGCGCGGGACCGGATCGTTCCGGTATCAAGTGAAGGATGCGTTGATATCGGAAATAAAAGGAACGCAGGATCAAACCTGCGCCCGAGAGGGGAAAGATATCTTTTTGCTGAAGGTCAACCTCAAGATGACCTTGGTCGATGTACGCCGCCGCGGATTCGATCTCGACGGGGCGCTGGCGCGGCTCAATGAACTCCGTTCCAGTCGTCTCGGAACGGTTGAATTGAACGACGAGATCAAGAAGAAAATGTACGAACAACAGGCGCGCAACCTGACCGTCACCGAAATGCTCGACACCCTCCGCGCCTATGGTACGAGCGGCGAGATAGGGGACAAGAAACTCTTCATGTGGCGGATGGCCGGCTACCTGAAACGGTACCCCGAACGGACGACCGATCTGGCTCCGCTGTTCAACGACCCGACCTTCTCCAGCGACGGGCGGATGCTCATCATGGGGGCTCTTGCCTCGGTGGGACATCCCGAAGCACAGACGGTGATGCGGCAGTTGCTGGCTGGCGATACGGCCAAGAATGATCGCCTTTACCCGCTGTTGCTTCAGAATATCAGTTATCTTGATACGCCCGACCCGCAGACCGTCTCGTTCGCCGAGAAGTTGTACGACGACGCTCTGGCGACCAATAAGTTGCGTTCCACCGCGTCGCTTATTCTGGGCGCCGTGGCGGGGAAGACGACGCGGGGCGGCGACGGTATCCGAGGGGCGATGCTTAACAACAAATTGGTCGAGGAACTGCGGAAGTCGGCGACCCCCGAATCGGCGGAACGGATGCTGGACGCCATCGGCAATGTCGCCAACTCGTCGAACATCGCCGTGGCCGCAGAATACAAAGATTCACTCAACGACCGGGTCCGCGCCTCGGTGGCCAACGCGGTCCGCTTCACCCAAACCCCCGAATCGGAACAGATGCTTCTCGATATGCTCGGTGACAAATCGAACCTCGTGAAGATGAACGCCGTCAACACCCTCAGTGTCTACAGCCTCAAGAAGGAACATTTCGAGAAGATCCACGAGAACATCAAGGACGGATCCCTAAATCCTGACCAGTATCTCTATCTGGCGGCGCTGTTCCGCAAGAACCTCGCGGGGAACGAAGATATCATCGGCAACAGCCTGCGCGAAATGCAGAAACAGCAGATGCCCCCGCAGGCCGCGTCGCAGATAGCGGGACTCCTCGAAAGTCTGCCGAAAAAGTAAAGTTCTTTCAAGAACTTCCACCCACAAGCCGCTCTCAAGTTGACATAAAGTAGGTTATGCGAAGTAAGTATTTGATATTATTAGGAGTATAGTATTTATACTATACTCCCTGCGGGCACGACCTCGATCCCCGAATATCGTCCCCTTGACCGCCATCCGTTCTCTCGTCCTGAGGCAACCCGGGAGGCCGTTGCGTTACTCGTACACCTCGCGGCGATGACGCACGCGAACGATGAAGATGATGATGCGGGTATCGTCCTTGGAAAAGATCACCCGGTAATCGGCGACCCGGAGCCGGAACAACGGTTCCTTCTGTCCCTTGAGTTGCGTAATGTTATTCTTGAGCGCGGCGTAGTTCTCGCCGAGCAGCAGGATCTTCTCCCGGATGAGGCGTTGTGCCGGCCGATCTATGGCGCCCAATTCCTTGAGCGCCTGCGGCTCGAACTCGATAGCATACACCATCAATCGAGGCCCAGTTCCTTAAAGGCCTTCTTCGCCGGTATCGTGCGGACCTTACCGTTCTTGACCGCGGCCAGCCGTTTTTCGGCGATCTTAACATCGAGATAGTCAAGATAGAACTGCCATGCCTGTTCGATGAGGTGACTTTTCTTCTGTTTCAACTCGACGGAGACATCGTCGAGTTCCCGCACCATCCCGGCATCGAGCGAAAGCGTTGTCCGGATCCTTCTACCCATAGTAGGTCCCCCTACTCCATTATCGTACTTACGATTGTATGCAGAATCTTATGTATGTCAAGAAGATCTTTTATCAGGAAAACAGAGCATGGTTTCTGACGAAAAACGACAATGACCCTACCCCTTTGCGCTATTCAATCTTCCCTTCAACACCACGCTACGCTTGAAGATCACGACCTTCCGGGCATCGATGGTCAGGTCTTTACCGGTCTTCGGATTGCGACCGCGTCGCTTAGTTTTCTGTTTGATCTGGAAATTACCGAACCCCGAGAGCTTGAGTTCTCCGTCCTTCAGGAGGCCTTTCTTCAATTCTTCGAAGAACAGATCGACCAGTTCTTCGGCCTGTTTTTTGTCGACATGCATCGACTCATAGAGAAGGTTCGCTAACTCGATCTTCGTCAGAGACATGGTTCTCCCCCTACTCCGTTATACTCGAAACAGTGTACCTCCGGGCAAGGCCTTGTCAAAGAAACAGTCCCCTCCTTATTCTTGACTCCTTCCCGCAATTCGTAGAATATATCCTGAACCTGTGGAGATATCTCATGCTGAAATCAGAACTCATCAAGATCATCGCCGAGAAGGAAGGACTCCGTTTCCGGGAAGCGGAAACCTTCGTGACCCTCATGTTCGATGCCCTGACGGCGGCGCTCCAACGCGAGGAACGGATCGAGATACGGGGCTTCGGCAGCTTCATCGTACGGCATTACGGCGGCTATAAAGGCAGGGATCCGCGGAACGGTTCCCCGATAAAGATCCCCGCTAAACGGCTCCCTCACTTCAAAGCGGGCCGCGACCTCCTTCAACGCATCAATAACCGATAGGAAAACATGAAAACGCCCCGCTCGAAATTGCTCGAGTTTGCGTTCTTTCCCGAGATCGACAAGCGGCTTGAAGACATCGCCATTCTCGCGGAACCGGAACCGTGGGATTATTCAGACACCTTATTGAAACGGTTCTCCATTCTTCAGAATTACCTGGAACGCACCTTCGAAAAACTGACTGAAGAAGAGAATATCGCCTACACCGCCTCCCGAGAACATGTCTGTTTCAACACCGGACTTCTCACGAGGAACCGCGAGGACATTTTTCTGTTTTTTCAAACGAACAAACATCCTGCGGCCACTTCTCCCTATTTCTTCATGAACGCCCAGAAGGAAAGCGATGTCTTGATAAATCGTTATTTCTCGGGGAACCTTCCCTACCCCGCCGACTACTTTCAACAGCCGGAACTCCTGATCTGCAATCCTCATCTTCCGCTCACCATCGACTACGATCATATCATCGACGAGAACACGAACAGGTTCCCCGAACCGTTGCGCGGCAACAGGTACGCTTTGAGAAATCTGCTCAAGGGTGCCATCGAATACACCATGAAACTCGTGCGTAACAACTATCGGACCGCCGTTCCACAATATTTCAACGGGCACATTCAACTCTTGCTCCCCCTCTATCTGACCGATCCACACGGCCCGGCCGATCTCGCGCTCGTCCTCTATCGCGAAGAGGGAGGATATGTCGCCCGAACTTGCCTTACCATGAGGATGGCGTATCAGAATGCCCGTATCATTGTCAGGCCTGACGCGGAAAGTTGGCTGAAACCATAGAAGCGATATCGAGCGAGGAATGAAGAAAACCGACATGGTGAAAGAACTCGCTGTCCGAAGCGGTATCTCTAAGAAGGCCGCGGAAGAGTTCGTCAACCTGATGTTCGACGCCATGATAAACGCGCTCATGCGCGAGGAACGGATCGCCATCCGTGACTTCGGCCATTTCACCGTGCGTCGCATTCGCGCCTGTACAAGCCGCAACCCCAAGACCGGCGAACGGATAATGATCCCCGAACGGCGCTTCCCGTTCTTCAAAGCCGGGAAAGACCTCCTTCAACGCATCAACAACCGATAGAGGGTACCATGTCAAAGATCATCGCCTATGTCACCAAAAACCGGGTCGGGAGACCCGACGAGAAGCAGCGTGCCGCGATGGCCGCCTACATGACCGCGCACGAACTCAAGCCGGAGATAGTCGAAGACGCCTATTCCAAGAAGAAGCCGTGGAAGAAAAGAACAGCGCTCTCTACGACGGTCGAGAACCTGAAAAGCGGCGACACGCTCATCTTCCCCGGCAAAGAGTATCTCGGTCTCGATACACAGGACCGGATATCGCTCCTCGCCGAACTCCTGAAGAAAAAGGTCGTCGTCCATCTCATCGCCGAGGGGATCGTCCTGAAAGGCATCTCCGAGGAAGGGACCACTCTCCTCTCGCTCTTCGCCCTGCTCCTCTCCCCCGAGAAGAAGAGCCCCGGCCGGAAACCCGGGCGGCCGGCCAAGAAGAAACGAGGCCGTCCCGCCAAGAAAAAGAGAGGCCGTCCGGCGAAAAAGAAGGTCGGTCGTCCTCCCAAGAAGAAGGTTGGCAGACCGCCGAGACGGAAGGTCGGTCGCCCGAAGGCGAAGAAGAAACCGGGCCGCAAACCGGCGCGGAAGAAGAGGGTGAGCAGCATCCAGAAGCAGTTCAACGATCAGATACTCACCATCCGCAAGTATCTCGTTAATCGCTTCTCGGTCAAGACCATCGCTGAGATGCTGGAGATGCCCTATCAGCCGCTACTCGGCCTTATCAAGAAGCATGAGACGCTCAAGGGGTTTGTGAAGAAGAAGGGAAAGTGAGGATCCGGCCTTTACTGCAGGAGAACGGTCTTCGCTGTTTCACGGTACCACGGGTTCTTGGACCCCGATGTGTCGCCTGACAGTCTTTGGCGTTTCTCGCCGGGAAAGAGGGTGGAAGAATTTGACATGTCTCACTGTTTCGATATCTTTGATTTTGCTAGGAACAAAAGGTGTCAATGGGAGGTTCGGATGAAAAAACGGAAATTCCTTACAATGATTCTTCTGACGATCCCTCTGCTTTCTTGCGAGGAGTACTGGCCGGTCCGTTGGGGTTTCAAAAATGCATCAACGGAGGAGATCACCATCGCTCTTTATGCCTGTGATGGTGTGTGTGAAGATTGTGGCTGTAAACCTGATCCGGTGGAACAATTCTCTCTTGCGCCGGGAGAAACGAGAGGACTAGAGACCAATAATTTTGATCGAGATGATTGGGACTTCGAATATATTTGTTTTGGAGCCTATACAGAGACCGATCCACATTTCGCCGGATGCGGGAAGGGTTGTATCTATTATCAGACAAGTAGTTCCACGGCACGTGTTTGTAATTATGTTTCTAGTTTCGGCGATCAAGAACCGTTCTCGACCACGGTTATCACGAAAGGAAGTCCGGTGGCGACCGAAAAAAAGTCTGAAAGAGAAGAGGAGTTGAAATGAAAAAACAACTTTCTTTCCTTTTGTTCTTTCTGACGGCGGTCTCTCTTTTTGCCTCTGAAGAATGGGAGAGGTCTTTTTCCCCCGAGATTGTGGCGACCTATCTTCCCTCGGGCAAAGAAAAGATGTTGCTTGTTGGCGCGGGTGAACGAAATCCGAAGATGATCGCTATGATCAAAGCGTTGGCGCAGGCTCTTAAAGGAACGGGGAAGGCCGCCATGCTCATGGACGATTCTCCGTTAGGCGACATCTCGGCGATGGATGATGCTTCCGTTGTGAAGAAATGCTCCCGTTTCCCGGTCACGCTGATCATTGTCGCCCGCTATTTCAAGCCGAGCGCCGTCGTAACGCTTTACCGGCCGACCGGCGAGGTGCTTAACGCCTTTTCCGTGGAACGGGGCGAATTGTTGTCTCCGTATGAAACGAATATCGTCGAAGGCGGCGTCTCGCAAAGCGTTCTGGATGCAGTAAGTGCGGCGGTTAAAAAAGACGAAAAAGAACCGGAAACTTTTTACGATAGAGAACTTCTCTGGTTTTGGGAATGGAAGGACGGTCTTTCTCCGGGGCCGGATCCCGATACCGACAGAGAACCGAGGATCGGGAAATACAAAAAGGCCCTCACCTGGGATGTTTTCTTCCGAAAGGTCGGACGAGAGGATCTGGCGATCGAATTCGACCGTCGTGAAAAGGCGAAAAAAGGATTGTTCATCGGAGGGCTCTCGCTCGCCGTCGTCGGCGCGGTGTTTGTGGTCGCCGGGGCAAGCGTGCAGACATGGAAGAACGATTCGAGGGACTATTATCGTTTCAATGAAACGACCTTGACGTGGGAAAAGCAGGCGGAGGACCCGCTCGGACCCTATTTCTGGTCTGGTCTGGCGATGACGATAACCGGGACCGCCTCGTGGATCACCGGCGTGCTGCTGAACAAGAATCCGGCGACCGGAAAGGAGGTCGCCGACATGGCGCGGGCATATAACCGCGAACTCAAAAAAAGAACGGAAGGGTCCGGTGCCGAGGAGAAAACAAAAGAGATGAGCGCCGAAGGGATTGATCTGATGATAGATCCGTTCGCTCTTCCCTCCGGCGGCGGGATCAACCTGCGCGTTAGTTACTAAAGGAAAAGGCGAGGCGCATGAAGAACTTTTTCATTCTTTTTCTGTCTCTCCTCCCCGTGGCGATCTTCGCCGCCGACCCTATCGGCGATCTAGAAACCCGTCAGGTGGCTTTGTTCGAACGCGTCGCTCCCTGCGTCGTCTTCATATCGGGCGCCAAGAACACGCTGGGGAGCGGTTTTCTCATTTCGGCGGATGGATTGATATTGACCAATGCCCATGTGGTGCCGGAAGGGAAAAAGGTCAATGTCGTCCTGAACGACGGCAAGAGATTCGAGGGAACGGTAATAGAGCGCGCAAAAAACAATATAGACCTCGCCTTAGTCAAGATAGAGGCGAAGGGACTTCCCTTTCTCGATATCTCGAAGGATGCAAACATCAAGGTCGGATCATGGGCCGCGGCGATAGGTCACGGACGGGGCGCCGTCTGGACCTATAACACGGGCATGATATCGAATGTCTATATCGACAAGGAAGGGCGTGCGGTCATCCAGACACAGATCCCGATCAATCGCGGCAACAGCGGCGGTCCCGTCTTTGACAAGGACGGAGTGGTCGTCGGTGTCGTTACGGCGGAAATGACCGAGTCGAACAGCATCAACTTCGCTCTTTCCGTCGATCTGGCGCGCAACAATCTCGAAGGACTCTCCCATCTCAGCCGGAAATTGATCATTCGGGCGCCGGAAGGGTTGCCGATATTCGTGAACGGTATCATGAAAGGGAAGGGTCCTCAGATCGCGCTGGATGTACCGGCCGGCACCTACGAGATATTCATCGTGCAGAACGGAGAGATGAAAAAAGTAAAGATCAAATATCCTCAACAGAAGATCGTCGAACTACCCACCGCGTCAAAATAATGGGCTCCTTTCCTCTCTCTTATCAAGAAGCATCCCACGCTCAAAGCGTTTGTGAAGAAGGGAAGGTAAGAACTTTTTTCCGTTATTCTTGACACCATCTTCTCGAACGGGCATATTTTTATGTTGACCGCTAACGGAACAATCCACTTGCAACGGAGCGTTTCTTATGAACGGCCCCTGCTTTCTCTTTCGGAGCATCATTACTCTCATGGTCAACCGTACTACCGCGGGGAATTACCATCTTTGCGAGAAGGATGAACGACAGCAATTGGTCGTTCGTCGGGTCGGGCGTTCGGATACCGATCTGCGGGAAGAACTCCTGAAACACACGGAAGATCAGACTCGGCTCCTTTTCTTTTTCGAGTATGCCGCCGGCCCGGAAGAGGCCTATCGGCGGGAATGTCTGGATTATCATGAGTTCAGAGGAACGCTTTTCGTTCAGAAGCATCCTCGGCCGCCGGAAGGGAGCGATCTACGCTGTCCGGTTGAAGGATGTGAGTACGGCGAGGGAAAGATGCCTCAGCGTTGATCCAGTTCCCGCAACCAATCGAAATAGTCCTTTTCCCCTTTCGAAGAATTGTGTTCAGAGCACATGGGGAAAAGGTTGTCCACGCAGGTTCCCTTCTTGTAATGTTCCCACGGGATACGATGATCGAGGGTGTCGCCGTCGTTTTGACAACGGGGTACCGTGCACGCATGGCCCTTGAGCCGGTAAACATCTTCCGCCATCTCTACCGGCGGCGTCCGGTCGTTGACATAGGCATCGCGTTGAACGGAAGGAGAAGGAGGCCAATGCGGTCTGTGGCAGATGGGACATTGAAAACGGGAATCTTTCTCCGCCCATTTGACGGAGATCCATGCTCCACACAGTGGACAACTGTAATGCCACTTCATGCGCACCTTCCGTTAACGGTTTCGTTGCCTAGAAGACTCTTCGTTTCTTTAGTATACCGTGTGTTGGGGAGAGGTGCAAGGGGAATTTTGTGTTGGAGTGCTGGAAAAACAGGGACGCTCCCCGTCCCTCCCCTCCCCTGGAAAAATTGATTTCCCTGCGGGGGACCCTACGATGGATACGGCGAACAGACAGACCGCAACAACGGGGGACGACGATGGTCAGAGAGGATGAAAACGATCCCGGTCAGGATATCAGACTTTATCGTGATCTGTCAGAATGGTATCCGCTACTGACGCCGGTGTGCGACTATGCGGAGGAGGCGGCTTTCTACCGGCGTTTGTTTGAGGCCCACTGTCAGCGATCACCGCAGACCATGCTCGAACTCGGAAGCGGTGCCGGCCACAATGCCGCCTATCTGAAGGAGACGCTGACCTGTACGCTCGTCGATCTGGCTCCCGCCATGCTGGATCTGTCCCGCCGACTGAATTCGGAGTGCGAACATATTCAGGGCGACATGCGTTCGGTCCGTCTCGGTCGGCTTTTCGACTGCATTCTGGTGCATGACGCGGTCGTTTACATGACCACGCGCAGCGATCTTGCCGCCGCTATTGCTACGGCCTTCGCGCACACCGCTCCCGGAGGTGTCGCGATGTTCCAGCCCGATTTTGTTTCGGAGAATTTCACTCCGGGGACCGGCTCGGGAGGTAGCGACGGCAACGGTCGCGCCCTGCGCTATATCGAATGGCGGTGGGTCCCCGAGGCGATGACCGAAAGGTATGTGACCGACATGGCCTATCTCATGAGAGAGGAACAGGGTCTCTTCGATGTCGTTCACGATCGTCACCTGATGGGGCTGTTCTCAAGAACCGTGTGGCTTGATCTGATCGAGGCCGCCGGTTTCAAGCCGCTCGTGGTTCCCTTTGAACACAGCGATCACATCGTGACCGGCTCCGAGGTTTTCCTCGGGCTACGACCTGTAACCCAAGGAGGGAAATGATATGCACGATCTATCGCCGCGCTTCTGGTCGATTTTTTTCGAACTTTACGAGGCGCTCCCTAGACAGGGGCCGGGTAGCCGCGCCTGCGCTGAAAAAGCGTTGGGGCTTTGTCGCGATTTGCCGGCCGCGCCCGCTATACTCGACCTAGGTTGCGGCGTCGGCGGCCAGACGCTGCACCTCGCCGAACTGACGCCCGGAACCATCGTCGCGTTGGACAACCATGCGCCAAGCATTGATCGATTACGGGCGACGGTCGCCGAACGCGGGCTTTCCGCGCGGATTCGTCCCATGGTCGGTGACATGGGCAACCCCGGGCTGCCGCCCAAGAACTTCGATTTGGTCTGGTCCGAGGGCGCGCTTTACCACATCGGCATTGAGAACGCCCTGCGTGTTTGCCACGGGTTGTTGCGAGCCGGTGGCTACCTCGCGTTCACCGACGCGGTCTGGCGCAGGAAAAACCCGCCGCCCGAGGTGAAAGCCAGTTTCGACTGGGACTACCCGACTATGGGTCGAGTGGCCGACATCCTCGCCACCATCGCCAAGTCCGGGTTCTCGCTGATGGGGCACTTCACCCTGCCTGACGAAGCATGGTGGGATGATTTCTAGATGCCGATGGAGCTTCGCATTGGGGAACTGCGCGCTAAATATGCCGAGGACGCCGACGCGATCGCCGTCCTCGATCAACTCGCGCAGGAGCCCGCGATGCACCGACGGCACTCAGACTGCTATGCCTATGAATTCTTTGTCGTGCGCCCGGAGAACTGATCGAACCGCACGAGTCGGCCGCCCGAAGAAGGCGAAAAAACCGGGGCGGAAACCGGCGCCGAAAAAACGGGTAAGCGCCCTGCAGGAACGCTTCAACAAGGAGATCCTCACCATCCGTAAATATCTCAACAGCCGTTTTTCGGTCAAGATGATCGCCGACATGCTGGAGATGCCCTATCAGCCGCTCCTCGCCCTCATCAAGAAGCATGAAACGCTGAAGGGTTTCGTGAAGAAGGGACGGTAGGGAGTTCTTTTCCTACAATCCGCCAAGAAAATCTTGAACAGCGGCGAACGCTACCGTTGCATCACTGCTCCGGTCGGTGAACGACGCATAATGGACCGGGCCGTTTTGTGTCGGTGACTGGAAGTGATTCCGCATGGTCTCGATGGCGTGAGAGAATGATGCCTGTGCCCGTTCTTCGGCGGTCGTTTGTCCGGCAAGTTCGCGCGGGCCCGCCGTCGCATGTCGGAGGACATAGACTAGATCGTAGGCATCCTTCTTTTCCCGGCGCTTGTCGAACGCCAGCGCCTTGAGCACCACGAACGGGATGGCCCGGCAGACACACACGGTCTCTCGGGTCAGGCCGCCCGACAGAAGTTCGCCCTCGATGCGGCACAGGAGCGGCTCCCGGAACGCAAGCCCCAGTCCTTCAACCTGTATCGCGCTCAAAGTCCCTTCGATCTCTCTCATGAGGGAATTCGTGGGACCGTCATAGGTGGCGGTCAGGAAATCGACACTCACCGGGACCGCGTTGATCTCCTTTACGAAGGAATGCCGCTGTTCATGCCCTCGATCGTTCTTCCCGGGCAGGAACCCCATCTCGAGGAGATGGTCATGGATGGAGCGATATATCTTCAGATCGGCTACAGCGATGCTTATTCCCAGATCGACATCCATGGTGCCGCAATGGGACGCGCCTATCGCTTTGGCTTTTGCTTGGTCAACGATATACCGCGGCGCGAGCCCGCCCACGAGGACAAGGTGTTCCCGGT
>Ga0116144_10005114_pt1 | contig 12078 bp, 4 predicted proteins | sample AD_UKC035_MetaG_FD_89746 | JGI IMG/M metagenome (GOLD analysis project Ga0116144, IMG submission 89746) | Active sludge microbial communities of municipal wastewater-treating anaerobic digesters from USA - AD_UKC035_MetaG | ecosystem: Engineered > Bioreactor > Anaerobic > Digestate | place: USA... | reverse complement strand
CGGTCCATCGAGATCGACTCTTCAGGCAGATACTCCGCCTGGTAGGGGAAGAACTGCATACGCTGGGTGACGGGATCGTACCAGCGCGCCTGCAGCAGCGGCGAATCCCATTTGACATCGCGGGTCGGCACCGGCCAATTTTTAAGATACTGCTGGGAGTACTGAACGCCGGCTTTGAGGCTGTGATGCTTGGTCGCCTGCCAGGTAAAGTCGTACTTGGTGGTCATCAGCTGGGTGAAATATTCGGAATGGCCGCGGTCCTGTCCTCCGGCCGAGAAGCCGCCGACGCTGCCGCCGTACTGGGTGCTGAGATAGCGCGGATCGAAAGGATCCTTATACATGAAATAGCCGTTCCAGTTGTCGGTAAAGGAGAACTTGAGTTCATGAAAGGCGCTGCGGCTGATGGCATGATTGAGCTTGAAGGAGTACATCGCGGAACGGGAGTGACTTTTGCCATAACCGTCCGGATTGTATTTGTAGCCGTGGCTGTAGCTCTGGCCGTTGCCCTTTTCGAGGGTGTAGGTGGCGGCCATGCGCACATTTTTAATCAGGTTGAAGGAGAGTTTGCCGAAAAATGAGTAACTCTCGTTTTCGCTCATCGGCACAATGGAGCTGTCGCCGGTGTGTTCAGAGTAGTAGCGGTTGCCGTTGATCCAGACGTCCCAGGGGGTGATATCGGCTCCGGCGACGTTGCTTTCGGCCATATTGCTGTAATTATCGATGTTAAAACGGCGGATGCCGTTGAGAAACCCTTGGTCGTTCTGGTAGCGCACATTGGCGAGGAAGTTGATCTTGCCCTTCCAGACCGGGCCTTCGACCTGGGCTTTGTAGTCCTGGATGCGGCTGACATCGCCGGCTTTAAGGCCGACATAGACGCCGTCGGATTTGGGCAGATAGTTGCCGAGGTTGGCGCTGATCGAGCCATGGAACTGGTCGGCTCCATCCTTGGTGACCATATTGACGATACCGCTCATCGCCTTGCCGTACTCGGCATTGAAGGTGCCGGTGATGACCTCGAGATCCTGCACCACCTCTTTTTCCAGCTGGATGGTGCTGCCCTCGCCGTAGAGAGTTTCGTCGACCTGCATGCCGTCGATGAGATAAGAGACCTCATTGGAACGGCCGCCGCGGAAGTGCCCGCCGACGACGCCGGCCTGGAGTTCGATGACCTGAGAGACCTCCTGGACGGGCATCATCTGGATCTGATCAGAGGAGACGTTTTTAATCGAGCTGGTCTGGTCCTTTTTGATCGAAATTTTGGAGGCGGTGACTACCACCTCCTGTCCCTGGATCACCGTATCGCGCAGGCGGATGGGGACGTCGAAAGTGCGGTTGGTGGAGACCTGGGCCTCGACGCGGGCCGATTCGTAGCCCACCATACGGACGAGCATGGTGTATTTGCCCGGAGTCACATTGATAATGTAGAAATCGCCGTTGAAATCGCTGACAGCGCCGAGGTTGGTGCCTTCGAGGATGATGTTGGCGCCGTAGAGGGGCTCACCCTTGGCCGCGTCGGTGACCCGTCCGGTGATCTTGCCGGTGGTCTGCGCCCAGGCGGTAGTGGTGATGAGCAGAAAGAGCAGGAGCAGGGAGGATTTGCGGAAACCCATGACCTTACCTCACATTCAGGTGAACAAGGAGTGGGAACTGGATTTTATCGCATATGCGGAGCGTCGTCCGGGCGGGATGAAGCTCCGGCGGGGCCGTGGTGATTACGGATGGAGCGGTGCGGGCGGCCCCTGTTGTGTGCGGCAGCCGGGTGAAGAGTCACCGGCTCAGTTGCACTTTGTTTTTTTTGTATAAAAACTTACTGGCGTTAAGCTAAGGATAATTTCAGGAAAAATCAACAGGAAAATCGCCTATTTTGCGCGGTTGGATAGGGGGACAAAAAAAACCGCCCCACCCCGGCAGCCGGGATGGGGCGGAAAAATCCGTATCAATAGGGCCGGTGAAGGCCTGTCGGCCTCATTTGAGCAGAATCATGTTGCCGTGCTGGACCCAGTCGGGGGTGATGATGCGGAAGAAATAGTTGCCCGAGGGCAGATCCTTGGCGTCAAAACGGACAAAATGGCGCCCCGCCTCCTGCCGCCCCGAGGCGAGCTGGACGATCTTCTGGCCGGCCAGATTGAGAATATCGATCGCGACCAGCGTCGATTTCTTCAGCGAGTACTCGATCGTCGTCGAGGGATTGAAAGGATTGGGATAGTTGAAGGCGATCTCCATGATGTCGATCTGGGGCACTTTCGGCTGCGCCACCTCCACCGTCCGCTGCTGGGCGAAGAGCCATCTGGCCAGCTGCGGGAGGGCATAGGACTCCTGCCAGACCGCATGCCCCTTGCCGACATATTCGGTGTAGAGAAGCGGGGCGTTATAGGCGACCTTTTCGGTGAGCACGCTGTCAGCCATGCGCGCGGCGGCACCTGAGCGGTAATCGAATTCCGTAAAGACGCAAGCGCGGTCGGAGTGGAGCAGCGCCGCGATCATTTCACGTGAGCCGCTGACCGGGACCGTCTGATCCTCCTTGCCGTGAAAGACCCAGAGCGGCATATTGCGCAGCGATGCAGCCATGCAGGTATCCGCCCCGCCGCTCATGGGAACCGCCGCAGCGAACCGGTTTGGAAAACGGGTGATGAGATCCCAGGTGGCATAGCCGCCCATGGAGAGGCCGGTGACGTAAAGACGGTCCGTGTTGATGGCATATTCACTCGACAGGGAATCGAGCAGATCGGTGACGGTTCTCAACTCATTGCTGATGCCAACGTTGGCCAGGCTGTAGCTCCCCTTGCTCCAGTCGGTGTTGACCCACTGCCGCTCGGGGGGACACTGCGGCACAACGATGAAACAGGGGTGCTTGGCCTGCAGGGCGCTGTCAGCCCAGACAGTGCCCAGACGGTGGGCCTTGAGGGGCGCCTCGTTATCCAGACCACGTTCACCCGCGCCATGCAAAGCGAGGATGAGCGGATAGGTCCGGCTCGGGTCGTATTTCGCCGGCACGAATAACCGGTAGGGCAGGGTTGTGGCTTTGTATTTGTGGGAACGCTTGAGGAATTTCGCCGCCAACACAGCATCACTTTGGGAAAAAAGAACAGAAGCACTACAGAAAAACCCCACCACCAAAGCCACCCCTAGACGTCTGAATCGTACCATCAATCTTCCTTCAGTGTGTCATCCCGAGAATCTGCAGCAGAAAACGAGCAGCCTGGCTGAAGAGTTAAAAACTGGTCCACTGCATGCGCCGTGTCGAGGACCCTGGGCACGCCCAGAGCGATTCGAACGCTCGACCTACGGATTAGAAGTCCGTTGCTCTATCCAGCTGAGCTATGGGCGCATGTAAACTGCCTACAATTTAGCCATTTCAGGCCAACAAGACAAGCTTTTTTTTACTCTTTCGGCAAATATAGATCTATTTTATGCAGTGAATCACAACAGGTAGAATTTGGCCTCTGGTGTGCAATAAATGGACACTATTTTTATTGCAGCAGCAGGAGGGTGCGCGTGCGCGCCACGCCCCCGGTCTCTAGCCGGCAAAGATAGAGCCCGCTGGCGTGACCGGCCCCGTCCCAGGTGAGGGTGTGGGCTCCCGCCGGCCAGCGCCCTTCGGCGAGAACAGCGACCTCCCTCCCGGTCACGGAGAAGAGGCGCAGCGAAACCAGGCTGGATCGCGGCAGGGTGAAACGGATGGTTGTGGAGTGGTTGAAGGGATTGGGATAGTTCTGCAGGAGTGCAGGCTCCTGCGGCTGCGCTCCCTCCGCCCCACCCTCCACGGAGGCGAGGCGCCAGAGATGGTTATTGATCCAGAGGGTGCGTCCGCGGATCCACGATTTGAGGGCGGCGATCTCCGCCTCATAGGAATGGCCGGCTGAGGGCTCGGGCCAGCGTTTGACATCCCGGTACCTGGCTTCGGCGAGGGTATCGGCGATCTGGTCGATGCGCCGGTCAAGATTCTCGGGCAGCAGGATGGCCCGGCTCAGCTCGGCCCAGCGCGTCTTCACGCTGGTGGCGAAATAGGGATCATGGCCCAGGAAATTCCACCAGAAGGGGACTTTGGGCCAATCGCCGGGATGGTAGGTATCGTGGTCGATCTCCCACTCATCCACCCGGCCGGCGTACTCGGGGTACCAGGCCTTGCCGAAGGTGAGGTTGAAATCCTAGATCGGCCCGGCGATGAGCTTGCCCCCTTTGCTGTCGCGGTCTTTGTGCATGAAAAAGCTGATGCGGTAGGCGTCGATGTTTTTACAGAATTCATTGAGGATGAAGTGGTCAACGAAGGAGGCGACGTCGATGTAGCGGGGATAGCCGAACGTGGTATCGCCGCGGTTGGGCATGAGCATAACCGACTCAAAGACGTTCATCACCCCCCTCAGATAGTTCTTCTGGGCGGCGACCAGATCGTCCGCCTTGGGATCGTGATATTGATAGTACAGCCCTTGCATGGAGACCCACCCGGCCGTCTGCTCACCCTCCTCCTTGTCGAATTTCCAGATATAGCCGCCGGTGACCGCGTCTCCGCTCACATCACCGCTCTCCAGCTCTGTGACATTGACCCGGTTCTTGTCCTGCTTGATCTTTTCCATGAAGAGATAGACGCCGCGATAGTTGTTGTTGAGCACCAGCTCGCAGTACTTGACGCGGGGGGCGTAACGGCCGATCTCGTTGGAGATGCGGTAAGCGAGAGTATTGCGCATCAGCGACTGGTCGTCGTACGAGGCGTAGAGGATCCAGTCATTCTCCTTCGGCATGCCGAGCAGGGAGACGTTGCGGTTGTCGCCGGAAGAGGTGACCGTCTCGAGGCGGTAGCCCTTCTTGGGATAGGCCATGGAGGAGCTGCCGCGCAGCTCGATATCGATCAGGCCGTCATAGTTGTTGGGGGGATCGGTGATGGCGTTGCGTTTGCCCTGACCGTTGTAGATGATCTTCATGGTGGCGCGGATGCGGACCAGGTCGACGATCTCCCTCCCGCCGGTATCGATGATGAGGATGGGCAGATTGGAATCCCGCAGCACCACTCCCGTGGTCTGGGCCGCCAGGGGGTGCAGACCGGCCAGTAAAAAAAAGAGCAGGAGAGCCCGTTGCAGCCTTCGCCCCGACAATAGGCCGGCCCCGGCGGGCAGGGCTCTGTTGATCTCGAATCGCGGCATGATCTGTTCCTGAAATTGGGGCACTGCGCCCCGGGTGATATGAATACCGGCCGCACTGACGATGTTCTCGCTGGAGGGCGGCCTGGTGCGGCCGGCAGGGGGAGGTTTAGAGGGTTCGCGAAGAGTCCCGGACGATCAGCTCCGTCTCGAGCAGAACCCGCTCCTGCGGCAGCAGGACCGGGGATTCGATATTGCGGATAAGGATCTCCGCGGCGCGTCGGCCGATCTCCTTTTGCGGCGCGCGGATTGTCGTCAACGGCACCGGATAGAGCTGGGCGTAATCGATGTCATCGTTGCCGATGACCGAGATATCATCAGGCACACGGATATTGAGCTCGCGCAGGGCCGACATCACCGCCAGCGCCTGCTGGTCATTGAAGCAGAGTATCGCGGTAGGATAGTCCGCCCTCGCCAGGCTTTTGAACCAGGTGAGGGTATTGCGATAGCTCTCCTCATGCCGCGAACCGATCGAAATGATCATCTCCCCGGTGAAAGCGAGCGTGCTCTCGCTGAAAGCATAGCGGAAACCCTCAATGCGTTCCTGGGTATGGGAGGATTGCGGGGGGCCGGCAAAATGTACAATGCGGCGGTGACCGCCATCAATGAGGTATTTGACCGCCTGACGAATGGCCTTGAGGTTATCGATGACCACCGCATTGGCCTGAATGCCCTTGACCTCCTCGAGCAGGACAAAGGGGTAGTTGATCATTTTCAGCTTGAAAAGATGTTCGATCTCCGCCTGGCCCTCGACAATCGGGGCAATGATGGCGCCCTTGATATCCTTGGTCGAGAAAAGATGGGTGAACTTTTTTTCGCACTCGTGGTCGTTTTCCGAACTGGTGACGATGACCTGATAACCCCGCTGGATGGCATATTCACGCACGCCGGTGGCGATCGAGGTATAGAAAGGATAGTTCAAATCCTTGATGATGATGCCGATGGAACGGTCTTCGCTGCCGTTTTTCAGGTTCCGGGCCATGCCGCGCGGGCGGAAATTAAGTTCCTTCATGACATCGAGAATGCGTTCGCGCGTATGCGGCTTGACGGAATTCTTGCCGTTGAGTACAGCCGAGACCGTGCCCTTGGAAACCCCGGCCTTGAGGGCAACATCCTCTATGGTTATTCTTTTCATATCATCCCCGGCCTCTGCGGCCGCATGACTCAATCCCAGGAATTGAAACGGTTCGATTTTTATTGATGAATATAATTTTTTTAAAGTGTAAAAACAACTACTTTCTTCCCTGTTTTCAGGAATATTACACCCCGGGCATGGCCGGGGTACTGCCCGCACAGCGGGTTGTTTTTTGCTTGACTTTTTTGCCCCTCATCCCTATATTTGAATCGGTTCAAATTATTTAACACTCTTTTTGCGAGGCGTTGATGAAAAAGACGAGTCGTTCCACTCCGCTTCTTTGCCTGCTCTGCCTCGCCCTCCTCCTCTCCTGCCGCCATCCACTGCCCCGTCAGGGCGCCGGGGCTACCGGCCTCTACCCGAATCTTCTCTCCGGTCTGCTCGGCATCGAGCAGAACCTCGTCCAGGAGCGAATCGAAAACGCTTTTCAGCAGCTCTTTTACGGCGACGACAGCACCCAGCGCATCTGCTATCCGGCCGGTCCCGATATGGCCTATATTGAGGATATCCTCCACAACGATGTGCGCACCGAGGGCATCTCCTACGGCATGATGATCGCCGTGCAGCTGGACAAGAAGGCCGAGTTCGACCGCCTCTGGAGATGGGCCAAAACCTTTATGCAGCACCAGGAGGGGCCGAGCAAGGGCTTTTTCGCCTGGCACTGCACGCCGGAAGGCGAAAAGCTCAGCGTCAGCGCCGCCTCCGACGGCGAGGAGTGGATCGTCACCGCCCTTTTCTTCGCCTCCCACCGCTGGGGCGACGGCCCCGGCATTCTCAACTACCGGGCTGAAGCCCAGGCCATCCTCGACGCCATGCTCAGCAAGGAGCCCGAGTCCAGCCTCCAGGCGGTCATCACCAACATGTTCAGCCGTGAGCATAAACAGGTGGTCTTTGTGCCCAACGGGGAGGCCGATGGCTTTACCGATCCCTCCTATCATCTGCCCCACTATTACGAGCTCTGGGCGCGCTGGGCGGACAAGGAGAACGAATTCTGGCGCGAAGCTGCAATCATCAGCCGCGCATTTCTCAAAAAAGCGGCCCATCCCGGGACCGGCCTCACCCCCGACTATGCGAACTTTGACGGCACCGCCACCGACGCCCCCTGGGGTGGCGGCCATGACGCCTTCCGCTTCGACGCCTGGCGCACGGCGATGAATGTCGCCGTCGACTGGATCTGGTTTGCCCGCGATGAATGGGCCATCGAACAGTCCAACCGCCTGCTCGACTTCTTCCACTCCGAGGGGCTGGAGCGCTACGCCAACCAGTATACCCTCGACGGCAAGCCGCTCTCCGCCGAGCGCAGCCCCGGCCTGATCGCCATGAACAGCGTCGCCGCGCTGGCGGCGACCACCCCCCTGCGCACTGAATTTGTCCGGGCGGTCTGGGAGCAGCCGGTTCCCGACGGGCCCGGCCGCTACTATGATGGATTGCTCCATATGCTGGCCCTGCTCCAGCTCAGCGGCAATTTCCGGATCTACGCGCCCTGAGACCGCCGGCCGGAACCGGACCGGCCGCTCTCCCGCTTGAGAGGCGCAGGTGCCGCGCATGCTTGAAAAACATACTATCCTCGAGGCCGTCATGATCTTCTCCCCCGCCAAAATCCGTACCTGCCTGATCCTTGCGCTGGCTGCGCTCCTGCCGGCCGGGCTATCGACCGCTGCCGCCACTTATGTCACCGAGACGCCTCAGCCCGGCTCTTTCGTCCTCGCCGAACCGGGCCGCAGCGCTTTCCTGGTGGCGAGCAGCCGGGAGTATCCCGGCGTGCTGCGCGTGGCCGGCCATCTGCAGAAGGATCTGGCCCGGGTGACCGGAACCGCTCCGGAGCTTTTACTCGATGCTCCGCCGGCGGCCGGGGATATCATCCTCATCGGAACGCTCGGCGTCAGCCCCCTGATCGACCGGCTGGCCTCCGAAGGAAAGCTGGACACGGCGGGCCTGGCGGGCCGATGGGAATGTTTTGCCACCCAGATCATTGAAAATCCCCTGCCCGGGGTCCCGCGCGCCCTCGTCATCGCCGGCAGCGATAAACGCGGCACCATCTACGGCCTGTTCGATCTCTCCAGCCAGATCGGGGTTTCGGCCTGGCATTTCTGGAGCGACGTCCCGCCCCCGCAGCAGCAGAAACTCTATGTCTCGCCCGGCCGCCACACCCTGGGCGAGCCCAAAGTCAAATACCGCGGCATCTTCATCAACGACGAAGCCCCCGCCCTCTCGGGCTGGGCTTTTGCCAAATTCGGCGGTTTCAATGCCCGCATGTACGAGCACGTCTTCGAACTGATCCTGCGCATGAAGGGCAACTATCTCTGGCCGGCGATGTGGGGCCGGATGTTCTACGTCGAGGATACCCTCAATCCCAAGCTGGCCGATGAATACGGCATCGTCATCGCCACCTCGCACCATGAACCGATGATGCGCGCCCACGAGGAGTGGGCCCGATTCGGCCGGGGAAAATGGAGCTATGAGTCCAATGAAGAGACCCTGATAAATTTCTGGCGGGAAGGGATCGAACGCATGGGGGCGTATGAGAGCGTCGTCACCATCGGCATGCGCGGCGACGGCGACGAACCCATGAGCGAAGAGGCCAATATCGCCCTGCTCGAACGCATCGTCAGAGACCAGCGCCAGATCATCGCCGAGGTGACCGGCCAACCGGCCGCAAAAACCCCGCAGGTCTGGGCCCTCTACAAGGAGGTGCAGGAGTATTATGACAAGGGGATGCGGGTTCCCGATGATGTCACCCTCCTCCTCTGCGATGACAACTGGGGCAACATCCGCAAGCTGCCGCGGCCGGGCGAAGCCCCGCGCAGCGGCGGCTACGGCATCTATTACCATTTCGACTATGTCGGCGGCCCGCGCAACTACAAGTGGCTCAACACCAATCAGGTCGCGCGTACCTGGGAACAGATGCACCTCGCCTACGAAATGGGCGCGCGGCGGATCTGGATCGTCAATGTCGGCGATATCAAACCGATGGAACTGCCGACCGAATTCTTTCTCGACTATGCGTGGAACCCCGAAGCCTGGCCGGCCGAGCGCATTCCCGAATACACCCGGCAGTGGGCTGCGCGGCAGTTCGGCGCCGGGCAGGCCGCCGAAATCGCCGGCCTGCTCGAAGGCTATACCCGCTTCAACAGCCGGCGAAAGCCCGAGCTGCTCGAGCCCGTCACCTTCAGCCTCAACAATTATGGCGAGTGGGAGAAGGTGGTCTCCGGCTATAAAGGGCTGGCGGAGAGAGCGCAGCGCCTCAATGATCTCCTCCCGCCGGCGCAGCGTGACGCCTTTTACCAGCTCGTCCTCCACCCCGTCACCGCCTGCGCCAACCTCTACGAGCTCTATCACACGGTGGCTGTAAACCGGGTTTATGCCAGCCAGGGCCGCGCCGCGACCAACACCCTGGCCGAAAGAGCAGAAGCGCTTTTTGCACGGGATGCCGAGATCAGCGCTTACTACAACCACGAGCTGGCCGGGGGCAAATGGAGCCATATGATGGACCAGACCCACATCGGCTACACCTACTGGCAGCAGCCGGACTCGAACGCGATGCCGGAGGTGAAGCGGAGGAGTGTGCCGGCCGCCGCCGAAATGGGTGTGGCGATCGAAGGTTCCTCCCAGTGGTGGCCCGATTCACAGGGCGAAGCTGTGCTCCCCGAACTCGACCCCTTCATCAAACAGTCGACCCATATCGAGCTCTTCAACCGGGGGCAAACCCCCTTCAACTACGCCATCCAGCCGGGCAGGAAGTGGCTGCGTCTGAGTGATGAGCGCTCGTTCATCGAGGATGAAAAACGCATCGCCGTCACAGTGGCGTGGGATCAGGTGCCCGCCGGGCACCACCGGGTCCCCCTCACCATCAGCGGCCCCGGTGGCCGCATAGTGGTGGTCACGGTACCGCTGTTCAAACCCGCTGAGCCGGAGCCCATGCTCGCCGGGCGCTTTCTCGAGTCCGGCGGCGCAGTCGCCATCGAGGCGGAGCACTACACCCGTGCTCTGAACAGCGGGACGATCCATTGGCAGAACATCCCCGAACTGGGCCGCACCCTCTCCGGGATGACTCCGTTTCCGGTCACCGCGCCGGCGGCAGCGCCGGGCGGGGAGAGCCCGCGCCTGGAGTATCTGCTCCATCTCTTCAGCAGTGGCAAAGTGACTGTCAAGGCCATGCTCTCGCCGACGCTCGATTATCACCACGCCGGGGGGCTGCGCTTCGCCGTCTCCTTCAATGACGAGACCCCGCAGATCGTCGATATGCACAAGGGCATGGATTGGGAGAAATGGGTGGGCGACAACATCGTGGTCAAATCCACGACCCATACCATCGCCAGAGCGGGGCTGCAGGTGCTCAAGTTCTGGGCGGTCGATCCGGGGGTGGTGCTGCAGCGGCTGGTGGTCGAAACCGGCGAAGCCAGGGCCTCCTATCTGGGGCCGCCCGAGACCTTTGCGCGCAGAGAACTCACCGCTGTGCACAATCCGATCCTCAGCGGTTTTTATCCCGATCCGAGCATCTGCCGGGTCGGTGAATATTATTATCTGGTCACCTCCTCTTTCGCCTATTTTCCCGGCATTCCGATCTTCAAAAGCCGGGACCTGGTCAACTGGCAGCAGATCGGCCATGTCCTGGATCGTCCGGAGCAGCTCGACCTTGAAGGGCACGGAGTCTCGCGCGGGCTCTTCGCACCGGCCATTCGTCATCATGACGGCCGCTTTTATGTGGTCTGCACACTGGTCGACCGCGGCGGCAATTTCGTCGTCACCGCCCCCGCGGCGGAGGGTCCCTGGAGCAATCCGGTCTGGCTGCCGGAGGTGGACGGGATCGATCCCTCTCTCTTCTTCGACGAGGACGGGCAAGCCTGGCTCGTCTACAACAGCATTGCGCCGCAGGGCAAGCCCCTTTATGACGGCCATCGCACCATCCGCCTGCGCGCCTTCGACTGCGGCAAGCTGCAGGTCACCGGCGAGGAAAAGATCCTCGTCAATGGCGGGGTCGACCTGAGCCAAAAACCGGTCTGGATCGAGGCTCCGCACCTCTTCCGCAGGGAGGGTTGGTACTATCTCATCGCCGCCGAAGGGGGCACGGCCGAGAACCACTCCGTGGTGGTATTCCGCAGCCGGCAAATCGACGGTCCCTATCTGCCGTGGCAGAAAAATCCGATTCTGACCCAGCGTCATCTCGATCCGGGCCGGCCCTCGCCGGTCACCAGCACCGGCCATGCCGATTTTGTCGAGACGCCGGCGGGCGATTGGTGGGCCGTTTTTCTCGGCTGCCGGCCCTATCCTCCGGTGGAGCAGAATTATTACAATACCGGGCGTGAGACCTTCCTGGCGCCGGTGCGCTGGAGCGAGGGCTGGCCGGTTATCAACCCGGACCATGATCTGATCCAGCCGACTTATCCCGCCCCCCTGCCCGTTTCGCCGGCCTGGTCTCCCTTCTCCGCGAGCGGCCATTTCCCCCTGCGCGACGAGTTCGACGCTGCTTTTCTCGCCCCCACCTGGCAGCTGCTGCGCACCCCGCAGCAGCCCTGGTATGCCCTGGGCGGCGGCACCCTGCTGATGCGCCTCCAGCCTGAGACCCTGTCGGGAACAGGCCATCCCGCTTTTCTCGGCCACCGCCAGCAGCACGCCCACTGCACCGCCTCGACCGCCCTGACCTTCGAACCCCGAGGAGAAAATGAAAAGGCGGGGCTGACTGTCTTTCAGAACGAGAGCCATTATTACTTCCTCTGTCTTTCCATGGAGAAGGACAAACCGGCCCTCCAGCTCTGGAAGTCCACCGGTTCGAAAACCCCGGAACGCTCGCTGCTCCTGCTCAAATCG
>Ga0116144_10005113_pt1 | contig 12078 bp, 11 predicted proteins | sample AD_UKC035_MetaG_FD_89746 | JGI IMG/M metagenome (GOLD analysis project Ga0116144, IMG submission 89746) | Active sludge microbial communities of municipal wastewater-treating anaerobic digesters from USA - AD_UKC035_MetaG | ecosystem: Engineered > Bioreactor > Anaerobic > Digestate | place: USA... | reverse complement strand
GTTACCGCCGAACGTGCTCGTCCCGTCATACGCGATGCGGAACCGCTCTGTGCCAGCGCCGGTGTAGAAAACATGGTCGCCAGTGCTGACGTTGCCTGCGTAATACCGCGCTTGGCCTCCGATTGTCGTGTATTCGTTGCCATACGATCGGAATGACGAGCCTCGGTCATAAGCGCCGTTTCCGTGCCCAACTAAGATGCTGCCATTATCAGCCCCGTCGCTCGTCGATTGCATGATGCCGTAGTTGCCGCTGAATTTCAGGTCCCCCGTCATCGCCCGGCTGCCGTCCAGGCGCAGGAGGAGGGCGTCGGAGGCGTTGAACGCGCTGGCGTGGAAGCCGTCGAGGAGATCGGCGTTGAGGTTTGTATTGAGCGTGCCGTTGCTGCGCGGAATGTTGCCAGAGGCGTTGCCGACGCTCAGCCCCGCAACGGTCCCGGCGTTGACGATCGCGTCGTCCTTGATCGCCCGGAAGTTCTCCCGGACGAGCGCCGGAACGTCGGCTACGTATTCGTTGTCGGCTGGCTTTGCCGCGTTGTAGGCGCCGAACGATGTCGCCACGGTGGCCATCAGCACCCCGAGAAGGAACATTCTAAATCTACCGATACAATTCATGGTCAATACCCCCTGACTCTGATATCCGCCGTGCCGCTGACGTAGGCACCCGTGATGAAATTCCGAATCTTGAGCGTGCATTTCTCCGTGGTCTTTGAAACAAGCACCCCGTGCGTGTTGTCACCGAGCGATGTCACGGCTACGGACGGGATGACGTGATACGTGTGGCCGAAATTCAGCTCTGTGCCAGCCGCTGCAATCGAGTGATCCCGGAAGATCAGCTCCTTGTCGGGAACGTCGATCGAGATCGTGAACAGCGTGACTTCCGGGGTCTTCGCCACGTCGGTAGTGGTCAGAACCGCCCGGAACGCAACGTATCGGAACGTCTGCGTGGCCGGGGCGAACACCAACCAATCCGTCCAGGTCGTGCCGTTCAGGCTGGTCCGGAACTCCAGCCGTGCGGCTTGGCCCGAGCCGTAGAGCGCCAGGACGAACCAATCCACGGCGATGTGCGCGGTGATGATCTCGCCCATGTCCTTTGTGACGCAGGTATACGTTCCGCTCGTCTGGCCGGTGGCGAGCTTCAATACGTTGGCCGATCCGGCGGCATCCATGCGGAGCGTTGGCCAGTCGGACATCCGGCCGCCTAGCGTGGCCATGGTATATTGGCTGCTACCGAATGCCGTGTTACTGTGCGTGCCGCTCTGCAAGACCAGCTCGTCGAAGCTCTGGATGACGTTCCGGGGCGTGAGGTTTGAGACTGTCACCGTCGCGCTTGCGTCGTTCGCGCTCTCGTATCCTGCCCGGTTGATCGCTTTGATGCGGAGCGTGTAATCCCGCTCGGCAGACACCGGAACCTCGACCTGGCTCTTGCTCGGGTCGGCTTCCGCGAACAGCGCACCCAACGCATACGCCGGGCCTTCGACGATCCGGTATCCGAGGAGATCCTGATCGGCAACCCGCGTCCACGAGACAAGGATGTTGTCGCCGTTCTGGAGCGCCTGGAATCCTGTCACGTCGCTCGGGGTCAGGTTGATATCGGCGATGATTGTTGCATCGTTTTCGGAATAGAACCCGGCTCTGTTGATGGCCTTCACGCGGATCGTCGTCGGGCCTTCGCTCGAAAGCGTAACCGTCGTGTAGGGATCCGCGATCTTGTCGCCGACAACAGTAGCCGTGGCCCAGCTCGAGCCGCCCATCCGGACCTCATAGCGCTTCACGTCCTTCTCGCTCGATGGCGTCCACGAGACGTTCAGCCGTGTTCTGTTGGCCGGGTCTTGGGTGGCGGTCAGGCCGGTGACGGTGTTCGGTTCGACGGAAAGCTCGATGGTGAGCGTGGCCTCGGCAGAATAATATCCGGCGCGATTGATAGCCTTCAGCCGGAACACGAACGTCCCGCTTGCCGGCAGGGTGTAACTCGTGATCGGGTCGGCCAGCTTGTCGCCGATCACCGACGCCGTCTCCCAGCTCGAGCCACCGACGCGCAGTTCGTAGCGCTTCACGTCGAGATCCGTCGAAGGCGTCCAGGTGATGATGGCGATGCCGCGGTTCTGCTCGTCGTAAGCAGCAGACAACCCGGACGGAGTGGACGGCGCGACGGACAGGCTGAACGAGGCCGTCGTCTCGGTGCTGGCGTTGCCGAGCGTGTCGAACGACTTGGCCCGGATGGTGTATGTCCCGGCTCCAGGAATGGACCACGCATATCTGGGCGTGGTGAGATGCGCCGCGATCAGGGTCGCATCGGCCCAGCCCGTGCCACCGACGCGCAGCTCGTAATCCCGGAGGTCGAGATCCGTAACCGCGCCCCAAGTGAGATTCAAGATGGCCTTGTTCTGTGGATCCTGGGTTCCAGTGATCGCCCCCGGGGCCGACGGAGGAGCCGATTTCCCGACGACGGTGAGAGCGCTCGAAACGACCGGAGCCCCGGAAATGCCCCAGCGGTTGAACGCTTCGATCTTGACCTTGATCGTATCGTTGCGCTCCGTCTCCAGCGCTTTGATGATGGTCGACGCCGCCGGCGATGTTCCGGCGGAATGCCACACGCCGTCCCCGTTCACCTCGTAACTGATCGTGTATCCGCTGATATACTGATACGCGCTTGCAGCAATGCCGGTCCACGAGACACCCACGTCGGTCAGCCACGTCCCGTCTGGTAGCTGGTAGGTGTTTTCGGCGAGCGTGAGTCCGGATACCGTTGGGATCGAAAGCGCCGTCACCGTGTATGATCCGCTCACGGTGGCCAGCTCGTTGCCGAGAGCGTCCAGGCCGATCACGCCGACGGAATAGGTCTTGTCTTTCGTGACCTGGTGGGAATACGACGACTGAGAGATGCCGACCCGGCCAACGGCCCGGCCATCGATCATCACCACGGCGCCGCCATACGATCCGCGCGGAGACGACCACGAGATATCGAGGAACGCATGCCCGGCGAGGTCGAACCTGAAGCCGATCACGAGCCCGGAAATGGTCGGCAGCGGAACGGTGTAGTCCACCTCCGGCACCGTGGCCGTCTCGTCGTAGACCTCGGGGTAATACTCGGTCGCGTCGATCCGGACGCGGAGATCCCCGGAACGTGCGATCTTCGTGACGCGGAACGGCTTCGTGGCTAGATCCACGGCGCCGAAAGCGTAGAGGTCATACGCCACCGGCTGAGTCGACCAGGCCGTCGTCAGGGTGAGCGTCGCGGTGTCGGTATCGACGAGCACGGCCGAGACGGTCTTGTCGACGATCGTTCCGTCACCGAGCCGGACTTTCACGGAATACGTCGTTCCTGGGCTCATGTGGACGGCCTTGTCGAGCGTGATCGAGTTCGCCGTTGCGCTCACGACGCGCCCGCCGTTGCCCCACCTCGGAACATCGTGCTGGACCAGAACCACGTCGCCAACCTGACAGGCCAGCGCGTCGATATCGGCCTGGAAGGAAATGGAGCGCTTGATATACTTGTTCAGCCGGAGCCGATACAGCCCCTCGCGATACGCCCGGCGGTAATCCGTGATCCCCGGGAGCGTCACCTGAGTCGGGCTGTTCACGGCCGCCGTTCCGTCGTAATCGTCGCCGTAGACCATCACGACATCACGCTGGTAGTCCTTGTCCGCGTTGTTGAACGAAATCTCGATGGCATTCGCTCGGTCACGGCTGGTAAGATATTCGCCGTTGAGCGAGTCCTCGAGGATGTTCCCGACCGTGAACATCTGCACCGGGGTCGACACCTGGCCATCGAACACGCACGAGAACTGCGTGCCGCGAAGCACGACCATCCCGCGGCCGATCTGCGCCACCTTCTGGAGCTGGTCCCAGAGAGACGCCGCAGCGTCGAGATGGATGTTGGCCTCGCACCGCTTCAGCCCGTCAACAACCTCGTCACAATACGCCGCCCATGCCTCGAACGCGGAGTAATCGATCCGTGCATGCGGATCCCCGCGAACGACGTATGAACTGGTGGAGGTGCGCGGATCCTCGAGGTATCGCGCCCGGTGGATCAGGTCGTAGCAGATCCATGCGGGGTTCGTGGCCGCCTTCGTCGTGTAGCCGCTGCCGGGCACGTAGACGTTCACCGTCGATCTCGTTTGCAGCCAGGATATCGAGGGCATGCCTCCCGAGAGTTTGTCGGTGGCCATTGCGCGGATGCCTACGAGCACCTTCCCCGGACGCTTGAAATCGTCGTAGATGATGTGTGAGAGCGAGTTCCATACGGCCTGATTGATGAAGCGCGAGCCGGTCCCGTGAACGCTGTTGACCTTGGCCCGGACCTCATACTGCCCCTGCGTCAGGCCGTCCTTGCGGAACGTGCGCCGCACGGCCCCATTCTTCTTGTCCCTGATCTCCTGCGCCGCAAGCCAGCTCGTCCACGTCGGCGCTCCGACGAGGCGGTAATCGGCGTCGATCTTGACCCAGCTCTCGGACGGGCTTCCGTCGTCGTTCACGTAACAGAGCCCAGACGGAAACGCTATCGAGATTTCAAGGCCCGATCCGCCGTCGCCCTCGGTCTGGTATTCCGCGTATCCGTCGTCGGAAAGCTCGATCGAGAAAACCTGATCCGCGAACGAATCGCCAAAGAACGAGATCGGCGTCTGCGTGTTCGTGCCGGTTCGCGTCTCGATCTCGACAGCAACGGCCTTCTGGACATACGATAGGCGCTTATATTGAAACGCGTAGGTGGTCGCATCTGCCGAGGTGAGCGTGATGCGCGTCTGGTAGATGGCGCCGGTCAGGCCGTCTATGCGATACGTGCGGGAAAACGCCTGATAGCTGCGCTGCGTGACGGTCTCGGTTTTCCAGACGACCCAGGCGCCACCGGACGGCTGATACTCGATCTTGATGCCGACGCTGCCGCCCCAGAATGTTCCGTTCTTGAGCATCCCATTCGGCCAATAGAGCTCGATATCGAGAGCCGTTGCAGCGACGGGGGTTGATGCCAGGGCAGTTTCTCCAACGGCGTCAAGCGTGATGCCGGGGGTCGTGTCGAAAAGCTCGTCGTCGTCTGCGATGCCGCCGAAGTTCTCGGACGGATTGTTGTTGATCTTGATGTCCGAAACGCTGTCAACCGGCCCCTCGCCACCGCAGAGCAGGACGTTGAGATACTGCTTTTTCCCGTCGCTCGTGACGTGCTGGTTGAGGATCTGGCCCGTGATTCTAACCGTGCCGTAGGTGTTCGGCACCGTGCCGCCCTGCCTGGAAATCGGCTGCATGTCGCCCCACGAATGGCCATTCTCCCAAGCGCTGGAGCTGGTGTCGGGCATGTCGACGCGCGCGGCCTTGGCGCTCATGCCGCCCATCAGGGAGCCGCCAAGGTAGAGGAGCGCCCCGGCCATCAGCCAGGATGTCGCCCCTCCCGCGAACAGCCCGCCGGCAAGCAGCCCGCCGCCGCCGAACGTCACAACGGTCAAGGCGATGGCCGCGATGGTGGCGAGAGGGTTCTTCCCACCGCCGTCGCCCTTGCTGATCACCGGGCAGATGGCGAGGAAATCACCGGCCCGCGGTATCGTCGTCGCGATCTCGTCAGCGTTCAGGATGCGCCCGTTCAGCCCCGCCACGACCGCGAGGTCGGACGGGAGATACGACGCAACGGCCCGCCCCTCGACGGGAAGCGGCGTGATCTCACGTTCCGCAGGCCGGAATGGATTGCGGACGGTGACGAGATTGAACAGCTCAGGCCGGGAGATAGAAGCCATCGATCCTCCGCGCCCACGATGGGCTCATGATTCGATCGATGCAGACGCCCACCCGCTCCCGCGTGTGGATGAACTGACCGAAGCCGATATAGACCCCGCAATGGTTGCAGCAGGTCACGGAGTTGAACCGCATGACGATCACGGACGGGTTCTCTGGCTGGATCAGCCGACGCCAGACCGGTTTCTGCCGCTCGATCTCAGCACCAACCAGGTCGAACGCCAGAGCCGGAATGGCGAAATCCGGGAGCGTGATCCCGTGCCGCCGGAAGACTTCGAGAGCCAGGCCCCAGCAGTCGAGGCCGGTCTTCGGATCCCGGCCGCCGTCGAGGAACGGCACGCCGATCAGATCGTCGAAATCAGGCTGATGCATAGAAGCCTCCGAGCGGGATCCCAGGCTCCCCGCCGAAGCGGGTGGAGTTCGACCGCTGCCGGCATTGCGCAAGCGTTTTCGCGCACGTCGGATACGCCGCCTTCGTGGATGCCGGAATGCCGCACTCGATGCCGCCGTATTGGAACGGGCAGAAGTCCTTGAGGTATCGCCGCTCCGGAATGCGCCGCGTCAGCTTCGCATCACCGCCGAGCGTGAACGTGATCCAGTAGGCATCGTATTTGCAGCTCGTGCAGATGAAATCGAGTTCGAGTTCGGGCGTGGTGATGTCCAGGTGCTTCGAGTTGACCACCCGTAGAATCACCGGGAAGTCGACGCCGCCGCCGGCCTGCTCGATGTAATACTGAATCTCCTGGGTGACGTTGGAGACGCGAAGCGCCACGCTCGGGATTTCTCCCCGCCCGGACTCCTGCATCTCGTCCAGCTCGAACGGGAACGCAATCCAGGTGTTGCCGTCCCATGTCAGATTCTCGTTGTTGTTGCAGACGCGCACCGGATCCTGTCCGGGGATCTGGATCTCGACCAGCACCGGCCACGCGGAATCTCCGGCGACCTTGTTCTTTTCGAGGATGGCGGCTGCGGAAAGGTTCAGCACCGATCAGACCTCCTCGAGCGTGACGCCGACAGCCCACAGCCGGGGGTTGCCTGCGGAGGTCCACGCGATGATTTCGGCCTTGGGTTCGGATGCGAACCGAACCGTCTTCGATGCGCCGTCCGTCGGGCACGCCCAGGCGAACGAGACGCTGCCACCGATGGCCGTCCCGGTGTAGAACGTGCTGAACGTCTGGTAATCGGTGTGCGACATCGCCGGCCATTTCAGTTCCCACGTTCTAGGCACGCGGGTATACCTCGGCCGGGTCATGGTGTAACCGCCGTCAGACTTCGAACGGAGCGCCGGATCTGCGTATTTCTCGCTGATCGGAAGCGAAGGATTCGCGATGTTTGGCCAGTTCGCCATCTCGTCAGGCTCCCTTCAGCACGGTTCGAAGACCGTTCACGTCCCGGGCGAACGCATCGAGGAATAGATCGACGACGACCTCCTGGCCGTTCCGCGTCGTCTGCTGCCGCGCCTGCGCCGGGGTGCCGGTGTTGTTGTGGACGTTCAGCGTGACGCGGGTCTCGCCGCCAAGACCTCCGGCGCGATCGAGCGGAATGACCGCCTCCGGCCCGCCGCCTTCGCCGATCATGGCCAGCGTCGGGCGAGTGACCACGCCGCCGTTCGCCATGCCTGGAACGGCAACTCGTGCAAGCGCACGAGACAGCCCAGACAGCGCCGTGAGCCCGGCCGCCGCCGAAGCGGTAGACGCCCCGAACGTGGCCGCTGCAACCATCGCCGCCGCCGGCGCCCATGCCTTCGCCGTGAGCGCTGCCGACGCAACGGAAGATGCCGTCATGGCTTTTTCCAGCCCCTTCGACATCGTGGCCGCGAGCTGCCGCTGCACCATCCATTTCACGACCATCGTGATGAGCTGGAGCCCGAGATCCTTCATCGCCTGCGCTGCGCTCTTCGCCCCGGTGATGACGCCAGTCAGGGCGTCGGTCAGACCGGAGTAAAGCGTCTGGTATCCTTCGACGAGGTAGGAGAGACTGGAACGATTCGCCTCCTCGGAAAGCTGCCGATACAGGCTCATCGCCTCGCGTTGTGAGCTGAGGCTCTGGAGAAATGCGGTGTTCTTCTGGTTCAGATGCTGCATGTAGGCCTGAAGATCGGCGGCCCGGTAATCGTCCCAGAGCTGTTTTTCGAGAGCCTGGCCGGTGCGAATCTCCTCAAGCCGTTCGGCCATCTTGGAGGATTCGGCGCCCTCTTCTTCGATCTGCCGCCTGAACGCATCGCTTCTCTGCGCGGCCATTTCCGCTTCGCGCTGGTGTTGTTCGGCAAGGCGCTGCATCTGCTCTTCGCCTTCGCGCTCGGAAATATCCCGGCTCTTCGCGAGGTAGGTTTCTTTCAGCCGGAGAAGATCCTCGTGGTAGGTCTTGTTCGCACTCTTCGACTTGTTCAGCGCTTCGAGCTGCTTGTCATACCAATCGTTGAGGATCGTCTCCTCGTCCTTCGTCGCCTGCATCCATTCGGATCTGATGCTTTCCGATATGCTCTTCGCCTCGCTGGCGAGGTCACGGCCGGACTTCCCGCCGCCGGAAGCCGGAGACGGGATCGGGGCCGCAGAGCCGGCGGGCTTGTAGGTCGTGGCCGCCTGCCCCATGATGCGGGCGAGAGCGCCAACGGCCGGAATCACCTGGGAGATCTGCCCGATGATGCTCTGAAGCATCGTGCGCCAATCGCCGGAGGCCTGCACCATCCGCACGATCGCGGACGTGGTGCCGTCATACTGGCGACCAAGCACCCATACGGCCCGCTGCTGTTCCTCCAAGGCGGCCTTGACGTTGCCCCTGGACTCCTGCGCCATCTTGTGAAACGCAACCTGCATCTTGGCCAGGGGTTCGGCAAGGTATTGCGCGATCTGGGAATCCTGAATCGACGAGCGCATAACCCCGGCGAGGTCGGCGAACAGATTCGCGAAGCCTTCCCGGATGCTGTTGTAGGCCATTCGCGCGCCGGTTGTGAGCACCTCGAAGAACGCGGCGATGCGGTCTCGGCTGTCGTAGAGCTTGTATGCGATTTCGTAGAGGCCCCACAGCACCACCGCAACGGCCGCGACCTTGGCCGCAAGGGGGAGAAGCGGGACGATAGCCACGACGGCCCAGCCCTTGAGAAGCTGCAACGACGGGATGAGCGCCCCGGCGATTGCGCCGGCAAGGGCTACCACGGCGTAGGTGGTCTTGCTGAAGGGATCGACAAGCAGAGCGCCGTTCTTCGCGTAATCGGCACGGATCTTGTTGATGCTCTCGGACATGCTCGCGATGACGCCGCGAAGGTCGAAGGCCTTTGCAATATCTTCGCCGATACTTCGCATGATCGCGGAAACGTCGTCTCGGAGCGTTGAAAGCAGACCGTTCACCGTTTGGGATTGCGCCTGCATGCCGCCGGAGAACATGCCCGATTTTGTCGTCAGGCTGGTGACGGCCTGCTCGAGGTTGGTGAAATGGACGCGGCCTTTCTCGACCAGCTTCCGAACCTCTGATTCCGTAACGCCGAACTGCTTCGCCAGCTCCTGGATGATCGGGATTCCCCGGCCGGTTAGCTGGTTGATGTCTTCCTGGAATAGGCGCCCCTGCACGCGGGCCTTGCCGTAGATCTCCGCGATCTGCCCGATGGGTTGCCCGATGCCGGACGAGATATCACCCAGCCGAGTCAGAGTCGGGATGAGATCACCGGCAGAGATGCCGAATGCAAGCAGGCTTCGAGCGGCCGGGGCAATCTCGGAAAACTCGAACGGCGTATCGGCCGAAAAGGTCTGAATATCCTTCATCACGGCCTTCGCGGCAGATGCGGATTTCAGAAGAGTTCGGAAGCCGACTTCGACCTGCTCCATATCGGCGGCCATCTTCACGGCCGCAATGCCGAGAGCGGCGAAGCCGGCCACCGATGCCGTTACGGCTTTCGCGAGATCCTGGGAGAGAGAGATTGCTTCCGAGCCGAGGGCCTTCCTCATCACGCGGTTGGCGCGGTTGATCTCCGCCCGAAGCTCGGACGTATCCATTCCAACCGCTACATAAAAGCGTCCAATCGGTTCAGAGAAGCCCATTACAATTTTCTCCCCAAACGCTTTTCAAACTCGCGTTTCAGGCGCTCGTGCGCCTCGCGTGGTGTCTCGTTCGTTTCGTTACGGTCGTCTCGCTCCGGCAAGAGGTCTTCGACGGTGACGGGTTCTTTCTGTGGGTTGATGCCGTTGATCAGTTGCGCCACCGTCCAGGCCGTTCGACGCATCTCCATGCGCTGGTGCTGCTCGATGCCGTCGATTGCCGCCCGGTATTCCCCCGGGGTCATGCGCCCGAAGTCCCATGGGAGCAGATGCAGGATTCCGTATGCCGTGGGCTCGGCTTCCTGCACCCACTCCCGAAAGGAGGTCAGGCGCTTTCCGGAGAAGGGCCGGCGGCGTCCTTGGCGTCAGATGGGCGGATCAGGCCAGACTCGAGAATCCCGTCGTTGACGGCCTTCATCAGATCCGCAAGCGGCTTTCCCGATTCGAGCCAGATCTGCATCATGGCCCCGACGCGCTGCGGCGTCAGGCTCGGGTCTTCGTGCTTCAGCCCGGCCCAGAGAAGGGCGCGTTGCACGGAGAACCGAAGCAGGCCGGTTTCGGTCGACAGCACATCGAGGACGCTTGCGCCGATCAGGGCCTCGGCATCGGCGAAAGCGTTGATGTCGAAACGCAGGTTCCGGGGTCGGTCGAGTTCGATTCTGACGCTATTCATGGTTCCTCCGTCAGGCCGCGAGTTTCACGGCAGCGACGGTCACGGAGTCGACTGCCGAGTAGGTGATCTGCACGTAACCCGAAGTGTCGTTGTAATGGCGCATCTGGAACGGCCCGATCTCCTTCGTAGCGCCGTTGGCGACAATGACGGCGATGTCATGTTTGGTTCCCTGGTCGCAAGCGGCCTGCGCGTGGATGGTAACGGTGATCGGGGAAGCCCCGCCGTTGATCACGCGAAGAGCGATGTTCCCGGAGTTGGTGAAGAAATTGCCGTCCACGTTGGCGGGGGCGGCCGTAATGGCCACGCCGGCGCGGGTGATTTCCTGGACAGTCAAAGCGGAAGCAGCCATGATGTTTCCTCCTTATCAGGCGGCCGTCAGGGCGGAAGCGCCCTTGAGGCTGATTTTCATCATCGAAACGTCGTCCTTCTCGCCGGTCAGCTCGAGGGAGACGATGGACGCGGTGCCGCTGTATGTGCCGTGGGCTCCGACGGCGATGCTGACGCTGATCTGGTTCCCGGCAAGGAACGCGGCTTCGACGGCGTTTTGCCCGGCGTCGCTGTCCAGCGTGATCGCTTCACAGTCGATAGCCCAGGTGCGGTTTCCCACGATCGTGGTATCCCAACCGCCGGTCGTCTTGTCGGAAACGTCGATCTCCTTGCCGTCCATCTTGAGCGACGCGTTGCGCTGGCTCCCGATGGTCTGGCCTCCGACGCTCAGAAGAACGTCCACGCCACGAATCTTGGCCATGATTTACACCTCCTGGTATATTCTGAATCTGAACCTGATAACCCCGTGGCGCGTGATGCCGTCGGGATCGCGGAACGTGTCGGCGAACTCGCGTTGCGCGACGGCCGACTGAAATCCGGTGATGGTGAGCGGGGCGCCGGTCATGGCCGCCGTGATCTCGTCGAGGATGGTCTTGACCTCGGACATGCCCTTCGCTCTGCTCCAGACGTGGAGCGTGAGCGTCACTTCCTCGCCGTGCGCGTTCTTCGCGCCCGAGTCCGTGGCCGTGTCTTCGCCGATGGCGACGTATGGAAACGCCGCTCCCTGCGGAATCTCGTCGTAGACAGGGCGGGAGAGCCGAGAGGAAAGGCGGTTGTATACCGACCGCTGCAATTCGAGCATCGAGGAGCGCATCGGGATCATCGCAGACCTCCGCCGGCCTTCCGGAGCGCCTCGGCAATTCGGCCGCCAAGTCGAGACGTTACCATCTCAAACGCCGGAAACAGGTGAGGCTTTGCGGTGGTGCCGGGGTGCTTCTCGTGCGGCTGCGTGCCGAACTCAATGAGATGGCTGATCGGATGCACTCGGCTTCCGCGCCATGCGGCGATGATGCCGGTGATGCCGTCGGACTTGCCCTTGATCGTGTCGCGATAATCGCCGGAGTCGACCGGCGCAAGCCGCTTCGCCTCGGCGGCGATTTCGTTTGTGGCCAGCCGGACCAGCCCTTCGAGGTTGTCCTTGCCACGATCGGCCAGCTTTTCGAGATTCCGCTCGACGCGCTCCAGGCCGACGAGCTTGACGCTTGCTCTAGGCATCGGCGCCAACCTCCTCGGCGATCAGGTCGAGACGTTCGAACGTCCCGGCCGGGTCGAGAACGGCGATGATGTTCAGCGTTCGCGAACCGTGCAGGATGCGCATGTTCGCGG
>Ga0116144_10005108_pt1 | contig 12086 bp, 9 predicted proteins | sample AD_UKC035_MetaG_FD_89746 | JGI IMG/M metagenome (GOLD analysis project Ga0116144, IMG submission 89746) | Active sludge microbial communities of municipal wastewater-treating anaerobic digesters from USA - AD_UKC035_MetaG | ecosystem: Engineered > Bioreactor > Anaerobic > Digestate | place: USA... | reverse complement strand
TTCAGGACTACAGAACTTTTTCTGCACAGGTGAACCCCGTTGACCCTTGGGGAAATGATTATTTCTTTGATGTCGCCAATGGCGTTATTCTTTCCAACGGTCCAGACGGTATCAGAGACACGACAGATTTTACTACCAGAGTTGGCGCAGATGATGATATTCTCGTTACCTGGAAGCCGCCTTATTATGTTTCTGGTGCAAGAGCAATTAATCAGACTACCGTCGAGGTAACATTTAGCAGAAAAGTTGATGGAACTCCATCTGGTGCTTTAACTCCAGCCAGAATAATTGCAAATGTTCAGAAAATTTCAGATACGATATTCAGATTTATTCTCTCGGAACCCTTGGTAAAAACTGATCCTGCCACAAATTATTTTATTACAATTAACGCTATCCCTGCACAGGATGGCCGCCCAACCTTTGACAATAATCCGGAAACCCTTGCCGCTGGTGGCGTAAGTAATCCGTTTTCTTTGTAAGATTTCTGTGAGAAGTGGTTTTACGCTTGTTGAGGTAATTGTCGTTACGGCGCTGATTCTGCTGATTTCGCTGGTTGGTATTCAGACGGCAGATGTTGTCTCACAAAGAGAAAAAGAAGAGAGGCTGCGCTATTCTCTTCTCGAAATGCGGGCCGCACTTGATCTGTATTTTCAAGATCAGCATAGTTTTCCAGCTACAATTACTGAATTGCTAACTCAGCCGCGCTTGCTGAATGGCTCAGAATATGGGTTTTACCTGCGGCGCATTCCGCTCAATTCGTTTTTTAATTCACAGCACTGGACTTATGCCACAGGTACTTTTGACACAGGCATTCCCAAAACGGTTGTTGTGGATGTTTTTTGCCCTTCTCAGGGCAGCCCTGAGCTTGACAAGGCTCTTGATGGAACGAGTTATCTGGAATGGTGAGCATGGGACGAAGTTTCAGCGGTCGGGCAATTTGAAGGCGGGTTTTGCCTGTTCGGCTGAGTCTTTGAGTCTAATGCCGCGGGCGGCGGCCTCGGTGAGCAGTTTTTTTGCGATCAGACCCTTTTCGTGCTGCAGAATTTTTAGCGCTGCCTCTGATTCTGAGCTTTTTAGTGAAAAGAGCAGATTCTGCAGTCGGCTAAGGCCATCGGTGTGCCCGGCTTTCCATTTTATAAGTGCTGCAAGAGCCTGATCAGCGGCGTCGCCTGAATTTTCAGCCTTTTCGATCAATGGGTTGATATTGCCCCTGAAAAATTCAATCTGGCCGGCGATAATCTTCAGCGCTGTCTGGCGAATATGGGGTTCTTTGCGGTTTGCGGCCCCGAGAATCCATGGTAAAAAGGGTTCCCAGTTCGGAAAATGTGCGGCGGCCATTATCACTCTTTCTGCCAGAAGCGGCTGGGCTGTTACAGGCCTCGCGATACCATCGGCAAAAGACACTATTCTTTCGCTGTCTTCCGGTTTGAGCTGTCTGAGAATCGATGTGGCCTGTGCCGTGTCAGGTGTGGTCAGATAAGCCTCGATCAGAGCCCTTATGCCAAGCGGGTCTCTTAAAATGGCAAGTGATCTTATAGCGCAGCCGCTTACCCGATGATCAACATCGGTCAGAGCATTGATCAGAAAAACGACCCGGCGGCTCAGCGGCAGCTCACCGGTGATAAAAATGGTTGCGGCTCTGGTGGCAGCGTCTGGTGAATTGAGGCGCTGCAGAACCAGTTTTTCGAGTTCAGTCTCGGGTGCAAGGGTTGCCAGGCCTTTTAGTGCTTCATTCTGAACTCGCAGGGCAGTGTCATTGAGAAACGGTTCGAGAAGGCCGGGCAGTTTTTCTTTGCCCAGCGCTGCCGCAGCTCTTACCGCGTTGGCCCGCAGACGGATATCGGGGTGCTGCATGAACGGAACTACCAGCTCCAGGCCTGCGTTAAGCCTTGCTGCCGCTGTGACGGCTGAAGCCAGCACAAAAACATCCTGCTCGTCGACAAACAGCAGTCTGAGAGCTTCGAGGGCCGGTTTCCCCATTGCCGGAACCATTGCCTGAACTGCAAGACGCCTGATCAGAGCATTTTCGCTTTTTAAAAGCGAAGAAACCTGTATGCCACAAGCGGCGGGGTGATATTTCTCTGCAAGCCCCAGAACAACCTCGATAACTTTGGCATCATGATGCTGAAGCGCCAGCAGCAGAGGTTCCGGGTGCCGTGAGAAGTCCTTTTCCCATTCCTGCAGCGCATGCAGGGCCAGCGCCGGCTTGCCGCTTCTGATAAGTTGCGATATGTCATTAAAGTCCATGTTTACCTACGTGATATCAGCTTGGCCATGCCAAAAATCGGCAGATATAATGAAACTACAATGCCCCCGATGATGACGCCGAGAAAAACTATCAGCATCGGCTCTATCAAAGAGGCCAGTGTTTCAACCTTGTTGTTGAACTCTTCTTCATAAAAATCCGAAACGTGGTCGAGCATTTCGGGCAGATTGCCGCTGCGTTCGCCAACTGCAACCATGCGGTTGAGAAGTTCTGGTAACCAGGGGAGCTGGCTGTCGAAGCTTTGTGCAATATCTTTGCCCTGCCTGATCATTTCGGCCGCACTGGTGATTGATTCTCGAATCGGTTCACGGTCGATTGACTGCCTGATCAGTTCCATGGCGCTGGTGACCGTAATACCGCTGTGCACCAGCATCGAAAAGCTTTTGGCAAAACCGGCGATTTCATAAGTGTGAAACATCTGCCCGAATAAGGGTATTCGCAGAACCGTGCGATCATAAAGGCGTTTTCCGGTGGTGGTTCGTTTTAACAGCACCAGAATGACCACAAAAAGAACGGCGCCGCCGGCAAATGCCGGGAAATAATTGATGAGAGCATCGCTGCAGGCCAGAGTGAATTTGGTAATTGCCGGCAGATCGCCGCCGAATTTCGAATAGATTTCCTTGAAACGCGGAACAATTTTCACCAGAATGGCAACGACGACGATGAACGACAGAACCAGCACCAGCATTGGGTAAGTAAGGGCCTTGATAATCATGCCGCGCAATTGAATGCGCTTTTTAAGCAGGCCAGTGAGACGATCGAGAACCTGCGGCATTTTTCCAGATTCCTCGCCGACTTCGAGAAGCTGCAGATAGGTGCGGTCAAAGATTTTCGGATATTTTTCGAACGAGCTTTTGAGGCTGTTGCCGTCGCTGATACTGGCGACGATATTTTTGAGGGCGTCTTTCATGGTTTGGCTGTCAGCGCGATTGACAAGCATTTCGAGAGTTTCGATGATCGGAATACCTGCCCGCGTCAAAGTGCCGAAGAGACGGGTAAAATGATAGAGCTCGTCGTCTTTGACGCCGCCACCAAATGAGATCGAAGTTTTTTCGACTTCAAGTTCGGCATTTATAGGGTTCAGACCACGGATGGAAACCGCATCCATGGCGTCTCGTGGTGATTCAGCCGAAATAGTCAGTATTTCAGTGCTGCCGTCGGGTCGCTGGGCTTTGACTTTAAATTTTTTCATGTTTTTGCCTCATGGTTTGGCCGTTATAGAAGCGGTTTCAGAAGTTTTAAGCAATTCAATGGCGGTCTGTTTTGTCATTCCGCCCTTAAGAATTCTTATGGCATCTTCAAGCTTCTGGTCGCGTGGCTGGGTAATGCGTGGCAGGTCATGCAGCTGACCGGTTGTGTCTTTGACCATTATATTACCATCGCCACCGGCTGATACTGAAATCATTCCTTCCTGCGGGAGCTGGTTTTCGTTGACTATATAGACTCTGGTGTCTTCTCTGACCAGGAATTTACGGCGTTCTCCGCTCTTAAATTCGCCGAGAATGGCTATGGTTTTTGCTTGTGGAGCAATCGGCCCGACCTCGGTTTGAATCACAGTGGTCTCACTGCCCGTATCAGACCAGCGAAAACGCTCAGACAGATCAGAAGGCAGCTGAATATTTCTTTCGGGCGGCAGAAATGGCTCTGCGACCGCTGCCACTCTCTGAGCAAAATTCTCGGCCTGTTGGTTGAGCAGGAGGATCTGCTCATTAATGCCACCGGTTTCGGTTGGCAGAGGAATATTCACCGTAAGCGGGTTTGCCGGAGATTGGGCGGTTTGAGCCGGCGTCGTTGCAGGCCCTGTTGTGTTGATAATTGCGGGTGCGGCAATGGGAGTATCTGCTGCACGGGTGGGTGACCCTTTTCCTCTGCTTCTGACCGCGAGATTGGCAATGATCAGAACCGCAAAAACTGCGATTCCGATAAGAGCCCGTCGGTTGTTGTTTTCCTGATCAGCCATTCTTAATAAACCTTACGCGGCATTGCAGGTTTATCTGCGCCTCATGATCAGAGTTATTGAGGCTCACGAATTCAAGTGACTCAATTCTGATCGCTGCCGGGTGTGTTTCGAGAATATAAAGCAGTTTTCGGATGTGCTGATACTGACCGGAAAGAGAGAGTTCAAATGCCTGATCAACGAATCCGTCAAGGGTTTCGCGAGGTTTGTAGCCAAGGTTCGCCAGTTTAAAACAGGCAGAAGCCACCATTCTGGGCAAATTGTCGACAAATTCTGGCAGAGCGGTTTCTGGAAGCCTGGAAAAACTTGTGGTCGAAATACGACTCTGCCTTGCGGTGAGGTCCTTTTCGATGGCTTCAGCTCTGGTTTTAAAAGCTTCAATAAATGAATTCATTCTTGCCTTTAAATCATTGCGGTCAGAAAGTTGCGATTTTCTCAAGGTGAGCTGTCTGGTTTCTGAAATGAAGGCAGGAAATTTTACTATCAGAAGCAGGGCAAGAAAGGTCACCCCTGCCCATGAAGCAAGGAAAAGAATCAGGGCTTTGTTTTTTCTGTCAAACTGAATCATTGAATTTGAACTCTATTTCGATGCTGAAGGCAGTTTTACCCTGAAACTTGATTTCTCCTTTCGGAACAAAACTCAGGTTTTCCAGGGCGTGGTTTTCTGAAAGCTTCAGATAAAAGGCATTTGCATGCTCAGGGTCAGTAACGGCGATTCGGAAACGGAAAAATCTGTCTTCTGCCGCAAAAATCGGCTTTTTGGTAAAGGGGTTTTCAATAGCCGTTATTATTGCGCCATCTGGAAGCGAGGCTTCGATTGAATTGAAAAGCCGGGTCCAGACGGGAAAAATGCCGCCGATTGCGAGATTATGCTTTTGAATTGCTGATTCGAGTTCGCTTATTCTTGCTTCTGGCGGCAACATGCCACTCGCCAGTTCGAGAAATTGCTTTGAGTCGCTTTCGATGGCGATTGCTGCTGCTGCGTATTCTTTTTCAAGCTGTTTTGAATACACAGACATCCAGGCGAGAACAGAGAAGGCGAGCACCGATGTCGCCAGAACGGCTATTGCCGAAGAGACCGGCAGGGTAATTCGACGTTCTTCGCGTTCAAGAAACTCAAAAGCGGTTGTCATGCGGCCATTATCCTGTCATAACGTTCGAGCTGCCATGGGGCAAGCATAAGGTTGCCGAGCAGGGTGGCAATGGTTGAGGCGGTTTCTTTTTCGGGTAAACTCAAGGCAGAAACCATCGTGTCGATTTCTGAACGGAAAAAAGTTGTTGGAATCCCGAGGTTGGCATTTATCAGGCGATCGATGTTGCGGATTTTTGTTCCTTCACCGCTGAGAATGATTTTCAGAAATCCGCTCTCTTCGGGGTGGTCGTTTGAGAAAAGAAGCAAAAAACCATAGATTTTCTGCAACAGATCGATCAAAACCGCTTCTATATTCTGATAAGTTTCGATCTCGCCCTGGGCCTCGCAATTCGGGTCTTCAAGCAGAACGATTTCATCTGTCAGTTTATTAAGAGCCTCTTCATTATTACAGTTACGGGCTGTTTTGACCGCAAGCAGCAGGTCATTGACTCCACGATCGATTGTGTGGATTGCGAGAAGCCCTTCGCGATTGAAAATGCCGGTTGTCGTGGTCTTTTCGCCAAGATGCACAAATACCGACGGGTGTCGGGCATCTACGTTTGCTGCCCTTAACGCTCTGGTCAGCCCGGTGAAGGCCGGCTGAACAGAAACCGGAACGATGCCTGAAAGTTCAGTTATTTTAAACAGAGTCTGCATTCTGATTTTGCTGATGGCGCAGTATTGCACTGGAATCCGGTTTTCACGTTTCTCGCCAAATTCATACCTGACATGAAAATCTTTAAATGACAATGTGGTGGTCTTGTGAATCTCTCTTTCAAGAAATGCCTGCAGGCCGGATCTTGCTGCTACTGCCGGAACCTGGAAAGAGCCGAAGGTGAAAAAATGGTCTGGCAGTATTATTGCCACATGTTTTTCAAACGGGAAGCGGTAACCGGAAATTGCCCGCAGTTGTTTTACTGTTGAGGCAATGTCTGGCAACGCATCAGGTTGGGTCGATTCGTAGACGATTTCAGCCGGCTGCAGCCGACGTATGTCGAAGTTGTTGTCTTTCCAGCTTCCTTCGCACCATCTCATATTTTTTCCGGAAAATTCGAGAAGGTATACGGGGCTTCTGGCAATCAGCCATTCGTTGAGCTTTTCAATTAAAGACAAGGGCCACACACTCTTTCAAGTTCACTGAAATCGGTTAATCCGCGACTGACCTTGATCAGGGCAGAGTCAAACAGGGTGCGCAGGCGCTTTTCCCTGATAAATTTCATACTTTCGATCAGACCATTCTGGGCTACCAGATCGCGAATTTCATCAGTAATCTGCAGAAATTCAAAAATCCCGGTTCGCCCGGTGTAGCCCATTTTTAGACAGTTAGAGCAACCCTGAGCGTTGAAAACCTGCTCTACTTTCATTTTTCCAAACAGAGCCAGTTCTCTGGCATCCGGTGCTCGGCCTTTTTTGCATTCAGGGCAGAGTTTGCGCATCAGCCTCTGTGAAAATACCAGATTAAGGCAGCTCATCAGAAGGTGGAAATCGACCCCGATGTTTTGCAGTCGGCCGAGTGTTTCTGCCGAAGAGTTGGCGTGTACTGTCGACAGCACCAGATGACCGGTCATACTCGCCTGCATCGATATCTGCGCTGTCTCTGCATCGCGTATTTCGCCTACCATGATGATGTCAGGGTCAAGTCTGAGAATGGTTCTCAGGCCTCGGGCAAAGGTAAGTGAGCGGTCAGGTTCGTTACGGTTGATGCGCACCTGAATCTGCTGTACACCCTGAATTCTTCTTTCAACCGGGTCTTCAATCGTGATGAACTTCAGGCGTGGGTCAGTAAGAGATTCAAGGACGTCGTAGAGGGTAGTTGATTTATCGTTGTTTGTGGGGTCGGCTACGAGAATCATGCCATGTGGCGAACGGGTGACATTTTTGATGATTTCGAGTTCATCGAACAGCATACCGATGGTTTCGAGGCTGAGTTTTACCGCTTCGGCTCCAGAAAGGAGGCGAAGCACAATATTCTGGCCAAAAATACCGGGCATGCAGGCAATACGGAATTCTACCTCGCGGTCTTCGCAGGTAACCTTGAAGCTGCCATCCTGCGGCATGATCTTTTCGGTAATATCAAGATGCGACATGATCATCAGGCGCGAGAAAAATCCAGCGGCTGTAGAAGCATCGATTTCGAGTCTGTCAATGAGAACTCCATCGATTCTGAAGCGTATTCTTGCACCATGTTGTGTTGATTCGGCGTGAACGTCGCTGGCACCCTGATTGACAGCGAGCAGAAGCGTCTTGTTAACAAGCTCTGAAACTGAAGGGGTATCAAGGCTGACGCTGATATCATTTATCTTTTCGGCTTCGCGGGATTTGTTTTCCGAGGATTTGAGGGTAGATGCGAGCGAGTGAATGCCTGAAAAAAGGTCATCCTGTGGACTGTCGGTTTCCGGGACCGATGCAATCAGAAGAGCGACGCGTGAGGAAGTGGTTACCTGAAAAGAGGTTTCGTAGCCAAGGGTCGTAAAAAGAGGGCTGATGTTGCGAATGCGTGCTGGCTGAAATGTTGCCAGCAGAAGGTTTTTGTCGGCAATTGAAATTACCAGAAGCTTTTCACGGGCGCAGACTGAGGCCAGACGTTCGGGCAGATCGCTGAATGGCACAATGTCGTCGGCTTCACAGAATGGCAGACTGTAGGCTTCTGCCAGAAGTCTGAAAAGAGTTTCTTCAGGCAGCCCGCTTTCTCTTATCAATACCGTTTCAAACGATTGCTTTGAATCTATCGCAAGTTTTTTCAAGGCAGCGAGGGTTGCCTTGTCAAAAACCGCCTTTTCTTCGAAGAACTGTTCAAGTGGCCGCTGAAAAGCCGAGCCCGAAATTAATCTTGCCATGGTTATCCCTGAGAATAGATATTTATCATTTTATTATATCAATTAATCGGCAGAAGCCGTCTGATTTTAATGCTTCAGTATTAACTCAAGAATGCCGAAAATTGATGTGTGAAACTCTATAAACTCAACAACCATATGCGGGGCAGTTATTCGGCAGCGCGTTTTGTTTCAGCGCTTGCTGCAATTTTTGTAGTTTATTTCGCTTTCGGGCTGGGAAATTCATTTGGCCAGAGTGATGGCAGTCGCTTTTTGCGGCTTGATTTTGTGCCGGGCACAATTGAAGGCAATGACTCAGAACAGCATGGGCGATATATTCTGTCGTTTGATGGGGTCATAAAGGCCAAAGTCTGCAAAGAATCCTCGATTCCTCTATTTTATACCGATATTCTCGGTGCCAGGGTCGAAAGCAATCCATTTTTAATGAATTTTGAGCGTGGTCCGGTAAAAATGGCCAGACTGACCCAGATTTCAGAAAATCCACCGGTTTTGCGCGCAACCTTCTTTCTAAAAAGATCTTTGCTGCCAGCGATCAAATACATCAAGAATTCGATGGAAATAAGCTTCTCTGCTGCAGAAGAACCCTCTCAAGCTGAAAAGCGCGATTCTTATTCACTTATTGATCCGGCCGAAAAGAAAAAGCCGACAGCGAAGAAGCCGGCTGAGAATACCGGCACCGTATCGCCCGTTCAGCATGAAGACCCTGCCGATGAACCGACCCGGATCAAAGTGACCAACTCTGATGCGGCGACTCTGATGCGTGAGCTTGCCCGTCAGACCGGCAGATCAATCCACTTCCGTGATCCGGTGCAGACAAGAATCGAGCTTGACATTGCCGCTGCAGACCCATTTGCGGCTTTAGGCCAGATTGCTGCGCGCACAGGCTATGCAGTCACATTAGAAGACGGTGACATCTGGGTTTCCCGTCTCGAAAACCCTCTGCTGAAAATATCTGAAAAAGATCAGGTTGAGGGCGCAGATCTTTCGAATCTGGCACTGGGCGACGTTTTGCGGGCGCTGGGGCAGATCGCAGAAGTAAATATCGCTCTCGATAAATCGCTTGAAAGTGTTAAAGAGCGCAAGGTTAATATTTACTTTCAGAAGATAAGCATTCGCAGAGCTTTTGAAACCCTGATCAAAGTGCATGATCTTTTTCTTGCTGTCGTTGACGAAAAAACGCTTCTGGTGATGACACTCGAGAATTCAAGGCAGATTGAAGGAAAAGTCGTAAGGATTCTGCCTCTGCAGGTGCCTTTCGATAAGTTGAATTCGATAATTTCTCAATCCGTAAGCAGTGATGTAACCGCCAGGGTTAAAACTCAGGAAGACCTTGGAAACCTTATTCTGACTGGTGACAGAGAAGCGGTTGATATTTATGAAACAGCTGCCAGAAGTCTTGAAGGCAAAATGATGACCGCCGGTGATTCTTTTTCACGCGAATATTTCAGCCCTCTGAATACCAAGCCTGAAGAGCTTATCGCTTTGATAAAAGAAAACCTTGGTGAAAAAGAAGGGGTAAAAATCACCTTCGACAAGCGAACCGATATGGTCCTTGTTTCAGGGCCTTCCACTTCGGTTAATCGCGTTATCGAGATGGCCAGAAGGCTCGATCTTGACCCGACCCGCCAGGCATTGATTCATATCAGGCTTATCGAAATCAAGCGTAAAGATATGGAATCGATGGGCATAAAGCTGCCAGACCAGCTGGCTCAGACTGCAGACATTGCAAATTTCAGCGCATCGAGCATTGTGATTCCTGCAAATTTTACTGCATTTCAGGATAACAATCGCATTAAAACCCTGGCCAATCCGACTTTGAGATGCATGGACAAGGAAGAGGCCAGCATCGACATTGTTGAAAAAATTCCGATCAAAAACGCGACCACCAACTTTATCTCGGCCGGAACCTCGAGCCCATCAGTTTCTATCAGCGACAACTGGAGTGAGGCAGAAGTCGGTATCAAACTGAATGTTCAGCCATTTATTCATCAGGATAATGAAATTACGATGAAGGTCGATATCGACCTGACCGAACTGCTCGATATTATTGAAACCAGACCCTGGACTGCCCAGAGAAAGATCAAAACCATGGTCAGAGTAAAAGATAAGGAAACAGTTGTTATCGGTGGTTTGATTCGCAATAAAAAAACCACGACCAAACGACCTCTGCCATTTATCAGCAGGATACCGATTCTGCGCAAGTTGGCCAGAAGGATCGAGCATAACTCTGACACAGAAGAAAAGAGCGAAATGGTAATTCTTATCACTCCTAATGTTGTCGATTCTGCCGGTAAAAACGTTACATTATCCCAATCAGAGAAAGAAATTAAAAAGGCTGGTTTAAGGTAGCGGATGGCAATTCCCGGTGGCAAAAACTCAGGAATGACAGATAAATCAGTAATTCAGATGTAACAAAGGACCAGACAAGAAATTATATGTTAAAGGCCAGGCGAAATCTGATTTTTATTGCAGTATTTGCCGTTGCCGTTATCTGGGGTTTTATCGGCGAATCATCTGCGCTGGAGTCATCTGATCAGGCAACAAATGAATTTCTTGTCAGAGAAATGGCAAGGGTCATTAAAGTTCTCGAACCGGTCAGAAAACCGGATTCAAACAAGCCGGCATCTGAGAATACTGGAATTCCTGAATTCGCAAAACCGGTTGTTGACCGTGGTCTGATGAGCAGTCTTCCGGATGGTCAGTGGCTATGGAAAAAGCAGATAACAAGAGGCGAGGGATTGTTTTATTTTGCCAGGCTGCTCGAAAAACTCAGTGATGAGCTGATCCTTTACCCGGTTCTGATAAGCATAGAGCCTGATTTTAATGATATCCCCGCTTCTCACTGGCTCTTCAATTCACTCAAATATCTTGCTGGTACAGGTTCGCTCAACGGCTTTGGTGCAAAACGGCTTGATCCTGACAAACCCATGAGTTTCAGTGAAGTTAAAAAGATTGGTGGATCAATAATTGAATACCTTGGTTCAAATTGCCTTCTCGTGGTTTTTGACGGCAAGTCAGGCAGAATAAAAACAAAGGGAACCCTGAAGCCGTTAAGCGTAAATGGCTGGCAATATTCATTCAACCGGAAAAACTGGTATGCTGTGAGCCCGGAAGGTAATTTCATTCCCGATTTCCGATCTGGAAGTGTTCAAAATATCTATTTTATGAACGAGAATTATGTTCAGACTGGCTCTTATGAGCTCAGAGACGGTCTTGCATCGGCAGGAATGATAAAAATTCAGAAAAAATACCGGTCCAGAGAAACCTTACCGCAGGCGCGAACTGCAGCATTGATTGCCTCGAAAGAAAATCTTGAAAATGGCCGAGAGGCACTGCGCAGTCGTTTGAAAGAGCTCGGAATGCCAGAACAAAAGGTAGAGTCCGGCCTGCTTAACAGCAAAAATGCCTCTGATAAATTGCCTGAGACGACTTTGCCGGACGCTGCGAATCGGTCCGACGGAACAATTGTGAAAACCTCTTTTCCCGAAAAGTTTGTTAGAGCGGATGAATGCGTAGCAGCCTCTGAAAATACTTCAGAAATTTGTGAAGAACCATCTGTTGCTGCTGCACAACAAAAAACCAGCTCGAATGAGACTTATGAAGGTGCGGTTTACGATGCGGTAACTGGAACCCCGGTCAAAGGGGCTTCTGTTTTGATTGCTACACGGCAGCTGACAACTGATGAGAACGGAAAGTTTTACTTCTCTTCGGGCTCCGACGAAGTCCTTGATGTTACCGTATATTCAGAGGGCTATGACGCTCTGTCGCTGAGACATCGCACCGGTTACCGGAGCGGCCCTTTAAAATTGAGCCTTAATCCGGTTTTAACAAGTGTTTCGGGTAAAATACTGCATTCAGAATCCGCGAATCCGCTGGGAAAGGTTCTGGTTAAGATCG
>Ga0116144_10005104_pt1 | contig 12090 bp, 9 predicted proteins | sample AD_UKC035_MetaG_FD_89746 | JGI IMG/M metagenome (GOLD analysis project Ga0116144, IMG submission 89746) | Active sludge microbial communities of municipal wastewater-treating anaerobic digesters from USA - AD_UKC035_MetaG | ecosystem: Engineered > Bioreactor > Anaerobic > Digestate | place: USA... | reverse complement strand
TGGCGAGGAACGCGCTCTTGGCCTGCGAGGCCGATTCCGCCGCCGCCCGCGCCTCTTCGGCAGCTTGATACAGCCGCGCGTTATCCAGCGCGATGGCGGTCTGGTTGGCAATGGATTGCAGCAAAGCGACATGACGCTCGGTGTAAACGTCCGGGTCGGTGTAATGCTGCACTACGATCGCGCCCAGCACCCGGTTGCCCACCAACAAGGGCGCGCCTAACCACGCCGCCGCCTCCGGGCCAACCGGCTCTTCAGTAATCTGGCCTTTACGCCGGGCAATGCTGGGCGCCAGCCACAGCGGTTGCCCCGATTGAACGATCTGCCCGATCAAGCCTACATTGGCGGGGCGACGCTCACCCACGATGGCTTCTGCCGGATTCATGCTCAGAACAAACTCGATCTCGTGGCGTGCCGGATCATACAGTGCAATGAGCATATTCTCAACATACATCAGCCGCGAGGTTTGCTGGGCCACCCGCGCCAGCAAGCTCTGCATATCCAACTGAGCCGACAGTTCGCGGCTGACGTCAATGAGGGTTTGGAGAGCTGCGGTGCGCTCGTCCACCAGGTCTTCGAGGCGTTCACGATAGCGGTCCAATTCCATCTCGATGCGCTTGCGCTCGGTCACATCCTGCAAGATGCCCTGGTAGCCAATAATTCGCCCTTCATCCCCCCACCGGAGCGTGGCCGAAATGAGACAATCCAGCCAGGCCCCATCTTTTTTGCGTAGTTGCATTTCGAAATTGCGGATGGAACCATTCTTTTCTATAATATCTCGAAAGCGTTGTGTTACTTGTGGGTCTATCAGGGCCTTTTGCACATCCAACTGCAAAATCTCCGGCATAGTATAGCCGAACAACTCCAACATCGCCGGATTGGCGTCGGCCAACCGGCCCTCTCGGGAGATGATGAAAATCGCGTCACGCGAATCTTCAAACAGGGCGCGGTATTTCTTTTCACTCTGCGCCAGGTCTACGGCCAACGTTTCCGCCTGTGTGTGCGCGCGTTGATTCCCCACCGCGATTACCAACGCCTGAAAGAGAGTGAAAAAAGAAAAGCCATACTGCGTCAAGTAAATCGTGTTCAACCAACGCTCGCTTCTGAGGATGTCGTTGATGACGGACAAAACCAGCACGACAAATCCACCGATGAGCCACCATGCCGAAAAGTTCTTGGCTTGAAGCGCACGTAAAAGGACATAGGAAGTCCAAACAATTGCGAACGCGGTAAAAATCTCGTAAACAAATACTGTATGCAAATAAATCCGGGGCGGCGTCACTAACACCAACGCCACGAAGCCGGCGCCAATGCCAACCAGGATGCGAAACGCCCGGTTATCGGCCTGGGGGGTGAACATGCTATGCACAAAACACATGAAGGCCGGTATGCCGGCATAAAACCCTAGAATCTCGAGCTTTTGCGTCAGCGGCCACAGAGCAGTAGGAGAAAAGAACAGTTCTAAGTAATGTTCGGCAGCGACAGTGCGCGCCACCAGGAGCAAGCACACCCATGAAAACCAGAACGCCGCCCGGTCGCGGGGTCGCAGAACAAACAGTGTCAGGTGGTAAAGCCATAGAGCAACCATAATACCGATGGCAACGGCGCTGCTCATGCGCGCGAACATCAGTTCTTGCTGTAGCTGAGTTGCCACCCCCAGGCGTGGGCTACGCGTCGGGCCGCCCACCGAGGGATTGTGAAAGTTGCTGATTTCCCACACGATGAGCCATTCCGAAGCCGGTTCAGGGGAAAGAACGCTCGGCGCACGCGCTGGCACGGCATCGGACGGGGTGACCGCCACACGCCCACCCGCCAACACCTCGGTCAAAGGGCGGCCCGCCGTATCCAACACTTGCAGGCGGTGGGCGGTCAACGAGCTACTGAGATACAGTTGCAGTGGGGGGGTATCCGACGGCAACAGCACGCGCAGGCGCAAAGTAGCATACCCATACGGCCCTACCGGCTTGCCATCCACACCCCGATACGTATGCCACGAAGCCGGCACGGCGAATCGCGCTGCCGACGCCGGGGAAGGCGTGACCTCGGAAGCCAGCGCCCCCCAGTCGAAGAACCACTCGCCATCCAGGTTGAGGGAACCATCGCGCGCGAAGTCCCACTGCCGCAGATCGAGCACCCCATCCACCGCGCGCGGCGGCGCGGCGGGACGATTGACGACGCAACCGGTCAGCGTCAAACAAACCAGAACGGTAATAAAAATCGGCGCGATCCTACGTTTCACCCGCAAACACTCCCTCATCCATCAGTCTGTCACGTCATTTCTCGCTTCGCTCGAAATCTTGCCCGACGGCATAAGACCCTTCGCTGCGCTCAGGACGACGCGCATAATAGGTATTAAGGGATTCCTTAATCCCCGCTCCCCCATTCCTCTTTACTATACCCCACCTGGGACTAAAGTAAAGATTGTTGATGCATTTGCTCCGCCGTCATACAGGGCTACAATATCCTTAGGGTCTGTAAAAGAATAACTTCCCGAATTTTGCCGTATTTTCCCAGTGAAAAACGGGAACTTATAAATTTACGGACCCTTAGTTCTCTCCAAGCATTTGTGTTATACGAAAGGAGAAGCCGTAATGAAACGCGATACAGAAAACACACCCAAATCGGCGACGCGCCCGACAGAGGGCGAGTCCGTCCGCACCACCATCGTCGGGGGACGGCCTCCCGCGCCGGGACGGCCCGCCGGCGACATCCCGCGCGGCGTGGAGGTGCTGGTCAAAAAGGCCGCCGTGGATCCCGACTTCCGGCAGACGCTACTGACAAAACGCGCCGCCGCTGCGCAAGAAATCGGATTGGAATTGACGATGGCCGAAACGCTGATGCTCAACACCATCCCGGAAGCGCAATTGACCGCCGCCATCGCTCACACGCAAGTCCCCGACCCGGAGCGCCGCGCCTTCCTCGGCAAGGCCGCCGCCGCAATGCTGGCCGCCCTCGGCGCGGCCGCGTGCCGTCTGATCGAGCCGAAGACGAAGGGCATCCAACCCGACGATCCGACGGCCACGCCGACATCGGCTATCGAAACTGGCATTCGCCCCGACGATCCGACGGCCACCCCAGCCGGCATCCGCCCCACCGAGCCGCCCCCCACGCCGACGCCGGAGCCGGTCACGCGCGGCATCCGTCCCGATCTGCCCACGCCACCGCCGCCACCGCCGCCTATCACCAAGGGTATTCAGCCTGATCTGCCCGAACCGACGCCGGCGAAGAAGCGTTAGGTGCATGTAAATTGAGTTTCTATTTAATACCACTCATTTCACAAATTGTTTAAAAATGAACAAGAGGTAATTATGTCAAAATCAGAAATCAACATTCCAGAAGATGAAACTCTCAAAACCCAAGTCAGTTCCGAGCTTGATCAAGCAAAACAACTCGCCAAGTCGTTGAATTTTGATGAGGTCAAAAGCGGAGAATGGTTCATTCAGCTCTTACGAAAAGTTATTCAAACTTACGACCGTAATGCTAGAGCGACATACTTTCAACAAAAGTATCCCGGATTGCCTCCTGATGAAATTGCCGATATTTTAACGTCCGTTACTGTCAGATATGCAACCATTGCCGGAGCAATTGCTGGGGCAGCAGCAACGGCGAATCAAATTGCTGCGTTAAGTTCTGCGGGAATGACAGTGGCTCTCTTTTTGGGGTCTATCGGAGCCGAGATGCTTTATTTGGCTCAAATTCAGATACGTCTTGTCCTTGATCTTTCTGTGGTTTATGATCTTCAACTTGATCCGGAAGACCCTGAAGATGTGTTGATGGTTTTTGGTTATGCTTTAGGAGTGACGCCCACAGAAATGGTGGGCAAGGGGCTTCAAGTGGCAGCGGGTGCTGCTACTAAAGGGGCTGTCAAAAAATATGTTAGTAAAGGTACACTGAAAGCCATCAAAGATTTTGCTCGTCGGCTGGGTTTTAAGATTTTACAGCGCACTATTATTAAATATGCTGTTCCTGTAGCTTCTGCGGCTGTGGGAAGCAGCTACAATTATGTCACAACCAAATCAGTCGGCAGAATTGCCAAAGCATATCTTAAAGATAGAGATAAAGTTACTGATGAGTTACGTATTTTAGTATCACGTCAAAACACCTACGATTTAGCATTTCCAGCCGCAGTAATGTATGTGGCCCAAGTTGATGGTCAGTTCTCCCAAAAAGAAAAAGAACTTTATAAAGCGATGCTATCGCGGATGTCCTTTGATGAACATACTCAAGCAGAATTTCAAAAGCTGATAAGCTGTGAGGACAGTGTTCTTGAAGCTATTAATAACATTGAAGATGTAGAAGTGCGGCGCAATTTAATGGAAATATTAATCTTGATGGCGATTTATGATGGTGAACTGGTCGAGAGGGAGCGTAAATTTTTAGAAAGTGTTGCCGAGCGTTTGAATATATCATTGGATATGGCTGAGATTGAGCGACGAACTCAAGATTATCAAATCGTCATTCAGAAGAACCTATTTGAAAAAACAGCGGACGTCGCCGGTGGAGCAGCAGTTAAAGCCATCGGCGTAGCTAGACAAGCAACTAATGGTGTCAAAGATACAGCCACCGGAGCGGGTGAGAAAGTTAAAGGTGTGTTTGGTAAGGTCTTTACTCGTAAAAAAGATGATGAAAAGAAGCCTGCTGTTTCAGGAAAGTCTACCATAACTTGCTCGAAATGTGGCAAAGAAGTTTTATCCGAGTATCGATTTTGTCCTAGCTGTGGGCAGCCAACGGCCACCGAAAAAAGCTGTACATCTTGCAGTAAACTAATCCCAATTGATTTTGCTTTTTGCCCACATTGTGGGGCAACGCAGGCTGAGTGACAATATTAAATTATTCCGTTTGTGGGTCTTGTAGCCATAAATCGCGCCTAACAAGCGGTTGCAGCCGAATTGCTACCGCTCCGTTTTTCAAGTATTCCTTGCCAGCAAAGTGGGTGTATACTGTAGCTTGTCGCGCCCACCCGCAATCGGCTGAACCACGCTCGTTAGGTCGCTAAAAAACTACGGAATACGCACTACAAAATACATTGGATGATTATGTCCGACATCACCCTGATCAACCTGAACATGCTCTTCCTGCGCTACGGCGAGGGCGTGGAGCGCGAGCTGCACGTCCCGCTGGGCTGCCTCTATCTGACGCGCGCGCTGGAGGACGCCGGGTTCACGGTGGACTTCCGCGACTACCAGACCTGCCCGGCGGACGATCCCTTCGATCTGGACACGTTCCTTGAGTTCGTCCACGATCCGGCGCCGGTCATCGGCCTGTCGTGCATGGCGAATTTGCTGCCGTTCACGCTGCTGGCCGCTCGCGCGCTCAAAGCGCGCTATCCCGACCGCGTCATCGTGCTCGGCGGCGTCGGCCCGAAGGCGGTGGAGGACAAACTGCTGCGCCGCTTCCCCTGGATTGACGTCATCGCGCGCGGCGAGGGTGAGACGTTGGGGCCGGAATTGCTGCGCGCGCTCCACGGCGGCGATTTAGCGGAGGTGCGCGGCATCTCGTACCGGCACAACGGCGACATCCGCCACACGTCCGACGCGCCGCGCATCCACGATCTGGACGGCATCCCCTTCCCGGCTTTCCACAAAGTGGACTTGAGCCGCTACGCGGGTTACGGGATGATGACCAGCCGGGGTTGCCCGTATCTCTGCACGTTCTGCTCCGTCGCGCCGGTGTGGAATCACGAAAGCTATTCCCGCAGCCCGGAGAACATCGTTGCGGAGATGCGCGTGCTGCATCAAGAGGCCGGCGTCAATCTGTTCTTGTTCCAGGACGAGTTTTTTGTGTCGGGCAAGCGGCAGGTCATGGCCTTCTGCCGCGAATTGGAAAAAGCGGGGCTGGACATCAAGTGGAAGGCGTTCGGGCGCGTCAACCTGACTGACGCGGAGATGATGCAGGCGATGGCCGACTGCGGCTGCGTGGAATTGCGCTTCGGCATCGAGTCGGGGTCTGACCGCATTCTGGAACGCATCAAGAAGGGCTTCACCGCCGCCGAGGCGCTGGCCCTCATCCCGCAGGCCATCGAGATTTTCCCGCGCGTGGACGCTTTTTACGTGTGGGGCTTCCCGTTTGAGACGCTGGAGGACTTCAGCCAATCGCTGTTTCAGATGGTGACGTTCCGTATGATGGGCGCGCGCATCCTGCCGAGCCTGCTCTCACTGCTGCCGCAGACGGAGATTTACGAGACGCTGCCGCCAGATACAGTGCTGGAATTTTGCCCGTACCTGCTGCCGGAGTTCGTCTTCACGGGGCACGAAGTCGTGCGCGGCAGCGCCGTGGAACTGCCGGAACGCTACCGCGCCTATTTCGACTTAATCACAGCCAACCCGGACATCTTCCCCGGCTTCTTCCACGTGGATATGGAACACAACGTCCTGCCCAAGCTGGCGATGCTGCGCGAGTTCGGCTTCTACGCGCCAGCAGAGCCGGACCCCGAAAGCTGCGGCGCCCACTCCCCCCGCCTCGCGCCGCAGGATTTAGCGACGCGCGGATGAGAGGACGTAGTGCGTAGTACGTATTCCGTTACGGACTACGCACTACGCACTACGTTCCTACTGGTTACTCGCGCCCAAGATACGTGACCGGCAGTGCCTTCTCCTGCACGACGCCATCCATAACTTCAACCGCATACGCGGCGACGTTGGGATGTGAGGCCACCACCGCGTGGAGTTCATCGTCCCGGAAGTGCATGGCGGCACCCTCATCTATCCCATAGCCGGGCAAGATTTCGCCAGCCGCCACCATCTGCTGATAGGTTGGCCGCCGTTCGGCCTCGCCGTCGTAATGCGGGCAACAGCTCCCTTTGAGATACCCCAGACACTCCAACGCGCTCAGCCGGCCCGGAACCGAATCCGTGCTGCCCTGCTCGAACCAGCAGATGGCCCCCGCGCTCAGGCCGGCCAGAATCACGCCTTGCTGCCACGCCTTGCGGAGGATCGCGTCCAGCCCCCACACCCGCCACAGCGCCAGCATACTCTTGGTGTTGCCGCCGCCCACATAGATCGCGTCTTTTTCCAGAAGGAAAGATTCCAGGTCCGCCGTCGGCGGGCGAAAAAGCGACAGGTGACTGGGAACGGCGTCCAGCGTGGTGAAGGCTTTGTAGAATTTGATGATGTACTCCGCCGCTTCGCCGCTGGCCTGTGGCAAAAAACACACTTTCGGGCGCGCTTTGCCGGTCTGCGTGCAAATGTATTGATCCAGCACCAGATTATCCGCATCCATCGAGAATCCGCCGTGGCCCATCGCAATAATGTGACGTGTCGTGGTCATCCTGAAATCTCCTCTGGATATAAAGCATGAAATTCCTCAATGGTCATCCCGTAGAACAATTCATCAAAGTGTTGCCCCTCAGTGAAAACGGTTCGGCGGACGCGACCCTCCAACGTAAAGCCCAGCCGCTCGTGGAGCTTCTGCGAGGCGGGATTGCAGCTATAGACTGTCACAGTCGCCTTCTGGTAACGCAGTTCATCGAAGAAATACCGCATCACCAGCAGCGCGGCCTCGGCGGCGTAACCCCGGCGGCGATAGTCGGGGCCGATGGCCAGCCCGTACATAAAGCTGCCGACCCGCCGGTCGCACGTGTGCGAGTTGATAATGCCCACCGCGTCTCCGGCCTCATTTTCGATTACAAAATCAAAACAATCGTCCTTCGGCCCGGTCGCCATCTGCTCGAAGTGCTTGCGTGTCGCCTCTAACGAATGGGGAAACCGCACGAAGTCCGCGAACCGTTCCATATCGGTGTCTTTCCACGCAAAAAAGACCTCCGCATCGCGCGGCTCCACGCCGCGCAGCCGCACTTGCTTCCCTTGCCAAATGTTTTTCGTAGTCACAGTTATCTCCCCCATTACCCGTTTCTTGTTTCTTGATCCTTGTTTCTTGCCCAATCCGCATCCAGAAACCGTTGAATCTCAATGACGTAGCCGTTGGGATCGCGGGCGAAGCAGTGATAGATGCCATACGTCTCATTGAGGGTTGGCGGCTTATCAAACGGCACGCCCCGCGCCCGAAGGCGCTCATACCAGGCATCCACCTCCAGCGTCACCAACGTGAACAAAATACCCTGTGGCTGTTCCGGCGCTGTGTCGCGCTCACAAAAGCCCAGGTAGGCGTCGCCACAAACCCGGTAGATGCGACAACCGCCCTGATCCAGCGTGAGCGGCAACCCCAACACCGCCTCGTAAAAATGCGCCGTCGTTTTCAAATCACGTGTGTAGAGAAACGTGATCTGCGCCTCGATTGAAAGCGACCGCGGCGCGTCAATCCCGCAATCCTTTGTTAACGTATCGTTCATCTTTAATCGGTATCTCCTCCGCTATACTAAATTTATAGTATACACTCACATCCGGGACAACTGAAACCGCGAGGTCAAAAAGGGGTTTTCGTCATGGTCAGCCGAATGCTCACCCGTGCCAGACAATTACAACAGGAACAGCAACCGCCGCCGCACTCCACCGCACCATTGTCGCAGCCAGAAGAAACGGCAACGACACCGTCGGTCTGGAACTTTCGCCGCGGCGATGAGCAATTGGCTGAAGTTGAGCGCGCATTCTTGACATTGCTGAGCGCTTTCCAGACACCGATGAAACCGGACGCGCTGGAGAAAATGTTTAAAATGGTCAAAGAGACGCCCGCGGTCCCCCGCGCGGCCCTGGGGCCTCCGGTATTCCAAACACTTCTGGAACGACTGATCAACACGCGCATTCTGAATTACGATACACAAATCCAGGCATACACCCTGCATCCCTTAGTGCGCGCACACTATCGCGCGCACCTGGAGGCCAGCAGCCAGGCGCGGCTCGCCGACACATTTCCCACACTTCAGGCCCATGGAACGCGCCCACTCACTCCGCCAACCATTTCCGCTCTCATCGAAGCCGTCCACCATGCCTGCCGCGTCGGCTCCTACGACGCCGCCTGCGAAATCTACCTGGGACGCATCCAGCAGGCGCAACACGGCGTCTTGATCTACCAGTTGGGTGTCTACGAAGTCAACCTGATGCTGCTGGCAGAATTTTTCCCGAACAGCGACACCCATCAACTGCCGGCGGTGGACAATGTCCACCAACAAAGCTGGATTCTCAATGAGATCGGGGTGTGCCTCACCCATCTAGGGCGGCTGCGGGAGGCCGAACCCTTCTACAAGCGCGCGCTGGATCTGGCGCTGGATAAACGCAACTGGTACAACGCCAGCATCGCCGGACAAAACCTGACGCACCTTTACTACCATATGGGGAACCTGACCGCCGGCGCCGAAGCCGCCAGCGAGGCGCTCATTCTGGCGCGGTTTATGCACGACAAGGAATTGGAACGGGACGCGTTGGTCTATGGCGCGCGCTCGGCCTACCTCTGCGGGGAGATAGATATCGCCGGAGAAGCTTTCAAGCGCGCGGCCGCGTTGACCCAGACGCTCAACACCACGCCGCCGATGTTGCATGGTCTCCAAGGGCTTTGGTATGCCGAATACCTGTACCGCGCCGGGGACGTCGCCACCGCCGGACGTGTCACGGAAGCGAACCTCGAAGCGTGGGCCATCGCCTACGGTGTGCGTCACGACGAGAGCCGCTGTCACCGGCTCTTGGGCGACCTGGCCGGGTTTTACAACGCGCCCTCCAAAACCCTTGGCACGGGGCTGCTGGGTATGACCGAAACCGGCCCCCTGCCGCCCCGCCAGGCGCGCGGGCATTACAACAAAGCGGTGTGGATCGCGCAGGGCGTGGCGCACCTCCCCACCCTGATTGAAGCGTTGATTGCGCGAGGCCACTGGGCCGCGCGGCAACCGGACAGCACGGAGCAGTTACAGCAACAGGCCTTTAGCGACCTGGAAGAGGCGCTGCAATACGCGATCACTGGCGGCTACCGCTGCTATGAGGCCGACATTCACGTAGCCCTGGCCTGGGCGCATCTGGCGTTGAGCCGCCAGCCGCAGACCTACGGCCTAGGCAATCTGCACAGCCCAGAGGCGCACCGCGCGATTGCCCGTCAGGAAGCGCAGCGCGCCCAGGCCTTGAGCGCCAACCTCAACTATCACTGGGCCAAAGCGGGGGCGGAAGAAGTGCTGCAAGCGCTTCAATGACGTCCCAGACGCCCATTCCAGCGCCAACAAACACCATCGCGGCGGGATGACATCATCCGCCGCGATGCTTTTTTCAGCTCAAAAATCCTTTTGCGCGAGTCAAGCCGCCATGCTACACGCCCAAAATCCAAGCTCTAAAATCCAAAATCCATATCGTCCAGCAGCAAGAGCAAATCCAGCGGAGCTTGAAGGACGTATCGCGGGATTTCCAACTCATCCGCCGGGGCTTTGGAGCGGCGCGGCGACCAATTCAGCCACACGCTGATGAGACCGAGCGCGTTCGCCCCCCGGATGTCGCGGGCGAGATTGTTGCCCACCATCACTACGCGCCGGTAATCCTCCGGGGGAATTTCCAACTGATCCAGCGCATAGACAAACATCCGCGCATCGGGTTTGTCCACGCCCACCTGCTCCGAAATGGCGAACACGTCGAAGTAGTCATACAGATCGTGATACGTGAGCAGGTTGCGGAACGTCAACACCGGGCCATCGGCAACAAGCGCGAGGGGATACCCCCGGCGTTTGAGTTCGCGCACCAGTTCCGCCGCACCGGGGATGAGGTCGGCGCGCAGGGTGACGCCAGCGGCATTCTTGACTTCGGTGGCTTCATCCACCAGCGTGTCGCCGCAATCCAGGCAGATGGCGCGGACGAGGGGCAGATCAGCCGGCATCGGCGCTACCCCCCGGCTTTTTGCGCAGCGCATTCGTGATAGCGCCGCCCGCCGCCCCAATCACCGCCGCAATCGCCGCGCCAATGACCCAGCGCGCCCAGCAGGACGCAGGCAAGGATCAGCGCAATCACAGCCAATCCTAGCCCGAAATAGGCGGCGATTCCTAGCAACGTGGCTCGTAGCGTGCTCATATTCTATCGGCTAACTTTGCGGGAAAATCACGTCCAACTCCGCGCTCATGGCCGCCAGTTGCGCGTCCTCGGACTCGGTCAACGGCGTGAAATGCTCGGCGATGTCGCACATCCACCAGAGCAGTTCTTCGTGGCCGGGGCTGACGGCGGCGGTGATCGGTTTGGAGAGGGTGAAGCGGAACGCCAGTTGCGCCTCCGCAAAGGTGTCCACCGGCGAATACCACGTCTTCTACCAGCGGCGCTCTTCGCCCTCGGCCCAGGCGCGCTTCGCCAGCGACTTGAGCGCGAGCACGCCCATGTCGCGCTTGACCGCCTCGGCCAGCATCCGCACGCCGAACTTCCCCTTGTGCCACGTCGCCCAGTTGAACGGCGCGAGGATCGTGTCGAAGTCGAAGGCCTCCATCAGGGCGATGGCGGCTTCCTCCGAGTGCGCCGAGAAACCGAGGAAGCGCACCAGCCCCTTTTCGCGCGCCTTGACGAAGGTTTCCAGCGCGCCGCCCGGTCCCAGGATTTGCGCCACCTCTTCCGGGGTCTTGACGGCGTGCAGTTGATACAGATCGAAGTGATCCGTGTGCAGCAGCGCGAGCGACTTGTGCAGTTCTTCCTCCGCGCCGGCGGCGTCGCGCTTGCCGGTTTTGCAGGCCAGGAACACCCCATCGCGGTACGGCTTCAGCGCCGGGCCGAGCCGCTCTTCAGCGTTGCCATACGAAGGCGCCACGTCGAAGTAGTTGATGCCGCGTTCCTCCACGGCCTTCGCCACCAGTTCCGCCGCATACTCCGGCGTCTCGCTGCTCACCGCGATCCCGCCGAAGCCCACGATGGTGAGAAATTCACCGGTTTTACCTAGTTTGCGCTTTTCCATTGTGTCCTCCTGTTTTGGGAAAATGGGAAATAGGAAATCAGAAATCAGTGATTAGGCATTGGGTTGTGAGTTGTGAGTTGTGGGTTCGCTGACGCGCCGATTCGCTGATCCGTCATTCCTAACTCCTAACTCGCAACTCCTAACTCAGCACTGCCGCAATGCGCTCCAACGCCCAATCTATATCGTCCTTCTGAATGATGAGCGGCGGGGCGAAGCGGATGACGTGCTGATGGGTCTCTTTGCACAACAGGCCGCGCGTCATCAACGCCTCGCAGAAGCGGCGGGCGCCGCCGGCTTCCG
>Ga0116144_10005095_pt1 | contig 12103 bp, 11 predicted proteins | sample AD_UKC035_MetaG_FD_89746 | JGI IMG/M metagenome (GOLD analysis project Ga0116144, IMG submission 89746) | Active sludge microbial communities of municipal wastewater-treating anaerobic digesters from USA - AD_UKC035_MetaG | ecosystem: Engineered > Bioreactor > Anaerobic > Digestate | place: USA... | reverse complement strand
ACGCCGAAAAATTCGCCAATCCCTATATTGCAGCTTCGCGGGGATTCATCGACGAAGTCATCCACCCGGACGAGACGCGGAGAAAACTGATCCGCGCGTTTGCCACCCTTGAAAACAAGGTGGACAATCTGCCCAGAAGGAAACATGGCAATATTCCCCTCTAGAAGCAATTTCGAGGTTTAGCTTTTTGCCTTCAAAACTTCAGCATACCTAAGGTTCGGAAAACCTGGGATCTCTGATAAATTTATCATCGGTCAACGTGTGTAAAAACCTGATGATTGCGGTTCTTTCTTCCGTGCTCATGGGAATGCCGATCACCCCGTTTTTCTCCAATTCCGGGTCGAGGGTCGAAGATTTTTGCACTCCCAGAGCATAATGTGCCAGTACGGATTCCAGAGTGCGTAGACTGCCATCGTGCATGTAGGGCGCCGTTATCGCCACATTCCTTAAACTTGGCACTTTAAATTTTCCTTTGTCACTTTCTATCAGGGATACATGGTACCTTCCGCCATCCCGAAAGGGTTCTGATTTGAGGCCATTGTTGCGAAAGCTAAAATCGCTCTGCAAAACGCCCACATGGCAAGAGGCACATTTTTGTTCAAAAAGCTGTTTACCTTCCAGTTCGACTGCATCCAATGCCGTCGCATCACCCAGCACATAGCGGTCATACCGGCTGTCCGCCGTGACCAGCATGGACATGAATTGAGACATTGCCGTCAGAAAGTAGGCGCCCGAGACGCTGTCTGTTCCAAATACCTCTTTGAACAGTTTTCTATAATCCTCTTTGAGATTCAGTTTGCGGATGACATTTACGAAACTCTCGTCCATTTCCAATTCGTTTTGAATCGGACTGACAGAAATGAGATCGATGTGACTGACTCCTCCGTCCCAGAAAAAACTGCTGTTCCAAATCATATTCTGCACGGCAGGAGCATTGCGACTGCCTAGCCTGTCGTCAATACCGTGACTTACATCGTGACCGTGATGTGAGAATGCGCTTCCCTGAATGTGACAACTCCCGCAGGAAATCGTGTTGTCCCGGGAAAGAATGGGATCGTAAAATAGCTTTCTGCCTAACTCAAATCCCTTCTCGCTGACAATTACCTGAAAAACTGGATCGGGAAAATGAGCAGGTATCTCCAGCCCCCGCCATGCATTAGTATCCTCGGTAGTGCATGAAAAAGAAAGGATTGTGATGAGAATGAACAAGCCCAATAAATGCCTCATTTCAGATCAGATTGATATAAAAAATAGAAATAGTGTGGAAATTAAATCCACACTATTTCACACCGAAGAGCTTTTAATTATGGATATGATCCAGCACAAACATGTCCTGGTAATTATCTGCCAGGTTCTTGGAAAAAGGACTGGCCATGACGGTAGGATTAGTCGCTACGCTGATATTGTTGGGCCCGGTGAACATTTCCAGGACATCAACATACAAATGCAAATGTGGAGCGTGGTGGTCACTGTTGCGCACCTTAGCTACATCGCCATGGGCATCACTGAGGCTCACACTTTTGATATTGTTTAAGGTAGGAGCTGAAAATCCGCCAAACAAACCTATGTGATAGCGAAACCTGCGGGTGCCGGCTACTGAATCCAAAGGTGCGGCAGGAGATTCTCCTTCGACCTTTACAAAAATATAACCACTGTTCCAGGCCCAATACATTCCTGCACCTTCACCTGCAGGATCCAGAACGCCGGTCCGTTCAGCAGCAGGACTCACGCTCTTCAGACTGTCCACTCCAATGATGAAGCGAAACTCCTTGTAATCCCCGGCAGGGATGTTATCGATCTTAACCGTCCCATTTTTTCCATCCGCCTTTTCGGAGATCAGAAAATAACAATCATCCTTGGGCACCGTGAATACGGATCCGTCTGATTTGACCAATGAAAAATTACTGACGTAATATTTAAATTCTGAAAAACTCATAGCTTCTCCTGCAGCATTGGTATAGCTTTTCCCCAATTCCAGTGTCTGACCACCTGCAAGGTGATCAAATTCGATCTCCAGACTGCCGGTACCGGTAAGTTCGTCATCATGTTCGTGACAGGCGCTAAAACTCATAACAATAGCAAATAAACTAGCCGAAAATAAAAATGAAAAAGAATTAAATTTCATAATTTTTAATTTTAAAGTGAATAATAAAAATTGGATGTTCTCAAAGTACGTTCAGAAAAAATAAAAAAACTGCAATCCGGCCCGAACAGAAGATCGGGTGAATCCGTTGTTGAGATTTTGTGCCAGTGGTATCTGACCATACAGACCCAGATTCAATCCGTGGTGATTCAGAAAATTCAAACCACAGTTCATCAGAAGCGCCTTTCCTCCGGTTTGATCCACCGCCTCACCAAATCTCAGATCGGGAGTAGTGAGCTCTGCATCCAGTCCCAGACTTGCCCAAACATCCTGCGCAATCCAGGGCAGTTTGTAATAGGTCTTTGCTGCAGCACCAAAGCGATTTCCCAGACTATAGTGATCGCTGTTGGGCCTGGCCAGACGAAAAGAACTCTCTGCACCCATTCCAAAGGATTTGCCAAACTGATTCCAGGCCATCATGAATATCCAATCGACAGAACCGGATCCGGGCTGGAGGCCCGGTGGCAACAGATTGCCATCCTTTACGAGGGCAGCAGATCCCGTTGGCAGTTTGATTCCTGCGGCAGCATAAAGCGTATGATCCCGTCCGGATCTACCAGATTTGAATGAATAGAGATAACCAAGCATCAGGCTGGCATCCCCAAGTTGATGATATTGAGTCCGGCTGCCTTCTGCTTTCCGAAATACAGATTGAAAAGGAAGAGATGCCGTCACGACCCAATTGGGCGTGATCAAATAACGGCCCAGGATTTCGTAACTCAAAATAGCATCTTCTACTCTGGGTTCGGAAGAATGGGGTTTCGATTCATAGCGGGCATACATGGATCGCACTCCTGCAAAATGCCCTGACATACGTGGCAACAACCCCATGGCTCCGGGGGAAGACGTGCAACCACAAATGTCACACGCTCGCGTGCATCCTGCCCAAAAGGCGAGGACCACGAACAAAATGTTTTTCATGGAAATTTTTTTTAGGTAAGAAAAACGAATCTTGGATCAGACGTTTTTCTTCAGATCCGGTGGTTGAAAAACAGAGTACCGGAATGGATGGTGAATCCAAATATGTGCAAGAGAAAAAGAACCGCGACTCAATAATCCGATCTCAGGGATGGGCAGAGCCTGATCCACAGGCAGCTCAAACCAGGACAATTCCATGCGCTGCTCTTGCTTTTGTTCATTGCTGACAGGCTTGTGGGTTTCATCGTAGAGTTTGAGCAATAAGGAGAGTCTGCATTTACCCCCGCATTTCCGCTCCGGCTTATTCACATTCACGCATTGCGTACGGACGATCCAGTCCTGATCCATTTTCCAGCGTACAAAGGTGCCAAACTTCATCATCCCCGGAAGGAGAAAAGCTAATAACACCGTGTAAGCAAAAATAATGCGCATCGAAGGCAAAGATAATAACAATATTAATGGACAATAGTATCCATTTGTCATCAAATAGAATGATTTTTGTCATTCCGAGATACCCAATGGATCAAATCAGGCTCTTAATGAAGCCGCCAAAGCCTCTGCTACCCGCACGCCATCCATGGCAGCCGACAGGATTCCTCCCGCATATCCGGCGCCCTCTCCGGCGGGAAACAAACCTTTCACAGTGGGATGCTCACAGCTGTTGCGATCCCTCGGAATGCGCACCGGCGCACTGGTCCGGGATTCTGTCCCTACCAGAACCGCCTCCTCCGATAGATATCCAGGTACCCGCTTGCCCATTAAACCCAGACCCTTGCGCAGTCTTTGGCTGACCGCAGCAGGCAGCAGTTCATCCAGTCTTGCGGCAAAAAGGCCGGGAATGTAAGAACTGTCCGGCAATCGCTTGCTTTCAGTCCCCCGGATGAAGTCTACCATCCTCTGTGCAGGGGCTTTTTGGCTGCCATCTCCGGAGCGGAACATGGCCTGTTCTACTGATGCCTGAAAGTACATTCCTTGCAGGATGCCTTCTTTGTGAAAAGGTTTAAAATCCAGGGCATCCACCGAAGTGACCAACCCGCTGTTGGCATAGGGGGAATCCCGGCGGGACAGGGACATCCCGTTGACCACGATCTCTCCGGGTGCGGTAGCGGCCGGAATGATAAGACCACCCGGACACATGCAAAAGGAAAAAACGCCCTTGCCCTCCACCTGACAGCTCAGACTGTAGGATGCCGCTGGCAAAGTATCTGGCCGGAAGTCGCAATGGTATTGGATTTTATCGATCAGTGACTGGGGGTGTTCGATGCGGAGGCCCAGAGCAAAATCCTGGGCCTCCAGGGCTACATTTCGCTCCATGAGCATCCTGTATACGTCGCGGGCCGAATGACCGGTGGCCAGTACGATCTGACAGGTATCGATCGTACCTTTATTGGTTACGGCAGAAACTATTTTGCCATCTCGTATGACTATATCCTCCAGTCGGGTCTCAAAATGAACATTACCCCCCCGGTCTTCAATGGTTTTGCGGATCGCTGCGATGATGGGCGGGAGCTTGTTGGAACCAATATGCGGATGAGCGTCTACGAGAATATCTTCCACTGCTCCATGCTGCACCAGCCAGTCCAGGACGTTGCGTATGTCTCCCCTCTTGTCCGAGCGCGTGTACAATTTCCCGTCGGAATAAGTGCCGGCACCACCCTCTCCAAAACAGTAATTGGAATCCGGATTCACCTGGCCAAACTGCTGGATGGCTCTGAGATCCCGCCTGCGGGCCTGTACGTCCTTGCCGCGATCGATCACCATAGGGCGTATGCCGAGTGTCAGCAGGTGGAGTGCCGCAAAATATCCACAGGGTCCTGCTCCTACGATCAGCACCGGAGGACCATCCGAAAGGCGGGGCCACTCACGTTCGCGGACCGGAGAGGAGGCAGGATCTTCTCCCGGCATGCGCATCTCCACTTTAAGTACGTATTGCACCTCGCGCGAACGTGCATCTATGTTGCGACGCAGGATGATGTAGGAAAAAGGATCTGAGGCTTTCAGGCCGTTCATCCGGGCGATCCGATCGCGGATCCAGGCAGCATCCTGGATCTTGTCATGCGGAATTTTGATTTCCAGGATCCGGGCCATGGGACTTAGAGTATGGCTTTGCGGATGCATACCAGTTTTTCCAGGAGGCTCCTGAGCTGATCCAGAGGAAGCATATTGGCACCGTCTGATTTAGCCTGGGCCGGTCGCGGGTGGGTTTCGATAAAAAGTCCGTCTGCCCCTACGGCTATAGCTGCCCGGGCAATGGTCGGAATCAGATCGGGACGGCCTCCGGTGACGCCTGCCGGTTGATTGGGTTGCTGAAGAGAATGGGTACAGTCCATGATGACCGGAGCGCCAAACTCCTGCATCGCAGGGATACCCCTGTAATCCACGACCAGGTCGTGATAACCAAAGCAACTGCCCCGGTCTGTAAGCCAAACTTCCGATCCCCCTGCCTGTCTCACCTTATCGGCGGCAAAACCCATGGCCTCGGGAGACATAAACTGTCCTTTCTTGACGTTGACGATCCGGCCTGTCTGTGCAGCAGCCACCAGCAGACTGGTCTGTCTGCACAAAAATGCAGGGATCTGCAGGATATCGACATATTCAGCGGCCAAAGCTGCTTCTTCCTCCGTATGGATGTCGGTGGTCACCGGAATTTGAAAATGGTCACCCACTTTGCGCAGGATGGTCAATGCATCCACATCCCCAATCCCGGTAAAAGAGTCCATCCGGGATCGGTTGGCCTTGCGGTAAGAGCCTTTGAAAATATAGGGAATGCCCAGCTCTGTGCAAATCGCAAGCACCTGACCTGCTACTTCCATGCACAACTCTTCGGACTCCACCACGCAGGGTCCGGCTATGAGAAAAAAGGAGTCGTATTGCGATCCCTTTAGGTCCTTGATGGATTTCATTTGTTTCATGGGGAGATCCGTTTTTAATGCTTCAATACCCAGGATTGGGGATGATACTTCAGTTTTAATTCAGCCAGCACCTGCTGCAGATCGCGGTCCAGACAGTTGAATTTGATGCCGACCCGCGTAAAACTGCCATACGCTTCTGTGTAAGGTTCGTAACCGTCTCTTCGCACCTTCTTTTTCATCCTGTCCGCATTTTGGGCCCTTTGAAACGAACCCACAATGATCACGCAGGTTTTACCCCGCACTTCCTGATCGATCTCGGCCACATTGTGATCCTGAACCAGCACCTCGTTTTGAAAGTCAGAGCTGCTGTCTGCTGCAGTGATTGCCGTATCAGGCGTTGCGGACACCAGCGTTGTATCCTCAGAAGGTTTGTCCGGCAAGCTATCAGGAAGGACAGGAACAGGATGGCTGGCAGGTTTTTCCTTTTTCCGGTCCGGCCATAAAACAAGCAGCAGGAAAATGAGCCAAAGGGCTGCCAGCAAATAATACAACCAGCGACGGTCCGATGCTTTGCGTGGCTGCAGAGGCTTAATAGGCGCCATGGGCACTTCGGTACGCTCGTATTGCAGTTTGACCGGGGCGATGGGCAGTGGCCCCAGCCCGGCAAATCGCTCATGGGCGTTGAAGCCGGACGGTCTGAAAACCTGATTTTCACCGGATCGCTCGATTTTGCCGTAGGGATCAAACTCGACCCACCCGTTTTTCTTCAGGTTTTCCGCGAGATAACGGCACAAAACGCCCAGCTGCTCTTCTACCTGGCCGCGATCCAGACCCGTATCCACACACACGTGGCTGACCATCTCATCGGCCTTGCCTTCCGTGGAGGTACCCAGACGAAGATTGAGCTCTGCGGGATGGATCTGACCATTGAGATGATCGATCCGTGCTTGTCTGATTTCGGATTCAAAAAAACCAATACCCGGCAGGTCCAGCCAGCCATAACGGTTGACATGCCACCAGAGGAGGTAGTTGATATCGGGCACAGGGACCAATTTGAGGACCGGTTGGTTTAATTTCGCCCAAATTTAAAGGGATTTGGACGGATCGGAAGGGATATTTAAAATCGCAAATCATCGACTTAAAGCACAGAAGCTTAGACATTATGAAAAGTCACATATCAGAGCCAGGATCGCATGCCAGGTTCTTGAATACCCGTAAAGGCAAAACTTAAAACCCAATCTGGCAGTTTTCTTTAAAACCAGCCTTCAGGCAAATGGCAAAACGGGATATCGAAAACAGAGAAGATGTGATCCTGCTGGTGAACAGCTTTTATGAACAGGTCAGGGTGAATCCGGTACTGGGCTATATTTTTGAACAGGTTGCTGAGGTACACTGGGACGAACATCTGCCCAGGATGTATTCCTTCTGGGGCAGTATTTTGCTCCACGAACAAAGCTACTCGGGAAACCCCATGATCCGGCACATCGAGCTCAGCCGACAAACTCCCCTGACCGAAACAGAGTTTTCGGAATGGCTGGGATTATTTAATGCCACGGTCAACAGACTTTTTGAAGGTAATAATGCCGAAGAGGCCAAATCAAGGGCGGCCAATATAGCGAGGTTGATGTTGCATAAAATTGAAATAAACAATTCTTTAGAAAAGTCAACTCCTTCATTTGACCAATGAAAAAATCAGGAGCGCTCACATCCCTCTCATTCCAGATTTTAATAAAATGCGTGTCTGATCATTCACTGCCAGTTCCGAGATAAATACCGGTACGAAAAATTACAATGGTTCAAACCATTACATCTTGACCAATTTTATCACCCGATCGACCTGATCTTTATTTCTGATTCTCAAAAAATATATTCCTTTTGGAAGATGTGACATATCGATCCGACTATTGACTGCGGTCACAGCAAAACGATTTCCCATCAGATCCACCAACTCCACCGTTGCATCGATGGGCAATTCGCTTCCAGTTATCAGTGCCTCATCCGATACCGGATTAGGCTGTACTATATATTCCTCAGATCGGCTATGATTGACAACACTGTTGATCACACCATTGGGATCCACTTTGACAAAAAGGGGATTGCAGGTATCAGCTCCCGGAACCCTTAAGTAAGTAAAGAGCGCCCCTCCATCCTTTGTTTGTTTTATACTGGTACATACCGCAGTCCTCGGTCCGCAAACCTGATCCAGGTCGATCTTCCAGATCAGATTCAGATCAAGGTCAAGTTTGGCTATGAAATTCTGCTTTACCTCAGATGGTCTACGGCTGATGGTTTGCCAACCAGTCATATACAAGCAATCCCTCGCTACCATGACTCGAGTGCCAATACTTGCTCTAAATTGATTAGTATTAACAAACTTCTTCAATATGAGTTTCCCTTCTTTGTCCAACTTGTAGATGACTGGATTATAAGCTACTCTATTCCCATCAATATCTTCCGTACCTATCAGATAATAATGCAATTTAGAGAAATGCCAATCATAAATACCTGGTATCGTTTTTCCAAACCTGAATTCCCAATTTACATTGCCATTTACATCCATTAAAAAAATGGAGCTATCCGCTGTAAACAAAGGTATCGTATCCGGTAAATAGGCAAAAAACAGTCTTCCACTGTCAAGTTGGTTTAATGCAGAGACACAAGATCTTTTTACCATTTTATTTTTAAACAAGGAGTCCATCACCTGAAATCCTCCACCTGAACCAAATGAATACCCAAATCGACCTTTCTCAAACTCAATCAGACTGGGAGTTGTCATGTCCAACCAATTGTCATACCTTGGATATATCTCGATAGACTTGGTTCGCTTATCTAAATACAGAGGAATTGAGCCAGAAGAAACCCAAAGGTAATTTGTATCCCAGGCCGTAAACATTTGAAGCCAATCTCTTGGATGGAATACCCGGTTAGGAATGTCAATCACCCTCAGGAACATCTGTTCATCCACCAGATTCATACACTCGTCTCGTTCCTGGACATATATTCCATTCCTGGGATCATCTACTTCCTGTGGATTAAAGTACTTTCTCATGTAGGTCCTGAATCCCCACGTGGTTTCCTCTACATAAGTCAATTGAGAAAAATACTCGCTGCTCGTATCATGCATCAGCACAAAGCCACATTGTGATATTGATTTTTCTAAAATAGAAAATATAATTGACAAAATGATTATAATCTTCTTCATTGGCGGTGCTTTTTAAACCGTAATAATTTATGGAAGGGTTACATCTGAAAAGATTGGCTTGGACATAAAACTTTCCAGTCTGAGGCATGATATTCTTTGATTCTAAATTTTAATTATTTTCTTGTATAAGGCTTTACCATTATTCAATTCAACGCGTATCACATAAATTCCAGCCATGATATTACTCATATCCAAACCAGAACCGATTAATTTAATTTCAAATTCAATACCATTTAAGTCTAAAAGTCTGATTGATTTAATTTCAGATGCCATTTCGGAACTCAGGTAAATAAAATCTTTTACTGGATTCGGGAAAATACTTAGTTCATTATTTTCAATATTTTCACTAAATGTTGCAATTCTTCCATCTCCATTTAGTTTTATTAACACTGGCTGACAACTGTCACCACCTTGAATGTTAGTTGCAATATTTATCAAAATTCCTCCATCCTTAGTAGGAAGAGGTCTTCTAAAATTGCAATAAATGGGTCCGCAATCCAACTCAAGGTCTTTCTTCCAAATTAAATTTAAATTAGTGTCGAGTTTGGCAACAAAAGATTGGTAAATTTCTTTTGGAGTTCTGCTAATAGTTTGAGTGCCTAATATATATAAATGGTTGTGTGCGTATATGCAATGCTCTGCCTGTGCAGCTTTAAACCTGTTTGATTCTAAAAAAATATTTGAAATTAACTGACCCGATTTATCAAATTTATATATAACTGGATTGTGGGCTACTTCATTCCCATCCGGATCAGCTGCTCCAACAAGAAAATGATTGAAATCTGAGAAATCGCCGTGATAAAAAAAAGGCATTTTTTGGGTCGGATATTTATACTCCCAATGAATAGTCCCATTAAAATCAGAATATAAAATAGAACTGTCGATGGTGAATAAAGGCAGTTGAATTGGTTCAAAGCGATAATATAACGATTGATTCTCAATCTTATTAAATGGAATTAGGAACGATCGATATATTGCTATATTCTGAAAATTAGAGTCTAAGATATATAATCCTGTATATAGGCCTTGAACTGCGAAATTACCATTATCCAATTCAATAAAGTTTTGATCTACCGATTGCCAGGGAGTCTGAACGTCGAAAATTGAATACTCTTTAGTGGTGCTGTTCAATTTTACGGCGCTTCCACCGGATAAAATCCAAAGGTATCCCGGCCACTTAGATTTAAATATAAATATTCGATCTTTAGGCTGAAAAAGCCTATTATTAATATCAATAGTCCGCAGAAATAAACTCTCCTTTTTTAATTGTAAGCAAGTATCTCTTTCCTGAATGTAGATTCCATTTCTCGGATCCTCCAAATTACTTAAGAAATAATGCCTACGTATATAAATGCTAAAACCAAAATCGGTTTCTTCTACGTAGCAAACCTGTTCGGTATACTCTGCACCCGATCCATCCATCATAATGGGCTTACATTGTGCTGTTAGATCGATCTGACCAATTGCAAAAAGCAAAATAATTTTTAATAATGTATTCATTTTTTTTAGTTAAAAAATGGAAGGAAATCAATCGACTTCCTTCCATTATGATTAAGTTATAGAATTATTTTTTTTACAATAATTTTCTCTCCGGATTTGGCAACAATAAAACCCAGGCCAATATATTTTTGATCCAAAGTAATAGAATTGTCAGAAGAATTATATTTTGCCGATATTAACTTGCCTATCTGATCATATAAATAAACCGATTCGTACAATGTATTATTTAATAAAATAATTGTGTTCTCATTTATTAATGCATATTCTAAATTTTCTGCGCTTTGATTACCTTTATTTCCTGATTTTAATGAGGAATCTTCCGTTTGAAAATAAGGACTGCATGAAGAAGGGTACACCATAGGCCAACCATATCCAGTATTAACTGCAATTGAGTCTACAAAAAAATAATTCCCAGCAGAACAATTAGAGTGCCATTGGGTACAAGCATCTGTGCAGTTATTTCCATTATCTATGATAACTTTAGGTCGTTTATCTGTTAGATTTACTGGAAAGAAAGGTATGGTTTTGTACCTTTTAAAGCCATCAGGATAACAACAGTGATTCCCTACAGCTTCGATAATCATTACTGTATTAATTGCAACATTATAACAACTATTAAATCCTAATGTATACCCAAGAGCTACATCACAATGTGTGGTACCATCGCAATCAATATAATTAAGGTAATAGGATATTTTAGAATCAGAGGTGCAAGGAGCTAAAGGATCTCCGGCAAAAGAGATATAAGCTCCCCTAGTTTGGCCACCCATGAAGCAAGGGTCAGAATAATTAATGTTTACCCGAGGCCTGGCGACATCCGTTTCATCCGGATTGGGTTGGCAATTGATCATATTCGAGCCATTTACGTTCAGGTACTTGTAAACCTGACAGGTAGAATTATCACTGAAAGTTATAATAAGCCTGATCAAATACCAACCTTTAAATGAAAATGTATAATTGGCGGGACTTCCATCGACAGCATCACAATAGTTCATATAAGAATTATATGAATTTTTACCACTAGACCAGATCTCCCACTCTAAATTGGTAATATTCGGATCATAGGTAAAGCTAAATGTGTAATAGGAACATGATCCAGTACTACCATTATAGGTCAAGGTCATATCATTGGATGTAAATCCACTACAAACTGCAGGAGTTGTCAAATTAGGCTGTCCATGCAATGAATGTGATCCGATCACCAGAATGCCTAAAAGCAATGAAACACTTGATTTCAACTTTGCTTTTAAAAAATGTGTGCATCTGGTTATAAAATCAAATCCTAACTGCCTGTGTGTGTGTGTGTGGGGGGGGGGGGCCATCTCACTTTTTTTGTGTTTTTTGTATAATTTTGTGCATTTTAATTTTTTTTTTGGTTTTTATAAATTTTTGTACCTAAAAATTTTTTTTTGTTTTTTTTTATTTTAATCATTTTGGATTTTTCCAAAATTTTTAAGTTTTTTTTTTAGATAAAAAAAAATTTTTTTT
>Ga0116144_10005093_pt1 | contig 12106 bp, 10 predicted proteins | sample AD_UKC035_MetaG_FD_89746 | JGI IMG/M metagenome (GOLD analysis project Ga0116144, IMG submission 89746) | Active sludge microbial communities of municipal wastewater-treating anaerobic digesters from USA - AD_UKC035_MetaG | ecosystem: Engineered > Bioreactor > Anaerobic > Digestate | place: USA... | reverse complement strand
TCCAGACCATGACCAGGCTGCCAGGTGGAACCCGGACCGCCTGGTTCCAGCCGTCATGGGCCATCCACTATGGCACCATTCTTGTTTGTTAATGCCTGATGAACAGCAACTTGACCCTTCTACTGATCCTTCTCGCGCCACTCCTCAATACGCCCCTGCTCGCGCAGGATCATGTGTACGACGACCTGCTGGTGATGTATGTGGATGAGGATTATGAGAAGTGCATCTGGAAAGCCGGACGATATATGGAGAAGGACGATACCCGGCGCGATGCCCTGCCCTATCTATACGCCAGCATGTGCTACCACGAGATGAGCAAACTGGACAAGTACGCCGCCGATCCGGAGTACAAGAACGCCCATCGGGACGCCTTGAAGTACGCGGTCAAGTTCCGGAAGAAGGACAAGAACAACGAGTTCGTGAACAACTACGAGGACTATTGGACGGAGCTGAACACCACGGCGATGGGCGCCGGACTGGCCCACCTGGACCTCGGCGAGTACAGCAAGGCCAAACGGGAGTTCGACCGGATGACCGGGTACCAGCCGGAGAATGCCGGTGCCTGGCAGATGCTGGCCATCACCCAGTTGAACATGCGGCTGGCGCGCGATGCGGCGGAGAGCATGAAGTCCTTTCGTGAAGCGTATGCCGCGATACCGGATATCAGCCGGTTGCCTGTGGACCAGAAACGCATCCTGCGGGAGAGCCTGATCCGTTACGCCGACCATCTGGCTGATGCCGGCATGCGTGATTCCGCCCGAACGGTCGTTGGCCTCGGCGAGGACTACTTCAGTGAGAACCCGGAGTTCAAGGCGCTGGTGAAGGATCTGAACTAGGCTGCAGGGCATTCCGCCCGCTCATCCCGTGTATAGAATTAAGGATGTGGTAACCGGTCGAGCACGAAGAAGCTGGGCCGGGTGACGACCTTTGTGTGGTCATGCGTCGTCCCATCCTCCTTGCCTCGCTCGTGCTGGCGTTCAGCGCGTGTGGACAGGTCTCGATAACGACGGGATCATACGTTCAGGATTTCGGCACCACGGACGTCACTTCCTGGACGAACAATGTGACCTATCCGGGTTGGTATCGTTCATCAGGCACTTTCGCCGGACATCAGAACATCACCGCTGCTGCGCCATCGAACACCGGGGGCTTCTACACCTACGAATGTGCCGGGAACAACGACCAGAAGATCGGGTCCCGCGCCAGTGGTAGTGCCTCGCTCATCCGATATGGGGTGGTCTTCCGCAACCAGACCGGCTTCCCCATCTACAGCATGCGCGTGAGCTACCGGGGCTACCAGCTCTCCCTCGCGGAGAACGGCAGCACGGTGAACACCATCACGGTCGACTACGTTGTATCGGCCGCACTTCCGGCGATCACCGCGGGCGCCACGGCGAGCGTGCCTGCGCTCAACTTCGTGCAGATCATGAACAGCACGACCGCCGGCTCCAACCAGATCACCGGCTACCCATGCAACCAGTACCGGGACATCAGCTCGTGCGTGGCCTTCGCCACAGCCGTACCGAACAACTATTACATCCTGCTGCGTTGGACGGACATCGACGACTCGTGGAACGACCACCACATGGCCATCGACGACTTGCAGGTGGACTTCGACCCCACCGGTACGGCATGTAGCACATTGCTGCCGATCGAACTGCTGTCCTTCACCGCAACACCGGAGGGTGATGGCGTGCGACTCGAGTGGAGCACGGTATCCGAGCGGGACAACGCAGCCTTCGTGATACACCGGGGCCGCGATCCTCAGGACTTGCATCCGATCCTGGGCCAGGCGGGCGCCGGAACGCACCTGGGACTTCTTCAGTACACGGACTTCGACGACGCTCCCCTGGCCGGCATCTCCTACTACATGCTGCAGCAGATCGACGTGGATGGAAGCACGAGCTTGTCGGACCTGGTGGCCGTGGATCGTGGGGCGCGTCGCAGCTCCTTGCTGATCACCCCGCTATCCATGGGTCCTGATCGTTTCCTTCTGAACACCGGCTGGGATGGCCCTTTCCACACAGAGGTATACGATCAGGTGGGTCGTAAGGTCCACGGAACGCTCACGAGCGGTCCTGGACGTGAACTCGATCTTTCAAGTGCACCGTCGGGCGTTTACCTCGTCGTCGTTCGAGATGGGGACCGGATGCTGAGCGGACGAGTGCTCGTGGGTCATTGAACTGCGTGTCGGCGCGTGTCAGTGATCCGCCGTGGCAGGGTCATAGGCAGGATGCGCGCGGAATAGACTATCCTGCAGACCTTCATCATCCACCTCCCAACGGTTCCACTCCAAGCGAAGTCGGACCAGGTCGCTCCGGAGCCTCGTCCATAGTCCCTTTGGCTTCAGGAACGCCATGTGCCGTATCCGGTGCTCCGCCATCATTCCGCGGCACATGGAACAGGGCTCAAAGGTGCTCACCAGTACCAAGCTGTCCCGATCCAGCTTGTTGAAGGCCTCCCAGCCCAGTTGTTGCATGGCATCGCTCACCGCGTTGACCTCGGCATGGCCGGCCGCATCCCAGTGGGCGCGTTGGGTGTTATAACCCGAACCGATGACCTCACCCTTGTGCAACAGGATGGCAGCCACAGGCACATCCCCGGTGATGATCGCCTTGCGGCCCTCGGTCATCAACAAGGAGCGTTGTGCGTCGGTGATCCCCTGTTCACCATGAAGCAGGTAGGATCGCCTGAGCAATAACCACAGGCTGGCTCCCACGAATAGGAGGAACAGGCTTATGCGGAACGCGCGCATGTCACGAATGTCGGCATCGTTCGGCGCCAGTGCCACATGTTCCTGGAGCGCGCGGCACGAAAGGCGTATGACCCTTGGTCGATCCGGTCAAGGCCGGCATGTGGATCCGCGGACCCGGCGTGATCAACGCTTACGAGGACCTGCCTTGCTCTTTGCAACCGCCTTCTTCACCGCAGTCTTCTTCACGGTGGTCCTGGAAGCATCGCCTTTGATCTTGGGAGGCAAGCTCGTGACGAAGCTGAGCGAGACCCGGACCCATTTCAACAGGGTGGGCTTGGTGCTGACAGCCTCCGCATCCACGAAAAGGAAGCCCTTCATGGGTCTCCCGGTGAAGTCCATCGGCCGCGCGCCCGGCCATCCTTCAAGCTCGTCCTGCCTCAACGGATCAATGCGGACCATCAAGGCGCCTTTGTTCGAGATGCCCACGCTCATATGTCCATTCACCATGAAGGCGACACCGCCGAACATCCTCTTCGGTATGGCCGTGACGTCTTCAGAGAGCAGGACATCGGAGAGGCGTTGCTCAAGGTGGGGATCGTGGGGCATGCACAAAGATGTGCGAGGAACGATCATGGATGGACCGATGGAGCTCGTGCCGAACGGTTGATATCTGGACCGACCGGAGCAACGGATCGAGGATCCCGAAGCGTCTCAGCATCGATGCACCTCTTGTTCAGGACCATCATCATCGCGATATTCCTTCCGGTCACCCCGGACATCACCGGGCAGAACCTCGTACCCAATCCGGGTTTTGAGGGATTCACCAGCTGCCCCACCTTCGCCAGCATGCTGGGCAATGCGGCGCCCTGGACCAATCCAACGCTCGGCACACCGGAACTCTTCCACGCGTGTGCCCCTAGTGGGGACTATGCGGGTGTTCCTGCGAACTCCAGCGGTGGCTACCAATGGCCCCGCACGGGCGATGGATACGCCGGGATCTTCGTGTACCGAACGGCGATCCCCGAGATGAGGGAGTACATCATGGCGCCATTGCTGGAGCCTTTGGAAGCTGGTGTCTGTTACACATTCCACATGTTCGTGAACGCTGCGAACGACCACGAGCTGGTGTGCGATGGCGTCGGGGCCCGGTTCACCGTGGGACCGATCAGCGCCGCGTCCGGGAGCGTGCTACCCATGGAAGCGCACATCGACCATCCTCAAGGTATCCTGATCAACGACACCTTGGGATGGACCGAAGTGAGCGGCAGCTACGTCGCCAACGGAGGCGAGGACCATGTGGTGATCGGCAACTTCAAGAACGATATACAGACCACGGCTGCCATGTTCAATCCGGGTGTCTGGTACACCCAGACCGCCTATCTGCTGATCGATGACGTGTCGCTCGTCCGTAGTGAGCTGCCCGACCTGGACCTGGGCGCGGACACCCTGCTCTGCGATGGCGCCTCCCTCCTGCTCGATGCGACCATAGCTGGTGCCACTTCGACCAGTTGGTCCGATGGGGTCACGGCGGCTGTCCGAACAGTGACCACAGCAGGCACCTACGAGGTGACCGTATCCCTGGGTGCGTGCAGCGTAAGCGATACCATCACGATCGATGCCTCTCCCCTTCCGACGTTGGACCTCGGCCCGGACCTCGCGCTGTGCCAGGGACTCGAAGGAACCTTGTCCGCGCGTATCCAGCATACGGATGGATTCATGTGGGAGGATGGCAGTGATCAGCTGGCACGGAGCATCCGGGAGCCGGGTGTCTTTCGTGCGACGGCTTTCAACGACTGCGGCTCGATCGTGGACTCGGTGATCGTGGAGCTGGAGGATTGCCCAGAGAGCATCTATCTGCCGAACGCCTTCACGCCGAACGGCGACACGTTCAATGATGGATTCGCACCCGTGTTCGATGCGCGCATCTGGCAGGTGGACTACCGGATCCACGACCGTTGGGGTCGCATCGTCCACGAGAGCCCGGAAGGCGATGCCTGGTCAGCGTTGGACATACCGAACGGCGTGTACGTGGTAGACCTTCATGCTCGCTCGCGCACCTATCCGTTGCAGGAACAGCGGTCCCGCGGGCATGTGGTAGTGCTGCGGTGAATTCAGTACCCTATCAACCGCTCCACCGCCGCCTTCAACCTACCCTTAGGCAGGAATCCCTGTTCCAATGGGATGGCGAAGGGGACTGGGGTATCCCAACTCGCCACGCGCACGATCGGCGCATCCAGGTATTCGAAGGCATGTTCGGCGATGATGGCCGCGAGCTCACCGCCGAAGCCCGCCGTGAGCGTGTCCTCGTGCAGCAGTAGCACCTTGCCCGTCTTCTTCACACTATTGAGGATGGTATCCACGTCGAGCGGCACCAGCGTGCGCAGGTCGATCACCTCTGCATCCGCATTCATCTCATTCACGGTCTCAGCGGCCCAATGCACGCCCATACCATAGGTGATGATGCTGAGCGCTGAGCCCTCGCGCACCACGCGCGCTTTCCCGAATGGGATGGAATACGGCTGCTCGGGCACTGGTCCGTTGATACTGCGGTACATCGCCTTGTGCTCGAAGAACATCACCGGGTTCGGATCGTCGAAGGCGGTCATCAGCAGGCCCTTTGCGTCGTACGGGTTGCTCGGGTACACCACCTTCAGCCCGGGCGTCTTCACGAACCACATCTCGTTGCTCTGGCTGTGGAAAGGCCCTGCTCCTACTCCAGCGCCGGTGGGCATGCGCACCACCACGTCGGCGTTCTGCCCCCAGCGGTAGTGGATCTTCGCCAGGTTGTTGCAGATCTGCGTGATGCCCTCGCTCACGAAATCGGCGAACTGCATCTCCATCATGGCCTTCATGCCCTTGATGCTGAGGCCGAGCGAGGCGCCGAGGATCGCGCTATCGCACAAGGGCGTGTTGCGCACCCGATCCTTACCGAATCGCTCCACGAAGCCATCGGTGATCTTGAAAGCACCGCCATACTCCCCGATGTCCTGCCCCATGAGCACGAGTTGTGGGTGCCGCTCCATGCTCTGGGCCATGCCTTCCTGAATGGCGTCGATCAGGCGCTTCTCAGGGGCACCTGCAGGGTCCAGTTCCACTGATAGAACGGGAGGTCGACCCTGGGGGTCGACGCTACGGTTGCCATCAATCGACGTTGGTGCGTAAACATCAGCCAATTCAGCGGATTCAACCGGGACCGGTTCCGGTTCCTCGAACGCGTGCTTCAGATCATCCTCAATGCCGTCCTTCAGGCGGGCCCGGATCTCGTCGCGCTTGGCGATGCTCAGCACACCGATCTTCAGCAACCAAGCCTCGTAGTTCATTACCGGGTCCTTCTTGCCCCAGACCTCGAACAGCTCCTTGGGCACGTACTTGGTCCCGCTCGCCTCCTCGTGACCGCGCATCCGGAAGGTCATGCATTCCACCAGGATCGGACGTGGGTTCTCGCGCACACTGTCGGCCAGCCGTGCGATGTTGTCGTAGACCTCCAGGATGTTGTTACCCGCGATCTGCACCGCCTCGATCCCGTAACCGACGGCCTTATCCGTGAAGCTCTTCATGCGGAACTGCTCACTGCTGGGCGTGCTCAGGCCGTAGCCGTTGTTCTCGATGATGAACAGCACGGGCAGGTCCCACACGGCCGCCACGTTCACGCTCTCGTGGAAATCGCCCTCGCTCGTGGCGCCGTCGCCGGTGAAGACGATCGTGCAGCGGTTCTCCTTCTTCAGCTTGTGTGCCAACGCGATGCCATCGGCGATGCCGAGTTGCGGCCCGAGGTGGCTGATCATGCCCACCACCTTATGCTCCTGGCTGCCGAAGTGGAAGCTTCGCTCGCGGCCCTTGCTGTAGCCGGTGGCCTTGCCCTGCCATTGCGCGAAGAGCTTGCGGAAGGGCATGCCGCGCGTTGTGAAGACACCCAGGTTGCGGTGCATCGGCAGGATGTACTCGTCCTGGTGCAACACCATGGCCGCACCCACGCTGATGGCCTCCTGCCCGATGCCGCTGAACCACTTGCTGATCTTCCCCTGGCGTAGCAGGCTGAGCATCTTCTCCTCGATGATGCGCGGATAGACGAGGTTCTCGTAGGTCTGGAGGAGGAAGGCGTCGCTGTGGACACCCCGTTCGAAGATCAACTGGCGGTCCTCGGTGGTAAGCGTGGGCATGATAGGCAGAAATGCTGCGGGTGCAAAGGTATCGGGGCGGAGCGGCGACGCATCGGAAGTTGTCAGCGGATGGATGTTCGGTGGTCAACACGGTCCGCGACGCCTTATTTCGCGGACCAGCGGACCCGCTCCACATGGAATACATCGGCGACGAGCTGGAACTCTTCCAACATGCCACCAACTGGAAGCGCTATTGGTCGTCCGTGCTGGCGCCCTACGTTTCCGGCCGGGTGCTCGATGTGGGATCCGGTCTGGGGGTGAACGCGTCCTTCCTGGCGAACGAGCGCGTGACCGCATACACCTTCCTGGAGCCCGATGTCAAGCTGTTGAAGCGCACACCCGTGGATACGCTTCCGGGCACCGTGGCGCAACACCGCATCCACGGGACGACCGCCGATCTGGCGCACAAGCGGTTCGATACGCTGGCCTATATCGATGTCCTGGAACATCTCCCCGATCCAACAGGCGAGTTGCAACGTGCCATGCAGCTCCTGGCACCCGGCGGCCAAATCGTGGTCGTCGTCCCGGCGTTCCAGTTCCTTTACAGTCCCTTCGACCAGGCCATCGGGCATTTCCGACGCTATGATCGACCCAGCCTTCGTGCAGCGCTCCCATCAGGATCGCAAGTGTTGATGATGCGTTACCTCGACAGCACAGGGCTGCTGCTCTCCCTGGGGAACAAGCTGCTCCTTCGTCGATCCGCTCCAAGCCACGACCAGATCGCCTTCTGGGACAAGCGCATCATACCGATCAGCCGCATCATGGATCGGTTGGTCGCAGGCTCCTTCGGGCGCTCGCTCATCGCCGTGCTTCGCAAGGCTTGAAGCTACCTTCACCGCATGCTCCCCTCGTTGGAAACAGGCCGTCTGGGTGGGCTACCACTGCGTCATCTCGTCATTGTCATCGTCACCGGGGTCTTCGTTTGGAGCCTGGTCCTGCGGGTGGGGGTGCTGGTCCAATACCGCACGGAGCTTGGTGGGGTCGAACACAACGTCATTCACGGGATCCAGAAGGTGATGCTCGGCCAGGACCTTTATGAGGATCCGGAGCAGGCACCCTTCGACGTGATCCAGTACACCCCGGGGTATTACCTGATCTGTGCGGCGGTCGGTAAGCTCATCGGTCTCCACGGCGATGAGGCGCGAAGCATCTTCCTGTTGTCCAGAACCGTTGCCCTTGCCCTCTGGTTCATCACGGGCTGTTTCGTGTTCCGCGCATGTCGACTGGGCGGGGCAGCCACCTGGAGCAGCCTGCTGGCAGTGGGGATCACCTTGTGCTGCGCGTGGGAGCAGTCGTTCTCGCGGATGGATGCGCTCGCGCTCGCCTTGTCCGCTGCGGTTGTCCTATCCTTCGTGCATTGGCTGCACCACCGACGGGACCTGTATCTGTTCATCGCTGCCGGGCTCGGTGTGCTGGCCATCTTCACGAAACAATCGGGCGTTGTCATTGCTGCCGCGCCCGGCCTTTATCTGCTTTTGACCGGGAAATGGGCTGCACTGCGGAAGATCCTGCTCAGCCAGTTCCTGCTGTTCAGTGCTTGTCTCGGTTGCTCCATGCTGCTTGGCACGTTGGAAGCCTTCCATCAGAATGTCGTGCTCGGACTGCGCAACGGCTTCAGCTGGATGATGTGGGCTGATCTCTTCGCACCGGCCACCTACAAGTACTTCATCGGCTGGCATCTCCTGGCTGGCATGGTCGTGCTCCACGGCTGGCGATCGGATCACGAACCGAGCCGTTTCCTGGCGTTGGCCATCCCCTTGAGCTTGGGCTTCGCGATGATCACCGGCTTGAAGTACGGCAGCCGGTTGAACTACCTCCACGAGAGCCTGATGCTGACCTTCATCGGGATAGCGGTCCTGCTGCTTCAACTGAAGGTCAGTTGGAAGAATGCGTTCGCGTGGTCGTTCGCACTGTACGGCTGCCTCTTCGCGGCCTTCCGCACCAACAGCGTGGCCGCATGGTACCGCGTTGGTGAGCCGGATGCGCTGCACCAGGAGCAATTGGAGACCGACCTTGCCGTACGCGATGTCCTGGTGAATGAGCTCGGTCTGAAGCCGGATGAGAAGGTCTTCATCACGTACCGGGAATACCTCGAGCATCTGCTCGTCGGCCAGAGCCTCCTCACCCAGAAGGACATCGTTGAATTCAGCCGCGACCGTCTCTTCGACTACCGCGCTTTCCACCGCGCCATGAGCGATGGTACCGTGCGTTTCGTCATCACCGATCAGCCCGCTGGACCGGTGACCTACCTGGACAGCACCTATGCCAATTGGGTGCCGGTCCGGCAGGTGAATGGCCGCACGATCCTGGCTCGCACTACGAACCCATGAGCTGTTGCGCATCTTCGCAGCCATGTTCCGCGGACCGATAGTCGTTCTGCTGCCGCGCTTGGGCGCCGTGGCAGCGGTGTACGCACTTACGCGCCTCCTCTTCGCCTGGTTGAACGCGGACCATTTCCCGGAGGTGCCTTGGGCGAGTTTCCTCGGCGGTCTGCGCTTCGATGCGAGCGCGATCGCATGGACCAACGCCCTATGGGTCCTCTTTTTCTTCATCGACCCTGCACCACAGCGGCTATGGATCCGGAAACTTCAGATGGCGCTCTTCCTCCTGCCCAACGCAGTGGCGCTCTTCTTCCAGTTCGTCGACCTGGAATACTATCCGTTCAGCCTGAAGCGCAGCACAGCGGACTTCCTCGACATCCTGGTGGCGGGGGATGACACGCGCTCACTGGCACCGGCCTTCATCCGGGACTACTGGTACATCCTGCTGCTCTACATGGGGTCGATCGCCTTCCTCTACTGGACCTACATCCGCAGTCGGGCTTGGGAAGTGGAAGTGAACAAGTGGTCCTGGCGCATTGGCTGGCGTGTGATCACACTTGTAGCGCTTGTGATCGCATCGCGCGGCGGAGTACAGCTGATACCGCTACAACCTTTGGACGCGGCGCGTTACGGTGGCGCGAACGTGCTGCCTGTGACCTTGAACACGCCCTACACCATGCTCATGAGCTGGGGCAAGCCCACCCTTCCCGAGGTGCGGTACATGTCCGATGAGGAGGCCGAGGAACGCTGGCCCGTCCATCATCAGTTCAATGACTCGGCGAAGGCGTCGGCAAGGCCGAATGTGGTGGTGATCATCCTCGAGAGCTTCTCCGCACAGTACAGCGCACGGCTCTCCGGAGGTCCGGGTTACATGCCTTTCCTGGATTCCCTGATGGGTGTGAGCCTGAACATGACCAGGGCCTATGCGAACGGGCGTCGCAGCATTGACGGTATTCCGGCGATCCTCGCATCGATGCCCGAGTTGATGAACGAGGCTTTCATCACTTCACCCTATGCGAGCCGACCGTTCACATCGTTAGCCAGCGTCCTTGGCCCAACGGGTTACCATACCAGCTTCTTCCACGGCGGACGGAACGGAACGATGGGCTTCGATGGCTTCGTGCGATCGGCGGGATTCGACCGGTACGTGGGTCTGGACGAATACACCGGGGACCCGGATGATCTGGACGGACATTGGGGCGTGCGTGACCGGCCTTTCCTCCAGTTCTTCATGGATGCCCTCGGCAAGGAGCAGCAGCCGTTCCTGAGCGCGGTCTTCACACTCAGCTCGCATCACCCGTACGAGCTGCCGGCGGAGGAAATGGCGCGCTTCCAGGGGGGCACCTTGAAGATCCATCCCACGTTGCGCTATGCGGATGACGCGTTGCGGGCCTTCTTCGCAAGCGCACGGCGGCAACCGTGGTTCACGAACACCCTCTTCGTTGTCACGGCGGACCATACGGCGGACATCGACCGCGACGGACAGCACTACAACAAGGCCACGGACTACTGGGTGCCCCTGCTCTACCACATGCCCGGCCGCATCGCACCACAGGAAGAGGAGCGGGTCACGCAACACATCGATATCCTGCCCACGGTGTTGGACCTCATCGTTCACGACGAGCCCTTCTTCAGTTTCGGCCATAGTGCCCTTCGGTCGGATTCCCCGCGGATCGCGATCATGGCGAGCAACGGCATCTACCAATGCGTGAGCGAAAGGCTACACTTGCAGTTCGACGGGCACCAGGTCGTTGGGACCTCCCCCCTCGCCGACAACAGGGACACCACACGACTGGGAACGTTGAAGACCGACATGATCCTTCATCTCCGCGCAGCGATCCAGCAATTCAACAGCCATCTGCGTAGCGGCGATCTCGTACAAGGCCGATGAAACGCATGATGCTCATCCTGAACCCGCGCTCCGGCAAGGGCCACGCCCTCCGCTACCGGAAGACGGCGGAGCGCGTTGCGGCGGAACTGGGTATCGTCCTGGACGTGCGTGCGATCGAGCGCCCGGCTCACGGCAAGGAACTTGCGGAAGAGGCCGTGCGTAGCGGCCTGGAGCGGGTGATCAGCGCTGGTGGTGACGGCACGCTCAACAGTGTTGCCGCCGGTCTGTTGAACACCAAGGTGCCGCTCGGTGTGGTGGCGCTGGGCAGCGGCAATGGGTATGCCCGCTCACTTGGACTGCCGCTTGATCCGGAGCAGGGATTCCGACACGCGTTCACCGGGGAACCGGCACAGATGGACGTCTGCTACCTCAACGACATCCCCTTCCTCGGAACAGCTGGCATCGGCTTCGACGCGCGAGTGGCGCATGCCTTCGACAAGAGCAGGAGCCGGGGCATGTTGGGGTATGCGCGCATCATCTTGAAGGAGATCCTGGGAGCACCGCCGATGCGGGTGGTGGTGAAGGCGAACCACGAGACCACGGAGGAAAAGGTCCTTATGGTGGTGTTCTGCAATACGCGCGAGTTCGGGAACGGGGCGGAGATCAGTCCGGGATCACGCCCGGATGATGGGTGGGCGGAGGTACGTGTCGTTCGCAAGCCGGGCTTCTTCCCCTTGATCAGGGCCTTCATGCAGATCTACACGGGCAAGGCGGACAAGAGCCCGTACATCACCAACATCGTGACGCGCAGCGCGACGGTCTGGCAGGAAGGAACGCTGGCGCACCTCGACGGTGAACCGGTGGAAGTGGGCCACGAAGTCCAATTCCGGTTGGAGCCGAAGCGGCTGTGGGTGGTGCGATGATCAGGCCGGTGGACCACTCCTATCTCGGCAGGGCGCTCGCAACCGCGAGCACATGTCCGTCCGGATCGGCGAAGTAGGCGACGCGATGACCCCAATCCCGATCGGCGGCTGGTGCTACCAAGCTGGCACCTGCTGATGAGGCACGGTCCAAGGCAGCAGGCAGATCAGCCACCATG
>Ga0116144_10005092_pt1 | contig 12106 bp, 12 predicted proteins | sample AD_UKC035_MetaG_FD_89746 | JGI IMG/M metagenome (GOLD analysis project Ga0116144, IMG submission 89746) | Active sludge microbial communities of municipal wastewater-treating anaerobic digesters from USA - AD_UKC035_MetaG | ecosystem: Engineered > Bioreactor > Anaerobic > Digestate | place: USA... | reverse complement strand
GGAAGGAACTCGCGCCAATCATTCGGGCGGCCTGCGGCTTCCGCCTTGCGGATCGCGCTCGAAAGATTTCCAGGTCCAGCGTTATAGGCCGCCAAGCCCTTCGCGACCGATCCGAAACGCTCGATCTGCTGCGCGAGGTAGCGGGCGCCGCCGTCGATGTTCTGGTCTGGGTCGGACGGGTCCACGCCGAGGTCGCGGGCGGTTCCTGGCATGAGTTGAAGTAGACCTTGCGCGCCCTTTGGCGAGACGGCACGTTCATCCCCCGTGCTTTCCTGCATCATGGTCGCGATCAGAATGGACGGGTCCAGGTCGTACTTTTCCGCCGCCGCCCGGAGCTTTGAATCCCACTTCCCGCCGGAGATCGGTTTGCCGTTGGCGCGGCTGGTTCCAGCCTTGCGCACAAAGTGAACGCTGCCAGCGCCATCGATGGCGTTGAGCAGATTTTGCGCATCCTCGGGATTCTGCAAATGTTGCTCGAAGACGGTTTCGGCCAGGTCTTGGCGTTTCTTCTCGGCCAGCGCTTCGGCCTGGTTCGGCGGAAGGAGAGCAAGCCCTGCGTCCGCCTCCATCTCGCGGACCAGCTCGAAGGCTTTGGCGTCGGCATCAAGGGCCGGGAGCTTTTGAAGGATCTTCCGATTCGTGTCGATCTTCTTCTCGAAGTCGAATTCCGTCTTGACCGCGCGCGACGCTTCGCGGTACTGGAGCGCCGCGAGCTGGAAGGACTGGCGCTGGTTCGAAAGTTGCGAATCCAGGGCGTTCCCGAAGTACGGATTTCCCGCCGGCGCAGAACCCTTCACCTCGGCGTCGATCGCGGCCTCTTCCTTGCGCCACTCTTCCAGGAAGTCGGCGCCGGCTGGGATTTGACGCTTCATCTCGGCCATCCGCTCGTGCTTGCGTAGCAGGGCATCCGTTGCCGCGTTGTCCGCCCACTCCTTCGCCTCCACGCGCCTCAGCGCATCCTGCTGGCGGTCGTAGGCGTCCAGCGCCGCCGCCTGCGCATCGCGCTTGCGCTGGATCGTGGCACCCGCCACGCTGGCCGCATCGGTGACGGCATTGGCAAGGCCGGTCAGCATCGCGCCGGATTGGTCGGTCGGACCAACAGCGACGCGGCGCTCTCCGGACGGGGTGGACGTATGTTGCTCGTAGGTCGGAATCTTGGGCATCGGTCAGCCTCCGTAAAAACGGGACGCGGTGGAAAGGATGTTCGATGCCGCGCCGATGTACGAGGCTTTTTTGGTGTTCGACGCTTGCTGTCTGAACTGGCGCGCTTGGTCGGCTGCATCCGCCGCCCGGAGCGCCGCTTCCATCCGCGTGTTGGCTACGTCCGCTTCCATGTTGCGCGCAGACTCGGCCACCAGCGCGGCATTGGTCCCGCCTGCACCTAGTCCAGATTGGGCGATCGCGGCCCGCTGGGCGCCCATCACTCGCCCGCCCTGGCGCCGGACCATCCCGACGTCGGACTCTCCCTTGCGGATTGCTGCGCGGGCGTTCGCTTGCGCACGTTCGGCCGCCAGGCGCTGCGCTGCCGCGTCCTCGGAGCCCTGCGAGAGCCCGCCCACGGTCGAGAGAATCGAGGATCCGAGCTTGATTCCTGCCAGGATTGTCAGAGGGTCCATCTATCGCACCTCACGTGTCGGAAATCAGGTCAGCAGCGATCGAGATGATCGTCATGGGCAGCGGCTGGCGGTTCTCGATCACGATCGTTCCGTCCGGCCCGTTGCCGGTCACGAAGTCGCGCCGGTCGTCGCCGGTCACAGCAGGCACGGGAGCGTTCATCCGGTCGGACGGCTTGCGGAAGGTGAATTCCCTGGATGCTATCCCGTTTCCGATCCAGCACCCAACAGACTCCAGGAACCGGAGCGTCGTATGTGAGATTCGCTTGATCTTGCCGATCGTGGTGGACGTCTCCGCGCCAAGCTCGATCCGCATCGTCTCCAGGAGTTCCCACGCGGGGATTCCGATTGTGACTTTGCATGCGTGCTCCTGGAGCGTCGCGACCCCGTCGACCACCTGGACTTGCGGATGCGCGCAGCCGTCGGCCAGCACATCCACCGTCCGCCCATCCAGGTGTGCGACCGCGAACGCTGTGCGTCGGATCTGCCAGCATTGCGCGGGTGTGGCGCGGAATCGCTCCGGGACCGCGCGCAGGGGCCGGACTGCGATCTCGGTAGCCGACGCGAAGGATTCCACGAGCAAGTCGATATACTCGCCGCTCTCCTTGGGGCCAGGGATCGGGCCGGGGGCGCTCTCGACCAGCCGAACCACGTCGCCTACCATGTCGGCTGTGAACGCGGATCCCGCCACGCCAAACAGGAGGGCAACGCTTTCCAGTGTCAGGAGCTCGGACTCGTCCCAGAGCGTGCCGCCCGTCAGGTTCAGCCCGTAGTTGTCGCCGATCACGGATCCATCGAAGTGGATCAGCGAATCGCTGTACCGTGCCTCGCGCAGGTCGCCGCCGTCCTGGTGAGCATCCGCAAGGTATTCGATTGTGCGCCGGTACTGCGGCACGCCAGCGCCGTCGTCGCTACTGTACCGGAGCGCCGAGAGCCAGAGGTCATCAATCAGGCCGGATGGAGACGGTATGCACGCTATGCCTCGAATCTTGTCTCCGTCGATGGTTCGGTGAGGATGCCACCCGAAGACATCCTGGTCGGCATTCCAGGTCAAGCCAACGAGGTCGCCCGCGCCCGTGGTCAGCCAGAGGACTTTCCATGGCTCGTTCTGCCAGGCCATTTCCGTGAATCCGCTGGCTCCGATGTGGTCGGCGATGGCGGATAGGTCGATGGACCTCCATCCCTCGCTTGTTCGCCCCAATGCATGCAGCCGCTTTCCGCCCTTACCGATGTAGAGGATATGGTTGTCGACCGTGACCGCCTCGACGTTGTGCGAGCCGAACGTGGTCACCTGGTCGATGCGCACGTTCCCGGGGCCGAACACGGCGTCGGACGCCTCGCGCACCTCGAAAGCGCCAACTTTCGACCCGATGATGAGTGAGTCTTGCGAGACCATCCATTCGGTCGACACGAGCTGGCGGGAAGGGATCTCCACGGATACGCATTGGTCGGCCGTGATGTGTCCGGATCCGTCGTACTGGCGGAAGCTGCGGAATTTTCCAGCGACGGAGAAGAACAGTTTACCGCCGCACGACAGGACGAGGCGAGAGCGCCAAAGAGCCAGGTTATCGGGATAGGCCGCGCCGGGCTCCGGATTCTTGCCGGTAGCAACCGCGGCCCACGCCCAGCGCGAAGTCTTGAACTTCGGCGCGTTGGTCATGTCCCAATAGACGGAAACCGACTCAAACCCAGGGCGACCAGGGACCGCCGATGGATTCGAGTTGATCTGGCATGAAAAATGGCCGTTCCCGATGTAGCCCATCTGCGCCTTGTATCCGACACCCGTTTTGGGCGAGTAGATGGCGCCGTACTCATGGAGAGGCTCGGTGTTCAGCGCCGCTTTGTACGGGCTGACCGTGACGAGCACTTGGTACCATCTTCCCTGGTGCCGCACGATTTGGCCATGGTCAACGACGAGCCCTTTCGCCCACTCCTTGAATGTGAAGTTTCCGGCGTCGTCCTTCATTTCGAAATCGTCGGGGTTGAACACGATCCGCCGACCCAGCGCGCCAGCGAACGTGCCGGTGGGCGCGATGAGTTCGTTCAGGAGAGGAAGGCTCCCGATCTCGACGCTTCCAGCCGTCTCGATGACGACGTTCTTCTCGGGCTCGTAAGCCTGGAACGGCGGGGTGTCGTAGTTCTGGACGTATGGCGTCGGATTGGAGTCGCTAAGAACGCCGTGCGGGCGCCCGGTGTTGTTGAACAGGTTGAACTGAATGACCGTCGACTCGTTGTTCGTCAGGACGATGGCGGGGGAACTCCCGTCGTCGGCCATGTAGAGGTCGCGGCCCTTCTGCGCGCGCGAGATCTTCGACGTTCCGTCAGCTCGCCGGGCATCCTCGTAGAACGGATAGCTGAGAGACCAAACCGGCACCTCCGCGCGATTGCGGAAGACCTTCACGCGCTCCGACTTCTTGCCGATCACGTAGATCCACGCCTCGTCGCCAGATACGTCGTGCGGCACGAGCACGGGGCAAGCGCTGGAGTCGTCGACGCCTGCGCCGTTGTCCTTTGCCAACACGGTTCCTGGTCGCCGAGTCACGGCGCCATGCACCACGGGGATCGCGTTTTGCGACCGCTTCAGACCGTGGGCGTACTTGACGTGATCGACGCGGCCACCAAACAGGGGGGACAGCTCGCCAGCGTTGAATGACGCCTTGAGGTACGACGCCGAAGTGCCACCCATTACGATTCCCTCTCAGCAAACCAAGTGGAGTCCTGGGCGAACTGCGGGGGTGCCTGGATCGCGGATCTCTGCTTTGCCGTCTCGACGGCCATTTGGTACTCGCGGAACAGGAGCTGTTCGCGGCCCTCGCGAAGCGGGGTCAGCGTGTAGCACAAGGCTTGCGCCATCTTGATCGCGAATGCGTTACGGAATCCAGAGTCCCAGAGGTTCGGATCGGTCACGCGAGCTACATAGACGATCCGCAACGGCGCCGGAAGATCCGTCAATATCTGCCCCGCCTCGATTTCGAATGTCGCCAGCGCGTCAGGGCGATAGTCGGAAGTGTCCTGCGCGTTCTGCCCGACCACGTAGGACAGCGCGAGGAAATCAGCGGGAACCGGGAATGCGCGAGCGAAGCCGAACGCCGGGGGCGTTGCGGATGCCGGGAGAGAAGCGCGTTTGGTGGCGAATTTCCAGTTGTTCGCGGAAAGCTCCGCGTCGAGCAGGAGGTCCCAGACGGCGGACGCTTCTTCCGCCGCCTTGGAGTCTTCGCCCATGTCCTGGATCCGAGCTTCGCCGAGCCTGGTCAAGGCGTGGTTCACGATGTCGACTTGCGAGGCCATGAGTTCCCTCCGTGCCTAAAATCTACACCGTGAACCGCCTAGGCTAGAGCGGAACCGTCTCGATGTAATCCTTGAGGAGGCTCACAAGAGCGGTAATCTCGGCGCGGCTCGTGATCTTCGCGGTGTCAACGCGAAGCTCGATCGCCTTGCTGGTGGTCGAAGAACCGACCGTGATGTCTTCCGCACCCTTGGACGGGTCGATGCCGATGTACGTGTACGCCATTTGAAGCCCTCCGAAAAGAAGGGGGAGTGATGTCCTCCCCCGGTGTATCAGTTGGCGTAGTAGCCGGTCAAGCGCATCGCCAGAGTCCCCGCCGCCGCCGAAGCTGCGGTGAGGGTAGCAACGATGTCGTAAGACTTGCCGGGGACGGGCTGGGCGGTCAGGCCCATACGCTGCCACATCGGCTGTCCGATCTTGGCGATGTCGGCGGCTCCTGCCTCTTCCAGCTCGCTCGTCCAGGCGCCCGCGTTGACCAGCGAGACCGCCGAAGCGAACTCGTCGGCGTCGATGACCGCGCCGGTCGAGGACTCGTAGACCCCGACATCCGCCGCGCACGACCCGCCAAGGGCGTCCCAGGCGAGATCGAGCTTGGTCGGAATGAAGTTCGACGGGACCGTGGCAAGGCGGTAGGTGGATCCGGCGGAATCCCCGTTGGCCGACTCGACGGTTCCGACGAACACATGGACGGCATGACCCGGCGCGACGAGCGTGGCGCCCGATGCCAGGATGGCCGCAACGACGGTGCTATTGATGTTGACGACTGCCATTTTGCCCCCCCCTTAGGACACGGTGATCTTGATTTCCACGAGGCGCTTGGCGTCCACGCGGGTGGCGTTGAACGACCCGTCCAGGTAGACCTGCCACGGGAGCCCCTGGATGTCCTTGCGCTGCGAGATATCGCCGCGCGGAGCCTTCCAGGTTCCGAAGTGCATGGCCTTCTTGGTCCACACAGGCAGGCGGTAGTAGCCGTTGCTGTCCCTGGTGACACGCTGGGTGTGGACAAAGTTCATGCCGAGGAACGACATGATTCGGCCGTCCTTCAGCACGGGCTTTTCGTTGTAGTCGAGAGAGATGATCTGAGCCTCGGCGAGCAGGTGGCTGTGAGCCTTGCTGTTGTAGCCGATGTAGATCTGCTCCGACTCGATGTCGACGTCGTTGCTCATGAGGATTTCGAGCGCAGCCTTGAGCTTGGCGACATTCAGCCCGACGGCCGATCCGCCGCCGCCTTCCTCCACGGGGACGACCGAGCTGGAGCCTTCCGTTGCCCAGGTGGTCGTGGTGGTGCCGTCGGCTCCGGTGATCGCGTCACCGAAGAACGCGGCGATAATCCGGTCATCCTGGGCGCGATTGATGGCGGCGATGGACGCGGCCATGAGCTTCGCTTGCGGGTCGATCTCCGACTCGAGCTGCACGAAGGTGTCCCGCAGGAAGGCTTTGTAGAAGTTCACGGGGCGAACCCAGCGACGTTCGTAGTTCTGCGCGGAATGGATGATCGGCGCGCCAACGGCGGTCACCGGGTCCATTTCGAACTCGTCGAGCTTGTCGCACACGGAAACGCTGGTGCCGGTGTGGGATCCGGTCTCGACCTTGTCGATCAGCTTGGAGCGCGTCTGCTGTGCGACCAGCTCCAGGATCTTGTTGTACTGCTTTGTCCGCAGTTCGATTGCGTCGGGCATGATAGCCCCCTCCTTTGATGTGTGGTCATTGGCTGAGGCTTCTCCGACGCTGTCGGGACCGTATTTCTAGCGGATCAGCTCTTGGGCTTCGGCGTTTTTGGTGGGTCCGTTTCCGGTTTGCCCTTTACCGTCACCCATTCGAATAGCTTTTCCGCTCTCGCGACGTTTTGGTCAGGGACCTGGTCGGCGCGATAGGCTAAACGTAAGCATTCCAAGCGGATTTCCGCAAGCGACTTATCCACCGGACACCGAAATCTTCAGAAGGCGGTCGAATTCGGCGCGCTCCTTGGCTCCGCCATCGGTGAACCGCTTCACCCAGGCGGCATCGGTCTGCAGTTCGTTCATCTTTGCGTCGGCGTCGGCTGGCGTCATGTAGGCCGATGCCCCGCCCTGCTGGACTCCTCGCGCGGGGGCCTCGCCGATCTTCTGCCCAAGCTCCGCGAACCGCTCCATCATCGCCTTGGTTCCGACGACGCGCTCAATCCTTTCAAGGGTAGGTGCGTCGAACCCCATCAGCATCGCGCCGCGCCTTGCAGCCTCTTCCTTGGCCTTGTACGCTCCGCCCCACTCGCGGCGAACGTCAGCGAGTTCGGCGGCGGAGCGCTGGCGGAAGTCCTCGTCTTCGCGGGCTGCGCGCTGGGCCCGCTGCTCTTCGAGCCACCCGGCCAGCCTCTTCCCGCTCATGGCAGGCAAGCCAAGCTCGTGGAACTTTGCGGCCACGGCCTTGGCGTTCTCGGGGTCGATGCCTTCGAGCTTGTCCAGCTCGTAGCCCTCGGGGGTGTCGGGGCGACCGCCAGCCTTGAAGTATGCCTCCCAGCCGATGGCGTCATCTTCGCCCTTCGGTACCACGACCTTCTCGCCGCTGAACCGCTTTTCGAGCTCCCGGTGGGAAAGAAGGGCGTCGGCAGGGGATTTCCACTCCTTCTTTGTGGCCCACGCCTTCACGTCCGGGTCTTCGATCCCGTCAAGCCAGGAGCCGCCAGGAGCTGGCTTTGGTTGCGGAGCGGAGGCTCCGGGTTGGCCTGCGCCCGCGTTGGGGTCGCCAGGGTTGCCCGCACCCAGAAGGGCGGCGGATCCGGTTGTGTCGGCCATGGTCTATTCCTTTGGTTTTCCCGTGATCGGATCAATCCCGGCGTCTGCGTGGATCGCAAGCCACACCTCGCGCCGCCCCTCTGCCATCACGGTGGCGAGGGGGTCAATCGTGCCAGACATTGGAGAAATTCGAACCGTGGACCCATCGGCGCAACAGAACCGCGCCAAGTGCCTGCGGACGATTTCCGACGCGGGGCCGGGGGAGAAAAAGGTTGTGCGAAACGCTTCGCGGATCGCGGATCGCTCCTGCTGCTCGCGCCGGGCGAGCTCAGTTTCGTCTCCATCGAACATCAGAACGAACTGCCTTCAGGCGATCCGGCCAGCGCTTGCGCCTCGGCGAGGTACTTTGCGGACTGCGCGGCCACGGGGACCGCCTGGAGCATCGCTTGCGCCTCTGCGGCCTCGGCATCCTGCGCCTCGATGGAGCGCATCTCCTCGTCCGACCGCAGCACCTTGGACGGCAGGCCTTGGGCGTCCGCCAAGACCTGAAGCGCCACATCCCACTTGACGCGCTTGGGCGCGGTAGGATCAAACTGTGCGATTGCCGCTGTCGATTCGATCATCCGCATCACGGCGACGCCTTCGCCCGCCTTCTGCGCGCGCGAGATCGGCGAGGTGTAGCGGACGCGGTAGTAGCCGCCAGCCTCGCGGACGGAATCCGGCTCCTGCGGGAGCGCTCCGGCTGCGGCCAGGATGTCCATTTCGCGCTCGATCATCATGCCGAGCGCCGGCTCGATGCCTGATGCCACGGGGCCAAGCAGTTGGCCCTTCTCCTGGGCGCGCTGCAGGACTTCCTGGGCGGTCATTTGGCGGCGGTCTTCGGCCAGAATCTCGAACAAGGAGACGAACATCGCGTCGTTGATCGTGCGGCGCTCGCGGTCCATCAACTCCAGGGAAAACGGAACATTCTTGCCGGTGTAGAGCGGGGCAACATTTTGCTTCCCGTCGACCATTCCGCCGCGAATCAGAGCGCCAGGGACCAGCTGGAATGGCTGGAGCGCGCCGTCGTTGGCCGTCAGGAGCGGCGAATCCGTCGCCAGGTGGCCAGCGCGCAGGGTCGTCTTCTTCATCGAGTTGGCGAGTTTGACTGTCGGCAAAATCTCCATCAGGGGCGAGTAGGCATAGATGTCGCCGTCCGAGACGGAGAACCGCGCGACGAAAAACGGGAACGAGCGGTATCCGCCCTCGTACACCACATCCTTGGTGTCCTCGCAAATATCCACCGACGAAAACGCCATGCCCTTCGCATCGCGTCGCCCGGGGTCGCGATCGGTATTCGGGCACACGCACTGGATGAACCAGAACTTGTCGTCCTTCCCGGCCTCCACGGCGGCGCGGATCTTCTCTGGTGCGCGATCGCCGAACTGCTGCAGCGCCTGGCGAGCGTCGAGGGCGTAGCGACGATATACGGTATCGACTTCGCCTTGGAAATTCTCGTCGATGTAGACCGTGGCTAGCGACAGATTTCGGTACTTGATCCCGGTGTAGTCCATCACCATTCCGACGGCCGTACCGTATCGAGCCAGGGACTTGTACCACTCGGGCATCTGGGTGGAAAACCCGCTTGTCGAGGCGTAGCGAGCCTTGAATAGGCGGCGCGTCACCTCGTCGGCGTAGACCTTCGAAGCGTGGTCGTCCTCGCCCTCCATCTCCAGGCGGTGCCACTGCTCGTTTTGCGGGGTCATCAGCGACGACAGCGCGGCGGCAAGGCGGTTCACAGCGATGATCGGGGTGGACTCGAACATCTTAAGCCCACGCTTTTCGCCTGGCGTGGTTCCGCGACCGAAGCGCGCAGCACCAGCTACGTATTCATCGATCGCGTTCCACTGCTCTTCAAACGAGGCGCGGCGGCTCTGGAGCTGGCCTAGGCGCGTGAGTATGGCGGTTGCGAGTTCGTCGGCCATCATCGCCCCAGCAGGGGGGAGCGGTTGAAATTCGGCGAAGGCGTTGGGCGAGCGTTGAGGCCTCCGGGCGCCGTCGCGGGAGGCGCGGACAGTGACGCCGGAGCTGCGGGCGCGATGAGCTGGGCGGCGCTCACGGGGCGCGAGAGCATCGCGGCGCCCGCTCCGACTCCGCGCTGGTTGCGTTCGATCGCTCGGGTGCGCGCCTGCTCATCCAGGCGGCGCTGGATCTCTTCGCGCTGTTCCTGGGCGAGTGTGTTTTTCTGTCTCTCGCGCTCGCGGGATGCGGTGATGCCCGTGATGTCTTCGACCAATCCGAAAATGGACATGAGCCCTCCCCGTTTCCCTGAATTTACATCATCTCGTATTCGGCATACGACGTTTCCACGCGCATCGAATTGCCGGCGAATGCAGGCGAAGCGATCGCGACCGGCTGCGCCCACGTAAGCGCGAGCGCTTCGGCGCGGTCAGGGCTGGCGCCGTGCCGCTTGCGAATCGACTCCTTTTTCTCGACCAAAAGCCGCTCCGTCGCCTGCTCGAACGCCATTTCCGGCCATGTGAGTTGGTCCAGAAGGTCGGGATCGTTCGGTAGCTCGACGCCAGCGGCGAACTCGTCGCGCATCCGGCCCCACATCTCCGCGCGCTTGTTGCCGTATTTGTCTGACTCGATCGCTTTGGCGGCGGCTTGCACGTCGATGATGATTCCAGGCCCAAGGAGCTGCCGCAACCTGTCGACCACGCCAGCGCCAACGCCCACACCGTCCACGAAGATCGCTTTGGGGCGCTCACCGAACGAGAAGAACTTTGCCGCGATGATCTCGCAAAGCCGCATCGTGTCGGCCTCGCGAAATGCCATCGTCGGGAACACTGCGCGGCCCTTGCGCATCGCGATCACCGAGAAATCCGAGCCCTGCCGCGCCACGTCGACACCCCACACCAGCGGTGCGCCCACGTCGATAGCCCTGTATTTGCGGCATTTCTCGATTGCCGAACCCGAAATGAATGTCAGGAATCCAGTTACATTCGGGTCATTGAAGTACTCCTGGCGGAATTTCGCCTCCCCGAGATCTTCGCCCCAGCTCGAAATCAGTTCGGCGCGCTCTCTTTCAAGTGTTTCTGGCGAGAAAACGCCTGTTTCATCAGCACGAGAATCAATAAAATACCAATCCGATTGCTTCTTTGCGTATTCGCCAATCTGGTAAAAATGATTCCTTCCTCGAACCGTCGAAACGAAAAGCGCCCAGCCACCATTTTCCGCAAGCATTGGGCGAAAGAAATCCCATGATTCAGGCTTTGCAAGCGCGTATTCAGAAAGAACGATTCCAGCCGGTGAAGCGCCGACGAGGGAGTCGTAAGAATCAGACCCGACAAGCTGCCAAGTCGAGCCGTTCGCAAATTCTATCCGCATTTCCTGGTCGCTGGTCTTGCGTCGGATCTGAGGCGGGAACGCCATGTCGATGCGCCGCTTGCCGGTGTGCGGGTCCACCTGCTGCCAGATGGCCTTCCGCGCCTGGGCGTATTCGGGAAGGCAATGCCAATAGGTTCCGGGCCGTTGCATGGCTGCGGTGGCGGTCCAGTGGAGGCAAACATCGTCCTTTCCCCATCGGCGATGAGCGCGGACTACCGCCCGCTTACCGCCCGCCCAGAGGTAACGCCATAACCCCATCTGGTAGGCGCGCGGGTCCCAGTTATTTGGGATCGAGATTTCCGGCATAATCCTTTACCACAATGGTAAGCGGGGCGCTTTGATTTCCGGCGAGTTCGAGTTTTTCGCCGTACTTTCCGTTGGCCATCTTTTCCGCGCGCCACTTGCGAGCGTCTACGCGAAGGCGCGACCGCTGGACGTGTTCCCCATTCAGCCGATACCCTGGATTGTCGGGATCGTGCACTTCCATCCAATCATTCCGGCCATCGTCGGAAATCTCTTTGATTTCCTCGAATTCGACATCCGCCTGGAATTCGCGCGCGCGAGCGTATCGTTTCGCAAACGGTTCGCAATCCCGCAGATGTTTGAAGAATGTCGTAATCCCTGGGAGTCCTTCTTCTCTGCCATCCCCGAGAAAATCCCGGAATGACTTCCCTTCCATGAACTTGTCGAGGACCCGATCTTCGATTTCCTCGGTCCACTCGAATGCGGGTCTCCCTGTTTCAGCCATGCGCGTTTGCCCTCCTGGAGGATCGCTCAGATCGCTCAGAGGGAAGATACATCAAATCATCCTCTGGTGAGCCTTGAGGACACGGCTGCGCCCTCGTTCGCTCGCCCTTCCGCAGGGACACGGTTGCCCGTCGAACGAGTTCGCAGCGCTCCCGACTCGCCTTCGGTTGCCATTTCTGGCCTGGGTATCACCCTCCGGAGCCGCCCATCGTTCACGCCTCGTGGCGCCCTCAGGTCCACGAAACCGGTTTCCCGGCCTGCATTGGAGAATGTACGACATCTCCCTGGAATCTGGCAATAGGTGCAGATTGCACCCAACGCCGTTTCACGCGCTTATCATTCCTCTTCCAGCCGCTCGCAAAGCATGTCCTCGATCGCAT
>Ga0116144_10005091_pt1 | contig 12113 bp, 7 predicted proteins | sample AD_UKC035_MetaG_FD_89746 | JGI IMG/M metagenome (GOLD analysis project Ga0116144, IMG submission 89746) | Active sludge microbial communities of municipal wastewater-treating anaerobic digesters from USA - AD_UKC035_MetaG | ecosystem: Engineered > Bioreactor > Anaerobic > Digestate | place: USA... | reverse complement strand
TTCTGATTCATTTTTCTTCCAAAGACTTGTCGTTTATAGCGGAATATCACCTTGCGAGATTATTTAGCTTGTTTGAAAAGCATAGGATTCGAGTCAACATGATGCGCAATACAGCTATTTCATTTACCATTTGTACTCAAAATGAAAAAGGCCGATTGCAGAACCTTTTGGACGAATTGAAAGGAGAATTTAGAGTGGTTTTGGATCCTGATCTTGAGCTTTATACCGTCAGGCATTTTCAGGAAAATATGTTGCCGGAATTGTTTAGAGAAAAATTGGTTTTATTGGAAGAGAGAATTCGCAATACGGTACAAAGGGTGGTTAAAGATTCACCTCATATTATACACAAAAAGTAGATTTCTGCGCGTCATAAAAGGACATCTGAATTGGTATAGATGGACTGTATAAAATTAAATTGTTTTTCTTCCATATAAAGAACAAATAGGACATGAATCCTTCGAATGCCCTCTGGCTGGGCAGTATTTTCTTCCAAAAAATATAATCTGCAAGTGCAATTTATTCCAGTGTTCCTTCGAATATAACTTTTTAAGGTCTTTTTCAGTTTGATTGACATTCTTTCCGTTGCTCAGTCCCCATCTGTAGGCAAGTCTGTGAATATGAGTGTCAACCGGAAAGGCTGGAACGCCAAATGCCTGGCACATCACGACTGATGCTGTTTTATGGCCTACACCCGGCAAAGATTCCAGGGATTCAAGGTCCTCCGGTACTTGTCCATTGTATTCTCTTACTATTATTTCAGATAGTGTTTTAATGGCCTTTGATTTTTTATCGGATAATCCACATGGTTTGATGATTTCCTGAATTTTTTCAGAATCCAGATGCATCATTTTTTCGGGGGTATCCGCTATGGCAAATAACTTGGGAGTTATTTTGTTTACTCTTTCATCCGTACATTGTGCAGATAACAGAACTGCAACCAACAGGGTGTAAGGGTCTTTGTGCTGCAAAGGGACATCCACATGGGGAAACAATTCCTCAAGTATCATTCGGATCTTTTCCGCCTTTTCTGATATTTTCATTTCTTCAGTAATTTAAACTGAGCAGAAATTTCATGGTGTCTGTTCCATCAGCGTAATCCTCGAGCTCAGGTTTTTGAGAAGAGCCGAATCTGGCACATGTTTGGTTCGTTAAGCTGGAAGGCCCTACAATACATTGAATTTTATCCCGATGATCTACACAAAATCGTTCTATTTGTTGCTTATCATCGTAAAACTGGTAATGTAAAGTAGATAAATGTGATGCTATTGCATTGGATTCAATGAGTAAGAGGGTTTCTGATTGATGAAATTTCAAACCATTTAACATGGAAATGGCGAGTCTGTATTCATAATTGTTGTTGTAACGATTACTGTCCCTTAGATACTGAAAATTTTCATCCCAAATGCGCAGTAAGGGGGCTAGGTCATATTCCCTGGGAATAAACAATAAACTTACGTTCCGGCATCCCAATCCAAAATAGGAGTAGATATCTTCTCCCAATTGGATCAATGCTTTTTCATCTTCCAAGCCGGATATCCATGCTATCGAATTTCGATGCCCACGAAGGAGATGTGGCACCCTGGAAAAATATTTTTTGAAATATGTGTAGGAATGATCACTTCCGGTAGCAATGATGGCCTCAAAATCCGTTAGTTTATCCACCATCCTGATCCTGGTACCCATCTTTGGATTGATGTCATTCAACATCCCTATGATCCATTCATATAAAACGGTATCTCTGTCTGAGCATCGAAGTAACACATTGCTGCCTGAAATCAAAATGCACAACAAATCATGAAATGAAACCAGTGGAATATTGGCAGCAGCGATCAGCCCAATATTCTGGGCATGGGCATTTGAAATTTCAGGATATCTTTCGATCCAGGAGAATAACTTGGTTTCATCCAGATAGCTTTCAGAGATTGCATGAAGCATTCTCAATACTTCTCTTTCTTCAAACCATGGATTTTTTCGTTGAGCAATTTTGAATACCTGCCTTCTGGCTTCAATGTCGATGAGAATTTTCTCTCCTAATTTGGCAAAAGCATGTATTGTTTCCTCGACTTCATTCCGCCTCATGATTATTCAGTTTCATTTTCAAGTTCATTTTCCATTATGCCTTCTTTCTTATGCAAAACGTATTTTCTCCACTTTTCGAGCAGTTGCTGAAAATCATTGGGAAGTGGAACTTCGAAGAACATTCTCTCACCAGTACGAGGATGAGTAAAGTCAAGGCTTCTGGCATGGAGTGGGAATCGAGGCATGAGCTTAAAGCAATTTTGTACAAATTGTTTGTATTTAGTAAAGATTGTCCCTTTGACCAAGCGATCCCCACCATACCGAATATCGTTAAAAAGTGGGTGCCCGATCAATTTTAAATGCACTCTGATCTGATGTGTTCTGCCTGTTTCCAGTTTGCAGGAAATCAAGCTAGTATAATAAAACGACTCCAAAAGCTGGTAATGGGTGACTGCATGCTTCCCCTGCGAGCCGTCAGTGAATGCATACATTTTTTGTCTGTTGTTGGGGTCTCTTCCCAGGTTGGCCGTTATGGTTCCAACTGGAGGGTCAGGCTCTCCCCAGACCAATGCCCAATATTCTCTCCCTATACTGTGCTCAAAAAACTGTTTACTGAGATGTGCATGTGCATAGTCATTTTTAGCCAACACCAGTAATCCTGAAGTTTCTTTATCAATCCTGTGTACCAAACCATATCGACTGGTAGCAGGGTTTTCCGGATCCAGATTATAATAACCCGCTACGGCATTGACCAGAGTTCCGGAATAGTTGCCGTGAGCAGGATGGACGACCATTCCTGGAGTTTTATTCACCAGCAAGATGTCCTCGTCTTCAAAGACTATGTCCAAGGGGATTTTTTCAGGAAATACTTTTCCGGCATCCGGATGAGAGGGTATAACCAGGTGAATTATATCATTGGGACGAACCTTATAATTTGATTTTTGATGAGTGCCATTTACGGTCACCAAACCAGCCTGAATAGCACCTTGGATCTTATTTCTGGAAATCTTGGCTAATTTTTCATTGATAAAGGAATCGAGCCGGAGGCTTCCCTGGCCTGGATCCACTTTGATATCTAATTCCTTAAACTCCTGATCTTCCCCCTGAAATTCGTCTGAAAATTCTAATTTATCATCTGTTTTGATATCCACCTGCTACATTTGTATAAAAATAAAGAACCACAAAACTATGAAACAGTTTTCAACCCTTTGTGCTCAATCTGGAAAGTTGATCCCAAATACGCCAGCTCATCAGACGCCCGTTTTCGCCACGGCTGCTTATGATTTTGATGATCTTGCAACTGCTTCCGAGGCTTTTACGAACCAACCCGGTGCGCATGTATATAGCCGCTATGGCAATCCAACAGTAGAAGCCGTTGCATCCAGTATAGCTTCGCTGGAAGGCTTTGGAATGGATATTCCAACTTACGGATTGATGACAGGATCGGGAATGTCGGCCATTCATCTTGTTGTTCAGGCAATATGCAGGCCGGGTGGAAAGATTCTGACCCAGGCAGATCTCTATGGTGGAACGACCGAGCTTTTTAAGAAGGTATTTGCCCAGTTCGGAATCCAGCTTGTCCTAAATGATTTCGGCGATCCGGAGGCTTTAACTAATATCTTAAAAAGTGAGCCGGCAATTTCTTTGGTTTATCTGGAAACGCCCACGAATCCAATGATGAATTGTGTGGATATTTCTATGGTTTCAAAGGTTGTTTCAGAGTTTAATATCCCTTTGGTAGTGGATAATACATTTAGTACTCCCTATATCACAAGGCCCCTCTCATTAGGTGCCGATTTAGTCATCCATTCGACTACGAAGTTTCTTCACGGGCATGGATATTCAACTGGCGGGGCAGTGATAGGCAAGGACAGGGATTTGGTCTTTGGCAAACTTTGGGAGTTTCTGAAGTTAAATGGGGCCATTCTGAGTCCTTTTGAGGCAATGTTGATCCAAATGGGTGTTAAAACATTGGGAGTCAGGATGGAAAAGCAATCTCAAAATGCTGCAGGTCTTGCAAATTTCCTGGTGGGTCATCCAAAGGTTAGGAAAGTTTATTACCCTGGATTGGAGAGTCACCCACATCATTCCATAGCCAAAAAACAAATGTCGTGGCCTGGCGCCATGTTGAGTTTCGATATTGATGCGACTTATGGACAAATCCGAAATATGATCAAAAGTCTGCCGATTGGCCGCATTGCACCCTCTTTGGGGGAAGCAGAAACAATGATTATGCACCCCGCGACCATGTCTCACCTCAAAATGCCGGAAATTGAAAAACAAAAACATGGTATAACAGAAGGACTGATCAGACTTTCAGTCGGGTTGGAAGATCTTGAAGATCAGATAAATGCGTGGAATAAAGCTTTGGATGCACTGTAAAATTACGCCTTGGAGTATTGTATTGGATTCACATCCCACATCAGGTTTTTAGTTAAAAAGATATTTTGATAGGATTATTAGAATAGGCTGCCTATCTTAGGTAATTTTGCGTTTTCATATCTCTGCATATTTTAAACATCATGGAGTTAATCAGAAATTTTTGTGTCATAGCCCATATAGATCATGGTAAGAGTACTTTGTCTGACCGATTATTGGAATTCACAAAGACTATCTCCGAAAGAGATATGCAGGCGCAGGCATTGGATGACATGGATTTGGAGCGCGAACGTGGCATCACCATCAAGGCACATGCCATTCAATTAAAATATCATCACTCTGATGGGAGAACCTATATTTTCAATTTGATCGATACTCCCGGCCATGTGGATTTCTCTTATGAAGTGAGCAGATCCATAGCCGCCTGTGAAGGAGCCCTGCTATTGATTGATGCTACTCAGGGCATACAGGCACAAACCATTTCAAATCTTTATCTGGCTCTCGAGAATGACCTGGAAATCATTCCAATTCTCAATAAGGTCGATATGGACAATGCTATGATAGATGAGGTTTCAGACCAGGTCATCGATTTATTAGGTTGCCCAAAAGAAGATATCATTTTGGCCAGTGGAAAGACTGGTATCGGAGTGGAGAATATTCTTAAAGCAATCGTTGAGAGAATTCCAGCTCCCAAAGGTAATCCGGAAGCTCCTCTTCAGGCTTTGATTTTTGACTCTGTTTTCAATTCATTTCGCGGCATCATTGTATACTTCAGAGTGCTGAATGGATTTATCAAAAAGGGAGATAAAATCAGATTTTTTAATACCGGAAAGGAATACGTCGCGGAGGAAGTAGGTTATCTGCAAATGAATCTCATGCCCAGGCCGGAGGTCAATTGTGGAGATGTAGGATACGTAATCACAGGCATCAAAGATGCAAAAGAAGTAAAAGTAGGGGATACACTTACCAATGCGGCCAATCCTTGCAGTGAAGCCATTCAAGGTTTTGAAGAAGTAAAGCCTATGGTTTTTGCCGGGATTTATCCCATTGAAAATGAGCACTTTGAGGATTTGAGGGATAGTTTGGAGAAATTAAAGCTCAATGACTCCTCCCTGGTTTACGAACCTGAAACCTCAGTGGCTCTTGGTTTTGGATTTCGTTGTGGTTTTCTGGGTATGCTGCATCTGGAAATTATTCAGGAGCGATTATCCCGTGAATTCAATCAGGAAGTGATCACTACAGTTCCAAACGTATCCTATATCGCAAAGACGACTAAGGGTGAAATTATGAAAATAAATACCCCGAACGATCTGCCAGAGCCCAACCATTTGGAATACGTGGAAGAACCCTACATTCGGGCAAAAATCATTACGAAACCTGATTTCATTGGGACCATCATCAAATTGTGCATGGAAAAAAGGGGGACTCTTGAAAAACAGCACTATTTGACCCCTGAACGTGTTGAATTGACTTTTGATATGCCCCTTGCTGAAATTGTGTTTGACTTTTACGATCGCTTGAAGTCAACTACAAAAGGTTATGCATCTTTTGACTACAGTCCACTGGATTACAGACAATCCGATCTGATTAAAATGGATATCAAGCTGAACGGGGATAATGTTGATGCATTATCAGCCCTGGTGCACCGGTCAAAAGCTGAAATAGTCGGAAGAAAAATGTGTAAGAAGCTTAAAGAAATTCTTCCACAACATCAGTTTGTCATTGCGATACAGGCTGCAATCGGGGCAAAGGTCATTGCCAGGGAGACTATTTCTGCATTGAGGAAAGATGTGACTGCCAAATGTTATGGAGGAGATATTTCCAGAAAGAGAAAATTGTTGGAAAAACAAAAGGAAGGAAAAAAGAAAATGAGACAAATTGGTTCAGTCGATGTGCCTCAAAAAGCATTCCTGGAAGTTCTCAAACTGGATGAATAGTACCTCCGTTTTCAATTCTTAATTCTTTTATGAAAGTCAATCAAACTCTTGATAAAATCCAATCGGATATCCTGTTGGCCATTGAACAGTTGGGTTATCCTGCGCTTGACCGGTCTTCGTTGGTGGTTACTCCATGCAAAAAAGAGTTTTCAAAGGATTTTACATTGGTCACTTTTGGTTTGGCCAAAACACTAAGAATTAATCCGGAGACTCTCGCGAGTTCATTAGGCTCACAGCTCATTTCCAATAGTGTGATTGGATCTTTTGAAGTGGTAAAGGGCTTTCTTAACTTTTCCATGTCTGATGCTTTTTGGGTAGAATGCATGCATTTGCTGAAAAAATCTTCACCCACAGGTCAGGTTTCATCAGACGAATCCTTACGGTACCTGATTGAGTATTGTTCCCCCAACACCAATAAGCCATTGCATCTAGGTCATGTCAGAAATATCCTGCTGGGATGGTCTGTGACCCAAATTTTAAAAGCGGCGGGCCATGAAGTCTCTACTACTCAGGTCATAAATGACAGGGGAATTGCTATTTGCAAGAGCATGCTTGCTTGGAAAAAATTTGCTCATGGAGATACGCCACAAACAAGCGGCATTAAACCGGATCATTTTGTTGGTGATTACTATGTTCTTTTCGAGCAAAAATTTCGGGATGAATACTCTGAATGGCAGCAATCTGATTCCGCCGAAGAATCCTTCTCCCGGTTGAAAAAGGATAATGAATCCAAAGTTGATTTTTTTAAAAGATTCAAAAATGAATACTTTACCAAGTTCAGTAAATTAGGTAACGAAGCTTCTGAAATGCTCAGAAATTGGGAAGCAGGGGATTCTGCTACTTTGGATTTATGGAAACAGATGAACCATTGGGTATATGATGGATTCAAACAGACGCAGGATTTACTTGGGGTGTCTTTTGATTCTACCTACTATGAGTCAAAAACCTATTTACTGGGAAAGGATATAGTTCAGAAAGGTCTGAATGATGGCGTTTTTCATCGCTCCGAAGACGGTGCTGTATTTATAGACTTAACAGATGCCGGACTGGATAAGAAAATTTTGTTGCGTTCTGATGGTACATCCATCTATATTACACAGGACATTGGGACGGCCATGCAAAGGCATGAAATTCATCATGCAGATAAATACGTGTACGTTGTCGCGGATGAACAGGACTACCATTTCCAGACTTTATTTGAAATACTGAAAAGATTGAATGTGCCTTTTGCAGAAGGGCTTTACCACCTTTCTTATGGAATGGTAGAACTGCCTTCTGGAAGGATGAAATCGCGGGAAGGAACTGTCGTGGATGCGGATGATCTGATTAAGGAAGTCTATTCTGAAGCTCAAAAGTCTGCTTCGGAACGAGGAGAGCTTGAGGCTCTTTCAGAATCTGAAAGGGAGCGCGTAATCTTTCAAATCGCTCTTTCGGCACTTAAGTATTATTTACTCAAAGTGCATCCTAAAAAGAGGATGATCTTTGATCCGACAGAATCAGTGGATCTTCAGGGGCATACAGGACCCTATATTCTCAATGCCTATGTCCGGATACAATCTGTACTGCGTAAGGCTGATACGAATGAGTTCATGGTCCCGGCTGAAATAGTACAGGCTGAAAGAGAACTTTTAAATTCTCTTTTGCAGTATCCAAAAGTGATTCAGGAATCTGCCCGTCAGCTGGATCCGTCTCATCTGGCTAATTACCTGTATCAAATGGCAAAGGACTTTCACCGGTATTATCACGATTATAGAATTTTGAATGCCGAAACTGAAGAATTGAAATCATGGCGTTTATCTCTGATCGATCAGTTTGGTCAATATCTGAAGCATGGGATGAACTGTCTGGGCATCCAGATGCCTGACAGAATGTAATTTTTATAATAGATTATGGAAACAAACAGCAAGGAAAATCTGAATTTTATTGAAGAGATCATAGAGGAGGATATTAAAGCCAACAAGCATGGTGGCCGGATACACACCCGGTTTCCTCCTGAGCCCAACGGATATCTCCACATTGGACATGCTAAGTCCATATGCTTGAATTTCGGTCTTGCAGAGAAGTATAATGGTAAAACCAATCTTCGTTTTGACGATACCAATCCTGTTACCGAAGAAGTGGAGTATATTGAATCCATCAAGGACGATATTCGCTGGCTGGGTTTTGATTGGGAAGATCGCTTGTTTTTTGCATCTGATTATTTTCCTCAATTTTATCAGTTTGCGGTACAACTTATAAAAGCCGGTAAAGCATATGTGGACCATTCCACTCAAGAAGAGATCAGTAAGATGAGAGGTGTGCCCACTGCCCCAGGAGAAGAAAGTCCTTTCAGAAACAGAAGTGTTGCAGAGAACTTGTCCCTCTTTGAGGATATGAAAGCGGGAAAGTTTAAGGAAGGTGAGTGTGTCCTGAGGGCTAAAATCGATATGTCATCTCCCAATATGCATATGCGCGACCCGATCTTATACAGAATATTGTATACTCCTCACCATAGGACCGGGAACGAGTGGTGTATTTATCCTATGTACGACTTTGCACACGGTCAAAGTGACTCGATAGAGGGAATAACTCATTCCGTATGTACTTTGGAGTTTGAAAATCACAGACCTCTTTATGAGTGGTTCATACGCGAGTTGCAAATTTTCCCTAGCCGTCAAATAGAGTTTGCACGCCTCAATGTTGAGTATATGCTTATGAGTAAAAGGAAACTTTTGTTGCTTGTCAATGAAGGTATCGTAAGTGGTTGGGATGATCCCCGGATGCCAACTATTCGTGGGATGAGGCGCAGAGGTTATACTGCTGAAGCATTGAGGCGATTTGCGATGGAAGTTGGAGTGGCCAAAAGAGAGAATCTGATAGAGTGGGTTCGGCTGGAAAATTCAATCCGTGATCATTTGAACAAAATTGCCATTCGTGTTATGGTGGTGCTGGATCCAATTAAAGTGGTCATTACGAACTATCCGGATACACTGGAATGGCTCGATATTGAAAATAACCCGGAAGATCCTGCAGCCGGCATCAGGAAAATTCCATTTGGAAAGGAAATTTTTATTGAACATGAGGATTTTATGGAATTACCACCGCCAAAGTATTTCCGTTTGTCGCCCGGAAGTATGGTGAGGCTTAAAGGGGCTTATATTATTCGATGTGATGAGGTCGAAAGAAATGAGTCAGGACAAATCAGCCATCTCAATTGCACTTATTTTGCCAATAGTAAAAGTGGGGAAGACCAGTCAGGATTTAAGGTGAAAACAACTATTCATTGGGTCGAAAAAACGCATGCAGCCCATGCTGAAATAAGGTTGTATGATAAGCTATTTACAATTCCCAATCCGGCAGCTTCTGAAGAGGATTTTCGGACTCTGATAAATCCTGATTCCCTTGAAATTATTCCTAATGCAGTGATTGAGCCTTCTTTATCGGATGCAGATATGGATATACGTTATCAGTTTATGCGTAAAGGCTACTTTTGTCTGGATAAGGAGAGTAAACCTGATCGGCTCATTTTCAATCGTACGGTTACACTTAAAGATGGTTGGAGTAAAGCTTAAATCCAAATGAGTGTTTTCTATTACCTGTTGCATCAATTGTTCTGGTATCAATAGCGGATTCCAAATTTTTTATAGATAAAATGCAGTAGCCAGGCAGGACCAATCAGTAGAAACTGTAGATCTTGAAGAAATGATGGCTTCTTTCCTTCTATATGGTGTCCATAGAATTGCCCAATCCAGGAAATAGTGAATATCGAAATAAAAATTACCAAAGGCGAAATGGCGAACACAGCTGCCTGGTTGCTGATCCAATCCGCAGCTAAGATCAATATAGCGGTGATCAATACAAAACCTGCAAAAAGGACTGGGGACAATCTAAGGTAATAGATCAAAGCAATGGCAAAGATCAATACCGCCCAGTTTAATCCCGGCAGATCCATAGGAAATGGAATTTGCAAAATCATACCTGTCAGACTTAGCATGATGAGGGGTACACAGACCCAATGGATCAATTTATTTATGGGATTTTGATGACAGGCTCCATATTGTTCCAAAAGCTGATCAATCTTTCTCATCGAAATTGAATTGATGGTAATTTGTAGATGATTTTAAATCGTGTATTTATTTAATAATAATCCATTTTTTGGTCATAACAGAGTCACCTGATTCCAGTCGGACGAAGTAAAATCCCTGTGGTAGCTGATCCATTATAAAGTGGTAATTGTTTTCTCTCAAGAACTCAGGGCCAAAAATCACTTGACCTTTCATATCTGTGATTTTAATTTTTACGGTTTCTGATCCTTGGATGATCAGTTCCAAATGCCCATCAGATGAAGGATTGGGATAGATTTCAAATCGTGGCAACAAATCATTGTTGGATTTATTTGAGCTTGGACAGCTTATTTCAAAGGGGCCAAACAAAAATATACAAACATCCGGATCGGATTCTTCATGACTTAATACCCTGAAGAAATATTTACCTGGAGGTAGATTTTTTCCGGTTTGATTGGGAATAGGTTGATTGTTTAAATCCACCCAAATGCCTTGAAATATTTTACCACTTAGATTTAATTCTATTTCGCCATCAGATGCATTGCAATTTGAAGCATCGAAAATGGAGAAGGAGTCCAGACGAATAAGGGATTCATTGAATGGTATGGAAATATCCAGTTTTTTGAAACATTGAAATGAATCTCTGAGTGTCAGAATAAACTGAGAAGATGGGATGCCAAATAGAGTATCTATTGTGATGGTATCATATTGAGCGAGAAGACTGTCATTGTAATATAGCGAATAGGTCGAGTCAGATAAATGACTCATTTGTAAGATGAGGATGGGATCTTTTCCCGTACAACGGTCTAGAATTACAGTATCCACCTCAAAATTGAGTGGATTTAGGACATTAACTTTGTATTCATAAGGAAGGGTGTTGCCTGCAAGGTCTTCTATTTCATATTTCATTTGGCTTTCACCAATCGGAAAATATGAACCCTCGTCAGGTCCCGATAATTTCCTGATTTCCCTGATTCCGCAATTATCAGATGCAAAAAGTTGGGGTACAAGCAAATCGCACCGGCTTGTCGTGCTATCCTTCCATCCTGAGGGGACAGGGGGAAAGGTGTCCAGAAGCCTGATTTGTACAAAACCTGAGTCCATATTTCCAGCCAGGTCGTGCACATATAAGAGCAGGGTGCGGCTTCCTATACTACTGCAGTCAAGACTATCCAGTACTGGTGTAATTGTGATACCCGTATCGCAGTTATCTCGTATATTTTTCAAGAAAAGGGTGTCAGTAATATAAGCCTTGCCATTATGATCCAAATAGATATTTACTTCGGGTGATGGAATAACTTCTGGCTTAATGGTATCCAACACCGGAAGATTGACGGAAATGCTACGAGTGCATGAATTCCGGTCGCTGACCTGGCAAAGATACAAGTCAGATCTTTTGCCTGAAATTCTGGATGAGGTCTCACCGGAATTCCACTTGTAGTTGTAAGGACTAATTCCTCCTGAGACCTTAAGATCTATTTCGCCATTCTGAGCTTTTATGCAATCTGGGAAGGATTCGACTTTTGGTATAAGTTGGAGGGGATCTGGTTCCTCGATGAGGAATTGCTGAACCTGCTCACATTGGTTGTTGTCCTTTACAGTTACCGTATAATCACCTTTTCTGAGATTGCTGATGTCCCGGATTCTCTGACCTGTGGACCAGGAATAACTATAGGGTGTCACACCTCCGCTCACGGTCAGATTGATGAATCCATTTGAATCTTCCGCACAATTC
>Ga0116144_10005089_pt1 | contig 12115 bp, 7 predicted proteins | sample AD_UKC035_MetaG_FD_89746 | JGI IMG/M metagenome (GOLD analysis project Ga0116144, IMG submission 89746) | Active sludge microbial communities of municipal wastewater-treating anaerobic digesters from USA - AD_UKC035_MetaG | ecosystem: Engineered > Bioreactor > Anaerobic > Digestate | place: USA... | reverse complement strand
GTGTTGATCTGCTCGATATCGCCAGTGGGATTTTCTTCGAAAAACGTATCCGCGAAGCCGTTGCTAATGATGTCGGGGAATTTGCTGTTAGCCTCGTCATCGCTGGCTCCAGCATACCGATACTCGAAATTAAGATAATCGCCGCGCCGATCAAAAATGTTGATCAGACCATTGAAGACTTCGATCTCGCTGTCATAGGCATCGTATTCGAGATCCGATTTCAGGTACAGGTAGTCTGTCGGGCGGGACCTGAGCTCAAGAAAGGAATTGGAAAAGGGCTGACTGGAGGTATTGGCATCATAGAACTGTCCGGCGCGTACGAAAAACATCTCGCGCTCCGAGCTGCTGCCGTCGGGTAAGAAAAGTTTGGTCATCAACCGATTGGTGAGTCCGATGGTGAACCGGTTTTGTTGTTCGATACGGTCAGTGCCGTCATAATCCGGTAAATCATCCTGATCTTCATGAGAAAGATAGAAATAGCTTACTTCCGGTTCAATGGTATGACGGTATCGGCGCTGGGAGTTGCTTTTCGACGGGAAGATTTTTATAAATTTTGTCGAAAGGCTGGCGCGAAACGTCGGCAGTATGCGGTTGTCGTCAAAGTCTTCTCCTTCTTCTTTGTTGTGAGTATCGAGATACGCGGTTTCTCTCAGACCTGCCTGGGTCTCGAAGATGAAGTGATGCGACAGTTTCATCGGCCAATTGAGAAGCGGGTTTATATCGACCCGGCTTCCTTCCGTGCCTTCATCCCGCATGAAGTTGGCGTACTGAGAATCGAGGCTGAAGTACACCGGTGCGGGAGAGAAAAGCTGCGGCATTGCCGAAAAGGTGATTTGAGGATAGCGACCGATCGGGTCTTCTTCTAGCAGCTCAGAGGAAAGAATCGGATCATCAAAGAACTGTTGTTTCTGATAATCTTCGAGAAGATCCTTGTTATATTCGACATCACCGACCAGGCTGAAACCTTGATCCCAATGTTTAGTAAGGAATACGGTCGTTTCGGTTCGCTCGGCGGTCCGCTCAACTATACTGGTGCCGTAGTCATTGTAGTACTGCCGGTCACTGACCAGATCAAATTTGGCCCTGAGGAAGAAGTCCTCGTTGAAGTCTTTTTTACCCTCGTACACGAGGTTGTAACGGTCTCGGCCTCGATTCAGTTTCTGCTCACCGTCGTCTTCGTAGGCGTCGTCCTGATACTCTTTACGCTCTCCAATATAGTACCCGTAAAACCTGCCGCTATCTTTTTCGCTGTTGATGTACCGGTATTCGCTTCCGATTCCGATCCCTTTCTTAGTAGCGAGATCGAGATAAAAGGTTGCGTCCGTGTTTTCCGAGATTGCCCAAAAGAGCGCATTATTCAAGGACGTTCCTTCTGAACTGGATTGACCCAGCGAGGGAATGAGAAGGCCCGTCTGTCTCTTGGTCTTGGCCGGATAAATCAGGTAGGGTGTGTACAGGAGAGGAATGTTTCGAACTTTAAAGGTCGCACCTTTCACCTTAGCCCATCCTTCCTCCGTTATGTCCGCCTTCTGATAGCTTATTTTCCAGGGGGGAGGGTCGCCCTCGCAGGTCGTAAGGTCACCTTTCGTGAGGAGATACTGATTTTCTCCGCGCTTCTCCAAATGTTCCCCGGTGAGATGGACGTTGCCTTTTTTATAGAATAAGCTGCCTTTCCGTATTTGCCCTTCATTAGTGTTGAAATTCACTTCAAGGTAGTCCCCGTGCATGGTGTCCTCGCCTTCGGCGTAGGCCACATCCCCGGAAGCTTGAGCGATCTGGGTTTGCTCGTACAGTGTCACCTGGTCAGCCTTCAAGGAGCGGTTTGCTTGATAGATCTCGACATTGCCCTGTGCAACGTACATCTGCTGATTTTTATCGTACGTAATGAAATCAGCAGTCACGGATATGGGCTCATCTGTGGTCTGAATATCGAAACGAGAAGACGGATCGGATAAACAGGGGGCTGCATTGGTAAGAAAACATACAAGAAGTGAGCAGAACAGATGTTTCTGGATCATTCTCCCTAGTGACATGAACTAATTCTCCATCCTTTCACATTTTCCACGGCGGGTAATGACAGCACGAGGAGTAATCTGATGCGCGCCGCTTCTTGTTTCCGGCACGGCTGCGGCAAGCAGCGCTCTACGTCGGCATCTCTCATGTGCTCTTTGCTCCGCTGCTCTGCGCCCAGTTGCTCCAAGCCCTTACACGTCCACTTTCTTGAAAAAGACCTCCCGGGCTTCTCCTGCCGTAAACAGTGAACCAGTGACACAGATCAAGTCGTCTGACTGAGCCGAGCTCATGGCCGTTCGCACAGCGGCTTTGACATCCTCTATGATTTCAACTTTCTTCTGATAGCAAGGAATATAGCCGAGCATTGTTGCCGGATCGGCTGACCGCTCCAGACGGGGCCGGGTCAGGATCGCTGTGTCAGCCAGTGACACAAGTAGTCGAAGCATGGGCTTTATCGCCTTGTCTTTCATAATACCGATAACGAGAATAAGCCTGCGATAGGTAAAATTGAGCTGCAGCTCCTTTCGCAGCCGTCGAACCGCCCCCAGATTATGCGCGCCATCCAGAAGAACCCGAGGCTTATCATTGACCAGTTCTATCCGTGCCGGCCAGTGCATGTCTTTCAGCCCGGTTCGCACTGCGGTTTCATCAGCTAAATACCCTTTTTTGCGCAAAAGTTCAACTGCAGATACTGCCAGGGCGGCGTTGCTGAACTGGTAGTCACCGTACATGTTCAGAACTAAGCTGGGGTAATGTGCGAAGAGGCCGTAATAGTGAAATTTTCCTGCCCCCTGTTTTTTAATTCGAATATCTTTTCCGATTCGATAGAGCGGAGCACCAAGCCGGGCACAGATCTCCTGGTAGAGGGAAACGAGAGCGGGCTGCCGGACTGCGGTCAGCACCGGCGTGCCTGACTTGATAATTCCAGCCTTTTCCAGAGCGATCTGTTCGAGATGCTTACCAAGGTACTGTTCATGTTCACGGGTGATCGAGGTAATCACCGCTATCAGAGGCTGCACGATATTGGTGGCATCGAGCCTTCCTCCCATGCCGACTTCGATGACTGCAAGGTCGACTTTATTTTCTTTAAAATAAAGAAAAGCCATGACGGTGGTAAATTCGAAGAACGTCATATCCATTACGGATGGAAATGCTCTTGGGCTGGTATGCTCACGTGCAGCTTTTCTTTGACGCGCTCGAATTATTTTGGTGAGCCGTACTACTGCCTCTTGCGGGATGGGCTCGCCATCGATACGAATACGCTCGGAATAATCCGCAAGATGAGGGGAGGTATACAGACCAATCCGGTAACCAGCTTTTTTGCAGATCGCGGAGATAAAAGCAGCGGTCGATCCTTTGCCGTTCGAGCCGGCAATATGTATAGATCCAAAGCTATCCTGAGGATTGCCAAGCTCCTGCAGCATGCATTTCATGGTATCCAGTCCGAGCTTGATACCGAACCGCTGTAAGCCAAAAAGCCAAGCGAGCGTCTCCTGGTAGGAGTCACGGTTTTTGAGTGCGCAGTTTGCGGGAGCGATCATGGTTGTTTTCCGAAGAGAACGTTGGGTCGTGATACGCCTTTAAAAAAACGTTTTACTCGAAAAAACGGCAGCCGTTATCGGACAAGCCATTCAAACACCAGGATTTCCGCCCCCGCCTTCGCGAGGGTAGACTCCGGCGGGAATCCTGGAAATACAGCGACATGCAGAATGGCTCGCGACCGTCTTTTCCTGAAACGAGACTTCCAACGAAGTGGGCATCACTTCGTTGCTCATAGGTTGCCGCCACGCGGCTTACTGGCGCTTTTTACGAATCCATCTATTTGAATTCCTTTTACTCGCCGCCGGAATGTTTTTGCCTCAGGATTTCCATATTCAAGGCAGGGATTTTATTTTTTGCCTCAGTGTTTTTTGGATCGGCGCTGAAAATCGCTTTGTATTCTTTTAGGGCGCTTTCTGCATCGCCGGCGTGCTCGTAGACGCGGGCGAGATTAATGCGGTACGTGAGGTTTTTTGGATCCAACTGTACGGCTTTCTTTAAGTGGGTTACCGCCTCGGGATAGTCCTTCTGCTTCGCCAAAAGCAGCGCCAGCGCATTATGAACTTCAGCTTTCTGGGGCTCGGCTTTGAGAATCCGCAGATACACGTCCTTGAGCTTTGCCGTATCTTGCTTTGCTTGATAAAGCTCAGCCAGCGAATAAAGGAGAGCGGTATCATTTGGTTTTATACGAATCAGCTCTTCCAGAGCCTTGATCGCTGCATCCGTTTCTCCTGCTTGCTTTAGCGCTTGAGCAAGATTCTGTTGGTAATCGATCTTTTTTGGATCGAGTTTTACTGCCCGTTGGAAATGGGGAATCGCTGTCTTCGGCTGACCTCGTTTGTTATAGAGAACCCCCAGGTTATTTTCCACGACGGCATTCTTGGGATCAGTTTTCAGAATCTTCTGATAGACCTCCAGGAGTTCGTCAGTCTTGCCTGACTTTGCGAGACTGTCAGCCAGAGCATAGAGAGATTCTTGATCATTAGGTGTCCGTTCGACTACCTGCTGATAAGCAGCAACCGCTTCCTTGGTTCTCCCCGCTTGCTCATAACATGTTGCCAGCGCCTTGCGCAGAGCCGGGTCCTTTGGATTCAGCTCCACGGCTTTCTTGAACGCGGCGATAGCCTTGTTCCAGTCTTTTCGTGCCTTGTACTCGACGCCAAGGTTGTGATAGGCCGTGGCATTATTAGGTTCGAGTTTGACGAGCTGCTCATAGGCGCTGAGAAGCTTGGCTTGGTCTTTCTTTTTTGTATACAAGTCGATAAGAGAATAGAGCACAGCCTTCTGCCGAGGATTCTGTTTGAATGCCTTTTCATACTCAGCGATGGCGCTCCCATAGTTCTTCGCGGTCTCATACATCCGGGCTAGATTGGTGCGGATTTCCACGTCATTGGGAGCAAGTTTTAAGGCCTGTTGATAAGCCTCTTCAGCTTTCTTGTAGTCCCGGTTCTGAGTGTAAATATATCCCAGGTTGTTGTAGATGACTGGATCATTCGGTTTCAGTGCCAGGATCTTCTGATAGGTAGCGAGAAGGCCTTGCTGGTCTTTGGTCGCAGAATAAAGGTCGAGCAGAGACTGAAGAACCTCGAGATTGCCAGGTTCAGCTTGGAGAGCCTTCTCGTACTCGGCAATAGCGCTTTTGCGGTCCTGCAATGACAAATAGGCCTTTGCCAGCTGCAGCGCCGCCTGGCTGTTGCCCGAGGATAAGGCGCTGGCAAAGGTGAGATACTGCAAGCGCTTCTTGCGATCTTTTTCCTGTTCCGCCAGATTCAGCCAGTTGCTGGCAGTCAAGACCACACGAAAGGTTACATATCCAAAAGGCGTTCCATCTTTTTTGAACTCAAGGCGGTATTCTTTTCCCTTGCCGTCTTGAGTGGTCTGCAGAGAATCCTCCACCATCTGGTCAATCTTGATCGCTTCATCGAGGCTGAGATCGGGGTGTATAGGATCAATCCATGCAGACAGCCCTCGATTGAACAGAACGCTGGTATCAACGTTGACCAGGCTCACGGAATCTCCTGAAGCAACGTCGAGCACTGCTTCGGAAGGAAGCTCCCTTTCCGTGCCATTTACCTTGAGCGTAACCGAGTGAAGTTTCGGTGAAGACGAGAAGAACCTGAAGGTTTTTTGTACGGTGTCGCTGACCAGTTCCGGGAAAAAGTAGACGAAAATGACACCACCGATTATGCAGAGGATTAGATAGAAAAGTAGAGAACTGCCGCTGAGAGACGATTGTTTCCGTTTTTTTCTTTTTCTTCGAGTTATCGGTTCGTACATCGATTTAATTACACAAGCGTTAGATCGTTTAAGGACTAGATGTCGTGGTGCTCGGCCCGATCATGCTGCACAGCAAGCAGCAGCCGCATGTCCATGACATTGGTGCGTGTTGGACCAGTGATGACCAGATCTCCCAACTGTTCAAAAAAATGATACGAGTCATTCTCTTCCAGGAACGTAGTAGGATTGAGCTGTTTTCGAGCTGCCCGCTCGATCATGCGCCAGTCAGCAAAAGCTCCGGCGGCATCGGTCGGACCATCGGTCCCGTCGGTATTGGCACTGAATACAGCTGCTCCTTCCCAGCCAGAGATTTCCATGCCGCAGGCAAGAACGAACTCCTGGTTTCTGCCTCCGCAGCCTCTGCCGCGAACGGTCACGGTCGTTTCACCACCGGATATGACACATGCTGGCAGCGGTACTGGATTGCCGGAGCTGAGCAGCTCCTTGAGAATAGCAGCGTGCAGGCGAGCGGCTTCCCTTGACTCGCCTTCTATAAAAGATGAGAGAATCAGGGTGTGATACCCCAGGTGCTGCGCTTCTGCAGCTGCCGCCTCCAAGCATTGGCTGTTGCTCCCGATAATGAACGAATGTGAACGGCTGAAAGCCGGGTCGCCACGCTTGCGCGTTTCCGGCTTTTCGCCAGCTGCTCCCTGCTCGAGATAAGTTCTCACCGCTGCAGGTATTCGCTCCAGCAGTGTATACCGGATCAGAATCTGAATGCAATCCTGATACGTGCTTTCGTCCGGCACTGTCGGACCCGAGGCTATGCTCGCCAGGTTGTTGCCGATAACGTCCGAGAGAATGAGCGAAATCAGAGTAGCCGGAGCCACGGCAGCGGCAAGACCTCCTCCTTTGATCGCGGAAAGGTGCTTTCGTACGGTATTGATTTCGTGAATGGAAGCCCCTGATTCGAGCAGCAATCTGGTAGTTTCCTGTTTGTCCCGCAAAGAGATGCCGGGAACCGGCATTGGCAAGAGTGCGGACCCGCCTCCGGAAATCAAGCAAAAGACTAGATCGTTTTCCTCAAAGGTCTCTGCCAGAGCGACCAGCTCCCGAGCACCCCGGAGGCCTGATTCATCGGGTACAGGGTGGCCGGCCTCGATGCTTCGAATGCTTCGGAGCTGTGCGGTGTAACCATATTTCACGATTACCAATCCGCCACAGAGACGCTCTCCGAGTACGTTCTCCAGGCCGGCAGCCATTGCTGCGGATGCTTTGCCGGCACCGAGGACATACAGATTTCGGTATTGTTCCAGAGAATACCGGTTTCCGGCTACGGTAAGGTCGTTTTCAACCAGGTGAACATACTTCTTGACCGCCTCGCTGGGATCGACGGCTCGAAGACCGGCACCTAGTATGGCCTGGCAGTCTTGTTTAATGTTTCTTCCCATGACGGTCAACAAGCCAGCGCAGTGGCGGAAAAGAAAAAAAGTGCATTTTTTTTGCACCTTGCGTTCAAATTCTGGTCTATACGGTCATTATGGTGCGCTGACGCGGCAGTGCCGTGAAGCCAGCGTGAGGTCGCCAAATTCCTCATGTGTATAATACCATAGAAAAAAATTGATTTACATAGTTTTCATAAAACGGTATGGTGTGTCTGGCCGGTCTTGTGGCTATCCAGCCTTCGCGTCTCTGTTCCTGCTCGATAGAGACAAGTATCGCTATCAAATGTTTGACGACATCGTAAAAGGTCCCGCCTTCGGCGGGGGATAACGAGCTGAGGCGCAACCATCTGTCCCGCGCCTCGCGGGATTACTTCGTTGTCTCCAAGACGACTTCCAACGAAGTGGGCATCTCTTCGTTGTTCATAGGTTGCCGCCAAGCGGTATACCTTAGCTTTTTACGAGTCCATCAATGCTTAAAGGTGTTATCAGGTGCAACAATCAGTGAAGGACTGCATGTCATGTGCAGAGATCGATCTCGATGCTCTGGCGTTCAATGTTACTCAGGTTTCAAGCCTCATTGGTAAGAAAAGGAAAATACTTGCGGTCGTCAAGGCCAATGCCTATGGCCATGGTGCCGTCGAGATAGCCCGCGTATTGGAATCTCTTTCATCAATCGAATATTTTGGGGTTGCTTTTCCTGAAGAAGGCATTCATCTTCGCCAGGCAGGCATTCGGAAGCCAATCCTTATTCTTGCAGGTATTCTCCCCGAGCACGTTGAAAGCATGTACGAGTATCAGCTCACACCGGTTATCTACGATCTTGACACGGTGACGTACCTGGAGGATGAGGGCAGACGGCGGCAGCAGTCATTGGCGGTTCATCTCAAGGTTGACACGGGAATGAACCGGCTGGGTGTTTCTCCAGGGGGGGCGGAGAATTTTTTGGTTCGGTGGAAGCAGTTCCAGGCGGTACACCTTGAAGGAATTCTCTCACATTTTTCCTCCGCTCATCTGAAAGATGAGGAAAGCGAAGCCTTTACCCGGAAGCAGGTTGAGGAATTCAGACAGGTTGCAAGTCTTCTTGAAGGACATCTCGGCGTGAATCTGCTGGTGCACATGTCAAGCAGTTCATCGTTGATGAAAGGGCTGGCCCCGGAACTGTCCCTGGTGCGGCTGGGGCTGCTGCTCTACGGAGCTGATCCGACCCGGGGACAGGGTCCTGAAATCCCATTGAAATCAGTGATGACGGTGAAGACAAGAATCCTGCAGGTAAAGCGGGTAATGGCCGGTTCGCCGGTGAGCTATGGCCGTACCTTCTGTACCGGCCGGGAAACCACTGTTGCCACAATCGGGATCGGGTACGGAGACGGGTTTTGTCACGGGCTCTCCAACCGTGGGTGCGTTCTCGTCCATGGAAAGCGTGCACCAGTGGTTGGAGCGGTGTGTATGGATTTAACGATGATTGACGTGACGGACATTCCGAAGGTGCGACCGGGAGATGAGGTGGTACTGTTCGGACATCAGGGCAATGCCTGTCTGCCGGTCGAAGAGGTTGCCTCTCAGGCAGGAACTATTGCTTATGCGGTTCTTTGTGGCATCAGCGGACGGGTTCCGCGTCTGTACCGGCGAATGCAAAGTTAGAACCTGGATTCTAGAAAGGATGATCTCGCAAAATGATTCGGCGTAGTAAGTGCGATCCTGTTTTAGTCGTGTTGCGGGTTGCAGGTTCTGGTTTAAACAAGAACTCGTAACGTGTAACTCGTAACCCGCAACCGTCCCAGAGCGGGTGCGCTTCAGCTTGTCGATCATGAGGACATAGATGAGTTCTTGACAAGCCGTCCAGAAAGGAGATGAGAGAGTATGAAGAATATCAAAATTCAGCGTGCGTTAGTCAGCGTTTCGGATAAGACCGGGGTGCTGGAATTAGGCCAGTCCTTGCAGGACCGGGGAGTGGAAATTCTTTCGACCGGTGGAACCGCTCAATCGCTGCGTAATGCAGGCATCTCGGTCGTCGACGTTTCAGCGTATACCGGATTTCCGGAGATCATGGATGGGAGAGTGAAAACGCTTCATCCCAAGGTACATGGAGCCCTGCTCGGAATCCGGGAGAAAGATTCTCACGTCCGCCAAATGTCCGAACACGGAATCAAACCAATCGATTTAGTAGTGGTCAATTTGTATCCTTTCGAAAACACGGTGGCCAGACAGGATTGTACCCTGGAAGATGCTATCGAGAATATCGACATTGGCGGTCCGACCATGCTGCGTTCAGCTGCAAAAAACTACACCTATGTTGCCGTGGTTACTGATCCGAAGGATTATCAGAAGATCATCAAAGAAATGGATTCGCTTGATAACGCTCTTTCTCTGGAAACCCGGTTTTATTTGGCGAAGAAGGTTTTTCAGCTTACCGCTCATTATGATACGGCGATTACCGAGTATCTGAAGAAGGTCTAAGGCAAATTCAAGATTCAAAATTCAAGATTCAAGATTATGCTTCACGAACGACACTGAAATGGCGATTTGACCATTCAACCATGTAGTAAATCAACCAATCATCAATCCCGAGAAACCATGAAGAAGATCCTTATCGTAGGCGGTGGAGGTCGCGAGCACGCTCTGGTATGGAAGCTTTCGAGCAGTCCGGAAGTGGGGACGATCTACTGCGCTCCGGGAAACGCGGGAATCTCCCAGCAGGCGGTCTGTGTACCGATTCAGGTTGAAGACTGTGAAGCCCTGGCCAGCTTTGCTGAGCAAGAGCGGATTGATCTTACCTTAGTAGGTCCGGAAGCGCCACTCACTAAGGGTATCGTGGATCTGTTCAACCGAAGAGGCCTCGCGATTTGCGGTCCCACAGCTGCAGCCGCAGAATTGGAAGGCAGCAAGGCTTTTGCAAAAGAGTTCATGAAAGCACACGGCATTCCTACAGCAGACTACCGAATTTTCAGCAATGCCGCGGAAGCGAAGGACTTTGTTCGGAATCATGGCGCGCCGGTCACGATAAAAGCTGATGGACTTGCAGCCGGCAAGGGAGTGATCATCGCGATGAATGTTGATGATGCGGTGGCTGCTGTTGACAATATCATGATCAGAAAAGCGTTCGGTGATGCCGGCCACCGTGTGGTCATTGAAGAATTTCTGCAGGGCGAAGAAGCTTCAGTTTTGGTTTTCACCGACGGGACGACTATTCTTCCGTTGCCTGCCGCTCAGGACCATAAAGCAATCTATGATGGTGACCGCGGCCCCAATACCGGCGGGATGGGGGCTTATTCTCCGGCACCGGTGATTACGCCCGAATTGCACGATACGATCATGCAAACGATACTTGTGCCGACAGTATCCGGCATGGCTGCCGAGGGCAGGGTCTACAAAGGAATTTTGTACGCAGGCATCATGATTTCTGGCGGCAAGCCGGTCGTATTGGAATTTAATGTCCGGATGGGAGATCCGGAAGCCCAGCCGCTTCTTATGCGGATGCGAAGCGATTTATTACCCGTCCTCGAGGCAATTGTTGCAAAAAACCTGCACACCGTTACTATTGAATGGGATGAGCGCCCCGCCGTGTGTGTGGTGCTTGCTTCCGAAGGGTATCCTGATGCTTATGAAAAGGGAAAGGAGATCTCAGGACTGGAGCAGGCAGCAGCAGTCAGGGACAGCATGGTCTTTCATGCTGGCACGGCATGGAAAGAAGACCGAATCGTGACGAGCGGTGGCCGCGTTCTTGGAGTCACGGCACTGGGCACTACCATCGCCGATGCAATACAGCGGAGCTATGAAGCAGCATCCCGGATTTCCTGGGAAGGTATTTACTACCGAAAAGACATCGGACAAAAGGCACTGCGAAAATGATGTGCTCACCAGGACTACGATGATGACCGAGCGAACACCGCAAACAAAAAAGAAGGGATGGATTGTCGAGCGTCGATCGCTTTTGCGTACGGAGCTGGTTCGTCAGGTACTGGAAGCGAAGCTTTTTTTCGATGAGTTGTATCAAGAGTATCGGTCCTCGAACCGTTTGTCTTTTGAAAAGCTGGAAGGCTGGATCGGCACCGAGGCTAAGCGGGGTCTGCTTTGGAATCTTAAAGAGAAATCCCATTTTCTCTTTCGCACCAATTGCTCCAATTCATTCTATGAACGTCTGTTTGACTGGACACTAGGACTGATATTCCATGATGGCATGAAGCTGAAAGAGAGCGTTTATCTGCTCGAGGTGTATGAGCAGGAAGGAAAGCGTTTCACTGACGTCGCTGAGATTCCTGCGGATGTTGATCGGGAGGCGCTTTTGGAAGAGTTTCGGGTGATCACGGCTCGCGCTCAGACTGATATGAGCTATGGAATGGAAAACCTCCATTACCTTTTTTCTCGTGCAACGGAGCAGCTCAGCCGGTTGCTGGCGCTTTACAAGCAGGATAGTCTCCTTCTGCGTTTTCTCGTGGAGAACGAAAACCTCTATGAACGCGTATATGGTACTGGTTCACTCGAAATGCTCTTCCTGACGCTTTTCCGAGGCAATGTACAAGAGGCTTATCTTATTGCGGCTCGCAACTATCGGGAAGGCGGCTGGTATGGAAAGGCTTTGGCTGTTCTAAAAAAGGCACTAGAGATGAATCCTGCTGATGAAGCGTTGCAGGCTGAAATAGAAATGATGGAAGAAATGCTGATCAAGAGCGAGTGACTGTCTGAAAGGATGAAGTTATGGAGCACATAGCGGTCAGTGTGGTGATGGGAAGCGATTCTGACCTGGGGGTCATGGAAGAAGCGCTCACGGTATTGCAGGAGCTGGCAATCGGCTATGAAGTTGTCGTCACTTCCGCGCATCGCTCGCCGCAGCGGACTGCACTCTTTGCACGCCAAGCCTCCAAGCGGGGTATCGAGGTGATTATCGCTGGCGCTGGCCATGC
>Ga0116144_10005088_pt1 | contig 12118 bp, 6 predicted proteins | sample AD_UKC035_MetaG_FD_89746 | JGI IMG/M metagenome (GOLD analysis project Ga0116144, IMG submission 89746) | Active sludge microbial communities of municipal wastewater-treating anaerobic digesters from USA - AD_UKC035_MetaG | ecosystem: Engineered > Bioreactor > Anaerobic > Digestate | place: USA... | reverse complement strand
GTTGGTGAACCAGCTGTAGCTGCCGTCAAACTTGCGCAGCCGGCAGTCGAAACGCAATTCTTTGCCCGAAAGCAAGAATTTACGCACCGCTTCTTTGGCTTCGTGCAGGTCTTCGGGGTGAATAACCTGATATACCGACTGAATATTCGGCGAAAAAATTTCGGGGTTATAGCCGAGCAGATTCTTGATGTGGCTTGACCAGTAAAACCGTCGTTCTTCTGGGACGTATTCCCAGCTGGCAGCATGTGCTGCGGTGAGTGCATGCACGTTACGACCTTCTTCCATGCGCAGCGCCATCGCATTTTCGTGTTCAACCGTGGTGTTGCGGAAAAAGCCGATGAGCCTGATGTGGCGTCGGTTGCTGCCAAAATAGTTACGCCCGATAAATGAATGCCACAGGTACTTACCGCCGTTACTCTTGAGGCGGGCTTCGAACTGGCAGTTTTCAACTTCGGCAATGTTCTTGATCAGGTGCAGGTCTTCGGGGTGAATGATCTCGAAGCCGATCTGCCTTTGCCTGCTGACTTCGCTGGGATCGGTATAGCCGAGGTTGTGATAAAGATCGTCAGGGGTATTGTTGATACTTGTCTCAAAATCGTATTCCCAGAGGAAAAGGCCCGCCGAGTCAAGGGCCAGCTTTAATCTGTCGCGGTAATCGAGCAGCTGTCTGAAGTCATTGCTGCGTTCGATCATCGAACCAAATATGTCGGCAGCCAGCTCAAGAGCCGAAATTTCGAAATCGAACCAGCGGCGCTCTTCTGACAGGACATGCACTTCGAGGCAGCCCCAGAATTTTTTATGCACAAAAATCGGAATGATGAGAAGAGATTTAAGACCGACCGCGCGAAGGTTTGCCTGAATGTCAGTAGAGAATTCTGCAAAGTTTCTGCCGACACCAGAGCCACTCAGAAGCTTCGAAGAGTTGCTTCGGATAATTTCGTAGACGAGGTCGGCGGTCTGGCGGTGGCAATGATGCTGATTGCGGCAATAGCATGAAAAACATCTGAAAGAGATTGAGGTGCTGTCGTGAAGGTCATTTTCACCTCTCTTGATCAGACCGATGCGGTCAGCGCCGACTGCTACGGCGATGGCATCAAGTGCTACCGGCATCGACTCTTCGACCGATGTCTCTGCCCCGACTACCAGATGCGCAGCCTCGGCAATACCTGAAATCAGCTTTTCGCGTTGTTCCTGAATCTGTCGTGCCCGGTGACTTACCGAGACATCGCGGATAATGCCGACCAGACGAGGCTCTTCGCTGTCGCGGAGTTTGCAGGTGACGCGGATAATTTCCCCGAAAATGGTGGTTGAGTCAGGCAGATCTATTTTTCGGGCGAATTTTTCGGTGCCGATCTTTTCAGGCAGCAGCGGAGTTGTTTCTATTATGGGTTCCATGCCTGGAAAAACTTCGGCATCGGTTTTACCGGCTATCTTGTCGGGGTTGCAGCCGAAGCTTCTGGCAAATGACTGGTTGCAGAGCAGGTAGTGTCCCTGAAAATCTTTGACGAAGATAAAATCTGGAATGGAGTCTATCAGGTGCTTCAAAAAAGAGCGCTGCCCGGCAAGTTCTTCGGTAACATTGCGCAGTCTACGGTTGAGAGCGAGAAGATAAAAGATAACCAGACCGAGGATAACCATTGAAACCAGGAAAATAGCGATCCAGTTCCGAAATCTGCTGATCAGATTTGCTACCATCGAGTTGTCGGTGTTATAGGGTTCAAGATTCAAAACCTGCATCAACTGATGAACCTGAGCGTAATTAGCGGCGATTCCCCAGGTAATCTTTTTTGGTATGTCAACGTCTGACATCTTGAGAATTGCCAGCGTCACCCGTTCTACAAGGTTCTCGTTGGCGTGTCTGACTCTTGCAAATGACCATTCAGGGTAAAGCCTGGTCGAGCACGCGAATGGCAGGGCATTGGTGTGCAGGTAAAGCTCGCGGCTGAAGGTTATCGAATTCATGTCGAACTTGCCTTCTTTTGCCAGCAGTTCAAGGCTTGAGGTACGGCAGATGCCAAAATCAGCCCGGCCCGATAGAACCTCGTCGATAATTTTTTCGATATCAGCGTGGTGAGTGATTTCGCGGCAGGCTTTGCGCAGGTCGATACCGCGTTCGGCAAATTCACGGGCTGCCGCCAGCCAGCCGCCAATAGACTGCACCGGCCCGGCTACCAGTTTTTTGTTGCGTATATCCCAGAGTGACTTGATGTTTTTGTCGTCTGAACGCCAGAAAATAACCGCGCCAAACAGGTTGTCGAAGGCCTCGATCTTCTCGCTTTCGCGTTTGAGAGTGGCAAGAACCGTTAGATTACCTGCCATGCCGGCTTCGACGTTGAAAATCGGGCTGGCGATGACAAAATCGACATCGCCGTCTTCAACTGCTGAACGCAGTTCGTTCCAGCCCATCAGCTGCATCTGAAAAAGATGCTCGGTGATTTCGCGGTTCAGAAATTCGATAGTTTCCTGCCATTCATAGTTCCAGCCGCCGATACTCTCTTTTTTGAGCACGCCGATCTTGATCAGGCTTGGCTCCTGATCGGCAAACAGCTGCGGAAAAACAAAAAGAGCCGAAAAAACGAGCATCACAGCCACTCTTAAGAATGCTGAGGCTTTTTTTCGGCTCATTCCGGCCTCCTGGGTTTCAGTTTATCAGAGAGGAGCTCCGCAGTCAGGGCAGCCTTTCCAGCCTGCTTCGATTGCTCTGCCGCAACTACGGCAGGCATTGCGCAGGTGTTCAAGGCAGAACGGGCAGAAGCTGAAGTTGCGCCCGACCATTTTGCCGCAGTTTGGGCATGAGGCCATATTTTCTTTGCGAACGTGTGCCGGCAGGGCGTTTTTTACGGGCAGTTCATCGCGTTCGCCAAGCTGGCTAAGAGAGAGGATTGCGGCAGTGCGCACGTCTTCTGATTCGTCGTTGAGCATGGTCATCAGAGGTGCCAGTGCCCGTTTGTCACCGAGTGATCCGAGAGCCTGGCATGACGCCGAACGCACTGCCGACTGTGAATCCTGCAGGCATTTAACAATCTCTTCAAAAATTTTCGGCTCGCGCGACTGGCCAAGAAGTTTTACCGACCAGTAGCGGGCATCGACGTTGGTGCCGCGAATGGCTGAAATCAGTTCTTCAGAAACACCGATGCCCTGTGCCCAGATAGAATCGGCAGCGGTCTTTCTGATGATCCATGATTTGTGGGCGAGATAGCTGACCAGCAGGCGGTGGGCTTCGCTGTTTTCAACCATGGCCATCGCCTTGATCGCTTCAAGTTTTGATTCCATGGGGGCGGTTTCGACGATACGGGCAAATCTCGGCACCAGATCAGGAGTCGCCTGATCTGCGAGCAGTTTGATGATCCAGAATTTGGCTTCATCACTGCTGGTATCGAGAGCTTCAGATACCGCCTGCGGGTTACAGAGATGAATTTTTTCAAGGCTGTCGAAAGCCGCCTTGCGTACCGGCCAGTTCTGTTCTTCGAGCAGATGCAGCAGGGCCACGACCATGCGCGGGTCATTGATGTTCTGGGCAGCGCGAATGGCTGCAAGTCTTATTTTCTGGCTCGGATGCTTGAAGATGCGCACCAGATACTGCACGGCCTCACCACCCATGTTGCCAAGGGTCTGAACCATCCAGTAGTCGACATCTTCTTCGTTTTCCGGAACCATCGACATCAGCTTGTTGAGCGAGCCGGGGCCAAGGCGGCCGAGAACCATCGAGGCGCCGCGACGCATGTTCCAGGTATCTGAAGTCAGGGCCTTTACCAGCCAGGGAAGCGCTTCGTCCTTGTAGTTCAGCATGGCTTTGCTGACATCGGCGAGAATGTCGTCATTCTTGCAGTTGAGAAGCTCGGTCAGAATCGGCATGGCTTCTTCGACTGCCAGAGACTTCAGTTCGCTGAAGGCGGCCTTGCGAATGTCTGACTTTTCGCTGGCAAGTTCCCGGCGAAGTTTGGCGACATCAATCTTGCTCATGGTTTTTTCCTGTTTCATAAAGATTAGTAAGACATCGGCATTACGACGTATTTGAAATCAGATTCGGGGTTACCCGGACGCATCAGACCGGGGTAACTCGGGGTGGTCATTTCGATGACGACTTCTTCATCAGCCGTTACGGCAAGGAAGTCCTGCAGGAACTTGACGTTGAAGGCGATATTGATTGGTTCACCGGTCAGTTCAGACTGAATAAACGATTCAGCCTTGCCCTGTTCTTTGGCATCTGACCATACACGGGTTTCGTTGGCAGTGACATCAAAATGCACCAGGCCGCTGATGTTACGGGCGATAGGCACTACCGCCTTGAGCGACTGATTCAGTTCTTTGCGGTTGAGCTTGAGAATACGGCTCGATTCTTTCGGCAATACCCGGTTGTAGTCAGGAAACTTGCCGTCGACGAGTCTGGTGATAAGCTGAAACTGTGGTGAACTGAATACCAGCTGTTCTTTGTACAGGCCGATAATAACCGTTTCGTTGCTGTCGAAAAGCTTGTTGAGCTCGGCAACCGCCCGCGACGGAACAATGAAGACGCGGCGGAAATTCTCTGGAACCGCAATATTCTGAATGCGGGTAACTGCAAGTCTTTTGCTGTCGGTAGAGGCCATTACAGGTTTTTCGGCATTGCTGAAGTCTATGCAGATGCTCTTCTGCACCGGGTTGCCCTCTTCGATGCTCATGGCTACGGAAGCTTCTTTAAGGGCTCTGGCGAGGTCGTCACTGCGGGTCTGAAAAGACTGCATGCCGTCGTCGTTGAGAACCGGCACCGGCGGGTAATCTTCGATGCCCTGAATCTGCAGGTTGTATCGGCTTCTGCCGCTTGAAATGACGATTTCTGAAGACTCATCGCCACTGAGTTCGAAGGTCACCATGGCTTCGTCATCTGAAGAAATGCTGGAAATGATTTCCTGAACCAGCTTGGCTGGAATCGTGAAACTGCCGTTCTCGTGAATTTCGGCTTCGATTGTCGAAATCATCATGACTTCGAGATCGGTACCGACAAAACGCAGCTGGCCATCCTGGGCGGTGATCAGCAGATTGGCAAGTATCGGCCTGACGCCTTTCATGGCGACGGCTTTGCTGACAATCGCAACGGTTTCTGCGAGGGTCTTAAGTGGCAGTTTGAATCTCATTTTGCGGCCTCCCTGGCGATGCCAAGTTTAACTCTGATGCCGTTGATATTCCATTCAGAAGCATCACCGGTCTCATTATCGAGTGCGCCAATGTGGCGGGCCAGGGTTTCCTGGGTGATGTAGCTGCCATATTGGCTGACTGAATCCTCGATGTCTTTTTTCATGTCGGTATCAATTACATCATATCCGACTTTAATGCGGTCGACAATGTCAAAACCTTTTTCCTTGCGCATGAACTGAATCTTGTTGACCAGCTCGCGGGCGAGGCCTTCAAGAATGAGTTCGCGCGACAGGGTCTTTTTAAGCGCGATGCTGAGAGAACCTTCTGACTGTACGGCGAAATCGCTTGAAGCCTGGGCCTGCAGATCGACTTCTTCTGGTTTGAGTGTGACCGGTTTGCCGTCGAGTTCAAATTCATAGCCGCCATTGGCGAGCTGTTTGCGCACTTCGTTGCCGTCAGCGGCTTCGAGATGTGCCTTGATCTGCGGAATCATGCCCTTGAGCGGGCCCTGGCCGATGGTTCTGAAGTTCGGTTTGGCGACGTAGCGAACCAGGCTGGCGGCATCGGTAACGGCGCAGACTTCTTTGATGTTGAGCTCTTCCTGCAGCAGGTTTTCCATGTCTTTGAGGGCGTTGCGTTCGAAATCGTCGGCGATGACGACTTTCATTTCGGCGAGCGGCTGGCGCACCTTGAGGTTGGCTTCGTTGCGGGCCGCGCGGCCGAGCTGAACGACCTTCATGACAAAGTCCATCTTGCGTTCGAGCTGTTCATCGATAAGCTCTTCGCGGGCGGTCGGGTAATCGGCGAGATGCACGCTTTCTGGTGCCGATTTATCGACGCCGGCAACCAGGTTGCGGTAGATGTCTTCAGCGATGAACGGGGTAAACGGCGCGGTCAGTTTGGCCATGCCGACGAGCAGTTCATAAAGGGTTACGAAGGCGCTCATCGAATCGCTGGCATTCTCACTGCTCCAGAAGCGGCGGCGGCTGCGGCGTACATACCAGTTCGACAGGTCGTCGACGAATTTTTCCATGTGGCCGGTGGCCCAGACGATTTCAAAGCGGTCCATGGCCTTGCGCACTTCGTCGGTGGTGTGGTTGAAGCGTGAGATGATCCATCGGTCGATCTCGGGGCGCTCAGAGACCGGGATATTGTGCTGCTGTGGCTGGAATTTTTCGATATTGGCGTAGAGAACGAAGAAGCTGTAGACGTTCTGCAGAGTGCCCAGATAGCGCTTCTGCGACTCGGCAATCGCTTCTTCGTAGAAACGTCTGGTGTTCCAGGGGGCAGTGCCGCTGTAGATCGACCAGCGAACCGCATCAGCACCGTATTTGTCGAACAGCGACATGCAGTCGAGCACGTTGCCCTTAGATTTGCTCATCTTGATGCCGTTTTTATCGCAGATGAGGCCCAGAACGACGACGTTCTTGTAGGGCGGTGCCTTGTGCAGGAAGGTGCTGGTGACGAGCAGGCTGTAGAACCAGCCGCGGGTCTGGTCGACCGCTTCGCAGATAAAATCAGCCGGGAAATTGTTTTTGAAGGTTTCCTGGTTTTCGAATGGGTAGTGCCACTGGGCGGTATGCATGGCGCCTGAATCGAACCAGCAGTCGATGACTTCTGGCACGCGCTTCATGCTGCCTTTGCATTTCGGGCAGTTCAGTTCGATCTGGTCGACGTATGGCTTGTGCAGCTCGATATCGGCAGGAACATTGCGGCCCATTTCCTTGAGATTGGCGACGCTGTCGACGAGATGGTGGTGTTTGCAGTCGGTGCAGACCCAGATCGGCAGCGGCGTGCCCCAGTATCTGTCGCGTGAAATGGCCCAGTCGATCATATTTTCGAGGAAATTGAGGAAACGGCCTTCTTTGATGTGACCAGGATACCAGTTGATCAGGTCGTTGTTTTTCAGCACTTCATCTTTGAAAGCGGTGGTTTTGATGAACCAGCTGTGGCGTGCGTAATAGAGCAGCGGGCTGTCGCAGCGCCAGCAGTAGGGGTAGGTGTGCTTGATTTTTGCCGAGGCCAGCAGGCGTTTGCTGATTTTCAGTTCTTTGATGATTTCGGGGTCGGCGGCTTTTACGAACACGCCTTTCCAGGGGGTGACTTCGTCTTTGAACTTGCCGTCGAGGCCGACCGGCTGAATGACCGGCAGATCGTTTTCTTTGCCGACGCGGTAGTCGTCTTCGCCGAAGGCCGGGGCAATGTGAACGATACCCGAACCATCTTCTGTCGACACGAAGTCGCCGGCAATGACGTAATGCGCTTTTTTGTCGGGCTTAACGTAGGTGTAGAGCTGGTGGTATTCGATGCCGAGCAGCTGTTCGCCCTTCATCGTTTCGACGACTTCGCCTTCGCCTTTGAGAACTTCGAGGCGGGCTTTGGCGAGAATCAGGTATTCTTCATTGAGTTTGACCTTGACGTAGTCGATGTCTTTGCCGACGGCGAGCGCAACGTTCGAGATCAGGGTCCAGGGTGTGGTGGTCCAGACCAGGAAGCTGGTATTCGGCTGGTCTTTGATCGCGAATCTGACGTAGACCGACGGATCTTCGACTTCGCGGTAGCCCTGTGCCACTTCGTGCGAGGAGAGAGCGGTGCCGCAGCGCGGGCAATAAGGCACGACCTTGTGCCCTTCATAGAGCATGCCTTCTTTCCAGAACTGGGCGAGTATCCACCAGACGGTTTCGATGTATTCGTTGGTGCAGGTGATATAGGGGTCGTTCATGTCGACCCAGAAGCCGCCGCGGGTGACCATAGCGCGCCACTGAGCTTCGTATTTGAAGACGCTTTCGCGGCATTTCTTGATGAAATTTTCGATGCCGTATTTTTCGATATCCTGCTTGCTTTCGATGCCGAGCTGTTTTTCGACTTCGAGTTCGACCGGCAGACCGTGGGTATCCCAGCCGGCTTTGCGGCCGACGTGGTAGCCGCACATGGTTTTATAGCGGGGAACCAGGTCTTTCATGGCCTTGGTGAGCACGTGACCCGGGTGCGGTGTGCCGTTGGCGGTCGGCGGCCCTTCGAAGAACACAAATCTTTTGCCGCCTTCGCGGTTTTTCATCGATTTCTGGAAAATGTTTTCCTTTTCCCAGTATTTGAGGATTTCTTCTTCGCGTCGGGCTGAAACCGTATTTTCGGGTTTTTCGAAAAGCATTGCAGGTGTCCTTATCTTGAGTTTGAATTTACGCGATATGCAGAGGCAATCCGGGCACTGTGTTCCAGACTGCTGGTATAGTGAAAACCGTCTTCGAGCGAGTTGCCGACCGCAAACGAACCGTGCCCGCGCACGATGACCAGCGGGTAGTCACGAAGCAGCGGCGCGACTTTTCCGGCCACTTCTTCTGAGGCGATGGCGTTGGTCACTTCGACCACCGGCACGCCGCGCGGAAAGAAGTAGCGGCCTTCGGCATCGACCGGGCAGAACTGGTCGGTAAAGAACGAAAGGGCGATCAGCTGCGGCGGGTGGGCGTGTACAATCGCCTGCGCGCCGGTCTGCAGATAAATGGCACGGTGAACCGGCCGCTCACGTGAAGCGCGTGCTGTTTCAGAGTCTTCGCCGTCGATAATGGTTTCGACGATATCGTCGTAATCGAGGCGGTGCAGCATCGAGCCGCTGCGGGTGATGGCCATCATGCGGTTCAGGCGCACGCTCATGTTGCCGGAATGCGAGTTGTTGAGACCGGCGATGAACAGGTCGTGACCGATGGTCTGAAATTCGCGCAGCATGGTCATGATATTATCTCGGGTATGGTTTCGCCGTAGATTGGTCTGATGATGCCCCGGTCGGTAATAATGGCGGTAATCAGCTCGGGCGGGGTGACATCGAAAGCGGGGTTGTAGACCGGCATGTTGTCGGGCGCAACCTGAACGCCGCCAACGAATCTGACTTCGTTGTGGTCACGTTCTTCGATTTTGATCTCGTTGCCGTAATTGATGCTGAGATCGAATGTCGATGCGGGCGCGGCGACGTAGAACGGCACACCGTTATACTTTGCGAGAACCGCAAGCGGGTAGGTGCCGATTTTGTTGGCGACGAAGCCTTTGGCGGTAATGCGGTCGGCGCCGACGACGATGCCCTGCACCTTGTCGTCGCGAATCAGGCTGCCGGCCATATTGTCGCAGATCAGGGTCGCGTCGAAACCTTCGTGAAAAAGCTCCCAGGCGGTGAGGCGGGCGCCCTGCAACAGTGGGCGGGTCTCATCGACGAAAATTTTAAATTTTTTGCCCTGTTCGCGGGCGGCTCGGAATACGCCGAGGGCGGTGCCGTAACCGGCGGTGGCAAGGGCGCCGGCGTTGCAGTGGGTCAGCCAGGTGTCACCGTCTTTCAGCAGGCTGGCGCCGAAATGCCCGATTTTGCGACACATTTCGATATCTTCGGCCTTGATGGCGTGTGCTTCTTTGAGGGCGATGGCAGCGGCTTTGGTGAAATCGCTGCCGGCCTGGGCTTTGACGACCTTTTTGACACGCTCGATTGCCCAGAATAAGTTAACGGCAGTCGGCCTGGTCGCAGCGAGGAGCTTGCAGATGCTTTCCAGAGACTGATCGAGGGGCGTCTGCTGGTTCGCCGGGCTGGCAAGGCCGAGGGCAATGCCGTATGCGGCAGCAACGCCAATTGCCGGGGCGCCGCGCACTTTCATGGTGACGATCGCATGGGCGACTTCGTGCTCGTTGTGGCATCTGACGGTCTTGGTTTCGACGGGCAGCAAAGTCTGATCGAGCAGCTCCAGGCTGCCCGAATCGCTGTGGTAAGATACAGCATCTATCATAGTTTTTCCGCCATTCAGAATCGCGTTGTCTCTAAAAAGAGAAACTTTTCATTTCAGAGGGGATAATAACAAACCTGCCTGCACCGGTCAAGAACAGTCAGATTTGTTACAGAGCTGTCGTATTTCTAACCCAGGTCAGGGTCTCGTTTTTTTGCTGCTTTTACTGAGCACTTCTATCTGTTTGAAGGCTTCCTGATACTGCGGGTTGTCTGGTTCGAGCGAAAGGGCCATGCGAAAACCTTCGCGGGCGGCCTGATAGTTCTTTTTCTCAAGCTCTCTTTTTGCCATCATAAAAAAAGCTTTGGCTGCCCGCAGCTGCTTTGGGTCTTTCGGTCCGGTTGCAATTTTATTTGCAGATGCCCGGCCGCCGGTATTGAAAAATGCTGAGCCTCTGTCGCCTGGGAAATATTGGGCCGCCAGAAATCCGGCGAGAAAGATTATTGCAATTGTTGTTCCAAGTGCAGAGGCAGAAGAAAACGAGAGTGCTCTCAGTATCGCAGTGCCGGCCGAAGATCTTTCTTCCTGGTGATTGACCAGGCGAATCTGGGTGCCGACGGCCTTTTTCTCGGGCGCCGTTTGAGGTTGTGACTGCGGTTCAGTTTTTGTTACTGCGGTTGCAGTAATTGAGGGCTCGACCTTAGGCAGCATCTCTTGCCTGGTTTCATGGCCGGCAATCGTTCTTGTCTCATGAACATCCGGTGCCGGTTGCTCTTCTTCGTCGGACTTTCCGGTGGATACGAAGAGTTCAGCGCTCAGTTCCATCTCGATAAGCTGAACCAGCTGCCTGAATTTTACCCTGTCGGGGTCGTTTTCAGGCTCTTCGTCGTTGATGAACAGCTGATAGCCAAGACCTTCCACTATTTCTTCAACTATCTGATTTAATTTTTCAGGATTTGACAATTCCATCCGGGGCACCCTCTCAAATTTTTCTATTCAGGCAATTATAACTGAGATTTTTACTTTGTTGCAAACAACTGTGATACTTATAAAAATCGCCGCGTTATCGGTGGCAGCTTCGGAGCAATTGCATTAAGCTTCTGGATTCCGGGTTTAGGCCCGGAATAATGATTAATTGTGTTATTGCCGCGTTTATGCTCCAGATGGTATAAGCGGGAATCTTGTTCTGGTCGGAGGTGCTGGCATGTCGGTGCGTTTGTTCCGGAGGTAACTTTGATGGTTTGTCGTTTTTGTTTTCCGGATTGTAAAATCTGCTGGTTTAGGCTATTTTCCTGATATGATCGTCTATCTGAATAACAACTCGCTTCTTTCGAAAAGATCACACGGATTTTCGTTTGCTTGTGGCTCTGCCATTGCTCCGACCCTGTGGTCGAGATTTCTTCTGTTTATGCTGTTTATGATTCTTGCCGTTGCTGCAACGGCGCACGACAAGCCATATGCATTTCTTTCGCTGCACGCCGGGCATGGGCAGAAAGACGGGTTGCTCAACCAGCCAGAGGGCATGGCCTTTTCCCCTGACGGGAGATTTCTGGCGGTGGCCGATACTCACAACAACCGTCTGCAGCTGTTTTCGGTCGATAATTCGCCGCTGGCCACTCAGCCGCTGAAGCTTGAAATGATATATGGCGACCTCTGGCCCTGGGATGACCGCACTCAGCCCATAGATTCGAATGATGCTTACCGCGAAAAAGACTATCTTTACGGTCGCAACCCCAATTATCTTGTCGGTCGCGCTTACCAGCACGCCCAGGGTCGAATCAGGCCCGCAGAAAACGTGCCCATAGATCACTTCAATCTGCCGGTAGGAGTGGCCTGGCTTGGCACTTCGACAATGTTGATCGCCGATACTGGCAATCACAGAATAAAAGCCCTGAAGCTGAATGGCGAAGTCAGGTGGGTTCTCGGCCAGGAAGGCTGGAAAGACGGTTATTTTCATCATCCTCTCGGTATAGATGTCGATTGTGGCGGTCAGATTTATGTCTGCGAGCCACGCAGCAAATATATCAGAGGCCTGGGTCTCGACTTTTTGCAGAGGCAGCGCGTGCAGGGAAATCGTCTGCAGATTTTTTCGCCTGATCTAAAGCCTTCGAAGCGTCTCGGGCATATGCATCACATGTCTGGCCGTGATTATCGGCAGTTTAAAGACATCACGAGGGTGTGGATCAGCCTGAACGGTGATATATATCTGACTGACAATGGCAATCACCGCATAATGATTTTCGAAAACAACATGCAGAAAAAGGCAGAGCTGATCAGATGGCCCGGGTATAGCCTGCGCTACC
>Ga0116144_10005083_pt1 | contig 12129 bp, 8 predicted proteins | sample AD_UKC035_MetaG_FD_89746 | JGI IMG/M metagenome (GOLD analysis project Ga0116144, IMG submission 89746) | Active sludge microbial communities of municipal wastewater-treating anaerobic digesters from USA - AD_UKC035_MetaG | ecosystem: Engineered > Bioreactor > Anaerobic > Digestate | place: USA... | reverse complement strand
TTATTCAAAACCGCAGTGTTGCCGGAAGCCAAAGCCTCTTTGAGCTCTTCCGGGAAATTGTCGGAAAACTTCATCGCTGCATTCGGGGCTTCAATGCCAATAAGAGTTTCACCGCTGTATCCGTCGAGGAGAAGCTGCAAAGAACTTTTAAGGGCATCAACTCTGGCCGATACCAGCATCAGACCGTTCTGTTCGCCTTCCGGGTCAGTGAGAAAGCAATAGAACATGAATTCCGGCTCAGATTCGAAACGAACTTTGGCTGTGCGGTTCAAAAATTCAAACATGAACATCGAGTCGGTGATACGGTCGCTGAAAACTGCAGGAGAATAGGTATTCGGCCTGAGTTCAGAAAACAGAGTGCCGATTTTTACCTCGTCATCAATATTTTTTCTCAGGTTAACCAGGCCGGTCAAACCTTCCAGAATGCCTGCAGCAAAGCCATGGCTGTAGACAACTCTTGTGGCAAATTGTTCCTCGCCCTGATTCGCTTTGCGGTCAAAAAGAAATACAGCGGCCCTGTAAGGTTTTCCATGTTCTGGCTCGATGACAGACAGCCTTGTAGCGATTCTTTCTGAAAGCTTGTCAGTCGAAGCCTCTGCAAAAACCAGGTTTTCCATGTCGAGAAGCAGCCTGCGACAAACGTTGTCAAAAGCTACCTGTACCGCATCTTCGCATTTGAACTGCTCTATCAACCTCAGATTGTCGGCGGAAAGTTCGACTTTGCGACGGTCGAGATAAGAATCTTTCAGAACCATATCGCCCCAGAAAAGTCCGGCAAAAATAAGCAGAATGAAGGCAGCACCGGCGACAAATACGCTGAAATGGGAGAAACCGCTGCCACTGCCGGCAACAATCCGGTCAAGATCGGCCTTTTCATTAAGAGCAGTAACAGAGGGGCCGGCTACAACTTCGGACGACTCTTCGCTCGAGGTCGCGGCTTCAGGAAGTCCGCCAATTCCAGACAGGATGAAGGCCGGGTTATCTTCACGATCGGCTATTTCCTGGAAGATCATTCCCTTATGCTGCAGATTGTCACAGATCTCGCGATCAATCACAAGAGGGAAAGCCGGATTCTGAACCGAGCAGGCCTCAAGCACTGCGGCCCGCTTGACCGGGTCACCGACTATGGCAAAATCCAGACGGGTGTCGACACTGCCGATGCTGCCTGAAAACATCTTTCCGTAGGCCAGACCAACACCAATCTGATATTTGAACAACCCCTTTTTGCTGCGCTGGCGGTTAATCTGCAGAAGCTTGACCAGCATCTGAGAAGCCGCATTAAAAGCGCGACTCGAGGCAGTTTCTGTAATATCAGGATTTTCAGGAAAAACTGCTTCAATGGCATCACCGATAAACTTGTAGATTCGCCCGCCATTGTCAGAAATGATACGAGTCATCTGGGCAAAATGCTCGTTTAAAAGCTCGGTAATCTCATCCGGCCTGTATTTTTCACACATGCCGGTAAAATTACGGATGTCTGACACCAGTGCTACTCCAGAAAATGAATCGGTATCTGAAGCATTGCCGGCTTCATCTTTACGACTCATGGCTTCTATAGCGTGGTCAGAAATGAGGGTTGCAAGCTTTTCTCTTTCTTTCAGACCTTTTGCCATATTCGAGAACTCGTAGCATAGAAGGCCCAGTTCATCGTTACTGCTGCTCGTAATTTCGATGTCGAGATGGCCGGCAGCGACCTTGTCTAGAGCACCTTTCAGGTCTGAGATCGGGTCGAGAAACAAACGGCCTGAAAGATAGCTGCAGAGAAGAACCACGACCAGCGTCAGGCCGAGAATAAACACAAGCATCATCAGACGGTGGCTGATCGCCTGTTCGAGCTCGAAATGCTGCGCACCGGCAGCAATGACCGTCTGGGAATATTTCTTTGAGGGCATGGCAACCAGCGACAGATTTTCATATCTTGCCCCGGCGTAACTGTCGCGGAAATAGGCAACTTGTGCCAGCGACCGGCTTTTTTCAAGAAAATCGGCACCAGCATGGCGATCTGGCTTATAGAGATAAGTTAGCCCCTGAGGTGAAATGCGATAAGCAACGAAGATAAAACCCGGGTTGTTCAGCCCGAAATAGTCGACCGAGTGTTTGAAAGTCTTGACATCGAGGGCCTGATCATCCCAGACAACCATCAGAGCATATTTTTCCTGGCCATCAATTTTAATCAGTTCATGCATCTGAGTCGCCGTAACCATGCCAAACTGGCGTGTTATCGGGAAAGAGCGACGCTTGTCTACCTCTTCGATCAGATCGTTGCCGCTGATTGACTTGTAAGCCTCGATCGACGTGGTCTGCTGCGCTGTTGCCTCAAAATCCTTGAGCCTCATTCCAGGGTTCGCGGCGAGTATTTTTTTACGCAGAGCGCTGACAAGGGGAAATTTGAACGCTTCAAAAGTTGGTTCACCTTCAGCCTGCGTGTGTCCGCTGTATTCCCTGACCCCTTCACCGGTTTCATCCATGATGGCAAAGCTGAGCAACGGCAGCGGCTGCGGCCGGTCGCGGAAGATGCTCGCAATACGGTCGCGGGCAGCAAGGCTATTCGGACCCTGTTCTTTAAGCAGGCTTCTGAATTTTTCATCGGCAACCGCCTCGGTAAAGGCCGATTTGTATTCGTCGAGAATCTGGGCCTTGCGGGCATCAAACTGTTTGATGCAGGACTGCAACTGCGAAACTGTCTGAAAATGTATCGCCCGGCGATACTGAGTGACATAGCCATAGGCGGTAATGATAAGCATACTGACCGGAAGAGTCGCAGCCAGAAGATAAGTAAGAATGAATCTCAGCCTGAGATTGATATCAGGCCACGCGCCGAGCAGCCAGCCTCTTATCAGAAGCAATACAAGGGCCCCACTGGCAAAAAGATTAATAAAAAACAGCCAGAGAGGGCGCACCGGGTCTTTGATCACCGGCATTAAAAGCACTGCGAGATGCGACTGGCTTTTTCCGAGATATGAATAGGCATTGAAGTTACCCAGCTGCGTTACGGGCGGAACACCTTCGTGCAACCATTTCTTCAGATCGTTCTCTTTTTGCGAAACTTTTTCGCGCGCCCAGTCTTTAAGCAAACCCGATTTCTGCAAAGGTGACTGAACGACCAGCCCGCCGAATCCCTTGAAGAGAGGAATGAAGGCGCCATAACCAATTTTCTGTTCGCGCAGATCCCTCAAGGCCAGAAGTTTCCCTGAAAAATTTCTGGTTTCGTCGCTGCGGGTAAAAAGGAACAGGCCATACGCGCCCTTACCCTTAACTTCAAAATAGTCCCACATGAACCAGTGCGGAAAAAACTGGTAGAAAGCAAAAGAAGGCCGACCCCGCTGGGTTCTTGCCATAATGTCTGATCTTGCCTCGCCACCGAGAATACCGGCAACCATGGCATCGTTCTGGCGGGCAACGTCGCCACTCATTTTTTCACCACGATTGGTGCGCACAAGATGTTCAAAGGCCCGACAGAAAGCCCTTTTTCTCAACATATAGTCTGTACGCGACAAAAGCATGTCGGTGCTGGCACCATTATCAGGTATATGGAAAAGAAATAGCTCATACTGCGGAAATGGCCAGCGAAAGATTTTTTCAGACCTCTGCCGCAGGCTCGAAGCCATCTGGGCTGGCTTTAAATCGGCCTCTACCAGTGATTTGAAAGCATTGATAAAATCGCCGCCACGTCGGGCAAACTGAAAGGGAAAATCGGCACCGGCAGAGAGAGCCTCTACTTCCTGTTGTGCCAGTTCTTTTTGTTCCTGGCGTTTCCAGTGAGTGTCGATACCGGCAAGAAAACTGATGGCAAAATTCAGAGATAGAAGCGGCAGAAAGCAGAGAAGAACCGGCAGATACATGCTCTGCCCTTTCCCTGACTGAGATTTTGCGTTTTTACTCAACTGCCACTCCCGGATTCAGCTTTTTTCGCATTCTTCACCAGAAAAACAATGTCGAAAAATGACCAGACATATATATAAAAAGTAATATCAAGCCAGGCGTTATCTTTTAGATCGGTCTCAAGTTTTGTCAGACCCGTGGTTTTTCCGGTTCTGAGAGCAACGTCGACCTCTTTCTGAATTGCCGGCACAATCTCTGCTGCGTAGATCAGAAGAGAGGCGGTCACAAGAAAAAAGAAAATCGCACCTCTGGTTTTGTGACCAAGTTTCCAGGCGCCCATTCCCGGACAGACCAGATTGAGAACCATGGCGCGCAGCATGCTGGGTCGGCCGTCCTCGGGTTTGCCAGCACCGGCGACTTTTTTGGCAACAGGCATATCTGACACTTTAGACCGGCAGAAAGGGCAAACCAATGCCTCTGGCATTATCAGTTCGGCACACCATGGGCATTTAACCCTTTTACTGTCTTCGACCTTTTCAACCATAGTTGTCTGCTCCTGCCGGAGCTATGCAATTCCTGTTTTCATGACTTTCGTGTACAACTTATGACAAGACAAGCCGAGTGATATATAAAAAATCAGAAAAAAATCCAGCAGTTTTTTTTTATTTCTAAATGGCTGAGCGGGCAGACCTGTTGACCTGCCCGCTCTTTCTATGATTCCTTCCCTTGTTCAGGGCCTTGCTCGGGGTTCAGTTGAGGTCGAGATCGCCAAAAATTTTGTAAACATGTCCATCTCTGGCCACCCGGAGTTCTTTACCGGGAAATTCTTTTGGCAGCTCAGTCGTAAGCAGTTCAACGACTTCATTCTCAATTTTTTCGACAAGATCGTCGGGCACGCGGTTCAGAGTTGCAAGCTTGACCCTGAATACATAACCCGGCCCAAACTGAGAGCCAATACCAACCGAGAATGAAACACCCAGATCAAATAAACCGTCGGCATCTGGTGTGACACCCCTGCCATGCGCCGGCCGATTTGGCCTGAGAGGATAAAGCTCACCGTATTTTTCTTCAAGAATGTGGTCAATACGATTGAAAAGATTCTGCAGCCGATCTTCCCATTTTTCGAGTAACGGATTTTTCAAAACGCCTTCTCCAAAGGTTTTGCTACAACAAAAACACTGGCTATGTTATACTGCCGCCATCTTACCACATTAAACAAATAATCTCCATGACTCTCAATGACTTCATTTTCAGTTTCGGTGTTGCCTTTGCTCTCGGCTGCGATGCCTTCGCCGTCGGCATGGCGGTAGGAACCAGGGGGCCATGCCGGCGTGCCTGCTTCAGGTTATGGTTTCATTTCGGGCTGTTTCAGTTTCTCATGCCGATAATTGGCTGGACTGTCGGCAGCTCGGTCTACGAGTATATAAAAGATGTCGACCACTGGATCGCTTTTACTTTGATGTTCATCATTGCGACCAAAATGTTCAAAGAAAGCATCTCTGGTGATGATGCATCTGACGACGAGAAGAAAGAATCTGAAGCCGCCGCCGACCCGACGCGTGGCTGGTCGCTGGTGGGGCTTTCGGTTGCCACCAGCATCGACGCTCTGGGGGTCGGGTTTGGTATGGGCATTGCCCGCATGTCATTGCTGAAACCGGCAATCATTATCGGCATCACTGCGGCAATAATGACCTATACAGGCATCGTTATGGGCCGCCGACTGTCAGAATCTTTTGGCAAGCGGGTCGAAACCGCCGGAGCCATAATTCTCTACATCATCGCTTTCAAACTGCTCTACATTTAATAGATCAGAATATAGAGATAGTGCGCAGCAACACCAGCTACCAAACCGCCAACCGTATGAGAAATCAGAGCCTTTGATGTCAGCTCGCGGTATTTCAGCGCATCCAGCATCGCGGTGTGCGTGCTCAGATAGCCGCTCCAGCACATACCCATGGCAGTAAACACGGCGATTTCATTACCACCGACAACACCGTGCTTAATAAAAGTGCTGATAAGCGAAAGAGCTGCACCAACAGCACCAAGACTGGTAATCGGAAAAGCGATCAGCTCGGGGCTGGTAAAGCCGAAAAGCAGTTTAAACAGCCAGGCAAATTTGCCAGCCAGCCATGGCATTACCGGCACCCCTTCATAGGCCAGTCCCTGGTAGCCTGCCGCCGCATCAGCCGGACCAAATGTAAAAAGCATGACCATCGAGCTGATTATAAGAACGCCGGGTATAATAGCCAGGCCAAGATCGACGCCCTGTTTGCCGCCGTCGAGAATCGCATTGAGAAAACGCAGAAATATCGGCCCCTTTGATTTGAATGATATATCACCGACAATTGGCGGCTCGGTATTTGCAGCTGGCTCAGATTCCGGCTCTTTAATCAGCGGCCTGATAAACTTCTGCATCAGCCTGGTTGACACGATGGCACCGGCAACGGCGCCTGCCAGGCCGACCAGAGAGGCGGCGGCGAAACCTTTTCCGACCATAAAAGTAATGACGATCAGTCCCATACCGAAAGCGGTGCCGAAATTGGTCAGTGACACCAGCTCGTATTTTTTGAAGTAACCGCTGAAATTACGGTCGTGAGCAAGACTGATAATGGCTGGATTGTCAGAAAAGAAGGTCATAAGACCGCCAAGGGCAGCCACACCCGGCAGATTGAACAGCGGGCGCATCAAAGGCGCCAGAACCATTTCCAGCAATCTGATGACGCCGAACTCAACGAGCAGTTTGCCTAGAGCACCGGCCATCACTGTGATACCCATGATGTAGAATACTGTATTCATGAGCAAGTCGTGGGCAGTCTTCATGATTGTGTTGAACATATTCGAAACGCCCATTTTGTAGCCAACAAAACCAAAAATGCCGCCAAAAATCAGAAGAAAAACCAGCCCTTCGATTTTTCGCCAGGCAAGTTTGTGACGGGCTTTAATGAGTTTTCGCTGAAGACGGTTCATGATGTGACCTTTCTGTGACTGTGTGAAATGTGTGTAAATATGTATAAATGTACGCGAATGTTTGCCAGTGGTTAACTACTGCCTGCCGGGAACCCCCGACATGAAAAGAAAATTCAAAAAACGCATTTCAAATTCTACCGGTGCCTTATGATGAGCACAGACATGCCAGGCATCAGGCACAGACCATGTCTGCGCCTGCGGCAGGCGACTCTTCAGAGAACTGAAAGCATTCATATCGGCCCGAATATCTTTTTCGTCATGAATCAGAAAAACCGGCCGGTTACTGATACCGCGCGTTTTGCTTTCGGGGCTGTTTGAAGCATAATCTATACCGGTAACCTGCTTCGTGATCCAGAAAGCCAGATCGGTAACCGGAGTATCCGGAATCAGCAGGTTGTTCCAGGCATCACGGGCTGCAATCCTGCGCAGGCTTTCAAAACTCGATTCAAGAATGAAAGCTTTTATTTCTGGCAGGTTTTCGGCCCCGTTGATCAGCGTTGCCGCGCCCATCGACCTGCCATAGGCTGCAATTGGCGTCGTCGACGCAATGAGCCCTTTTTCTTTCGCAGCATCGATAGCCGCCCGTAGATCTTTCCACTCATGCAGGCCAATAGTACAGTATTTGCCGCCACTGCGGCCGTGTGCCCTGAAATCTGGCAAAAGCAGACTGTAGCCGGCCCGGCGCAGAAACCCGACCATGTCGTCCAGGCGCATCAGATTAACGCCGTGGCCATGACATAAAATCAGCGTAGCAGCTTCAGGGGCACCTTTGTAGAATACCGCATGAATATCGATACCATCTTCGGTCTTGCCCTTGAGCTCGATGTAATCATTATCACTCAGCCGTCCTGGGTTGGCGAGAACCGGGCGGTTGATCATTTCATTAACCGTGTAGACAAGCATCACCACCAGGCTGGTAACTACCAGCCCGACGGCATAAACAACCTTTCGCAAAACACTGCGCATAAAACCTCTAGCAGTTGTAGAATTCGAGCAGGGCTTTGAACATGGCCAGATTATCTTCGACACCGCACAGTTCACGGATTGAATGCATCGCAAGCATCGGAATCCCGACATCGACTGAAGCAATACTGACGTGGGTAGAAGAAATCGGCCCGATAGTCGAACCACCACGCATATCGGAGCGGTTAACGAAACGCTGTACCCTGACGCCGGCCTTTTCGCAGACCTGCATGAAAGCAGCACCAGAAACGGCGTCTGAAGTATAACTGCGGTTGGCGCTGAGCTTGATCACAACCCCGCCATTGAGCATCGGCCGCGAAGTCGGGTCGGCTTTTCCGCCCATATTCGGGTGCACTGCGTGGGCACCATCGCACGAAACGATAAACGATCGGGACAGAGCCCTGAAATATTCGCTGCGGCCACCACCGGTTGCAAGAACAATACGCTCGAGCAGTTCGGCGAGGATCTCAGAATCGGCTCCCTGTCTGGTTGAACTGCCACACTCTTCGTGATCGAAAGCTGCAATCACACAGGTTGCGGACGGTTTTTTCACTTCGCAGAGAGCAGAAACGCTTGCCAGTACCGAGCCAAGGTTATCGATACGGCCGGCAGAGATAAATTCTTCGCGGGCACCGATCAGACTGCCCTTTTCGTATTCGTAAAGAAACAGGTCGAAATCGATGATATCGGTGGCCTTTACTTTGAGTTCTTTTGCAAGCAGACCAACGAGATAACCCTTTTCCTCGAGTTTCTGGCTGATCTGACCAAGCATCGGCAGCAGATCGGTCTGCTTGTTCGGCACAAACCCGTTGTTGGCATCGGGGTTCATGTGAATGGCGATATTTGGGATCACACAAACCGGCCGCGCAATATTAACCAGCTTCACAGAAGGGTTAAGAGCATCGCGACTGCGGCAGACAACACGGCCGGCGATTGCCAGAGGGCGATCAAACCAGGTGCTGAGAATCGGGCCACCGTATACTTCGGTGTTGAGCTTCAGATATTTTTCTTCGGCAACCATTTCCGGTGCCGGTTTAATGCGAAAACAGGGTGAATCGGTATGGGAACCGATAATTCTGAAACCGACAGAGGTAACCGGCTTGCTGCCGGCAACAAATGCGAGCAATGCCGAGTCGTTGCGAACGACAAAGTAACGGCCACCGGCTTTGATTTTCCAGTCTTCGCCTTCTACAAGCTGCTGAAATTTATTCTTTTCGAGAAGTGCTCTGGTAGCGGCCACGGCATGAAAAGCCGTCGGGCTGGCGTAACAGAAATCAATGAGTTGTTCGGCAAATTTTCTCGCATCAGACATGATTGAAACCTCGAAGCAGATTTAGTTTCACAATTCTACCACAGTTATGTGAAACCCGCTGCCAAAACAGATCGCTTTTTCTGGTTAAACTCGCACCGGCAAAATGCCGATAACATGCACAGACATAGACAGACAAGGATAAGCAGGCATGAATATCGACAAATCTCATAACACTGTCCTTAACCCGGGATCTAACAGTAATCTCCAGAACAAAAGCAACATTCTGGAAACCGGTTCGCTGCGCTCGGCCAACCTTGCCGACTGGCTCAAAAAAGAAAAACCGCCTGAAGCCGGCGACAGTTTCACCCTTAACAGCCGGCCTGCCGAAGGCATGTTCAACCTCGAACCGGTCGAGCGCTACCGCTATATGCTGAATCAGGCCAAAATTCAGGCAAACCCCGCATCGGCCACCAATGACCCGAAACAGGCGATCAAAGAAGCAAACGAAATAATCAACAATGCCATGATGCCGCCGGGAAAAGATAACCCCGACATGGCGGAGCTCACCCGGGCTCTTCAAATCAAGCAGATGATGCAGGGCCGCCTCGACATCGCAGCCTGAGTTTTATTGACCGTCACAAGGTTTTGCTGTATAGTATTTCCCCTACTTCACTGGTAGCGAGGAGTCTATGCACAAACACAACAAGAAAGAAATCGACCGGCGCCGCTGTTTCGGCATCATCAGTCACCCTGACGCCGGTAAAACCACTCTGACCGAAAAACTGCTGCTCTTCGGCGGCGCCATTCAGATGGCCGGCGCCATCAAAGCTCGCAAATCAGACCGCCACGCCACCAGCGACTGGATGAGAATCGAACAGGAACGCGGCATCTCGGTTACCACCTCGGTAATGAAGTTTGACTACCGTGACTTCGAGATCAACCTTCTCGACACCCCCGGCCACCAGGACTTTTCTGAAGATACTTACCGGGTTCTGACCGCGGTCGACAGTGCTCTCATGGTCATCGACAGCGTCAAAGGCGTCGAAACCCAGACCGAAAAACTGATGTCAATCTGTCGCATGCGCAACACCCCGATCATTACCCTGATCAACAAGCTCGACCGCGAAGGCCGCATGCCTCTCGACCTGATGCAGGAAATCGAAGACAAGCTGCAGATTGAATGTGCGCCGCTTTCGTGGCCAATCGGCATGGGCAAAACCTTCAGAGGCGTCTACAATATCTACCGCAAGGAAATCGTTCTTTTCAGGCCCGGCGAAGCAAGACGCCCGCAGGATACGATCACCATCAATGATCTTAACGACCCGAAACTCGACGATATACTTGGGTTCCAGGCCCAGGAACTGCGTGACGACCTTGAATTGCTCGCCGGCGCTGCGTCACCTTTCGACCATGAGCATTATCTCAAGGGCAATCAAACTCCGGTTTTCTTTGGCAGTGCCCTGAACAACTTCGGCATCCAGGAACTCCTCGACGCCTTTGTCGAACTGTCACCGCCGCCGACACCCCGGCCAACCGAAACCCGTCTGGTTTCGCCGTATGAACCTGAATTTACGGGTTTTGCGTTCAAGATTCAGGCCAACATGGATCCGGCACACCGCGACCGCATCGCCTTTGTGCGCATCTGCTCGGGCAAATTCAACCGCGGCATGAAGGTCATGCATCACCGCCTCGGCAAAGAAATCACCCTGGCAAATGCCACGATTTTCATGGCCCAGGATCGCCAGAACGTCGAAGAAGCCTACCCCGGCGACATTATCGGCATTCACAATCGCGGAACCATCAAAATCGGTGATACATTTTCAATCAAAGAGCCACTTAAATTCACCGGAATTCCGAATTTCGCCCCCGAAATTTTCAAACGGGTCATATTGAAAAATCCGCTGAAAACCAAGCAACTCCAGAAAGGTCTGCTGCAGCTTTCTGAAGAAGGCGCGGTACAGGTTTTCCGGCCGCTGTTCGGCAACGATTACATTCTTGGCGCCGTCGGCGTTTTGCAGTTCGACGTCACCATGTCGCGCCTCAAAGAAGAGTATTCTGTCGACGCAATTTATGAACACGTCGAATTTTCTATCGCACGCTGGATAGCGAGTGACAACGAAGCCAAACTCGAAGAATTCAAGAAGCGCTACAAGACCAGCCTGTCATACGATACGGCAGAAGCCCTGACTTTCATGGCTCCCGACAAATGGCGTCTCAACTACGTCATGAAAGAGTGGCCAGAAATCAAATTCTTCGAAACCCGCGAACACGAATAATTTTCGCCGAAACCAGCACCAAAAGGATATTACAGCCCGGCAGTTAAAACAAAAACTGCCGGGTTTGTCTGTTTTTGTACTTTCCGGATCGGGCGATTATGTCGATATATATTTTAGAATCTATTTTGAGGAGGCTCGAATGAAACGAGAAAAAAGTTCCAAACCCGCCCTTCAGCCAGAATGCAAAAACTGCAGCAGATTCGCCATACTTAAAGCACCTTGCAGTCCGTCTTCATGTATCTTCAGAGAGAAGCCAAGCCGACCCGACTGGTTCATTCTCTGACCAGAGCATTCAGCAGCCAGTAAAAAGAAGACCTGGATTATTGCGCCCCGTATAATAAGCCAAACTGGTCGGTGCTGTTGTGGCAGTTGATAAAAAACTGCAGCAATATGGTATACCAACACCTGTTTCAGTCTGGCATCAGCAGTTACCCATAATCTTCCATCTGAGAGATAAATACAGATAAGGCGCGATGCAAAACACCAATGCGGTAAAATCAGTTAGAGATGATAAAAGAAAAAAGTGAAACGACAAATCTTTGAGTAAGAATAAAAAAATATACCTGATTCTTCTGCTTTCTTATCTTTTATTACTGGTTTTTCTTAGGTTTTTCGCAAAACAAAATCAATCCCCTAGATTTTTGTCTCAAGAAACCACAAAGGAGATTTTAAATCAAAAGGCATCGGATAAGAATATTACTCTTTATGTAAGCAACCAAAGCTTTGCAATATCGCCGGTAGACATAGTTATTAAAATTGACAATGAAAAAATAGTTGATTCAATCTTCCACGTGGATGATCAACATAATTGGTATAAATACACCGTAGATTTAAAACCGGGAATTCATA
>Ga0116144_10005082_pt1 | contig 12129 bp, 15 predicted proteins | sample AD_UKC035_MetaG_FD_89746 | JGI IMG/M metagenome (GOLD analysis project Ga0116144, IMG submission 89746) | Active sludge microbial communities of municipal wastewater-treating anaerobic digesters from USA - AD_UKC035_MetaG | ecosystem: Engineered > Bioreactor > Anaerobic > Digestate | place: USA... | reverse complement strand
TCTGCAAAAAAATGAAAGGAACCTTGCATGCATGATCACTTTGAGCCTGAAAAAATTCTAAGCCACGATGAAAGCTATGTGGAGGATCGCATTCAATCTGCCGCCCGAACCTTGCGGCGGTTAAAGCAGCGATAAAAACCAAAGCACAAGGCAATGGGCACGAGGTTGATGAAAGCAAACTTTCTGCGCCGATGAAGGCTGCGCTGGCGGGCGTTGCCGCCATGCCCGTGAAGCGGGAAACAAAACTGAACGCGCTGGTGGCCCTCTTGTCGCGCCCAGAAGGGGCAAGTATTGAGGATATGGTCGTTGCTACGGGCTGGCAAAAGCACACGATCCGCAGTGCGCTCTCGCACGCGCTCACAAAAAAACATGGTTACCAAATCGTGTCTGAAAAGCCGGAAAATGGCGCGCGTATCTACAAAATTACGGGTCGTACGCAATGATACTAAAACAATCAAAACGCCTGATTATTCGCGGTTTTATAATGTCTTATTCAGTTGATAATCAGCCGAAATGAAGCGTTCATGTAAGTATAAGCAAAGGAGAACGCCCATGAAAAATACAGAGATTTTACCGACATCAAACAAAGAATGGGGCTTTTGGGGGACAGCCGAGCGCAACGGGTATGACGCCGCATTGACCTGGAGCGCCACCAGCAATTTTTTAATCGCCGCGTTTGATTTAACCGCCGAGCAAGCCCGCGATGTTTTGGACGCGCGCTTTGGCAGACACTTGGCTGACGATCTGAGCTTTATCAAAGGTACGCTCACCGAAAAAGCCATCACCGCGCATTTGAAATTGCGCATCGCTGATTCTGGCTGGCGCAAGAGCTTTGAGAGTGCGCTCACCGAGACCACGGGCAAGACCTTCCCCAGCAAAGCACCCATCAGCAAGGACGAGTTATTTACCCTGATTGCCCAGCGCCACCTCAACATTGAAACATTGGAAACACGAAAATCGGATGGTCTGGATTTTCATGATGTTGCGGTGTGGTGCATCAAAGATGCGCTGGATGCCGCTTTTGAAGCAGGCCGCAAAGCTGGAAAATAAGGAGGGAAAGATGAACAAAATAAAGCAAGAACGAGCAGACGCTTACTACACGGCAAAAGAGCAAATTGTGGCAACCATGATGGAGATTGCAAACCGCATCCACAACCCGCCACCCGCCGAGCGTAAAATGCCAGAACAGATCGTGGCGCACGACATCACCAAGCTGAAGCAGGCGCACATGAAACTGCGCGAGATGGCCGACATCCTCGGTATTGAAACCCAGGCGCTGGAGATTTGAAATGGAAGAAGAATTGATCAAAGTTGTTTATGCCCGCAAGCCTGTCGATTGACACGAGATTGAATCTGGAAGCCGTCCTGATTGCGGTGAGGCCATCCCAACCCAAGTATCCGAAACGCGGGAAATGACGGAAGCCGAATACAACGCCTTCATCGCCCGCCCGTTGGCAAAACGCGAATGGCTGGCAGGCAAAGGTGGCTATCAAGGCAATATCAAACAAGCCATTGCGCTGGTCTGCCCAGGGCGCGAAACCCTCTATGTCGATCCTTCAGGCTCAGATTACGGGTGCTATGTAGGGCGGGCTGTGATGGTCGATAAAGAACAGCGTAATGAGCATTATAATGACCAATCTCCCAACTTAATGAACACAATAATGACCATTGAGAAAAATAACTGATGCCAAGAAAAACAGCTTCTCCACCGCCAACACTTAAAGAAATACTGAGTGTACTTGGAGAGAATATAAAACTGGCACGCCTGCGCCGGAAAATTACAACCACGATGCTTGCCGAGCGGGCGGGTATGACGCGTGTGACATTGCGCAAGATTGAGAATGGCGACGGTGGTGTTACAATGGGTGCGTATGCGATGGTGCTATTCTGTTTGAGCCTTGAAAAGGATTTGCTGCTCCTTGCCAGGGACGATGTGCTGGGGCGAAAGCTCCAAGATGCTGGCCTCACACATACGAGGCGGCGTGTCCCCAAGCGCGCAAAACCCAGCACTTAATGTGACACCAGTTAAGGTTAGAAATGCTTTTTAAAGCATCTATCTGTCAGAAAAACGCTTTATAAAGCGTTTTTAAGATATAGCCCGATAGAAATATGCCCATCATAATTAACTTGCAATTATAAAAGTTACGTTTATAATTTAGAAGAGTAGCATTTATCTTTACAGAAAAGAGACCGTCATGGCGCACATTCGGAGACATCTGAAAAATAAGCTCTTAGCAGCCTTGAGCACCAGTCCCGTTGTTTTTCTGAATGGCCCGCGTCAGGCAGGAAAAAGTACGCTTGTTAAGGAGATTGCTAAAAAAGACTTCCCCGCCGAATATGTGACGTTTGATAGCACAACACAAATCGCTGCGGCAACGAATTCGCCAGAAAGCTATTTACGCGAGCGTAAAGGGGCACTCATCATTGATGAAGTCCAGCTTGTCCCCGATGTATTTCGGGCTCTAAAAACCGTTGTTGATGAGATGCGCCATGCCCAAGGTGGGAAGATTAAAGGGCGGTTTCTCCTGACGGGATCTGCCAATATCATGGCTCTCCCAAAGCTTTCGGATCCGCTGGTGGGGCGGATGGGGGTTCTTACCCTTTATCCTGTTTCAAGTGCAGAGGTTGCGGAGGGCAAAGGAGATTTTCTGGAAAGGCTTTTTGCTGAAGATTTTACGGCAGACAAAGGAAAGCGTAAAATCACAGATATGATCCGCGCCGCAACTTTCCCCGAGATTTCGGGGGCATCTGCACATGATTGTACACGTTGGTTCGATGGTTATCTGACCACGATTTTGCAGCGCGATGTCCGTGCCTTGGCGGAGATTGCCAAGCTCAATACACTGCCGAATCTGTTGCGCATACTTGCGGGCCGTGCTGGGGGACTGGTTAATGATGCTGACATTGCACGGGATGCGAGTCTTAATCCGGTCACATCACGCAATTACAAGACATTGCTTAAGATGCTGTTTCTGACCTTCGAACTTGCACCGTGGCATCGCAATATCAGTAAACGTCTGATTAAATCCCCAAAGGGGTATGTGACCGACACCTTACTGCTCTGCCACCTTTTACAGTACGAGCTGGAGGATCTAGAAAAGAATAGGCCCGAGCTTTTCGGTCACGCTCTTGAGAACTTTGTGGCCACTGAATTTTTGAAACTCGTCGCCAACAATGACCAAAGATTTGATCTGCTGCATTTTAGGACGGGTGACAACAAGGAAGTTGATTTTGTCCTTGAAAGACCAAACGGCCAGTTAGCTGGCGTTGAGGTCAAAAAGCGGGACCGTGTAGACCAATCTGATTTCAAGGGATTGCAGGAACTTCAGGCTCTCTCAGGAAAAGACTTTGTTTGTGGTGTTGTGCTCTATCGTGGTCGTGATGTTGTGCCATTTGGCAAGAACCTCTGGGCTGTACCGATGTCCAATCTATGGGGATAAATACGTCCGAACAAAAAAGATGCGGACACGGCGAACATTTTTTGGCAGTCTGATCACTAGCATCGCGATACGTCCCCCGTTATTCATCTATCCTTAAGGCTGCGCCCACAAAGCGTGGCCTTTTTGTATTCAATCAACTCTCCCCAATCAAAAAAGGTACTTCCGGCGATTGAACCCAATGCGGCGGGCAAAGGCGCAGGACTTTTTTAGTCACAGACTTTTTTTCTGGGTGCGCAGTTTGCGTACCTGACCCAAAAAACAGCAGGAAATAAAGGCCTTGAAAGGTGCGCACCCAGAAATGCGCACCCGCCTTTTTATGACTGCGCACCCAAAAGGTTCAAGGAACAACGTGTGGATTTACATCCCTTCACAATTCTGTCCCTGTGCGCCGGTGTCGGCGGACTCGACCTCGGACTTCGCGTGGCGCAGCCAAATGCTCGCACAGTCTGTTTTGTTGAGATCGAAGCCTATGCGGCAGCAATCCTGGCAACGCGCATGGAGCAGGACGCCCTGGATCAAGCGCCTATATGGACGGATTTACGAACCTTCGATGGCAAACCGTGGCGTGGCCTCGTGGATTGCATCACTGCGGGCTATCCATGCCAGCCCTTTAGCGTTGCAGGCAAACAGCTCGGCGATAAAGACCCAAGACACCTGTGGCCAGATGTCTTTCGAGTGGTGCGAGAAATCGACCCGCCCTTGTGCTTCTTCGAAAATGTTCCAGGACATTTACGATTGGGATTCCAACAAGTCCACGATGACCTTCGAAGCCTGGGTTACCGCGTTAAGGCAGGTTTGTTCACGGCGGAGGAAGTCGGTGCATCTCACAAACGGGAGCGGCTGTTCATCTTGGCCTACCGCGAGAGTGTCTTCGGCCAACACGCCGTGCCAGAGCGAGATTGCCAAGGGCGATCCGCGCAGGCGGCTGGAAGTTTCGGTCATCACCTGGGCAACGCCGAACACGATGGATCATCTGCCGCCGCGTTCACCGGAGGCGATGGAACGGATGCTGGGGCCAGAGGGAGCGCGGGCGGGACGGACACGTCCCAGCAATCTGCGCGAACAGATCATGTGGCTGACACCCAGGGCGCAGGAAAGCGCGGAAAATCAGGACACCTTCCTCAAACGCAACGGGGACAGAACGGATCGGTGCTTCGGCTCTCTGTCGGCGCAGGCGAAGGTCTGGCCGACCGTCACCACGCAGGATGCGAAGAACAATGCGGGGCCGAGCCAATTCAGGCGCAACACGAAGCCGCTGAATGTCGAGGCCTGCCTACATTCCCTCTCTTCGCCCCAGGGCCGACAGGCGACTGGAGCGACGTCCCAGAAAGTCTTGAACCCGCAATTTGTCGAATGGCTGATGGGCTGGCCTATCGGGTGGACAGAATTCGCGCCTGTGGAAACGGTGTCGTGCCGCTGGCTGCCGCTTATGCATGGCGCACTCTCATTTCTAGAGCAGCAACAACAACTTTTGGAGAAACAATCTGATGAGCAATGATGTTCAACTGAATGTCGAATATATTTCTGTCGATCATCTGATCCCGTACGCCAAAAACGCCCGCACCCATTCGGATGCACAGGTGGCACAGATCGCGGGATCAATGACGGAATTCGGTTTTGTGAATCCAATCCTGATCGGCGATGACGGTGGTATTATTGCTGGGCATGGCCGTGTGATGGCCGCCCGCATGCTGGGCGTGAAAGAGGTTCCCGCCATCCGCCTTAAGCACCTGAACGAAGTGCAGCGCCGTGCGCTGGTCATCGCTGATAACAAAATCACAGAAAATGCTGGTTGGAACGATGAGTTGTTACGGCAAGAATTGCAGGCGCTGGATGGTGACGAATTCGATCTTGGTCTTTTGGGTTTCAATGATGATGAGTTGGAAACCTTTCTGAATGGTGATGCTGATAGCGAAGGTCTGACGGACGAGAATGCTGCACCAGAGATTCCAGAAACGCCTGTCAGCGTGCTGGGCGATCTGTGGCTCTGCGGCGATCACAAAATTCTCTGTGGGGATTCCACGCTGATTGACAGCTATCAAACATTGCTAGGTGAAGAGCTGGCCGACATGGTGTTCACCGACCCGCCATATAATGTTAATTACGCGAACTCGGCCAAGGACAAGATGCGCGGCAAATCCCGCCCGATCCAAAACGATAATCTTGGCGCGGATTTCGCGGCCTTTTTGTATGACGTTTGCACAAATCTGATGATGGTCTGCAAAGGCGCGATGTATATCTGTATGTCATCCTCCGAGCTGCATACGCTCCACGGCGCGTTTTCGGAAGCCGGTGGCAAATGGTCGACATTCATCATCTGGGCGAAAAACACCTTCACGCTGGGACGCTCCGATTATCAGCGCCAGTATGAGCCAATCCTCTACGGTTGGAAAAACGGTCACGAACATTACTGGTGCGGTGCGCGGGATCAGAGCGATGTCTGGTTCGTGAACAAGCCCGTGAAGAACGATCTGCATCCGACCATGAAGCCTGTCGAACTGGTGGAACGCGCCCTGCATAATTCCAGCAAGACAAAGGACATCGTGCTGGACGCGTTCGGCGGGTCAGGTAGCACGATGATTGCCTGTGAAAAAACGGGACGTCGCGCACGTCTGATTGAGCTTGAGCCGAAATATGCCGATGTCATTGTCAAAAGATGGCAGGAATTTACAGGCAAGAAAGCGATTCATGCTGATAAAGGAGAAGAATTCGATATAATAGCAAAAAATACAAGCTTGAGAGTGCCATAATGAAAGATGCTTTATTAAAAGACTTAATCAACAATGGTTTTGATTTTCTAGAACGCGCTATTCAACAGTTTAAAGCTGAACCAAAGTATTCGGTAATTAATTTTTGCGCCGCTATCGAAATTTTGTTAAAAGCCCGCTTAATGCATGAGCATTGGTCATTAGTAATTGCTGTTAAGGATCATCCGGATATCGAGAAATTTAAGAAAGGTGATTTTAAATCGATAAATTTTAATGACCTTGTTCCGAGGATAGAATCTGTAACTGGAGAGAAAATATCCCCTGATATACAAAAATGCTTTAAGGCGTTAGCTAATCATCGAAACAAGATGGTTCATTTCTTTCATGAGGCACACACGCATGCGAAGAAAGAAAAGCTTCTTGAAGAAATTGCTGTTGAACAATCAAGTGGATGGTTCTTCTTGAGACGATTATTGTCTGGCTGGGGTGATGTGTTTGGTGATTACAGAGACAGAATCTCTTCCATTAACGCGAGTATGAAAGAACATGATATCTATTTAGAAACCGTTTTTAGCCGTATTACGCCTGAAATAGCTTTAGCAAAATCAAACGGGGCTATATTCAGAGATTGCACACGGTGCAAAAAAGCCGCTAGCGAAGAGAATAAGCTAACAGAATATCTTTTTAACTGTAAATGCAGAGTATGCCTTTTTCAGGAATATTTGTTGAAAACCCCTTGCGGTGACGATGATTGTGACGGTTTATTGGAGATTATAGAGGGCGATACTGAAGTATGCTGTACAGCTTGTAACGAACCAATAGATAAAGATCATTTATCTGATCTTTTGGATACCGATTCTGTTGGCACAGATAATTATGCAGACTATACACCTCGAAATTGTGCCATGTGTTCTACGCCTAATGAGGTCATAGAGCACCATGCTTACTACATCTGCAAAGAATGTTTTTACATTACAGATGAAATAGCAGGCTGCGGATGGTGCAATGAATTGCAAATAGGTGGTGGTGATCTTGAAATGAGTGAATATTCTGGATGCGAATTTTGCGATGGCCTGGCAGGCCATCATAGAAACGACTAGACCTTTATAAAATATCGCCGTGCATCATCAACCCGTTCGCTGGTGACGGTCTTTCCTGCCTTTTTCAGCATGGAAAGGAAGCCGCGCACCGTGTGGCTCTGCCAGTCGCTAACTTTGACCATTTCTTTGATGGTCGCGCCTTCGGGACGCTGCATCAAGGCAAAGATTTTATCTTTCTTGCTGCTCTTGGGTTCGGTGACGGCCTGTGTGGCTTCTGGTTTGGGTTTTGCGACCTTGTCAGGCATGCTGCGCGGTTTCGGCGCAGGCTTCTTTGTTACTTGTTTTTTTTGGTGCGGTTTTCTTTTTTGCGGTGGCCATGATGATGCTCCTTTTGTTGAGGTTACATCGTCATGAACGCTTCAATTTGCACGCAAGTAAAGTTGAATAGATCAGGAAAAGTGAGGATTTATGGGGGTTTCCGTCCGTGCTTACGCCCGTCATCGGGGCGTGGCTGAAAACGCCGTGCGCAAAGCAATAAAAGCAGGCCGCATCACGCCCGACAGCAATGGAAAGATCGACGTTGCCAAGGCCGATGCGGCCTGGGAAGCCAACACCGACCACACCAAGCGGCATGATCCGGCAGGGTTCAAGGATATCGACCCCGAAGAGGCCATGAATTCCGTCAAACAGACACTGGTCGAGAATGGCCGCGCTGCGCACGGCATGAACAGCTTCACGCAAGCCCGCACCGCGCACGAAATCGCCAAAGCCCACCTCGCGCGGCAACGCCTGCAGGAGAAAAAAGGACAATTAATCAACAAGGACATGGTGAAAGCACAGGTGTTCCGCCTGGGGCGGCAATTCAGGGACGCATGGGCAAACTGGCCAGCACGCGTGTCCGCACAAATCGCCGCCGAGCTGCAGGTGGACGAGCATGTCTTGCACATGACCCTGGAACGCTATGTGCGGGAGCATCTGGATGAACTTGGGGATGCCAAACTCGATATCGAATGAAGGAGGATATGACAGTCTAGAAATCGAAAATATCTGGCAGCAGGCCGTCAAACCCGATCCGTACCTTCTGGTATCGGAATGGGCAGATAAATACCGCCTTCTTTCTCCGAAATCGGCTGCCGAGCCAGGGCGCTGGCGCACCGCCCGCACGCCGTACTTACGCGACATCATGGATCATCTTGCGCCGTCCTCTCCGGTACAGCGCATCGTATTCATGAAGGGATCGCAGGTCGGCGGGACGGAATGCGGCAACAACTGGATCGGTTACGTCATCCATGCAGCGCCAGGGCCAATGATGGCCGTTGCGCCAACGGTGGAGCTGGCCAAACGTCATTCCAAACAGCGTATCGATCCGCTTTTGAACGATGTGCCGGAATTGCGCGAGAAAGTGCGCCCCGCGCGAGAACGCGACAGCGGCAACACGATCTTGAGCAAGGATTTCCTTGGCGGCTTGCTCATCATGACAGGTGCGAATTCCGCCGTGGGTCTGCGCTCAATGCCTGCCCGCTACCTGTTTATGGACGAAATCGATGCGTACCCAGGAGACGTTGATGGCGAAGGTGATCCGATCCTGCTGGCAGAGCGTCGGTCTGCCACGTTTAAGCGCCGCAGAAAGATATTCATGGTCAGCACACCTACCGTTAAGGGCTTATCCCGTGTTCAACGCGAATTCGAGAAAAGCGACCAGCGGTTCTTCCATGTGCCTTGCCCTGAATGCAACCATTTCCAGCCACTGCGGTTCACGCAACTGCGCTGGCCGGAAAATGAGCCGCAAAAGGCAGAATATGTTTGCGAGAGCTGCGGCTGCCTGATTGCCGAACACCACAAGACAGCGATGCTGGCGCGGGGTGAATGGCGGGCGACAGCGGAAACCACGGATGGAACGATAGGTTATCACCTGTCATCCCTCTACAGCCCAATTGGCTGGTTTTCGTGGGGCGATGCGGCGGCCATGTTCGAAGATGCAAAGCGCAACCCTGATCTGATGAAGGGTTTCGTCAACACCGTGCTAGGAGAGCCTTACGAGGAATCCTCCGATGCGCCGGAATGGCAGCGTCTGTATGAACGCCGACAAACCTATGTTCAGGGTGTCGTTCCGATGGGCGGTTTGTTCCTGACGGCGGGTGTCGACGTGCAGAAAGACCGTCTCGAATGCGAGATCGTTGCCTGGGGGCGTAACAAGGAAAACTGGTCGGTGGATTACGTCATTCTTGATGGCGATACCGCGCGACCGGAAATCTGGAAACGGCTGGACGAAGAAGTCCTGCAGCGCGATTGGCCGCATGCCACAGGCCATACCATGCCCGTGCGGGTGATGGCGGTGGACAGCGGTTACGCCACGCAGGATGTTTACGGCTTCGTGCGCAACCATCCTCAGGCCGTCTGGGGCGGTAACGGCGCACGCGCCAGCCAGCCGCGCACGGTCGTGGCCGTCAAAGGTCAGGATCGTGAAACGGCGCTGATCCTGAGCGTGTCAAAGGCTGATACGGGCGGGAAACGTCGCGGTTTGCGGGTCTGGAACGTATCCGGCCCTGTAGCCAAGATGGAGCTTTACCGTTGGCTGAAGCTGGAATGGCCGACCGACCGCGAAATCGCTGAAGGTGCGGTGTTCCCGCCTGGCAGCTGCCACTTCCCGCAATATGGCGAGGAGTATTTCAAGCAGCTGACGGCGGAGCGCCGCGTCATTCGCGTTGTAAAGGGCTTTCCGCATGCGACCTGGGAGAAAGACCCCAGCCGCAACAACGAAGCCCTTGACTGCCGCGTGTACGCCCGTGCCGCTGCCACTATATATGGTATCGACCGGATGAGCGAATTCAAATGGCGCAGTTTGGAACAAACGCTGGGCGTGGAAGCCGAGATTCCGACACGCGGGGTGGAAATCCCCGTGACCGAAGAAGCCAAGGCCGAACCGCCGAAGCCGCAAACCAAGAAACGGGTCACCTTCCCACAGCGTAAAGCCGTGCGGGCGAATGATCCTTATCTTTAAAGACCAAGATCAGTCCAACGTTTTCTTCGTAGAACGTCTCGCTTGCTCGTATATAAAATTGGAAAGATTTCTTCATAGTACGGAATATGAGGAGCGCGATATTTTATGGGTTGTTCAGTCGTATCTCGTTCATGGGCTTTTCGTGAAATTGCAGAAAGGAGTTTTATGATAGGCTTTACTAATTCTAAAGTATTCCATACCGCGTAATAATTTGCTTTATCAACCATGATAAACCTATAAACGCCTGACACATATCCGGTATTTTCAACTATGTCCTGCATCTGTAGATTTGGATTAAGACGTCTCGCAACTTCATTTTCTATCCATGAATGTGTTCTGCTGGAAAAGTCATTGCACTTTATCTGGTCTATAATATCCCACCACATAGTAAGCGGATCTGGATTTGTAACCTGAGCAATATTAGAAATATTGTGGTACCGACCAGTGGCTGCTGCAAAGTCGTTCATAAAAATTAAAATGTTATTGCGGATATTTTCGTTTTCTAAAACTGGAAGAGCTGCGTTGCTATATGTAGTGCTAATTTCTTTGGCTCTCTGATAAAGCGCCAGTAGGTCATGGCCATATGACTTTATTGTTTTGATATCTGGTGGCTGATAGTCGTTTCTGAACATGTGATCGGATATGATCACCAGCTTTAACATTCTTTCAATGCCAACGCTAAGTTGAAAAAATGATGTGTAGTAATGGCCTTTGTAAACATCGTCAAAACCACCTTTGATCATAAACTCAAAGCCAGAAAGTATAGACGATTTGGCGAGTATTGCTTCCTGCTGAAGCAATAGGAATGACCTTGGCCACGACGCGGTATTTAATTCAATTAAATGATCATACATGAACAGCTCCATCTATTTGGAAGGATTATACATGAGTGAAACGATTCTAGAACTCGAAACCCGACTGGTGCAGGCAAAAGAAGCGCGGCATCGCCTTCTGACCGGCACGCAGGAAGTATCGGTCAGCCTGCACGGCTATGGCAGCACGACCTATACGGCAGGCAATGTTGGAGCGCTGGAGAAATATATCCACGAACTTCAAACGGAAATCGCAAAACGCAGCGGTACTGCCCGCCGTGGAATCATTCGGACAAGTTTCTAAGGCAAAATCATGGTGCAATTACTGGACTCCTCTGGCCAGCCCCTCAAAGCTGCGCCCCGCATGCGTGTGAGCGATACGGCGCACCGTGCTGCATCTTTACGCACGCGAGAGCTTGCAAACTGGATGCCTTTGTTGGGATCGGCTGATAGCGATTTGCTGTCTGAATTGCCGACGCTGGTATCACGGTCGCGCGACCTGACCCGCAACCACGGCGTGGCATCTGGCGCAATTCAAACGCTGGTCGACAACGTCATCGGCACAGGCCTGCGCCTGGCGGCCATTCCCGATTACCGTGCCTTGGGGAAAACCAAGGAATGGGCTGATGAATGGGCGCGACAAGTTGAAACCGAATGGCGTGCTTGGGCGGAAAGCACGGAATGCGATGCGGCCAATGCTCTGACATTCGCGGGCATGACGGCGCTGGTGTTCCGTTCCAGTATCGTGAATGGCGAAGCGCTGGCGTTGCCATTATGGCTGGAACAGCGCGGCACACGCTATGCCACGACCATGCAGCTGGTGGAAGCCGACCGGCTTTCCAACCCTGCAGGGCGGCAGGATAGTAAAACCATGCGCTCCGGTATTGAGATTGATATGTACGGGGCGGCGGTGGCGTATCATCTCCGCAAAAACCACCCTGGCGATGTCTATATGGGCTTTGGGCTTGATGCACAGGATTGGGAACGCATCCCCGCACGGACGGCGTTTGGCCGTCAACGTGTCCTGCATATTCATGACAAGGAACGCACGGGCCAGCACCGTGGAAAGCCGCTGCTGACTTCCATCATGCCAATGTTCAAAATGCTCGACCATTACGAGCGTTCGGA
>Ga0116144_10005079_pt1 | contig 12135 bp, 6 predicted proteins | sample AD_UKC035_MetaG_FD_89746 | JGI IMG/M metagenome (GOLD analysis project Ga0116144, IMG submission 89746) | Active sludge microbial communities of municipal wastewater-treating anaerobic digesters from USA - AD_UKC035_MetaG | ecosystem: Engineered > Bioreactor > Anaerobic > Digestate | place: USA... | reverse complement strand
CCGTCTAGAAAGAACCTTTAGACGGCCCCTTGTTTTGCACGACACGGTATCATTACCGCATGATCAGCGGCAGATACACCCGCTTGAGCGGGTTTAGCGGAGGATAATCGCCAGGTAAATCCTTAGCACGCTCTGGGTCGTGAAGCTGAGCTCGTCGCCATAAGCGGTGCCGGCGGCACTGGTGGCTGCCACCCGATAGTAGTAGGTGCTGCCGGCCTGCAACCCGCTGGCTGAGCCACTGACCGGGGTATCGGCGGTGCCATCTACGCTGGCGGGGCTGGCTGCAACGATGATGGGGCTGGCGTAATTGCCGCTGACTGTGGTGAGCTGGAAGGAGACCGCCGTGGTCAGTTTGTTAGCGTTTACTGTGCCGTGCAACGTGGCAGAAGCTGCATCCACATCTGTGGCGGCGTGGGTGGCGGCGCCAGGCAAACGCATTCCATCCACCGTGGTACAGCCAGAGAACTCGGAGGTATTGCCATCTGCATCGGTGGCGGTGGCGGTCACGGCGTAGTCGTCGAGCACAACCGCAGGGTGGACGAAGACGAAGGAGGCATTGCCCTGGGCGTTGGTGGTGCTGGTGTAGACGCCCAGGTAAACTTCACCCTCGCCGTAGCCGCTAACGTCGCAGGTAGTGTTGGCAAAGAACTCCAATCGGAAAGTGGAATTGGGCAAGCTGTTGAGCGTGCCGGTGATGGTGGTCTGCCCGGGGAGGCTGACCACCGTCTGTAGGATGGGGTAGTTCTGCAGGTTGTTCGGGCCGGTATCGAGATCCTGGTCGTCGTTGGGGGTGATGCCAAACCCTTCAAGGTCGATGCCCAGGCCCAGTCCGCCGTAGATCTCGTTAGCGCTGAGTGTGTTGCCCGTCCCGCTGAAAATTCTCACATTGGCCTGGCTGTGACTGAAGGCAATGCGGTTGCGGCTGATCAGGTTGTCTGTGCTGTCTTCAATGGAGATGCCCGCTCCTCCGTTGCCCAGGTCGGATGTGCCGTTGGCGCCGGTGCCGATATAGTTGCCTGCCACCGTGTTGTGATAACTGTTGCCTGTCATCACAAATCCCAACTCGGTATTGCCTGAGATCACGTTGCGCTCCAGCTCGTCGCTTTGCCCGTTGCCATCTGTGCCAATACGGCTGTTTTCTGCGCTCACGAGATATACGCCGAATTCATTGCCAAGGGCAGCCGTGCCCGAAGCATTCAGGCCGATGTAGTTGCCAGCCAATACCATGCCTGTGGCGGCGCTTTCAAAAAACACGCCATAATCATTTCCGGATATCACGTTGCGCTCGGCAGCGTCGCCCTGCCCATCGCCATCTGTGCCGATGAGGGTGTCGGATGAGTCTGAGATGCTGATACCGGCCCAATTCCCGATGGCGGCATCTCCATTGGCATTTGTCCCGATGTAGTTGCCAGCAATGCTGGTACGGTCGCTTCCAATGACAATCGAGATCCCATAACTGCTCCCCGAGATAATGTTGCGCTCCAGGTTGTCGCTCTGCCCGTCGCCATCCGTGCCGATGAGGTCATTGGAGGAGTTTGAAACGATGATGCCCATTCGATTCTCGATGGGTGCATCGCCATTGGCGTTTATCCCAATATAGTTGCCGGCGATGGTGGTGTGGTCGCTGTCATAAAGCCCAATGCCCAAATCGTTCCCCGAGATGAGGTTGCGCTCGGCGGCATCGCCCTGTCCGTTGCCATCTGTGCCGATGATGGTGTAAGTGGAGAGCGAAGCGGTGACTCCAACATAATTGTCAATGGATGCATCGCCAATGGCATTTGTCCCAATGTAGTTGCCAGCGATGGTGGTGTAATCGCTAAGATCCAGGGCGATGCCGTAAGTGTTCCCTGAGATGAGGTTGCGTTCCAGGTCGTCGCTCTGCCCGTTGCCGTCTGTGCCAATGCGAATCTCCGATGAACTTTCTATAGCTACGCCGGTTCCATTGCCGAGGGCAGCCGTCCCCGAAGCATTCAGGCCGATATAGTTGCCAGCCAGCACGGTATCTGTGATGGTGCTGACAAAATGCACGCCATATTCCGTATTGCCTGAGATCACGTTGCGCTCAGCGGCATCGCCTTGCCCGTTGCCATCTGTGCCGATGAGCGTGGCGGAGGATTGAGAACCCCACACGCCATCCTTGTTTGCCAGGGCAGCATTGCCGCTGGCGTTCAGGCCGATGTAGTTGCCGGCAATCGTTGTGCCGGTGGAGAGTAATACGGCAATGGCAGCGTTAGAGCTTCCTGAGATGATGTTACGCTCGGCCTCATCGCCCTGCCCGTCGCCATTCGTGCCGATGAGGATGCCGGTGGCTTCTCTGAGGGCGATGCCGTTGACATTAGGAATGGCGGCATCGCCGGCGGCATTCAGGCCGATGTAATTACCGGTGATAGTGATGGGGCCGCTGTGGTCCATTGCAATGCCTACGCTGCTTGCCGAGATCACATTGCGCTCCAGAGAGTCGGAAACGCCGTCGCCATTCGTGCCGACACGGGCCTGCTCTGGGCCGTTATCGAAGTAGATATTGGCTACCACGTTGCCAAGGGCGGTATCGCCGGTGGTGTTCAGGCCGATGAGGTTGCCGGCGATCACCGTATTCGTCGAATCGTTGATCACATGGATCCCGAACATCCTGTTGCCGGAGATAACGTTGCCTTCATCCTCATCGCCAACGCCATCCCCATCTGTGCCGATGATATTGCCGCTGCCGGTGATCTCGATGCCGGTGTGAAAGTTGCTCACGGCCAGGTCCTGGATCACATTATTCCCTGAAGCCAGCACAAGCCCATCTGCGCCTGTAGGAGCGTTGGTTCCATCGATGGTGACGTGGTCTTTGTAATACCCTTGTCCATAGATTGAAACGCCGTCTGGGTCGGTCAAAGGCGGCAAGGCAGTGAGTGGTGAGATGGTGTCGACATATTCGAAGATGATCGTATCGTGCCCAACGTTGAAATTGGCCTGCATGATGGCAGCGCGCAGCGTGCAGACCCGCGGTTCATCTGCTGTCAGGCATTTATCGTCATCGGGGTCATCGTCGGGATCATCGCCGCTATCGTTGACCGTAAAGGTTGCCTCAAATACCGCTGCCTCGCCGTAAGCCGGTGCTGCCAGGCACAGGAGCAGCGCCAGGATGGCCAGTCCGTGCAGCAGTTTGTTGAAAAGATTGTTTTTTAAGGGATCAGTGTTCATTTTATTTTCTCCTTTGCGCGAATTAAGGCTGTTCGATAGGGCCGGGCAAGGGGGCTGCGGGCGGCCCTGGTTTTGTTCGGGGAGCCTCAGGTGAGCCAACAGGGTTTCCAGGCTGTCGAAGCCAATCGATTGGTGGCGCGGATGCTCCAGCGAGGCTTGCCAGGCGGGGTGTTAGTCAGTGCTGGTCAGCCAAAGCCGCAGGAGAAAGGAGTGGTGGGGGGTGAGGTGAGAGCGTAAGCCTGTTCAGTTCCTCGAACCATTTTCAGTATACACCCGCAGCGTCAAGTAAACGTCAAATTGGCGAAAAATGGGCGCTAGACGGCCCCAGAAAAGCCCCACAGGGCTGAAAAAGCAAAAAGGGCTGTCCAATTTTGCATCTTTTGGACAGCCCTTCCTTCTTTTTTGGGGGGAATTAAAGATTAAGCCACTTGGCGGCAGAGCGGGGCAGGTCGGCGAGGGCGCCAACCTTGACCGTGCAGGTGGGCAGAGAGTCGATGAAGAGGCGGCCGTAGCGCTTGGTGAGCATACGGCGGTCGAGGATGGCGACGATGCCGCGATCAGATTGGGTGCGGATGAGGCGGCCAAAGCCCTGGCGGAAGCGCAAGATGGCTTCGGGGAGGGCGTATTGGTTGAAGGGGTCTTCGAAGGTTTCGGAGCGAGCGGCGATGATGGGATCAGATGGTACGTCGAAGGGCAGCTTGACGATGACGAGCACCGAGAGGGCCTCGCCAGGGACATCGACGCCTTCCCAGAAGGCACGCGTGCCCAAGAGGACGGCGCGGCCATCACTGCGGAAGTTCTCCAGCAAGGCGTTGGCCGAGGCGCCTTCACCCTGCTCGTAGAGGCGGATATCTTGCTTGGCGAGGATGGGGCTGATGGCCTGGGAGGTGCGCTTGAGCTGGTCGTAAGAGGTGAACAAGACCAGCATGCGGCCGCCGGTGGCTTTGGCCAGGTTGAGGATGCCCTGTTCAACGGCGCGCTGGTGGCCCTGGCGGTCAGACGGCTCGGGGATGTCGTTGGCAACGTAGAGCAGGGTGGCGGCCTCGTAATCGAAGGGGGAACCAAGGGCCAGCTCGTAGGCGTCTTCGGCGTTCAAACGGCCGCGCAGGTATTCGAACTCGCCGGCGGCGGTGAGGGTGGCGGAGGTCATGATGACGGCCTCTTTTTGGTGCCAGAGGTGCTTTTGCATGAGGGGGCCAATGTGGAGCGGGGCGGCGTTGAGAGACATCTGGCGGCCGTTGGGGTTCGATTCGACCCAGTAGATGACATCGGGGTTGGGTTCGAAGACCAGGCCGTTGAGGTTGAGGGCCATCTCGTTCAGGCGGCGGTAGATGCCGCTGAAGGCGCCGCGCAGCTCGTCGCTGGCTTCGGGCAGGGCGTCGGTCAGCTCGCCGAGGATCTTGAGCAGATCGCCGGTGGTTTCGATGAGCAGCTTGAGCGGGCGCTCGGCTTCATCCCAGACGGATTCGACCTCGGCCCAGGCGGGCTGGGTGCGGGTGGCGGGCAAGATGCGCTCTTGATGGGCGTAATTGCCCATCGGGCGGCCTTCACGCTGTTCGGTGAGAAATTCATCAATGGAGCGGAAGAAGAGCTCTACCAGGCTTTCGAAGTGGAAGGCGAAATCGGTGGCGCGCTGGATGAGCTGGTTGACGGCGGCAAAATCGGCCGGAGAGAGGACGCCTTCGAGCGTTTCGTACAGCCATTTGAGGGCGCCGGCGCTCGGCCCGCCCAGCTCGCGCAGGGTGCGCTGGATGGCAGATTGGGTGGTGCGGAAGCTGAGGGCGTTGGTGGTGGCGTCTTCCATGTGGTGGGCCTCGTCGACGATGAGGTAATCGTATTCGGGCAGCACCTTGTTGCCGGTGGCAACGTCGGCGAGGAGCAGGGCGTGGTTGACGATGAGGATGTGGGCGGCCTGGGCCGCCATGCGGGCGCGGTAGAAGGGGCAGACGCCATCGCGCTTGAGGCAGTTATCGGTGGTGCAGGCGTCGTCTTCGGCGGATAGGCGGCTCCAGATCTCGCGCTCAGAGGGGCCGTTGAGGGTGATCTCGTTGCGGTCGCCGGTTTCAGTGGTCTGGAGCCAGACGAGGACTTTGGCCAGGACGCGCATTTCGTCGGCATTTTGGGGGCCGCGGCGGCGCATGTTCTCAAGGCGGCGAGGGCAGAGGTAATTGCCGCGGCCTTTCATCACGGCGGCCTGCACATCGAGGTTGAGGGCCTGGCGCAGGTCGGGGATATCTTTGTTGATGAGTTGGTCTTGCAGGTTGATGGTGTTGGTAGAGATGACGACGCGGGCGCCGTTTTGCATGGCCCAGAAGGCGGCGGGGATGAGGTAAGCGAAGCTTTTGCCAGTGCCGGTGCCGGCTTCGACCAGGAGGTGGCGACTTTCAGAAAGGGCCTCGGCCACGGCGCGCAGCATTTCAATCTGCTGGGGGCGCTGTTCAAATTCGGGGAAGTGACGGGAGAAGGCGCCGCCGTATTCGAGAATGGAGGCCAGTTCATCGGTGTTGAGGGGGGTGAGCTGGGGGCTGGGGTTGAGGGCGGGGATGTTGCGGGTGGTGTAGGTGTCGAAAAGGGGGCCGACGGCGGCCTGGCGGGCCTGGCGGGCAGAGATGGTCTCGCGCGAGCGGGCGCGCAGGGCTTCGTAAAAAGCCCCGTAACCGGCCCAGTCGACGTTTTCGCCCAGGCGGACAATTTCGGCCAGGACGTTGATGGGGATTTCGAGGGCCATCTCGCACATGCGCAGGTAGATGGCGCGCGAGACGTGGGCATCATCGAGGGCGCGGTGGGTGGCAGAGAGAGGCACGCCCAGGGCCTGGCCCAGGGCGCCCAGGTTATAGCGCCCGGCGGTGGGCAGGAGCACAGAGGCCATCTCGTAAGAATCGAGGCTGTCGTTGGCCTGCAGAATGCCGGCGCGGCGCAAGAAGGCCAGGTCAAAGCCAACGTTGTGGCCGAGGATGGGGGCCTCGCCGACGAAATCGCGCAGGTCGGCGAGGACAGAACGCAGGGTGGGGGCGTCAGACACCATTGGGTCGGTGATGCCGGTGAGCTGGACAACGAAGGGGGGGATGCGGCGGCCGGGGTTAATTAAAGTTGACCATTCCCCTTCGACGCGCTTGCCGTTAAACCGAACGGCGCCGATCTCAATGATGGCGTCGGCTTGAGGGTCGAGGCCGGTGGTCTCGATGTCGAGGGCTACGATAGAAGACATGGGGGGATTATACTTGATTTAAGGGCAGGCGTCTTGGTGGAGGCAGCGACGATCGCGTATCGGATGAAGAAGACAGCCTGCCTGCTGCCGGCGGGATGCCTGGAAACGGAGTATAGTTACGACGAGGCCAATCGCATGACGGCAGCAGGCGTTATTCTTTGGCTCTTGACAGGGCAGGAGAATGCAATATACTCATGGCAGCCAGAGCAACACCAGGCAGTGGTGGGGTGCGTAGCATTCGGAGCAGTTTCGATATACAGGCATTGATAACTGTCAAAAGCTCGCCTAATCGGGTAAAATTAGCCTCGCCATAAATTAAACCATACTCTAAGGAGTTTTCATGTCAACTCAAAAAGATTACACGCAGGAAGAATGGATACAGGTCAAGGAAGCAGCTTTCTCCGCGGGACTGACTGCATCGCTGGTGGATTTGAGCTTACTTGGTTACAGCCGCGAGATGGCAAGCATCGAACAGGGTCTGGATGAAGCCAAGCAAATCTTCCCGATGAACGAGCTGATCCAATCCGTCTTGGATGCGATAGAAGCCGATGCCCAGGTCATACAGGAAGGTGGCGAGGTCGAGGAAGTCCACGATGAAGGCTCATATACCGAGGATACCGAAGAGATTATCAAGTGCGAGTTGACGAAGATAAGCAAGGCGGTGGATATTGTCGCTCAAAAATCTCCTGCATCCGAAGTGCTCGAATATAAACGTTTCCTGTACCGCATTGCCGAAAAAGCCGTAACAGCTTCTGGAGAGGGTTTTTTGGGCTTGAGCCGCAATAAAATCAGCGACAAAGAATCGAAATACTTAGGGCAGTTGAAAGATACCCTGCAAATAGCATAGTTTCATTGTTTCCGTAAAGGAATCTGAAACATGAACGACGCGAAATCCATACCAGGGCGTTTCGAAGCCTGGCATGGATTTCGCGTTTTTTTCGCGCCGTAATGATTGTGACAATCACATTGTATGCGTTCATTCTCCCAGCTTGTTAACCCGGGGCTCGAGCAGGCGCATGGGGATGATGACGGCGGCAATGCAGGCGCCAAGGCCGAGCAGGCCGCCGACCAAGAAGCCCAGGATCTGCGGCAGGGCCATGAGGTTGATGACCACCAGGGGGACGAAGAACAAGGCCAGGTTGAGGGGGACGTAGAGTACGGCCAGGATAGAGCCTAAGCAGCCCATGTTGCCGGCGTTCATCCGGCGCGGGTCTTCCCAGGTGAAGTTGGCCCCGGCGGCGCCAAAAGCCACCTCGATGCCGGCCATGCCGCCCAGGCAGGCGCCCAGGGCAAGTATGCTGTACAGAAAGGCGGGGAAGGGGGTTTTCTGCAAGATGGAGTAGCCGACCAGGAAGAGGATGCTGAGGGCCAGGGATGGCAGGTAGGCCACCAGGAACTTGGCGGTCAATATCTGGCGGGCGCTGAGGGGGGAGGTCTTGAGCAGCCAGTAGTTCTTGCCCTCGGCTGAGAAGCCCATGCCGCCCAGGCGCTGGAGCAGCATCCAGCCCACAAAGATGGCCAGCAGGATGCTGCCGTAGTTGAGCAGGGTGCCGAGGGCGCCCATGAACCAGGCTGGGGCTTCGCCCTGGCCGGCAGGCACCTCGCCGCCCCGGCGCAGGAAGATGAAGCCGTAGATGACGCCAAAGATGAGGGGGGTGATGAGTTGAGAGAATTGGCGCAGGTCGCGGCGCAGGACGAGGGAGTCCTTCCAGATGATGCCGCGGATGGGTGCGGCCAGCGTGCGTTCTACCAGCCGGCGCAGGCGCGAGAACAGCGGGTGGCTGCGCTCTAAGGCGTCGCCGGTCAATCCAGCGGCGCCATTGATGGCAGGCGAGCCGGCGCGGGTGGCTTTTTTCTTGCGGGTCACGGCTTGCATGCCGGCCCAGCCGGTGTAGTACCAGCGCTCGGCGGTTTGCAGCGAAACCCAGAAGATGAAACCGGCAAGGCCCAGGCTGAGCAAGCTGAGCCCCAGGCCGGGCAGCCAGCTCCCTTCGCCAAGTGACAGCAAGCCTTTGGCGGGCCAACTGAGGGGGTTGAGGGGATTATCGAACCTGGAAAGCAGGCCCACGGTCTGCGAGACCTGCTGGTTGGTGACGTCGATCTCGTCGCCGGCAGAATTCATCAGGTTGCCGGTCTGCGAGCAGATCATGGAGAAGATGGCGCCGACAAAGCCCAGCACCTCGACCACGCGGCGGGCGGGAAAGACGCGCGCCACGAGCATGACCAAGAGGGCAGCCAGGCCAGCCGCCGCCAACGAGACGAGCACGAACATCAAGACCACGAGGATGTAATACAAGAAGTTGTAGCCGCGCGAAGCGCCCAGGCCAAAGAGCACCGGCAAGCCAAAGGCAATGCCCAGGCCAAAGTTGGGCAAGATGGCCTGGAGCAGCTTGGTGATGAAGACGGCCCGGATGGGGACGGGCGCAGCGAGCAGGAAGTCCATGTCGCCAGAAAGGTAGAGGGCCTGGAGCAGCACGCCAAAGCTGGTAAGCAAGATGCCAAAGAAGAAGGCAGTGAAGAGCAGGCCGGGGACGGCATCGACGAATTGGCGCGTGTCACCCACGTATTGGGTCAGCTCAGGAGAGCGCAAGAAGCCTAAGAGCTGCCAACTGGCCCAGAAGATGAAGCCGACGAAGCCAAGCAGGGCCAGGTAGCCGATGACGGTGAAGATCTTGCGCACCAGCCTGGTGCGGCGGAAGCTGTTCCAAGAGATTTGCCAGCGCAGGCTGAGCAGCTTCCAGACGGCAGGCAAGACAGCCGGTGATGGGTGGGGGCCGGGGCCGGTGTTGATGGCCTCTGTCATAAGAGGACCTCGGCGATGGCAGCTTCTTCGGCCCCGCCGGTGAGATCGAGGAAGATATCTTCCAGGCTGGCGGCGCCGGTCTGGCTGGCGGCGCCGGTCTGATCAGCGGCGTTCTGGCCCAGGGCGCGCAGCTCTTGCATGGTGCCCACGGCAACCAGTTGGCCCTTGTTGATGATGCCGATGCGGTCGCACATGCGCTCGGCGATCTCGAGGATGTGGGTAGAGAGGAAGACGGCGGCGCCGCGGTCGGCCATCTGGCGCAGGATGTCTTTGATCAGGCGGGCAGATTTGGGGTCGAGGCCCACGGTGGGCTCGTCGAGCACCAGCACCTTGGGGTCGTGCATCAGGGCAGCAGCCAGGGCGGTCTTCTGCTGCATGCCGTGGCTGTAAGAATCGATGGTGTCGTCGGCGGCGGCAGCCAGGTCGAACATGCGCAGCAGTTCGTCGGCGCGGCGCTCGGCCTGGGCGCGTTGCATGCTATAGAGGCTGCCGACAAAGCGCAGCAGCTCGCGCCCGCTGAGCTTGGCGTAGAGGTTGGGGGTGTCGGGGACGTAACCGCTGGAGGCCTTGGCCAGCAAGGATTGGGAATTGATATCGTAGCCGGCGACTTTGACCAGGCCGCTGCTGGGCTGGAGCAGGCCGACGATCATCTTGATCGTCGTCGTCTTCCCGGCGCCGTTGGGGCCAAGGAAGCCGAAGACTTCGCCGGGGTGCACTTCGAAGGTGACGTTATTGACGGCGAGCTTATCGCCGTAGCTTTTGGTGAGGTTTTGAGTTTGAATGAGGGGGGTGGTCATTGGGTCTAGTAGCCTCTTTGTGTGTCGAAAATCGGATCTAAGTCTTTATTATATCCCGTCTGGAGGGGGTGATGGCATGAATTTGTTGGGCTGGACAAGGAAGGGTAGGATGAAATATTAGAGTTACTTGACAGGAGAGTTAAAGCTCGTTAAACTAACAGTTAGTTTATTGCATCGATAAACTAACTCGCTGGTTGCCTTGAGGTGTTCATGTCTTCTGCGAAGCTCAATACGGCGGATCAGGTTTGGGTACGGAAAATGAACCGGACGATTATTCTGGGGTTTTTCCGCACACACAAGACGCTTTCAAGGGCCCGCCTGGCAGCCGAGACGGGGTTAAATCCGAGCACGGTTTCCCACATCATTAGCGAATTAATTCAAGAAAACCTGGTGCGTGAGACGGATCTGATCCAATCGGCCACGGGGCGCCCGGGGCGATTGTTAGAGATCAACCCTGAGGGGGGGGCTGCACTGGGGATTGAGATCAATGTAGATTATATCGAGCTCTTGCTGACCGATTTCGCTGCCAATGCTTTGTGGCGTTATAAGCAGGCTTTGGTGCCTGATGTTGGCCAGGATGTGATCATGGCGCAGGTTTTGCAGGCGGCTAAGGAGGCCTGGGAGTTCATCCAGGCGCATAACTGCCACCTGTTGGGAATCGGGGTGGGCGTGCCGGGGCTGGTGGATGTGGAGAGCGGTTTGCTGCGCCTGGCCCCCAACCTGCACTGGGTGGACGTGGCGATCAAGGATGTTTTGGCCGAACATTTTGACTGCCCAATCTATGTTGAGAACGAGGCCAATGCGGGCGCTTTGGGCGAGTACTATTTCGGCGCGGTGCGGCATGTGAAGAATTTCATCTATCTCAGCTCGGGCATTGGGCTGGGAAGCGGAATTGTGATGGGGGGGAAGCTTTTCAGGGGCATGTTTGGATATGCCGGCGAGGCAGGCCACATGACGATCGACATTAATGGTGAGCCGTGCGGCTGTGGAAAACGGGGGTGTTGGGAAACGTTTGTGGGGCCGCGAGCCGTTGAACAGCGGGTGCGGCTTTTGTTATCTTTGGGGGCAAAATCCTCGATCTTGCACAATATTGCAAAGGGTGACCTTAAAAATATCGTCTTTGACGATGTTGTTCAGGCTGCACAGGCAGGCGATCAAATTGCGATCGATGCGCTGGGCGAAGTGAGCTTCTACTTGGGAATTGGTATTGCGAACCTGGTGAACCTTTTTAATGTTGAAGTGATCGTATTAGGCGGCGCGCTTAACCGGGCCAGCTCTTTGCTGTTGAAGGATGTGGAACGCGTGGTGACGGCAAACACATTGGCTCCGGGGCGCGAGCATCTCAGGATCATTCCATCGGAGCACGGCTCAGATGCCTGTATCATGGGCGCGATTGCACTGGTGCTGGATGATGTGCTGCGTGAGCCTGCGTTGATGTAACTGAAAGGTTTGGGCGCTAAGCGCTGACAATTCGTGTAACTTGTTCATGTAAGAGTTTGTGTACCGAAAAGGAGGTCGCACCTGGATAGAGACATTCACTTAAACGCTAACCAAGTTTTAACCATTGTATCCACCCTAATCGAATTTATATGGAGAAAGATGAGATGAAGAGTAAATTGATGCGTGTATTGATGCTTGCCCTGGTTGTGGTGATGATTGCGTCGAGCCTTGGCGCTTGCTCACCGGCCACGACCACGCAGGCGCCTGCCGAGCCGGCCGCCACGGCTGTTCCTGCTGAGCCTGCTGAGCCTGCTGAGCCTGCTGCTGGTACTGAAGCAATCAAGATTGGCCTGTCGTTCTCTGACTTTGCGACCGAGCGTTGGAAGCCAGAAGCCGACCTGCTGACCGAGCTGCTCGAAGCCAAGGGCTACGAGGTGCTGGTGCAAGAAGCCAACCACGATGTGAAGCTGCAGAACGACCAGATCGACAACATGGTGGCTCAAGGCGTGAAGGGCCTGATCATCATCGCTGAGGACGGCGAGGCTGTGGTCACCTCTGTGGATAAGGCTGCGGCGGCTGGTGTGGTGGTGATTGCTTACGACCGCCTGATCAAGACGCAGAGCATTGCGGCATACCTGTCGTTCGACAATGTGGAAGTTGGTCGCCAGGAAGCTTTGGGTGTGATGACTGCTTTGGGCCTG